>Ga0123357_10000004_pt1 | contig 308216 bp, 266 predicted proteins | sample TergutEmb28metaG_FD_89873 | JGI IMG/M metagenome (GOLD analysis project Ga0123357, IMG submission 89873) | Embiratermes neotenicus P4 segment gut microbial communities from Petit-Saut dam, French Guiana - Emb289 P4 | ecosystem: Host-associated > Arthropoda: Insects > Digestive system > Gut ...
GCGCCGATATACCAGGGCCGTGATTTTGGCTCGAAGTCCGGGGGCGGCTCCCATCCGGAACCGTCGAGCCATTCTCCCCGGATATAGCCGTAGATCGTCGTGAGATCAGGCAAAGGCGAGCCTTTCGTATTGAAATACGAGTTCAACTCTTTCAGATAGCTCAGGATTTCCTGGTTGGTGCGCCCGTCATTGAGCATTCCTTGCAGGTGATAGGTGGTATTGATGAAAAAGAGTTCGGTATTTTTCAGGTTGGCGGAAACAGTGGTCTGGATGGCATCCATGCTGCTGTCGCCAATGAATTGCATCTGGCGGCTGACTATGTTGCTCACATAGACATAGCTGACCAGGACCATGATCAAAAAGGCGCCAAAAACAAGCAGGATTTGGTGATACGCCCTGCTGACAAGCATCTTCAGACTGTTCATGGAAGCGGGCCCCTGGCCGAAGTGCGAAATCGAACGGTTGGCCGGCAAAACAAGCGTTGCATATCCATCTGTTGATTCTGGAGCGATCCCGGAGGTGCCGCCACAAAGTCGGCCCGTATGATCTGGCCGATACACATAGATTTCCCCTCCGGTTGGTGGCGGATCATCCCTGCCGATGACCGCCCTTCATTTCCTTTTCATTCACCAAGCGCGCAAACATCTGTGGACCCCGATTGATTATACGCGAAACCGTTCCCGAGCGCCATCCAACTTCGAAAAAGAGCAACACCGCCCTTCCCTACCGCACCAGCGCGTTTCCTGCCGGCCCGCGATAGATAGGCATATACGCCTATTGATAGGTCCACTCGCACCTGTCACGAAAAAATTCGCTGATATTCGATGACGGTCAAAAAAAGGGACACCCTGAAAGGATGTCCCTTAGGCCGTGCCGATCTGCTACCATGTGGATCAATACCGACTCAGATACTTGTTGACTTCCCAATCGGTGACCGCAAGGCGGTAGGCGTCCCATTCCTTTTCTTTGCCTTCGATGTATTTTTCGAAGATATGACTGCCCAACGTCTCCCTGGCGATCGGATTCACCTTGAATTCCTGAATGGCCTCGTAGAGATTGGCCGGCAGGCTGGCGATGCCTGCTTCCGCTTTCTCGGTGGCGGTCATCTCGAAGATATCGACATCGGTGGTTGCCGGTGGCGTAAGATTGTTCTTGATCCCATCCAGGCCGGAATTGAGCATCATCGCGAAGGCCAGGTACGGATTGCAGGTGGGATCCGGGCAGCGGACCTCGGTCCGGGTGCTCAGTCCGCGGGAGGACGGGATACGGATGAGCGCGGAACGGTTGGAGGCGGACCAGGCCACATACACAGGGGCCTCGTAGCCGGCAACCAAACGTTTGTAGGAATTGACCAACGGGTTGGTCACCGCGGCGAATCCACGGGCATTTTTGAGGACACCGGCAATGTATTTGTAGGCGATCTCGCTCAACTGCAACGTGCCCTTCTCGTCATAGAAAGCGTTGGTGCCGTCGAGGTTGAAGAGGGACTGGTTGGTATGCATGCCCGAGCCACTGATGCCGAAGATCGGTTTCGGCATGAACGTGGCATGGAGGCCGAATTCGGAGGCGATCGACCGGACAACCCACTTGTAGGTGACGGTGTTGTCGGCCGCGGTGACGGCATCGGCATATTTGAAGTTGATCTCGTGCTGGCCTTCGGCGCATTCGTGATGCGAGGCCTCAATCTCGAAACCCATGGCTTCCAGCGTCTGGATAATTTTGCGGCGGCAATCGATGCCGCCGTCATCGGGTTCGGCGTCGAAGTAACCGGTGACATCGTCGGTGATGGTGGTGGGCCGCCCATTCTGGTCACGGCGGAACAGAAAGAACTCAGATTCGGTGCCGACGTTCATGGTAAAGCCGAGCTTCTTCGCGTCGGCCAAAACCCGCTTCAAGTTGTTGCGGGGGCAGCCGACAAAAGGGGTGCCGTCCGGTTTGTACACGTCGCAAATGATTCGGGCGGCATTGCAGCCATTCTTCTCTCGCCAGGGCAGGAAAACAAAGCTATTGTAATCGGGCTTGAGGTGCATGTCCGACTCGTTGATGCGGACAAATCCCTCAATGGAGGAACCGTCGAACATAATTTTGCCGTCCAGCGCCTTCTCAACCTGGCTGCGCGGAATGGCAACATTTTTAATGAAACCGAAAATATCGACAAATTGCAGACGCAACATGGTCACATTTTTGTCTTTGATCATTGCCATGATTTGGTCGCGGGTCATACGCTCTGCTCCTTCCACGCACTTGGATGATTGGTTCAAGAAATCCGCTCAGATAATCCGGTCGCATCCGAATAATACAACACAGTACAACAGCGGCTCTTCAGAGAGCCAGCACATTCACATTCCGCATGCATCAGGGGCATGCAAACCTGATCGATGACCACCAAACCGGTCAGCTTGCCCCAACCCGGGTCTGCACCTGCAAGACGTCGATCGATTGCTTGGCCTCAGTGGCGATACAGACCCGGAGGGCTGATCACGCGAAATCAATCCGCCAGGGTCTGGGCGGTTGATTAAGAGCAGATCGGCTGTACCGGATAAGAGGTGCCTGGGTCGCACCTGCCCCTTCCGATACATGCCGACGATCACCCCATTGCCATCCGCATCGCCCTTTTTGTTTTGACATTTTTGCACCAAAGACGAGGCAGGCTAACAAAGCGAAAACAATTAATCAAACAATCTTTTAGTTGCACACAAAAAAGCAATACATTTCAACGCCTTTTCTTTTCCAGCCCACAGTTACTTTTTGTCATGAGGGGCACCGCGCGACATCGGGTCCAAAAAATATTCTTACTCCACCTTCCACGCCATCCCCTTGATTGACAAACAGAAATCCAAGCGGTACTTTTTTTATATATCATGTAGTTGGCATGGGGGCAGACAGATGCTTGAGCGCATGTTTTCTCGTCCCAATGCTGCTACCGCGCCAGAGCCTCATCGCGGGCCTCGCTCGCCGACCAACAGGAGATGGAATGTCAGAGGAACACAGACGATATATTCGCCCTGAATCGTTAAATTTACTGGATTATCTCATCATAGACGATCAAGGCCGGCCAGGTGAATATTCCATGGCGAGAACCCTGAATGTGAGCAAGGGCGGGATCTTGGTGGAAACGCACCTTCCGTTGCCGCAGGGACAGCAGGTGATGATCACGCTGGGATTGAAGGATCAGCTGATCGACGTGATGGGAAGAATAGTTTACTCTGCAATCGATGCCGGCCGGAACCACAGCGGTATCGAATTTTTCCATATCTCCGACAACGACAAACGTGTCCTCGACAGCTATATAGCCGCCTTTCGCCGGCTGCGTGCCCAAGACATAGCCAAGTATCCCATGCCGATTACCCAGGGTTGAGTCCCGTAATGCGGTCAACGCTTTCTCCCTTGGCTGTGACGGTTTCAGCGCCACATCTTGTGCAGCAAAATTCCTAACGATGCCTGTTCACTACATCGTTCTTGCGGCGGGATGCATATCGTTCTCAACTGTCCCCAGAAGAAGGGATCAACCCTGTTGGCGCGGCGGTCAAAGCCGGTGGTGCCGGGCGGTTTGGAGCGGGTCGCCTTTGATATCCTTGCCGGCCGATGCATGTCTGTACAGCCAGGACCGTACCGAAATAGCTGCCGGGAGGAAGTATCGTGCATGTCCGGAGAAGGGCCGGCATTGTTGCGCGTTACGGAAACAGAACGAGCAGTGATGCCGCATGTTACCTGCCGTAACATCGCCGATGTTCGCTTGCAGACAACTGCGTGGGATTGCTTGGTTATCTTACTTGGCAGGTCACTTGCTTTTATGTATTATATGGTGCACTGTTTGGAGAAGCGCAGCGCCATTCCCAGGTGACAGACCGAACAACCCGCCGATGTGTGCTGACAACTTCGGTTCTCTCGGCGCGACAGGTTTGTAGTCTTCCTCTCTCGCTTTTAGTATGCCATGACAACTGACCGGTCATTTTCGTCATCATGCGCAAAAAGCGCACCGACCCGTGGTCAATTCATTGTTCCAATATGCGAGTGCGCATTGTTTTTTATCCTGCAACATAGGTGAGTCAATGGCTGAAAAACGCCGTCGGTATCGCGCCGTCTTCCTCGTTCTGGGTCTGTTCGCCGTGTTCTGCTGCGGCATGTATGCATTGCATGCGACCTCGTCCACAAATTTTTGCATGTCGTGCCATGAAATGAGACCATACCTGCAAGAGCAGCGCCTCTCTCCCCACGCCAGGGACAAGAACGGAAATGAGATCAGCTGCAGCCAGTGCCATATCCCGCAAGGGATGGGACCGCGTTTTTTGGCGATAAAAATGTATTCAGGAATCAAGGACGTTGTCGTGCACCTCTGGGCAAAGCCTGATCGCGTAAACCGTGTCCATGCCCAAGGGACAGCCCGCCGCTTTGTGGATGACGCCAACTGCCTTGCCTGCCACGAAGACCTATACAAGAGCGCCAGGAACGACGCGCCTGTCAGCGAATACGGCCGGCTGGCCCATGACGCATACCTCGGCAGAAACGGCAACACGAAGCGCAATTGTGTGGGCTGCCATATCAACCTTGCGCATCTGCCGGAATTTGACCGGCGACTCCAAGTCAACGCCGCATTCGCATCCCGGCTTCAGCAAGAGGAGGTAAAACGCTGATGGCTACTGTCAAAAAAACGCTGTTTATCGGGATGATCTTGATCATCCTTATCGCTGCCGCTGTAGTCGGATTTTTTGTCTACCTCGATAAGGCCTTTCCCAAGGTACGCTGTGAAGCGGCAAAACACCCGACCACACCCGAAGCGATTTCCGACTGCGTCGCCTGCCACGCCAAGGTTACGCCCATGCTGGTGCAGGACTGGAAAGATTCCAAACACGGTGCCCTGCTGGTAAAATGCGTGGTCTGCCACGGAGAGCCCGACGGCAAAGGCTCCATTCCCTTTGCCGCCAAGCCCGGCGCCAAGGAAATATGTGCCCGATGCCATGAACCGGCCATGAATCGCATGGTGGAAAAACTTGGGGAACTGAAGGATTGCGAAACCTGCCATCCCAGGCATCAGAACTCCTTGCACCGCAGCGCGTTCGAAGCCACAACTGCGGCCAGCAACACCGAACCTTGAATCGTTGGGCCGTCTTCCGCGCGGAGCGACCCGTAACCACACAACCAAGGAGTACGCTCATGACTTTCTCCAGACGCGAATTTTTGAAAGGAACCGCTGCGGGCATTGCCCTTTCCGTTCTCGCCGGTCCGGCCATGGCTGCGCAGCAAAACAACTCTGAGGCGGAAAAATGGGTCAAGGGCGTGTGCCGCTATTGCGGCACGGGCTGCGGCATTCTGGTCGGCGTGAAAGGCGGCAAGGCCGTGGCCGTCAAGGGTGATCCCAACAACCATAACCAAGGGCTGCTCTGCCTGAAAGGAGCCATGCTCATTCCGGTCATTTATGCGACGGACCGCCTGCTCAAGCCCATGATCCGCAAAGGCGGCAAGGCCGACAAACTGACTGAGGTCAGTTGGGACGAGGCTCTGGACTTTGCGGCTGCCCGCTTCAAGAAAGTCCTGGCGGAAAATGGCCCCGGCGCCATCGCGTACTACGGCTCCGGCCAGGCCCTGACCGAAGAATCGTATGTGGCCAACAAGATATGGAAAGGAGGGCTCAAGTCCAACAACGTGGACGGCAACCCCCGTCTGTGCATGGCTTCCGCTGTGGCCGGCTATACTACCACCTTCGGCAAAGACGAACCCCTGGGCACCTACGGCGACATCGATGCCGCCTCCTGTTTCTTCATTATCGGCTCCAACACTTCCGAAGCGCACCCGGTGCTGTTCCAGCGCATCGCCAAGCGCAAGGAAAGTTCTTCCAAGGTCAAAGTCATTGTGGTGGATCCGCGCCGCACCAATACTTCGCGCATCGCCGACGTGCATGTCACCTTTAAACCCGGCACCGACCTTGCCCTGCTGAACGGCATGGCCCACGTCATCATCAAGGAAGAGTTGGACAACGCCCGCTTCTACGGCAAATACTGCAACTTCATGAAAGGCAACGACGCCGTCACCTTTGATGAGTACAAAAAATTCCTGGAGGACTATACCCCGGAAAAAGTGGAGGCCATTACCGGCGTCCCTGCCGCCACCACGGTAAAAATCGCCAAGATGTTCGCCGAATCGCCCGGCACCATTTCGCTCTGGTGCATGGGCATCAACCAGCGTTTCAAAGGGGTGTGGGCCAATAACCTGCTCCACAACCTGCACCTGCTGACCGGACAGATCGGTCGCCCCGGTGCGACGCCCCTGTCGTTGACCGGCCAGCCCAACGCCTGCGGCGGCGTACGCGACGTGGGCGCTCTGGCCCACCTGCTGCCCGGTGGCCGCGTGGTGGAGAACGATGCCCACCGCAAGGAAATGGAAGAGCTGTGGCAACTGCCTCCCGGCACCATTGCCCCTAAGATGGGGCGCCACACCATCGCCCTCTATGAGGGCATGATTTCACGCGATGTGAAAGCCGTGTTCATTCACTGCACCAATCCGGCCCATACCCTGCCCAACCTCAACAAGCTGACCAAGGGGCTGGAGACCGCCTTTGTGGCCATAACCGAGTGCTTCAAAACTGCTGAAACCCTGAAATACGCCGACGTGGTTTTTCCCGACGCCTTCTGGTGTGAAAAGGAAGGCGTCTATGGGTGCACGGAACGGCGCTATTCGCTGATCGAGCAGGCCATCAAGCCGAGCGGCGAGGCTCGCCCGGCTGTGGACATCCTGATGGAATTCGGCAAGCGCGTGGGCGTTGATCCCAAGCTCATCCCCTACAAGAACTCCGCCGACATCTGGGACGAATGGCGCCAGATCAGCGCCAAGTCCGTGTACAATTTCTCCGGTATAACCAGGGCGCGTCTGAAGAAGGAATCGGGCATCAAATGGCCCTGTCCCACCGAACAGCATCCCGGCACCAATTTGCGCTACGTGCGCGACGAAGACCCCATGGTGCCCAAGGACCATCCAGACAAGATGTTCTTTTACGGCAAGCCCGACGGCAAGGCCGTCATCTTCCTGCGCCCCTACGAACCGCCCTTTGAGCCGGCGGATGCCGAGTATCCCTTTGTGCTTACCACCGGTCGCGTCATCGATCACTGGCACACCGCCACCATGACCGGCACCGTGCCTGAACTGAAAAAGGCCTATCCCGGCGCATATGTGGAAGTGAATCCCGAAGACGCCAAAAAACTGCACATTGCCAACGGCGACATGGTGGTATTGGAAACCCGGCGCGATAAGATGACCTTTCCGGCCAGGGTCACCGATACTTGCATGCCGGGGCTGGTCTTCACGCCTTTCTTTGACCAGAAACTGCTGGTGAACAAGCTCTTCCACGACGCTGCGGACCCCATTTCCAAAGAGCCGGAGTACAAAATCTGCGCGACCAAGGTCTATAAGGCGTAAAACGGTGCGGGGCACTGTCCCTGCCGCTCACCTCTCCTTTCCCCGGCAAGGGTGTTCATCCCTTGCCGGGGTTTTTCCCGCCGACCAGGATCTCCTATGGCCATACTCGGATTTCTGACCCACACTCTGGCCGATCACGCCCATGCAGCGGAGAAAACCCTTGCCGCCATGCCGGAACTGACCACCTACGGTGTACACAAAGGCTGCTATGTGGTGACGGTGGCCGAAGCCCCTGCCGAGCAGTTGGAGGCCCTCGTCGATCGGGTCAAGGCCGTCGAGGGCGTGCTGGTGGTCTATGTGACCTCCTTTACCCGCGAGGACGAAGAGTTGGACGCTCCGACCGCGCCCTCCAGCGCGTTTTTATCTCCGTCCAAACGGATCTGAACGGCTATGCCGCTGACCTTTTCCTTTTTGCGCCCGCCGGGAGTCGTCTCGGAACAGGAATTCAGAGCCCGCTGCATCTCCTGCGGGCGGTGCGTCGCCGCCTGCGTCTTTCACTGCCTCGCAATGACGCCCGATTCGTTTTTCGGCAGCGAAACCCCCAAGGTTTTTCACCGCAAAGCTCCCTGCTATCTGTGCATGAAGTGCGGTCCTGCCTGCCCCACCGAGGCACTGCACAAGGTGCCCATGGAAAAAGCCGGCATGGGCATGGCTGTTCTGGATAGAAAAAGATGCGTGGATTACCAGCAAAAGTGGCATATCATGTGCTGGACCTGCTACGAACGCTGCCCCTTGCGGGGTACGGCTATGGTGCTGGAAAACGGCTATCGGCCCGCGGTCACCAATGCCTGCGTGGGTTGCGGGGTCTGCGAGTACGTCTGCCCGACACAGGCTATCTCCGTCGTGCCGACGCGCTTGCGGGAGCAAACATGAAGCCCCCGCTGCTGTTCTGGCGCAGAGGCTGCCAGGCGCTCATCGCCCTCGGCTTCATCGCCCTGCCCCTGTTCAACGCACGGGGCATCTCCGTCATTGCCGGCAATCTGCTCTCCTTTGATTTTTTCGGCCTGAGCGTTGTCGACCCCCTGGCCTTGCTCCAGACGCTGGCGGGAGGCTGGCCGGCACCAAAGGCCATGGCGGGAGCGGCTCTGGCCCTGCTTATTGCCCTGCTGCTGGGCCGGGTCTTCTGCGGCTGGATGTGTCCCTACGCCCTGGCCTCAGAGATAGTCTTCGCCATCAGCGCCAAGCGACGGGCACACCAAAAAACCGTTGCAACTCTTGCACACGAGACGGACATCCGTCCTTTCATGGTCAGGGCCGCTGTCGCCGGCTTGGGGCTTTTCGCTGTACTGCTGTTTCTGCCCGCACCCTATCTGAATCAGCTTTCCATGCCGGGCTGGTATACCCGCGCCCTGCAGCATGCCGCCTTCTTCGGCCTGCCGCTGTACGGCGCACTGCTTTTTCCCGCACTGCTCCTGCTGGAAGGCTTTACCGGCAACCGTTTCTGGTGCCGATACCTGTGTCCGCAGTCCGTGCTGCTCTCTCTCTTCGCCGCCTTGCCATGGCTTGGGCTGCGGCTGTGCTTTGTCCGCAAGCAATGCGGCTGCGCCCAAAATGACCGCGCCTGTCTCGCCGCCTGTTCCCTTGCCCTGAACCCGCGGAAAATCACTCTTGCCCATCGCCTGGGCTGCACCAATTGCGGCGACTGCGTGGACGTCTGCCGCTCGCGGGGAAGAGCCCTGCGCCTCTCTTTCCGGCCTTTCCCGTAATCTCCTGCTTTTTTCCGGGAGAAGGCCCACGAAAAGAACGTCAGGTTTATCTCTGCTCATTCTTCTGGTCAGCCGGCTTTTCCGGCAGCAGTTCTTTGAGCAGAATGGCTGGCTCCTTCTGCATCAGATAGTCACGCAGATGCGGGTCGTTGATGAATGAGCGCAGCCACTCCGCGCCCTGTTTAAGGTACGGGCCGGAATATGATTTGCGAAGCATATCGTTAGTGGTCGACAAGGTGGAGGCCAGCAGCATGTAGAGCAGGGAGGCGACCAAAGCGGCCTTGGCGCAACCGAGGACCAGACCGGCCAACCGGTCCAGCCAGCCGAGCAGGGTAATCTGGAGAAAACGGTGCAGTACCTTGCCGATCAAAGTAAAGACCAGGGCCGAGACGATGAAAAGTATGGCAAAGCTGACAAAGAAGGTTACCCTGGGATTATCGACGAACTTTTCCGTCCAGGGCAGGACTCTGTCCGCATACTGTCCAGCGATGCCATAGCTGCCCACCAGGGCAAAGAAGGCGGCCAGTTGTCGCACAAAGCCGATCCAGACGCCCCGGACCAGGAACAGCAGAACAATGGCGGCGACCACCAGGTCGAAAAAGGTCAAATCATGCAATGCTGGTAGAGTTGGCATAGGATTGGGCTGAGTTCAGAATGATGAATAATGAATGGCGATTGTGTCGGCGGCGCCTGTCCCGGACTGACGAGAGCGCAGGCAGCGCGGCTGGCTCCCGGCGACGAGTACCGGCAACACCAAGGCGATTATAACGGATTCGTGGGTCATGACAAGCAGTTGTCCGGCAATATCCTTCAAAATTTGCCAGTTCCTCGCTGATCACATGCAGCACCTGGCCGAACAGTATTGCATGCTCACACCGCCTCGCTGTTGTTTGGCGTTGCTGGATTTACGGTTGCTGTCTTCCCTGATTGAACAACCCGATACCCCTGCGCATCTGCTCTCTCCTGGAGAAAACGCCCTTTTCCAACGCTTCCGCCTCGATAAACGGCGACTGGAATGGCTGGGCGGACGCGTGGCGGCCAAACACTGCATCCACCAGCTTCTCGCTCCTGACGCCTCACCGTCCCTGTTTCACCAGTATTCGATCCTGTCCAACACCCATGGCGGCCCCCGTCTTGAACAGACGACGTGTCAGGATGTGGCGCTCTCTATTTCCCACAGCCGTGGCTATGCGGCCGCTGTGGCGTGTCGGTCCGGAAGCTGCGGCATCGACGTCCAATACCTGACACCAAAACTCGCCGCCGTGGCGGATCGATTCACGCACGAGGACGAACTGGACCTGATCAGCCCTCTGTCCGCGCCCTTGACCCGTCTCGGCCTGATCTGGACAGCTAAGGAGGCGGTGAAAAAATGTTTGCTGGCCGACCATCCGTCGTTTTTGGGCAGGATCCGATTGACCTGGATTGAGCATGACCAGAAGTCATCGCTCTGGACGGCCCAATGCCGGATATCGCAGCCAGCCGTCATGGCCGCCACGGTACGGATAGCCGAGATGGACAATCATCTGGTGGCCTGCGCCACAGGAGATGCGCATGCCTGAATTGCCGGAAGTTGAGGTCACCCGCCGGGGCCTGCTTGACCATTTATCCGGCCGGACCGTGGCCGCCATCGCCCTGAGCGGCCATCGGCTGCGGATTCCGATGCCGTGCCGCCAGCTGCGCGAGCATATCCTTGACCAACGCATTGTGACCATCGACCGCCGGGCCAAATATCTGCTGGTGCGGATGGCCGGAGGATCTGTCCTGGTCATCCACCTGGGTATGACCGGAAAATTGGGCCTGCTCGACGGCGATGCACCGCGGCATCGTCACGATCATCTGATCCTGACGCTGGACAACGGCAAAGAGGTGCGCTTCAATGACAGCCGCAGATTCGGGGCCGTCATGGTCTGGCCGGCTGAGGGGGCCGAGAACGCCGAGTGTACATTCTCCGCCAGAGAAGGTCTTGAGCCGTTGGGTGAGGAATTTACCGCCGGACAGTTGCTCCGGCTCGCTGAACGCAAAACGGCTCCGGTCAAATCGCTGCTCATGAACGGGCGACTCGTGGCCGGAATCGGCAATATCTACGCCAATGAAATTCTGTTTGCCAGCCGCATTCATCCCTTGACTCCGGCGGGCCGCTTAACCGTTGACGATTGGCAGCGGGTTGCGGCTGAATCCAGGCGAATTCTGCACCTGGCGATAGCGACCGGCGGCTCCACCATTGCCGACTTCCTGGGCGCCACCGGCCATCCTGGCTATTTCCAGCTGCATTTCCAGGTGTATGGCCGCAAGGATCTGCCGTGCCTGCTTTGTGGGCAACCCATTGTCAAGACATCCTTGGCGGGCAGGGCGACCTACTTCTGCCCTGCCTGCCAGCCGGCCCCTTGATCGCGTCTCCCGCGGGTGACTGTATTCCCGCTGATATCCCGTTCTCTTGCCAAAATCCCCAGCCTTTATCTCTTGCTCAAGACGACAAAAAAGCGATCAATCCTTGTACAGGGAAGGGACGATATGGTGCCGGCTCAACAACTTGTAAAAATCTGTCCTGTTACGCTGGGCCAGCCGGGCAGCTTGCGAGACGTTTCCTTGGGTGGTCTGCAACAACTGAATGAGATATTGCTGTTCAAACTGTCTCCGCGCCTCAGACAGGGACGGGATCTTCTTTTGATGCTGTTTGATGGCGTCAAACAGCAAATCCTCCGTAATCAGGGAAGAGGTCGCCAGGGCCACAGCATTTTCGACCACATTGTACAACTGCCTGATATTGCCGGGCCATTCGGCCTCGACCAGGACTTTCATGGCCTCGGACGTGAATCGCTTCTCCTGGCCATCCTTCTTCTTGGTGAGAATGCCGACAAAATGCTCGGCCAGCAGGGGGATGTCTTCCTTGCGCCTGCGCAGGGGCGGCAATTCCAGACTGACCACGTTTAACCGGTAAAAAAGATCTTCACGGAAGGTGTTCTCGCGGATGGCCTCCTCCAGATTTTCATGGGTGGCCGAAACAATGCGCACATTGACCGGAACCGGCCGGGGGCTGCCCATCGGACGAATTTGCCGATCCTGGAGTACCCGCAGCAGCTTGACTTGGATGTGGGAGGGCATATCGCCGATTTCATCGAGAAAAAGCGTTCCGTTATTCGCAGATTGGAACAGTCCGCCATAACTTCTGACCGCGTCGGTGAACGATCCCTTGACATGTCCAAACAGCTCGGATTCCAGCAGGGATTCAGGAATTGCCGTGCAATTCACCGGGATAAAGGGGCCTTGATGGTATTGGCTGGCCCTGTGGATGGCGATGGCGAGCAGTTCCTTGCCGGTGCCGCTCTCTCCCCGGATAAGCACGGTGGCATCGGTCTCGGCGACCAGTTTGGCGCGGGAAAGCAATTCCTCCATGACCGCGCTTTGGCTGATGATGTCCTGCCGCCATTCGTCACGGTTCGTCGCGCTATCGCCGATGCCTCCGCAGGTCATCTCGATCGCCTTGGCGATTTCCTGGAGCAGGATCGCCCCCTCAATCGGTTTGGTCAGGAACGAGAAGACCCCCTGCCTGGTGGCCTCAACCGCTTCGGGGATGGAACCATGGGCGGTGATGATGATCACCGGCACCGATTTGTTGAGCGAGCGGACCGCTTCAAACAGAGCCATACCGTCGATGCCTGGCATCCGCAAATCCGTAAGCACGACGTCGGGTTTGAAAGCGGAGAAAGTAGCCAGGGCCTCCTCACCGCTGGAGGCAACCGCGACATGATAATTCTTGCTTTCAAGGCGCAGCTTCCACAGACGAAGCAGATCGGCTTCGTCGTCAACCAATAGGATCTTGTATTGAAGCCCCATCTTACCGTTCCCTGTTCTTGATGATATTTTCGATGTTTTTCAGCTGTTCAATCTGCTGCTGCAGTTCCTTGATTCGGACCTGATCCTGCGTGGAATTCTTCTCCAAGGTCTCGATACGTTCCAGCAGTTCCCTGTTTTCGGCTTCCAGATCTTCCTTCTCATCCCTGTTTTTGCTGTGTTGCGCCCATTTACCAACCTTTTCCTGGTCGAACCGTTGCAGCAGGAGCAAGAGCCCCTGAAGACTGGGCGCTCTTTCCGGATGCGCCTTGACATACCGGGCGAGCACTTCTATGCCCGTCCTGAACTGCTTGTATGTTGCCTGTTGACGCAAACTCAGGCAGATCAAAGGGGCCAGTTCGGTGCTTTCTGGGCGGGGCACATCGGCAAGGGCGGTCTTGTAGGCGCCATTGAATGCCTTGGGGGAGATTTTTTTGCTCTCGGCAAGACATGTCAAGATAGCGTCCGTTTCCGTGGTGCGGACCACGATTTTCTCTTTTGCCTGATCGGCCTCCTTATTTCCAAGGAAGGTCGCGCAACCGCCCAACAGCAATCCTGCCACCAAGATAATCGCTCGATACGCTTTACTCACCGTGTTTCTTCCCGACTGCACGGCATAGCGACCTCAAAACGCGCTCCTTGTTCGCTGGGGAGCAGCCGAAGCGTTCCGCCGTTGTTCTGCATATATTCTTTACTGACCGCTAGTCCCAAACCTGACCCCTTCACAACCGACCGATTCTTCTGTCCCCCCTGAAAAAATGGAAGAAAAATCTGCGCCCTATCCTCTTCGCTGATGCCGGGTCCGTTGTCTTCGACGATCAACCGCAGCATCTGCGCCTTTTTCTTCATTATAATGCCGATCTCGCCATTATCGTGGGTAAATTTGACAGCATTGGCGAGCAGGTTATCGAACACTGTCTTCAGCTGCTTCGGGTTGCCATGCACCCACACTGGCAGCAGTTCCGTCTGCAATTGGATATTCCTGGCAAGCATGGCATTGCTATGATCGGCCACCACATCAGTCACAAGTACATCAACCCGGATATCTTGGGAATCGAGCGGCATTTCCTTGGCTTGCGCCATGTTGAAATCAAGTATGTTCTGGATGAGTTTCTGCAATTTGCTGCAATTGTTGTCAAGGATGTCCACCACCTCGACCTGCTTGTCGCTCAACGGACCAACCAGGCCATCCTTGAGTAATCCGGCCCCTTCTTTGATGGAAGACAGAGGTGTCTTCAATTCATGGGAAATGTGGGCCAACATTCGTACTTTTTCCCGGTCCAGGGTGTTCAGTCGCCTGCGCAGCCAATCGAGCTTCTCGCCAATGGCCTCCAAGTCGCGCGGTCCGAAAACCACGATCGGTGTGGCGAAATCTCCCTCGCCCAACCGCTCGATGCCTTGATCGAGCTGACTGACCGGCTTGTTGATCAAGGACATGAACAGCACCACCAGCAACACGCTGAAGCCGATCAATCCCGAAGTCTGCCAGGTCATGGTGTTCTTGTTGTGTTGCACCTGTTCTTTGAGGGTATCGACTTCTTGGACCATCAAACTGTTGCTCACCTGTTCCATTTTCCCCGCCAGCGCTCCGATTGCACCGTAGCTGGCCAGGGCCTTTTCTTGCCTGCTCTTTCTTTCGGGCGCTGTGTGCGATGTCTCGGTCAGCATCGCGACCAGATGATTTTCTTTTGCTTGCATCTGCTCAATCAAAGTCGGCAGTGCGTTATCGGAATTCAGGATGGCAAACTGGTGCAACAAATCTGCAATATCGCCATGCACAGCCGTGACCTCTTCAAGGTGCTCGGCTTCGCCCAGTACCGAAAAAAGTCGGGCCGCCCGTTCCTCGCTGTTGAGCAGTTCAGCCACCTTCCGGCAGGTGTCAATCCTGCCCGCGGAACGAAATACAGCCACCTCGCTTTGCTCCGCCAGCCCGTCGAGGATCTGGATCGAACTACCCAAAGCGATGATCAAGGGCAGGGCGACAAAAATAAAGCCGGTGAGCAGCAGCGAGGGGAAAGATCGGGGATGATAGATTCTGTTCACGGCGTATTACTATCTGTCGAGATAGATGTGATCAAGATACACTACCTGGTTCCGGGGTTGTCGGGCGACAAACAGACCGAAGCCCTCTATGTGTTCCATATCCATTAGCCGGCCTTTGGGCGCGGCCTTGACCTTGCCCAGAGAAATAACCAGGTCGTTCCATCCCTGGATCAAGGTAAAGGTCTGATTGAAACGATCTTGATATTCCTGGTCATGCTCCCGGTGATGACTATCGTGAATGCGGCCATTGAGCAGAAGCGGAGCCGCATTGGGATTGTAGACGCTGAAATGCAGGGTCTGATAACCACGCCAGTCACGGGGAAAGTACACCAGAAAAATCCCCGAATATTGTTCGGTCGACAGTTGAAGACGCGCCGCTTGCCGGCCATACCGGACATATTCATTTTGCCGCCGCAGTTGCGACGGATTGTCCCAGCGATCACATTCAAATGGCGTCTCGAAATCGGCCAACACTGGAAACTGGAGACGGGCGGCACAGTCGTCGAACAGCGCTCTCGCCAGCGGCCAAACCGAAAAAGCAAGCAGCATGAGCACCCCGACTTGCAGGACGCGTTGCCGCCAACGAACTTGAAACAGCCTTGGCCGGATGAAAAAGGCAAATGCCGTCAGGCAGCCGAGCTGGTTCCTCAGTATATCGTCAAGACTAGGGAAGGAGCGCCCATCGACAAACATCTGTATGAACTCTATCGCCGAACCAAGCAGTAACACCAGGATGAACAACACGGAAAAAGTGGGGAGGGGGGCACTCGGCACCCTTGTTCTTGCACGCAGGCCATGAATCCAAAGAGTGAACAACAGGAAATAGAAAAAATGCCCCTGTTGCCAGGCTTCCCGAAAGGAACGAGCCACATAGTACCCCGGCGCTCCCCAAAAGAAAAACGGGGCGCCGACCAGCAATCCCATCGCCAGTACCAGGCAATAATGCGGACGCCATCGGTTTACGAGCTTGCGCAAACATCCCATCATATTCTTTTCCCTGATCGAAGCAACGCCCTCATCTTCCGGTGAATGCTCGAATCTTTTCGAAACAATTTTTCATATTGTCGCAAATCCATGCAAATCAATAGCATTAGAATCATGCAGGTTCAATGCTTGCAACGAAATCTTCTCCTTATGGCAAAAATTATGTGAGGTTACGATTTGACTTCCAGCAACGTTTTCCCCTACTATAGAACCATATTTCTTTATCGGGTGAACAGTGTTTGCTGCAATTGATTGCCGGTGATATCCCGGCGGCTCCTTCTGTTGGCGAGCGGGCTGATCAGTATGGCGAGGAACTCCCTCCAGCGGTTGTATAAACAAAATTTTTGCTCATAATGCGCTTAAGCAAACGCATCGAATGCATCCCTTAACACCCGTGTGATCAAGTACCTGCACACCGTGTCACGATAGCCCCCTGGCTCGGATCTTATGCTCCGTGCCCCATTTTCTTCGATTTTTATGAGGCAGCAGTGCGTTCCATTCTCTTAATCCAGGAGGTATTATGAAAAAATTGTATGTAGCTCTTATGTTCATTCTCTTCTTTGCAGCAACCGCCTTTGCCAAGATCAACATCAACACCGCCACCGCGGACGAACTGACAACACTCAACGGGATAGGCAAGGTCAAAGCAGAGGCCATAGTCACGTACCGAACTCAGAACGGTCATTTCCAAACCATTGACGATCTCGCCAAAGTAAAAGGGATCGGCAGTAAAATCATCGAGAAAATCAAGCCCGAAATCACGGTAGACGACACAGCAGACAACTAACCGCCCGGCCACCCGCCATTGGTGCCTCACCCAACGTGGGCACCTCGTCTGGATGATTCAGGCGGCCCCCCTTGAGGCGAGAAAAGTATTGTAGCCCAACCACTGCTGTCTCATAAAAATCGAAGAAAACGGGGCCGGGAGGAGAGGATACCGCGAGCAAGGCGCATTGCCGCGCGATACTGAGCCGCACCGGGATCGACCAGGCAAATACTCGCCGCTCTTCTAGGTCTGGAAAAATCGCGTTTCACAATAAGTTGATCGATCTTGGCGGGTGCTCTTTTTCTCTCAGGCCTCTTCGGTCTCGCGTTCTCCAGGAAAATACCTGCCGCTGATTCCATGCAATGCTCTCTCCCGCTTGCGGACAAGCGTCTGGTATGCGCCAGACTCAAAGCTGCAAGAAATCGATTCTTCGCTCTTGGCGGGCACGACAGAAGCATCGCCCCCGGAACAGTCCCCGGAAATGGTTGGGACAGATAACAAGATGCTGCGGCCTCACTGCGCAGGTCTACGCTGGGGGTCAACGGACCATAGCCATCCGCTTGGGGCAGGTTGCTCCGCAATCTTACTCCTCCGGGAGACCTTGGCAGGAATGCGATGGACAAGGAAGAAAAAGCACGTTAAAATCTCATAGATAGATGGGAACCATCTCTTTTTGCAACCAATTCTGCAAATCCATGACGCACGCATCCTCTCTTTCCCGGTACAGCAAGGGCGAGGAAATCGCCAACAGTCTCACCCATGGGCTGGGAGCCTTTCTGGCTGCCGGCGGTCTGGTGGTGCTCGTCTGTTTTGCCACCCTGTACGGCACTTCCTGGCACATCGTCAGCTGCTCGATTTTCGGCGCTGCCCTGCTCCTGCTCTACTTAGCCTCGACCCTGTATCACGCCATTCCTCATCCTGGCGCCAAAACCATTTTGCGCATCCTCGACCATGCGGCTATCCTAGTGCTGATCGCCGGCACCTACACCCCCTTTACCCTGGTCAACCTGCGCGGCCCTTGGGGATGGAGCCTGTTCGGCCTGATCTGGGGATTGGCGGTAGCGGGCATTCTGATCGAAACGACCCGGCTCAGGCGGTTCCGGGGCTGGCTGATCGCCCTCTATGTGGCTATGGGCTGGGCGGTGGTGGCTGCCACGCGACCGATGCTGGCCAATGTGGCAAGCGGCGGTCTCTGGCTGCTGCTTGCCGGCGGTCTCGCCTATACCGGCGGCATTGTCTTCTACCTGTGGCGCCGCCTGCCGTACAACCATGCCATCTGGCATCTCTTTGTTCTGACCGGTGGCACCCTGCACTATTTCGCCGTTCTCTTCTATGTCATTCCGGCAGCCAGTAGTTGAGGATGATAAGGCAATGTCGGAAGCAAACGGGTACGACAACTGCGGCATATCACAGGGGAGCCCCATGATCGCTGACAGCACGTTCCTGCAAGCGCTCAAGAAGCACATCGAGGCCAAACAGATTGCCCTGCCGATCTTCGATCCCATTGCCATGCGCCTGCAGCAGGAACTGCTGAAAAAAGATCCCAGTCTGCAAGCCATCGAAAAGCTGATCTGCGCCGATCAGTCTCTCTCCAGTCAGCTGCTCAAGATCGCCAATTCGTCGGTTTATCGAGGGCTGATTGATATCACTACCGTCAGATCGGCCTTGATCAGGCTGGGTATTTCAGAAGTTTTCCGGATTGTCATGATCAATGTCAGCCAGAAATCGTTTTCCGACCGTGACCGCCGGACTGACGCCATCATGAAAAAGTTGTGGCAGCATGCCATGGGGTGCGCCTTTGCCGCCGGCATGCTTTCCAACAGCCTCGATTTCGGCATATTTCAGCAGGAGGCCTTTTTTGCCGGTCTGCTGCACGATATCGGCAAGTTGCTCGTCCTGAAGGTGGTTGCCGATAAAAAACAGACCAACAAAACCCTGGACGTCTCAGAACCCATGCTGCTCGGGACGATGGATCTTCTGCATGCCGAGCAGGGATACCTGCTGTTGCGCCAAATCCAACTGCCGGAGCATTTTGCCCTTATCGCCCGCGATCATCATCTCCCGGAATTTCCCCCCGACAATTACCTCCTCATGCTCGTACGCCTCGCCAACCAGATTTGCCATTGGATGGGCATCGGCTTGCGGCATGACCCAAACCTCGACCTGCTGGCGCTGCCGGAAGCGGTCCAGCTTGGTCTTTCTCTCACCGAGTTGAACAGTGTGCAGCATTTCCTGACCAGCGCGTCCGGTCTCTTTTCCTGAACTCCAGGCCACTGCCATCCCCCCGGGCCAGCGATCCGGACCAGTTCCCCGCCGTGCGCCACTCCATCAGCGGAGACACATTCACGACACATCCTCATGGAACGAATTTTCATCTTCCATCGGTTCGAGATGGGTCGTGACATACGCCTCGCCCAAGGCTTGGCAAAGCGCCTGTTCAAAATCCTCAGCCAGGTGGTGAGCGTCATGCACCGTCCAGTCGCCCGGCACGAGCATGTGCACGGAAATGAACCGATGGGCTGCTGCCTGCCGGGTCCGCAGGGCATGAAATTCCACCCGTTTCGCCCGGAAAACCGCCATCACCTGCTCAATCGCGTTCTGTTCCCTTTTCGGTAGAGCCGCATCCATCAATCCATCCACAGACCGCCGGAGCAGAGAGACACCCGTCCACACGATATTGGCGCTGGCCAGCAGGGCGACAATCGGGTCGAGCACGGGCCATCCGGTCACCGCCACCAGGCCGACGCCGACCACGACGCCAGCCGATGTCACCACGTCGGTGAGCAGGTGCCGGCCATCGGCTTCCAGGGTGATTGAATTGTAGCGGCGTCCCGCGTTAAGCAGCATGCGCGCCGCCACAAAATTCACCACGCCCGCGACAATGGCAATTGCCAAGCCCACGCCGAGTTGGCCCAACGGCCGGGGATGGAGAATGCGCTCAATGGCGGCGGCGGCGATCCCTACCGCCGCCAAGGTGATGAGGACGCCGGCAAAGCCGCTGGAAAAATATTCCGCCTTGCCATGACCGTACGGATGTTTGGCATCAGCGGCCTGCGCCGCCCACGACAACATCCACAGGGCCATCACCGCGCCAAAGAGATTGGTCATGGATTCGACGGCATCGGAAAGTAACCCCATCGACCCGCTTATCAGATACGCCACCAGCTTCAAAAAAATGGTGGCGATGGCTGCCGCGATGGAGAGCCAGGCATAACGGGTCAGTGCTGTCCGCTGGGTTGTCATCTCACCTTTCCCCGAAATCCGCAGGCTTACTCTCGCTTGCGAAAACGCCGCAAGGCAGGGCCGCGATGCAACGAGTTGCCCTCCTGCTCAATCACGGAGAACCTGCGCCATCTCGCGGGCAATGGCCAGCTCCTCGTTGGTGGGGATGACAAACACCCGGACGGTGCTATCCGGCGCGCTGATACAGCGGGCCTCTTTTGTCCGCAGCCAATTGTGCTCTGGATCGAGCCGTACCCCGAACGCCTCCATCCCTTTCAGGGATTCCGCGCGGACAATGGGATCATTCTCGCCGATACCGGCGGTGAAAACGATGCCATCCACCCGGCCAAGCACTGCCATGTAAGCGCCGATGTACTTGCGGATGCGGTAGGTCTGCACCTCCACCGCCAGTTTGGCCCGGACATGGCCCGCAACCGCCGCCTTGTGGATGTCGCGCATGTCGTTCATGCCGCATAGGCCCTTGAGTCCCGACTCCTTGTTGAGCAGCGTATCAATGGCTTCCAGATCCATCCCCTTGTTTTGCTTCAAAAACAGGTGGAGCGCCGGATCGACGTCACCGGAGCGGGTACCCATCACCAGCCCTTCCAGTGGCGTCATGCCCAGCGACGTATCGACACTGCACCCGTTTTCGATCGCGGTCATGGAGCAGCCATTGCCAAGGTGAATGGTGATCAAATTGCATTCGGGCAACGATTTGTCCAAAAGGCGGGCGCATTCCTTGGCCACGAACCAGTGCGAGGTGCCATGAAAGCCGTATCGACGCACCCGGTCCGTTTCGTAGAGCGCATAAGGAATGGCGTAGAGATACGCTCGGGGAGGCATGGTCTGATGAAAGGCAGTATCAAAGACCGCCACCTGCGGCACCTGGGAAAAAATATCCATGGCCACCCGAATGCCGTCCAGGTTGGCCGGGTTGTGGAGGGGAGCCAAGGGGATATTGCGTTGCAAAACCTCGATCACCGCCGGGGTGATCCGCATTGATCCGCGGAAATCTTCGCCGCCGTGCACCACTCGATGGCCGATGGCGCCGATCTCCGAGACATGGCCGATCACGCCCTTGTCCTTGTCGGTCAAGGTGGCGATCGCCAGCAGCATGCCGCTGTGATGATCCGGAATCGGCTGCTCAATCACTGATTCCTGTTCATTTCTGGTCTCAGGGAAGGCGATGTTTTTCAAACGACCGCACGTCTCGCCGATCCGCTCCACCAGACCGGCGGCCAGCACGGTTTCGTCCGCCATCTCGATCACTTGGTATTTAATCGACGAGCTGCCGGAATTGATGATGAACAATTTCATGATCCCGTTCCTTGCGCGAATCGTTCAATGATGTTTAGCCACTTGCGCCTGGATAGCGGTCAGGGCAACGGTATAAACGATGTCCTGGACCGTGCAACCCCGTGACAGGTCGTTGACCGGTTTATTCAATCCCTGGAGGACCGGCCCCATGGCTACGGCGTTGGCTGCGCGTTGCACGGCCTTGTAGGTGTTGTTGCCGGTGTTGAGGTCGGGAAAGATGAAAACCGTGGCCCGCCCGGCCACCTGGGAATCCGGCCACTTCAATGCCGCAACCTCGGAATCGAAGGCCGCATCATACTGCAGTGGGCCTTCAAGCGGGTAGTCGAGACCGCGTTCAGCCATCAACTGCTGGGCAATGGCCGTGGCCTGCACCACCTTGTCCACGCTCTCGCCCGATCCAGATGCGCCGGTGGAATAGCTCAGCAGGGCCACCCGGGGCTCAATGCCATAAATCCTGGCGGTTTCCGCAGAACTCAGAGCGATCTCCGCCAATTGGCGGGCATCGGGGTTAGGCACTACGGCACAGTCGCCGAAAGCCAAGATCTTGGACTGCAGGCACATGATGAAGATCGAAGAAACGACCGACACGCCAGGCCTGGTTTTGATGAACTCGAAGGCCGGCCGGATCGTCTGGGCGGTGGTGGTGATCGAACCGCTGACCATGCCGTCGGCCAGCCCCTTATGCACCATCATGGTGCTGAAATAGGTGGGATCGGACATCCGGTCGCGGGCCACATCCATGACGATGCCACGATGCTTGCGAATGTCAAAATAGGCTTGGACGAAATCGTCGTAGTATTCCGAAGCGGTTGGATTGATGATCGCCGCGCTGTCGATGTTGAGATTGAGCTTGGCGGCCTTGGTCCGGATATCGTCCTCTCGGCCCAGCAGGGTGATGTCGGCGATGCCTCGGCGCAGGATAATGTCGGTGGCATTGAGAATGCGTTCGCCCATGCCTTCGGGCAGGACGATATGCTGCTTGCTTCGCGAGGCCTTTTCCATCAGCGAGTATTCGAACATGCGCGGGGTGATCCGGGCGGATCGCTGGGCCACGACCCGTTTGGTCAATTCGGGGACATTGACATATTTGGCGAACCAACCGAGGGCGGTGGCGATCCGCTTGGTGTCGGTGTGCTCGATCCGACCGTAGAGCTCGTTGACACTTTGCACCGTGTCGTAGGTATGCGATTCGACAAACAACACCGGAACCGGAATGCCGGTCCAGCCCTGGATCAGCCGCTGCACGCTGGGACTGAGTTCGATGCCGCCGGTGATGAGAATGCCGGCAATGTTGGGATAGGCCGAGGAAATTCTGCTGGCGAGGCTGGCGATGATAATGTCGGACCGGTCACCCGGGGTGATGATCAGGCTGCCTTCCTTGAGATATTCGAGGAAATTGCTGATCTGCATCGCCGCCACCAGATAATTGCTCACCAGGTTGAGCATGCTTGGTTTGCCATACAGCACCTCGGCGCCGAGCCAGCGCTTGACGTCGTCGATGGTCGGGTTGCCCAGGGCACGGTTTTCAGGGATGACATACAGGGGGGACGGGCGGTCGAACTGCTCGCGGCACTTGTCGCTGCTCGCGGTATCGCGGAGAAAGGTCTCCGGGGCACGGTTGAGGATGATGGCGGCGATCTCCACCCCTTTTTCCTCCAGAGTATCGATGGTGATCGCCATATGGGTACAGATCTCCTCGGAGGATTTGTCTCGTCCCGAGGCGATGAGCAGCACCGGGGCACCGAGGTTGGCGGCGATATTGGCGTTGAGGTCGAGTTCGAACCCCGGATCCTTGCCTTGGAAATCGGTGCCCTCGCAAAGGATGAAATCGTATTTGGCTTCGAGTTGCTTGTATTTCTTAAGGATGTTCTCGTAGAGGATCTCCTCCCGGCCCGAGGTGATCAGCTGTCGTGCTTGGCTCAGGGTATAGGCGTGGGTGTCGGCATATTCGATATCGAGCTTGAAGTATTTGAGCACCAGGTTGAGATCGTGATCGACCCGGCCGAAGACGTGATCGTTGATGATCGGACGAAAAAAGGCGATGCGGCTGAGTTCTTTCATAATCACCTGCATGACGCCGAGGATGATGGCCGATTTGCCGCTGCGTTCCTCGGCTGCGGTCACATAGAGATTGTTCGCCATGGGAAATGACCTCGCTTCCCCGCTGCACGGGGGAAATCGGAAAAAAGAATCGGTCCCGGAGGAGCCGCTGCCGAGACCGATTTGGACTATTTAGTCTCAATGTAGAACGATTTCATATTGCTCTCTAATGAATTACGGCGGCCTGCCCGTCGTTGCAACTGAAATCGCGGTTGCGAAAGAGGGCTGGATCGCCCCCAAGATGGCTGGCGTTCGGTTCACCCTATCCCGCTACGCTGGTCACCCTCGAACTGGCGGCACCGCTCTATATAGCCGCCGATAATCGCCGCCACTTCCTCCGGAGTATCAGCCAGATGAAAGAGATCTACATCCTCGGGGTCAATCGATTTGCGCGGCAGCATTTCCGCCCGGATCCAATCGATCAACCCCTGCCAGTAGCTGGTGCCGAACAGGACGATGGGGAACCGCCGGATTTTTCTGGTCTGAACCAGAGTGAGTGACTCGAAAAACTCGTCCATGGTACCAAAGCCGCCGGGAAAGATGACATAGCCCATGGCGAAGCGGACAAACATCAGCTTGCGGATGAAAAAATAACGGAAGGTCAAGCTGCGGTTCTGATAATGGTTGGGGTGCTGTTCCCGGGGGAGGATGATATTCAGCCCCACCGAGGTGCCGCCGGCTTCGAAACAGCCCCGGCTGGCCGCCTCCATAATGCCGGGACCGCCGCCGGTAATCACCGCCAGGTTCATCTTGGTGAGTGCTCCGGCCGTGGCGCGTGCGGCGGTGTAGTAGGGAGTGTCTTCGCCGAAGCGGGCACCGCCGAAGACTGAAACCGCCGGCCCCAGGTCGTTGAGGGTTTCAATGCCGTCAATCAATTCGGCCTGAATGCGGAAAACGCGCCAGGCTTCCGAGGTTCTCAAATCGTCCATACGCAGCAACAGGGCAAAACAGGCGAAGAAGCGCCAGCTTCTCCGCCTGCCCGGGATATTCGTCAGTTCATCGTCCGTGAGTTCGGCGAGGAAACGACGGTTGTTTACATGAGACTCTTGAAGAAGTCATTCCCTTTATCGTCCACTAGAATGAAGGCCGGAAAATCGACCACTTCGATTTTCCAGACGGCTTCCATGCCCAACTCCGGGTAGTCGATGCACTCGACCTTCTTGATGTTCTCCTCGGCCAGCAATGCGGCCGGGCCGCCGATGGAACCGAGGTAGAAGCCGCCGTGCTTCTTGCAGGCGTCGGTGACCTGCTGCGAACGGTTGCCCTTGGCGATCATCACCATGGAGCCTCCGTTGGCCTGGAACAGATCGACATAGCTGTCCATGCGGCCTGCGGTGGTTGGCCCGAAGGAACCGGAAGGCTTGCCGGGTGGGGTCTTGGCCGGGCCGGCATAGTAGACCGGGTGGTTTTTCAGATAGTCGGGCAGCGGCTTGCCGGCATCGAGCAGCTCTTTCCATTTGGCATGGGCGATATCACGGCCGACAATGATGGTGCCGGTCAGGGACAGAACAGTGGAAACCGGATATTGGGTCAGGGTGGCCAACACCTTGGCTACGGGCTGATTGAGGTCGATCTTCACCGAATGACTGCCGGTACGGTTACGGTATTCCGCCGGGATCAGACGGCCGGGATTGTCGTCCATCTGCTCGATCCAGAGGCCGTCCTTGTTGATCTTGGCCTTGATGTTGCGGTCAGCCGAACAGGAAACGCCCATACCCACCGGGCAGGAGGCGCCATGCCGGGACATGCGGATGACACGGATGTCGTGGGCGAAGTATTTGCCGCCGAACTGGGCGCCGAGGCCGAGTTTCTGGGTTTCAACAAGCAATTCCTGCTCCAGTTCCAGATCGCGGAAGGAGCGGCCCAGCTCGTTGCCGCTGGTGGGCAGGTTGTCCAGATACTTGGTCGAAGCCAGCTTCACCGTCTTCAGGCAGGTCTCGGCCGAGGTGCCGCCGATGGCAAAGGCGATGTGGTAGGGCGGACAGGCGGCCGTGCCCAAGCTTTTCATCTTCTCCACCAGGAATTTCTTCAGGGTGCCGGGATTGAGCAGGGCCTTGGTCTCCTGATAGAGATAGGTTTTGTTGCCGCTGCCGCCGCCCTTGGCCAGGAAGAGGAATTTGTATTCACTGCCCTGGGTGGCATAGATGTCGATCTGCGCCGGGAGGTTGGTCTTGGTGTTGACCTCCTCGTACATGCTCAACGGCGCATTTTGGGAATAGCGCAGGTTTTCCTCGGTATAGGTGGTGTACACGCCAGCGGAGAGCATCTCGGCGTCGTCGCAGCCGGTCCAGACATTCTGTCCCTTCTTGGCCACGATACAGGCCGTGCCGGTATCCTGACAGAACGGCAGCACATAGTTAGCCGCCACCTCGGCGTTGCGCAGCATGGCGCAGGCCACTTCCTTGTCGTTGCGCGAGGATTCGGGATCGGCAAAAATTTTTGCGACCTGCTCGTTGTGGGCCGGGCGCAGGCGGAACGAGACTTCACGCATGGCCTGCTGGGCCAGCACCTTCAGACCTTCGGGATCAACCTTGAGGACCTCCTGTCCATTGAAGGTATCGGTGGTGACATACTTCCGGGAACCTTCCAGCAGCCGGAACTTGGTCTCATCCTTACCGAGCTGGAAAGGATCCTGATACACAAAACCTGCCATAATCATGCTCCTTGTTGAAATGAAAAGATGACGACAAGGGGAGCGGTTGAACCAACTCCCGCCTGACAGACAAAACACATCGGCTCGTACAACCCGTGGTGCGGCAGCGGTGTACTGGCGGCACCTCTGCGGCCCTGGTCACTGCTTCCGCGCCAGATGCTCCGCCGAAGCCGCACTTGACGCGGCAAATAGCGGACCAGGCAAATATCCAGTTTTATTTTTACCCTGCGCCGGCGACAAAGGCAAGACAGGAACGGAGGGTAATTGCTGAAATTCGTGACTGTTTTAGCTGAAGAACGGCTCAGTGACCCGGAGGCGGGAGCGAAGTGACCGAGCAAGCGCTAGACCAATTCCGCCATCACCCGGTTGGCCAGAGGCAATCCTTTGTCGGTGAGCAACAGCCTGTCGCCGCACAGTGCGAGCAGGCGCTGATCAAGGAGGCGGGCGAGTGCGGGTCCGTAATATTGGGGCAGGTCGATGTCAAATTGCTGCCTGAGGCCTGAGAGCGATACTCCGCCCGTCATCCGCAGCCCCATGACCACTGTTTCGCGGAAAGCCGCCTCTCGGTCGAGCCGCTCCGTCTCGCGCCATACCGACAGTCCCGCCGCCACCTTCCGACAGAAGGTGTCCAGATCGGCCACGGCGAACCGCCGTTCTCCATTCAGGGCGGAGACCGCTCCCGGCCCCAGTCCCAGATAGAAACCGTTTTGCCAGTAGTTGGCATTATGCCGGCACTCTCTGCCGGTGGCGGCATAGTTGGAAATTTCGTAACGCACCAAATCACTTCGAGCAATGGCCGCTTCGAGGGCGGCCATCATCGCCAGGATCTCGTCTTCTCCGGGCAGGTGCCACTCTCCTCGGCCAACCGCTTGCGCAAAGGATGAGCCCTCCTCGATCGTCAGCTCGTACATCGACAGATGACCCGGGGCGAGATCCATGACCTGCTCCAGGGTAGCCTTCCAGGCGGCGACCGTTTGATTGGGCAGGCCGTACATCAGATCGAAACTGACATTGTCGAACCCTGCCTGGCGGGCCGCCGCGATCACCTCCAACGCCTCGGCGCCGGTATGAATGCGCCCGAGCAGACGCAACTCCGCATCGTTCAATGACTGCACGCCGATGGAGAGCCGGTTGCAGCCGGCCCGGCGCAACTGGAGCAACCCGGCGGCGCGGATGGTGCCGGGATTGATTTCGACGGTGATCTCCGGCTCTTCGGCGGCAAAGGAAAACAGGTGCCGCGCCTGGGCCAACAGATCATCCAGGGCCTCGGCTGGCAGCACCGACGGGGTGCCGCCGCCGAAAAAGACGGTGGCAAAGGAGAGCGACCTCACCTCGGGCAGCGCGGCGGCCTGGCGCATCTGTTCCCGGACCCCGGCAAGGAACCGGTCGATGTCGCCCGCTTGCGGCGGAAAGGAATAAAAACTGCAATACGGGCATTTGCGGAGGCAGAAGGGGACATGCACATAGAGCCCAGCCTGGGCGGCGAGGTCCATCAGGCGGTCCGTTCGAGGAGGAGGCGGCAATCTTCCCGAATTCGCGCCATGATCCCCTGGTCGGCAAAACTGTACACCGTCTCCCCGCTGCCAATGATCAGGTGATCGAGCAGTCGGATGTGCATGAGCGAGCAGATCAGGTGGAGCGTGCGGGTCAGTTCTTCGTCCTGGCTGGAGGGACTCAGAGTACCGGAAGGGTGATTGTGGGCGAGAATCAGGGCACTGGCGTTGCGGGCCAGCGCCGCCTTGACCAGTTCGCGGGGATAGACAGTATTCGTTGTTACCGTACCCTCGGCCACCACCGCCGAATCGATGATCGCATGGGAGGCGTCGAGAAAAATCACGGTGAGCACTTCGTGTTGCAGCCCACGCATGGAGTGGATCAGATAATCAGCCACCTCACGGGAGGAGCGGACATAGTGCTTGCCGACAATGCGCTGGCGCAGGTAGCGTCGAGCCACCCCCTGGATGAAACGCAGGGCAAAAATATTTTTGGGCCCGATGCCCTTGATCTGCTGCAACTCTGCCGGCGCGGCGTCGAGCACCGCGGGCAGGGTCGCAAACCTGACGAGCGCCGATCGGGCCGCTTCTTTGCAGTCAGAACGAGGTGTGCCGAAGGTCAGCAGCAGTTCAACGATCTCGCTGTCAGTGAAGGCGTCTATACCTTGGGCAAGGAACTTGTCGCGAAGACGTTGTCGATGACCCTCTCCTTTCTCTTGCCAGCCGCTCTTGTGCAAGGGCGTTCCTTCGTCTAGATGTTGCAGAGTGGTAAGGAATCAACCAGCCATAGCTTGCCTTGCCTCAACCACTCTTGTTCGTCCCAAGTTCTTTTGCAAGAACGATCCACCTCTTATGCCGTCCGCACACGCTGCGCTGAGCGGGCAAGAGCGGAAGGCGAGGTTCATTGCATATTCAAGAAACCGGACAATTCCCTGCGAATCCGTGACAGCGTTTCGGCACAAGGATACTCTTCGCCGCTGCGCACCCGATCATACATGGTCTGAGCCTCCTGGCCCAACTCCTCCAAGCCGCACTGCTGAATCATTCCCTTGAGGGTATGGCAGGCCAGGTTCAGTTCCTCCTTGTTCTGTCCAGCCAGCGCCTTATCGGCCAGGTCGAGATACTCCGTCAGGCTTCTGCGCGCTGAATTAACCAATTTTGCGACCTGCGCGTCGGGTAAACGGGTGGCTTGCTTGATGCTGTGAGCGATTGCCGCCACCAGTTCCTCCCCGCTTTTAACCTCCCTTTCCGGGGCAGACTCCACCGGCAGGACATCTTGCTCTTTGGGCATGTCCTGGGGCCCGGACCGAGCAGGCTGGTCCGACGCGATACCATGGAGGCGTTGCTGTTTCTCAATCTGCGGGAGCAATTCACTAAGCGTTGTCATAAGCTGCTGATATTTAAAAGGTTTGCTGACATAGGCGTCCATGCCGACCTCCAGACATCTTTTACGGTCTTCGCTCATGGCATGAGCCGTCATGGCGACAATCGGAATATGACCACCTTGGAGTTTGTTGCGCAAAATTGCCATCAGGTCGGCGGGGACAGCCACGGTTGTTTCACCTTCCTGTTCGATGGAGCGGATGACTTCAGTAGCGGTAATGCCGTCCATGTGCGGCATTTGCACATCCATGAGAACCAGATCGTACACGCTGTTCGCCAAGGCCTCCAGTGCTTCGAAACCGGTATTGGCGGTCTCCACCTGATGGCTTTCCTCCAGCATCATACGGGCCACATCCCGGTTCATCTGGTTGTCGTCCACGACCAGAATCCGTAAATCCTGGATGGATTGGATTCTGGACAAAGTGGAAGCAGAAATGACAGTGTCTTCTTCCTTGGCTGGCTCGGCGGGAATGACAACATGGACCGAAGTGCCGACATTGATCGTGCTTTCCGCCCAGATGCGCCCGCCCATCAACCCGACGAGCTGTCTGGAGATGGCCAGACCAAGGCCGGCGCCGCTGTACTGGCGGGAATACGAGGAATCAATTTGCTCGAATCGGTTGAAAACGGAATCGAGTTTCTCCTGGGGAATGCCAATACCCGTGTCAGAGACAATAAAATGCAGCAATATGGGGCCAGAGGTCTTCGGCTCGTCCTGAGTGACGGAGATGGAGATCGACCCGGCAGGGGTAAATTTGACGGCATTGCCGACCAGATTGAGCAGAATCTGCCGCAAACGCATTTCATCGCCTATAAACAGGGCCGGCAACGACGATGGCGGTTCAGCGAGCCGCAACTGTATCCCTTTTTCCATTGCCGACACATTCATGATGGAAAGAACGCTTTCCAGCAAACCACGCAGGTTGAATGGTCCTACGTAGAGCTGGAGTTGGCCGGCCTCCATTTTGGAAAAATCAAGGATGTCATCGAGCAAACGCAGCAGGTTTTCCGCGGAAATGGCCACCGTTTTCATCAGGTAGCGGCGCTGTTCCTCGGTTTTCGCCTTTTGTGCGAGCGAGGTCATGCCGATGATAGCATTCATGGGGGTGCGGATTTCATGACTCATGTTGGCCAAGAAAAGGGTTTTCTCCTTGTCCGATTCCTCAGCGCGTAGCTTGGCGTCCTGATATCCGGTAATGGATTTTTGTACCTGGTCGGCCATGTCGTTCAGCGCCGCCCCCAATTGTCCCATCTCGTCGTTCTTGATTATGGGCAGACGGGCGCTCAGATCGCCTGCCTTGAAACGGTTAATGCTTCTGATAATGTTGAGGATTCGCCCGGTCATGCTGGAAGCGATCCAGGTGGCGATGACAATGACAATGACAATCATGACCAAGGTGGAGATGGTCAGTATCCATCCAGATTTCTTAATGGAGTTGCTGATGGTCGTCAGCGTTTCCTTTCGATCACGCTCCAAGGTGTTTTCATACTCCTGGGTGATTACCTTGAGTTTTTCGGCAGTTTCCGTGGCCGCCCGGTGGAATTCATTGATATCGGCACCAATGGTGACAAAGCCGAACCCCCGTTGACTTGCACCGTACATACCGGTGTAATACGGGATGGTGGCAGCGGTGGTGAGTTTCCAGCGGCCGGTCCAGAAGATGACAAAGGAGCCGGATCCGCCGTACTGGGTCAGCGACATCCAGCCGCTGCACTGAGGGGCAAAATTGAGGTAACGGCAATCCAGCCCGACCAGACCGGCTTTGGAGAATGCGGGAACCGGTTTTTTCTTGTTGGTCTGTTCCAGAAATTGAGGCGCCGTCTTCTCAAAAGCGCTGAATGAACCGTTGGCCGCTTCCCAGAAGGGCAGAAGCTCGGCGCTGATCCAAGGCAGGACTTCTTCGCCGGTTTCCGGGTTGTAACCAACGATGGAATGGTCGCGGGGATGGCAAATACTACGTCCTTGATAATCCCAGATAAAAGCATAGTTGCCGCTGCCGGCGTCGGGGATGGCGGAAAAGTGTTCCTCGGTGGGCAAGACATGGTCGGTGAATTCTTTGAGATGGGTATGGTCGAGGGCCATGGTGACATAGCCGATTTTCTTCCCTTCCCTGAAGACCGGAGATACCCAGCGCACGATGCCCTGAAAGCGCTTGCCCACCGGATTTTCCTTGCCGGCGTATCCGGCTTTTTCCGGCTCGAAGGGGATGCCCTGCTTCTGGGCTGCGGCAGGAGTGTACATGCCGACAATCGGTGACGGCACATACGGGCCGATCACCTTGGAAACGTAGATTTCCCCCTCCTTCAGCTGTTGCGCTGCCTCAAAGTAATCTTCCGCCTTGCACCATGTGTTTTCCCGGCGCGAGATATTGCGCAACTCCGGAGGCAGCACATTGGTCAACGATATCTTGATTTTTTCCTGACCATTGAGATCGTAGAACGTCATCTCGTGGTAGACCGGCTGCATCGTATGGATGCCTATGCTGACAGGGGGAGTGTAATGAAAATCTTTCTTATTTTCAGGTGCACCGTATTCCACCTGCGTAGGCGTGTTGTCAGGCGCCGGATTTTCTTTGGGCTCCCAGGCTGTCTGTTCCTTGTTGAGAACCCATTCGGCAGGACGCACTACTTCTTTCTTGTACGCGGAGACGAACTTCCGATAGGATTCTTCATTGACCGGCAGCGATGTCGCCAGAATAATGGTGCTATCCCTGTCATAGAGAAAATACGCCACCTGCTCGGCCAAGCCGACGGTGCGCCGTTCCATGGTCTCCCTGGATTTGAGGTCCAAGGCACTGATGGAACTTTGGGTAGCCAGATCGCCAGTCTGACTCACCAAGTCCTGAGTGGCGCGCACCATCTCATTTGATTTGGTTATGAATGTTTCGCCGAGGTCTTTTACCTGGTGGTCAGCCATCCACAACAAGCCAGTCAGAGGCAGAACCTTAATGACCACAAAAAGGAGGATCAGCTTTTCGCGCATGCCGAACCTGCTGATTCTGACGGTCGATTGGCTAGGAGTTGACGACTCTTCAGGGCTGAAGAACGATTTTGTCGGCTCGGTCATGGGAGGTGCATGTCTGGTTCAATGAAAGAACAACGATGATACCGGCAGCAAGTTAGAATCAATACGCCATGATCTCAATCAAATCCCTTCAGCATTGCTTGCTCTTTCGGCTTGCCGGCGTGAGCCAAGCGACGAAAACCCTGCTTGGCGCCCAGATAATTTCTTTTCCTCCCCATGTTAGCATTCGGGAAGGGAACCGACAAAGATAATCGAGATTTTTGTTCATTTCCGGTGGCGCGGTCATGACCTGCACCCGGGTTCCGCCTATGCGCCCAATTCCTGCTGAAAGAGCTTGTTGGCCAACTGCGGATTGGCCTGCCCTTTGGTCTTCTGCATCAACTGGCCGACGAAAAAGCCCATCACCTTGGTTTTGCCTTCGCGGAATTGTTGCACTTGATCCGGGTTGGCGGCCAGAATCTCCCGCACCAGCCCCGCAAGCTGGCCTTCGTCGCTCATCTGTATCAGCCCTCTGGCCTTGACGATCACCTCTGGATCGTCGCCGCTGACGAGCATTTCACTCAAGACCGTTTTGGCGATCTTGCCGGAAATGGCTCCTTCTTCGGTCATGATAAGCAACCGGGCCAATTGACGCGGTTGAATCGGACACTCATTGATCCGCTCTGGGCCATAGTCGCGCAACAGCTCGGTACCGATGAAATTGGCAAGCTTCTTGGCGTTACCGAACTCCTGGAGGGCCGTCTCAAAAAAGTCGGCCAGCTCACGGGAAGCGGTGAGAATGGCGGCATCATAATCGCTCAGTTCGAACTGGCTGATAAAACGCTGCCGCCGCTTGTCCGGCAGCTCGGGCAGTTCGGCGCGTAGCCGCTCGATCCAATCCTCGTCGAGCACCACCGGGACCAAGTCAGGATCCGGAAAATAGCGATAGTCGTGGGCCTCCTCCTTGCCGCGCATCGGTTCGGTCCGTCCGCGGTCCGTATCCCACAGCAGGGTCTGCTGCACCACTTGCCCGCCTTCGAGGAGGATGTCGCGCTGGCGGCGTTCTTCGTATTCCAGCGCCAGTTGCACATTCCGGAACGAATTCATGTTCTTCAGCTCCGTGCGGATGCCGAACTCCTTTTGTCCTTGGGGTCGGAGCGAGATGTTGGCGTCGCAACGGAAACTGCCCTCCTGCATATTGCCGTCGCAGATGTCGAGATAACGGACAATGGCGTGCAATTTCCTGAGATAGGCGGCCGCCTCCTCGGGCGAACGCAAATCCGGCTCGGAGACGATCTCCAGCAACGGGGTGCCGGTGCGGTTGAGGTCGACATAACTGACCGGCTCGCAGTCGTCGTGCACCAGCTTGCCGGCATCTTCCTCCATGTGGATGCGGGTGATGCCGATGGTTTTGGGTGATTGTCCTTCCAGTTCGATCTCCAGGCGGCCATGTTCGCAGATGGGCAGTTCAAACTGGGATATCTGGTAGCCCTTGGGCAGGTCGGGGTAGAAATAGTTCTTGCGGGCAAACCGGTTTTCCCGATTGAGAGTCGATTCGGTGGCCAACCCCAGCTTGATCGCCGATTCAACCACCTTCCGATTGAGTACCGGCAACGAACCGGGCATACCCAGGCAGACCGGACAGGTCTGGGTATTGGGCGGCGCGCCGAACCCGGTGGAGCAGCCGCAGAAAATCTTGCTTTTGGTCTTCATCTGGGCATGGATTTCCAGCCCGATCACGGTTTCAAATTCCATGACAATACTGTTCAATGCAAAGGTTATGCTGATTGGCCGCCGGTATTGATCCAGGCGCGGATCTTGACCAACTCTTCGTTCCAGAGCTTCGACGCTCTGATATTGACGAACATGCGAAACAGATCGTCGACCAGCCTGGTCAACTGCTCGATCAGCGCGATCCGCTCCAGGACACGGCCTTCCAGACTCTCGGCCCGGCCGTCGTCCTCGTCGGCACCAGCCGTTTTGGGCAGGCGGATATTGCGGAACTCGAAGCTCGCCGCCGTCAAGGTGACACTGAATTCATGTTCGCCCCAAGCCAGTCGGATGCGGGCCTGCTCGGGTTTCTTGGCCAGCCCGAGCCCGGCCCGAGCTTCCTTCAACTCGGTCTGGAGACCACGGCAAATGACCTTTTCGTTGGCTTCGCCCTCGCCGTATTCGAGTAACATGTGTTTTTCGAACACCACTTGGACATCGCCCCGGCCAGGCACTTCCACACTCCCCCCGCGCTCTTCCGATTTATACCATAGCCAGGCGAGGAATTCCTGACCAAGAAATCTTTTTTCTTGAATGAGATCGACAAGATCCATACGCGATTCCGTTCGTTTCGTTTCACTGTGGGATTAGAGTTCTAAGCTCAGCGGCTCTCCGGCACCCTTTTGCTCCGAGCTCTCGCAGCTTTTCTGGAAAATGGCTGCGGCCCGGCTCCGGTACTGTTTGGCTTCTTCGGGTCTGCGCAGGTTGATATTCAGTTTGGCCAGTTCTTGGAGTACGGCGGCCACGCTGGGATGATCTGGTCCGTCCGTCGCCTCATTGATCGCCAGGATTTTCAGGTAACACGTTTCAGCATCTTCATACCGCCCCACGAGGCGGTATGATTCGGCCAGGCTGTTGAGGGCAATGACCAGTTGCTGATGGTTGGGCCGGAGCGTCTTTTCCCGGATCCGCACCAATCGCTCATAGAGAGGAACGGATTCGGATTCCATTTCCACTTCCACATACAGCGATGCCAGTTTCCCCAAGATGGGGACTAGAGAAGGATGCTCCACCCCTTTTTTCTTTTCAACGATCTCCAGCGCTCTTCTGTACAAAGCCGCCGCCTTGTCGTGCTCGCCCAACATTTCCTGCAGCTCGCCTATCTGAAACCAACTGATGCCCATCTCATAGTGGTCCGGTCCCAGCTTCCCGGCCATGGCTGGCATCGACTCCTTGTACAGCAACCCCGCCTTCTGGTGCTGACCGGCAAGGATATAGGTGCATGCCAGTTCCCTCTGGGCAAGGGGCAGAGCCAGAGGATTGCTGGAGCCATGCTGTCGGGTCAGACGCACAAACGATTCCAGCCAGAGTATGGCCTCCTGATAGTTATAGAGTGTACGAGCCATCCGTCCCGCGGCGTGCAGAGAGCGAGGATCATCCGGCTCCAGGGCGACCGCCTGCCGGTACAGGATCAGCGCCTGTTGTAAATCGACCCGGCACTCTGCCAGCTGTCCTCTGCTGAAGGCGATTTTGCCAGGCAGGGAAGAGGAAAGGCCACTCCATTCGGCCAGGCACGCTTCTGCCGGTTCGGCGTTCCCGTGGCACAAACCATCAATGGCTTCGGCAAGGGCGGGCCGCTCGCCCAACTCTTCGCGCAACCGGGCAAAGACGTTCATGATTTGCTGAAAACAGGCGACTTCTTCGGCATAACTGTCGGAAATCAAGGCCAGCTTGTCGGTCATGACGACCAGTTCACGCTGCAATTTGTCGCGCAAGTCATCGTCCTGGTCAGCAATGGCCCGCACCAACAAAGCGCGCTTTCCTTCCTCCAGATTGTGCATCCGACTCGCGTATGCATCCAAGGTGAAACGGATCTCCGGCGGGTCGGGCTCCGACGGAGTCAGAGCGGTTACAAGACCGCTCTGCACGATCGACTCGTCGGACGGCTTCTCCGCAGTCTCTACGGGCGGTTCAGGTTCGACCGCCTCGTCATCCCGATGCTCCGTTATCGCCGGGCTTGCCTCGGCGCTGCCCGCCGTTTCCGCAACTGCGGCAATGCTCCCGGCACCAGCGGCTTCAATCGGTCCAGCGTCTTCCAGCACCTCATCATGCCCGGAAAGAACCGGCGCCGATCCAAAGAGAGCCGTGGGCGGCATCCCGTCGGTCCCGGCAGCCGACGGCGGAACAGATGATTCGTCGATCAGTTCGGCGTCTTCGTCAACGCTTCGTATTGCACTGACTAGCATCTCCTCGGCGATCAAGGTCTCCGCGGCATCAGCAGCGGCCGGCATCGGCTCTCTTTCCTGAGGCTCCAGAGATTCCGCCGGCGGCGGAGCAGCATCGGTATCGGATCGGGCTGTAGTTCGTTTAGATCGTCTGTGCGTGCCCCGCTCTTTCCACACCAGGTACACCACAATCAAGGCAGCCGCAATAAGCGCCCCAAGCGCTGAGCCGTTCATCTTGTCTCCATCTGTTTATCGAGCGGTTGTCTTTTTTAGAGCAAAATGGCTGGCCGCATGGCCTCGTACTGCTCCAAGGCCTCCCCTTCAGCCATATGCTGGCCACTCAGCCATGGAATCTGCAGGATCAGTGACAAGCTGAAGGTTTCCTTGAATAAATCTTCAAGGAGCGACATCGCTTTTTTGCTGGTCGAAAAAAAGAGCAGGGTATTGTCGGCGAGATTCCAGCACAGGTCGTAGGTGGCCGGGACTGGCGGCGAGTTGCGGATCAACTCTGAGCGGATACGTTCCTTGATCTCCATCCTGGCCGCGCGCCCGAGCCGTGGAATCTGCTTTTCCCGCTTGATCCGTTCTTCTTCTTTCATGACAAATTTTCTGAGCACCGCCGGCGCCACCTTGCGCTCATCCACCCGCATGGTCAGAGCGATATAATCGCCGGCGGCATAGGCACTGTAGGCAAAACCAGCGTCGAACATGTCGGCGACCGACACCCAACCAATGGAATATTCATCCATGGTGTCGTCGATATCTCGGAAGCTCATGGCCGCGATCCGCTGGCTAGCAATATCCCAAAAAGAGGCAGGCAGTTCACCCACCACCGCAAACCGCGTCAGCGACGCCGATCCTGTCAACAATCCCATATGCTTTCCCATTCCGTCATATAGAACGGACAATCCGCTTCCCGTTCGATTAAAGCCAATGATGGTGAGATTGTACTCGCAAACCGGCCAGGAAACCATAGGGAAATGTGGCGATAACATCCGCAACCGCTGGAGTGGGAAGGCTTGGCGCGGATGGCAAATAATAGGCCCGCAGGAGCCGTTTTTCATTGACACGCGAAAAAGAAGTTAGTAGAGAGACACTTCTCGAAGTAAGAGGGTCGTTAACTCAGTCGGTAGAGTATCTGCCTTTTAAGCAGAGAGTCGCGCGTTCGAGTCGCGCACGACCCACCACCAATTGCAACCAATTTTGTCCCCATCGTCTAGCCAGGTCCAGGACACCGGCCTTTCACGTCGGCAACACCGGTTCAAATCCGGTTGGGGACGCCAAATAAAAAAGCAGGGGTGAGCTCAACAGAGCTCACCCCTGCTTCTGTTTTGGGGTTCGCTACAAATGCGTGGCAGAGGCTACCAGTGCATCACTGGCTCCTTATGGGCTGGAGACCGGAAGCCGGCCGCAGGCAAAAACTACCCGGCAACGGTAAAACCTTTGGCGGCAATAGCCTGCCGCACCAGCTCGCTGTCGAGTATGCCCTCGAACCGGGCCTCGCCTGTGGCCAAGTCGATGGCCACCCCGGTGGCCCCCAACTCCTCCAGAGCCTTCTTAGCTGCAGCAGCACAATGCTGGCACTTCATGCCATGGATACGAAGGATTGTCATTGTCGCCCTCATTCATTTTATATGACAATGCATTACCGTAAAAATGTCATGAAACTGTTCTGATCCGGTCGATCAAACTGGTGGTCGAATGGTCATGCGTAAAAGGGATCCGCACCACCTGGCCGCCGGCGGCCTTGACCTCAGGGGCGCCGACAATCTGCTCCTCACGGTAATCCTCACCTTTGACCAGGACAGCGGGCATCAAGGTTGTAATCAGCCGCAACGGGGTGGGTTCGCCAAACAGTACGACGAAATCCACGCATCCCAAAGCTGCCAGCACCCGCGCCCGGTCAATCTCATTGTTCACCGGCCGGCCCGGGCCCTTCAACCCACGCACCGAGTCGTCCGTATTCAACCCCACCACCAGACAATCGGCGGTGCGGCGCGCCGCTTCCAGATAACTGACATGGCCGGCGTGCAGAATATCGAAACAGCCGTTGGTAAAGGCGATACGGCTGCCCTGGCGTCTGATGAGGCTCAGGGCGGCATGCAGTTTTTCGAGAGAATAGATTTTATTTTGGTCGGCGATACACCACGACTGGTCGCCGGCCGCGTAAAAGCGGCTCCGCTGTTCGTCGACCAGGCTGTTTTCGAGCGGACAGCCGATCACCACCGCTTCGGCTCCGGCCACTTGCATTACCGTGCCGTCGGGCGCCGCGATCATCGAGTGCCCCGCCATCTCCATAACGCCGGTCCGGCCGCAGCCATTGGCCGCAGCCACGAAAACCTGATTTTCGATGGCGCGGGCACGGACCAAGGCCTGCCAATGATCGATCCGGCTTAACGGCCATTGGGCCGATACGACCAGCAGGCGGCTACCGGCAAAAACCTGCCGTCTGGCGACCTCGGGAAAGCGAAGGTCGTAGCAAACCAGTCCGGCCAGCGGGCCGTGCGGGGTCTGGATCAGCGGGCCGGATTCACCCCCGCGATAATAGCGATCTTCCTGCCAGTGCGTGAACAGATGTTGTTTGGGCAGCCGGCCGATCACTCCATGCGGTCCAACCACAGCCAGGGAGTTAGTCGGCAGGGTGTCGTCGTCGGACAGGTCGGTCAGGGTACCGGCCAGATAGACACCATGCCGGGCAGCAATTCGCTGCATGGCGGCCAGGATTTCCGGAGACCGCCGCCCCAGTTCCGTGGTCCGTTCGTAATCAAAACCTGTGGCCCACATTTCGGGCAGCACGAGCAGGGTGCCAGGAGGGGGACCGAATCGATTAATCAGCTGCTCCGCCTCCCCAAGGTTACGTTCCACCGCCCCGAGGACGATGGCGAACTGCACGCAGGCAACAGCCGGAAAAAGTGCAGGTGTGCTCATGCGTTCATATCCTCCAGGGCGGATTGTACCACGGCACTGACTGTCACCGCATGGAACAGACCGTCCTGATACAGGGTGAAGGGAGCCGGATCATCCACCATCGTCCGCAGGGTCGTGCCGGTGGCGGTCAACCGAAGGTTACCCGCCGCCAGGGCGGCCAGTCCGCGGATGGCGGCATCCTCGGCGCGCAGATAAGGAAGGATATCGCTCTCATCGGTCCCTCGGTCGAGCAGCAGGCGGGGACGGCAGCCGCTCAGCCGGGCCACGCCCCAGAGCAGGCCGCGCTGCAACCCGGGATGCTCGATATAGTTGCCGTCCTGGCAGATCTCCAGACCATCCTCGCGCATATAGGAAATCAGCATGTGGACATACTCATCGGCCAGACCGGCATGGCAACTCATGGCCTCGGCCATGGACTCCGGGGCGCCCCAACCGATGCCGCCGGATTCATCGTTGAGGCTCCAGAGGAAACGACGCATCACCATCCGCGCCGCCTCCGTATCCGTCTCCGCCAACCTGGCCACGGCATCGCCCATGCAGCTGACCGCGTGCCACCGCAGACGCTGATCATCCCGGCAGATTGCCGCAAACAGGACATTGACCACATCCTTGGCCGGATAACGGCGCATCAACGCCATGATGACGGCAAGATCCTGGCCTTGCAACATGGCCAGGATCTCGTTCTTGATCTTCCGGCTACCCAAGCCGCAAACCTGGCTTATTGAGCAGCAGGCGCAGACATGGTAAAGACCCGTTTGTTCAGCTCAGCATCTACCATAAACAGACCAGAGGGATTGTCCTTGATCAGTTTGAGCTTTTCGACGATTTCGCCGGCACTGGCCTCCTCTTCTACCTGTTCGGAAATAAACCATTGCAGGAAGTTGTTGGTGGCATGGTCTTTTTCGCTGATCGCCAAATCGATCAGATCGTTGATCAGACTGGTGACATGCCGCTCATGCTTGAGCACCGCCTCAAAAACGGCCAGCGGCGATGTCCAGGCGGTTTCCGGCTTGGCAATAGCCTCCAGGGTCACTTTGCCGCCGCGCTCGTTAGTGAAATCGTAGAATTTCATGGCATGCATCAGTTCTTCCTGCGCCTGAACCCGCATCCAGGTGGCAAATCCCTTGAGACTGATCGATTGAAAATACGCCTCCATAGCCAGGTACAGGTAGGAGGAATACATTTCCGCATTAATTTGACCGTTCAGCGCCTTCAGCATCTTCTTCTGCATGGTGACCTCCTTTGCCAAGCCGATTGGACAGCCTGACAAGAAATATTTTCGATAATAACGGTGCCTGTTACTATAAACCCAACAATGAGATACTCCATAGTTTTCTTGAAAAATGTTGTCTTTTGCAGGCAAACCTGTTTCCCTATGCTCCCTGAGCAAACCGCTCAACATGGAGCAGAGCATGCAAAAAACCGTTTGTATAACCGGAGCGACCTCCGGTTTCGGCAGGGCCTGCGCCGAACGGTTTGCCGCTGAAGGATGGCGGCTCATCGTCATCGGCCGGCGGGCGGATCGGCTCAAGGAGTTGCGGGCACAGTACAGTGCGATCCCGCTCCACGCCGTGGAGATTGACATCCGCGATCTGGGCGCGGTGGAGGCTATGCTTCGCAACCTGCCGGAGGGCTTCCGCGACGTAGACGTCCTGGTCAACAACGCCGGCCTGGCGCTCGGCCTGGAAGGAGCCCACCAGGCCAGCCTCAACGACTGGGAGAACATGATCGACACCAATATCAAAGGGCTGTGCTACCTCACCCGTTGCCTGTTGCCGGCCATGGTCGCCCGCAACCAGGGCCATGTCATCAACATGGGCTCGGTCGCCGGCACCTACCCCTACCCGGGCGGCAATGTCTACGGTGCCACCAAGGCATTCGTCAAACAATTCTCCCGCAACCTGCTCGCCGACCTGATCCACACCAAGATCCGGGTGACCAACATCGAACCGGGACTTGCGGAGAGCGAGTTCTCCCTCGTCCGCTTCCACGGCGACAAGGGCAAGGCCGACGCGGTCTACAAGGGCACCCAGCCCTTGCGGCCGGCGGATATCGCCGAGATAGTCCACTGGGTGACCACGGTGCCGTCACATGTCAATATCTGTACGGTCGAGGTCATGCCGGTCTGCCAGGGCTGTGGCCCCCTGGCTATTCACCGGGAAGCCTGAACGAGGAGCATCGCATGCGACGAGTAGTGATCACCGGCATGGGTATCGTCTCGCCCCTGGGAGATTCAATCGCCGAAGTGTTGGCGTCTCTGCAGGCGGGCCGCTCGGGCATCCGCCCGCATCCATCCTACCGCGAGATAGGACTGCGCTCCCAGATCGGCGGCTTCACCCGGGTCGATCTGAAGGAACAGATCGACAAGAAGCATCTGCGCTTCATGGGCAACGCCGCCGCCTATGCCTCCATTGCCATGCAACAGGCGATTGCCGATGCCGGACTGAGCGAGCAAGAAGTCTCCCATCCCCGCACCGGCCTGATCATCGGCTCCGGCGGTACCTCGGCCGAAAATGTGGTAGCCACCGCCGATATCATGCGGGAAAAAGGGCTGAAGCGGCTTTCCCCCTTCATGGTCCCGCGGACCATGAGCAGCACGACTTCCGCCTGTCTGACCAGCACCCACCGGATCAAGGGGCTGTGCTATTCGATCTCCTCGGCCTGCGCCACCGGATCGCACTGCATCGGCGCTGCCATGGAGCAAATTCAGCTGGGCAAGCAAGATGTAATCTTTGCCGGCGGCGCCGACGAGGAACATTGGACCCAGACCGCCATGTTCGATGCCATGGGTGCCCTGTCCACCCGATTCAACGACAACCCGGAACGGGCTTCCCGCCCCTACGATCGCGACCGCGACGGCTTTGTCGTCGCCAACGGGGCCGGGCTGGTGGTGCTGGAGGAATACGAACGGGCAAAAAAACGAGGGGCGAACATCTACGCCGAGGTGATGGGCTACGGCGCCACCACCGACGGCTCGGACATGGTGCAACCTTCAGGTGAGGGCGCGGTACGATGCATCCTCCAGGCCTTGGCGGCTCTTTCAGCTCCCATCGACTACATCAACGCCCACGGCACCTCCACCCCCATCGGCGACCTGGTGGAACTGCGGGCCATCCGCGAAGTATTCGGCACGGACAACCCGCCGATCAGCTCGACCAAGTCCCTCTCCGGCCACAGCCTGGGCGCGGCCGGGGTGCATGAGGTCATTTACAGCTTGCTGATGCTGAACCATGGTTTTATCTGCGGTTCGGCCAACATCGAGGCAATGGATCCGGAAGCGGCCGGGCACAACATCGTGACCGCCAACCGCGATGACCGGCTGACCACGGTGATGAGCAACAGCTACGGCTTCGGCGGCACCAACGCTTGCCTGATTTTCAGAAAGGTGTGATTGGCGGAGGCGCATCGTTTCTCTTAGATTTTCAGCAACACCTCAAGCCGAGGCTTTGCTTAAGGCTGATCAAGGACGATGTGCCCTACGGTTTCAACGGAATGCCTCGTCTTTCTGTTCTTTGACCTCTCCGCCTCATCCTTGACCTGAAACCCTGTCGTGGTCCGGTTTCGCATCCGCAGGGCAACCGGGCTGGCATCATTGGTGGTTTGCATGCCAGCCACCAGCAAGGGAATCTGGTCAAAGGCACTCTTATATTTTCCGCTATACCAGGCATCGGTCACCGAATTGGCTGTTTTGGCCACCACATACCGCAGCGTCCCGAGCATGCCGGTACTTGGCTCCCAAGCGATGTAGTGGACGGTCTCGTCAAGGTGCTTATTGGCGTTCCTTTCCTGTTCTTGGTACGAGTATGCGAAACCGGATGCTGTGATGCTCTTGAGACGGCCGCTTATCGTTTTCGCATCATTCATTGTGGTAACAGTGGCGAGCACCACCGGGATCTTGGCGAAAGCGGACTTGAAAGCCGTTGTTTTGAAGCTGGTGGCTCCCGTAAAACTGCCGGCTTCGACGGCTGTGCCATTGGGCAGGGTGTAGTGGCCTTGCTCCATGACCAGGTAGCTGATCGTCTCTTGCGGATGGATGCCATCCAGATAATCCCATTCGGTCACCTTGATGTCAAATCCTGTCTTGTCGACGTTGCGGATACGGACAGTACAGGGATCCGCGTTGTTGAAGCTCGGCGGGCCGGCAACGACAATCGGGTTGATGAACGGCGTAGTCAGGGGAACACGCGCCCACTCGCTGCCAACCGCAATCTCGCCGGTTTCCAATTTCACGTCTGTTGTCGGCTGTGTTGGCAGCTCGGTCTTCGCGGTAATGGTGACACTGGCTGTGCCGGTCGCTCCTTTGTCGTCCGTTACCTGCAAGGTGGCGGTGAACGTGGCGGCCGTGGTGTAGGTATGGGGGACCGATTTGCCGGTGACTGTCCCGCCGTCGCCAAAATTCCACACATAATTGGTGATACTGCCGTCGCTGTCGGTCGATCCGCCTCCGTTGAAGGTGACGGCGAGCGGCGCCGGACCGATAGTCGGCGCAGCGCTGATGACCGCCTGAGGCGGTTTACTGTTTGTCCCCGGCGTCGTGACGATGACCGGCGTCGTGGCCCAACTACTTTGTCCCTTGCTGTCGGCAACGGTCAAGGTGACGGTATATATGCCTGCCGCCATGTACCTATGGGAGACGGTGACTCCGGTTCCCGAAGCGCCGTCCCCAAAACTCCAGGCATAGGAGGCAATGGTGGCGTTGGTGGCGGCCGAGCCCAATCCGTCGAACTGGATGGTGAGCGGCGCGGAACCTGTCGCCGCCGAGGACGATATGACAGCTTTTGGGGTAGGCACCGCGACAATAGGATTGACGACCGTGATGGTGACGGCCGCCGCGTCGGCCGCGCCGGTACTGTCGGCAATCGTCAAGGTGGCTGTGTATGTGTCCGCTGTCGTATAGGTATGGCTGGCTGCCGGGGTCGTCGCCATCGAGCCTCGCCGAAATCCCTCTGGTAGCTTGTCACGCTGCCGGTTGACGCGGTACCGTCGAAGGTCACGGACAGAGGTGCCGGACCGCTGACGGTACGAGCAACGATTTGAGCCTTCAGTTCTGCATCGCCTGTGCCGCTCCTGGCGTCGCCAGCATAGGTGAGGGCGTTGGAAAAACTGGTTTCGGTGTTGTCGGCATTGACCGCCGTCAGGGTGTAGATGGCCGGAGTTTTTACGAGGTCGGTGGTGCAGGTCAGCTGCCGAGCGGTCGGATCATCAGTCTGGCACATCAAGGTAGAGTTCTGGTAAACGCGAAACCCTTTGACAATTGCCTGCTGGTCGTATTGCCAAGAGAAAGTGAGCTGTTTGCTGCCTGTCGTCTCTGGTCCCTCCGAAAGGCCCTGCGTGTCCGGATTATTGGAGAAGGTAAAAGGAAAAGGTGTGGAACCCGGGCTTTCAGTGCCGTCGTCGAAGGTAGCGGTCAGGGTGAAGTTGGTGGTGTCCTGGGTCAGCAATACCGGGCAGTCCATCGCGGTGGCGGCGGGGTCTTCGGCCCGGCAAACAAAAACGCCTTCCTGGTACAGCTTGAATCCGGTAACGGCCGGTGAAGCAGGCGGGGTGTATTCCCATTCGACATGGATTGTTTGAGAAGTCGCCGCTAAAGCCAGCCCCGGCAGAAAACAGCCGAGAAGGAAAAAGAGGGGGATGATCCTGGTGTGTATCGTTACCACTGAATGAGAAAATCAAAATCTTGATGTCACGTTGGTGTCACTGCAAAAACGGAAGCGCGATGCAGGCCATGGGTTATTGTCTGTCACTGCACCACCGCCGGATTTATGTCAATTTCCCTTGTTGATGCAATCGACCTCATCCGTCAGCCCTTGTTGTTCATCGCGGCAGAAACCTAAGTATTGCTTCAGAAATAGGAAATGATATTGTACAGCATCGCCTCGATTACAAGGGATTCACGATTCTTTGTCCATTCGCCTGCCGGCCGGCGGACAGGCCCTGCTCCGCAGCGTCTTCTATCCGGTTCTTGTCCATCGGTCCGCGGTTGCGCTCCACGCTCCCTTCCCGCAATCAGTCACCCTCATGCGGTTAGCGCTTCGCCCACGGTGATCAATTTCCGGCGAGACTTGTACCTGCCCGTTGAAGTGCGCCTATACTGGTCGCAAAAAAACGGCGGGCACGCGCTTTCGCCTGTCCGCCGTTTTTCCCACCCCAAGTGCGCTCTGTAGAATCTACCCAAAGCGCGCTTACCATGCCGGCAGCATGGCAAGCGCGCCAGGGTTGATCACGCATCCTTTTGCTGGCGCTGAGCGTTGTCGTAGAGGGCGATGAAGTTGATCGGCTCCATTAAAAACGGCATGAAGCCGCCATCCACGGCGGATTGACAGACGATTTGTCGAGTGAAGGGAAAAAGCATCAAGGGGCAGTCGACCGCCAGCACCCGTTCGTGGTGTTCCTGGGGAATATTCTTCATCAAAAAAACAGCGGCATGTTCGATCTCGACGATAAACATCACCGAATCGTCGTTGTTCTTATCCAGAATTTTGGCGGTGATGGCGATGGAAACCTCACTGTGGTCATCATCGATCTTCTGGTTTTTTAACTGGAGATTGAAATCTACTTTGGGATCCTGATTGCGCGCCAGAAACACCTTTGGAGCATTGGGGCTCTCGAAGGAAAAGTCCTTGATGTACATCTTCTGCATACGGAAAATAGGGATTTCCTGCTGGTTGGGAGTCCGATCTGCCATGGTCTGTCCTTGTGGTGGAAGTCATTCAAAACCGGTGGATTTGGGCACCGGCAGCTTATTTTACAGGAGGCATCCTACCAGGGGATGCCTCGGAAAGACAATGAAAAAACCGTTCAATCGCCGTTGAGGAACTGCTTCAGAAACATGCCGGTATAGGAATCAGCAACACGGGCAACCGCCTCGGGAGTGCCGGTGGCGATCACCCGCCCGCCACCGCTGCCGCCTTCGGGGCCGATGTCGATCACATGGTCGGCGGTCTTGATCACGTCGAGATTGTGCTCGATCACCACCACCGTGTTGCCGCCGTCAACCAGCCGTCCCAAGACCCGGAGCAAGTGCTGGATGTCGGCCGGATGCAGGCCGGTGGTGGGTTCGTCGAGGATGTAGAGGGTCTGGCCGGTGGAACGGCGGCTCAGTTCCTTGGCCAGTTTGACCCGCTGGGCCTCGCCGCCGGAGAGCGTCACCGAACTTTGCCCCAAGGAAAGGTAGCCCAGGCCGACATCGACGATGGTCTGCAGCCGGCCGGCGATGGGCGGCACATTCTGAAAAAATGCCAGCGCCTCCTCCACGGTCATCCGCAGGATTTCGGCGATATTTTTCCCCTTGTAGCGGATATCCAGGGTCTCCTGGTTGTAACGCCTGCCCTGGCAGCATTCACAAGTGACATAAATGTCGGGCAGGAAATGCATGGCAATGCGGATGACGCCGTCGCCCTCGCAGGTCTCGCAGCGGCCGCCTTTGATGTTGAAGCTGAACCGGCCCGGTCGATAGCCCCGGGCCCGCGATTCCGGCAGGCGGGCGAACAGTTCGCGGATGGGCGTCATCACTCCGGTGTAGGTGGCCGGGTTGGAGCGTGGCGTACGGCCGATGGGACTCTGGTCGATATCGATCACCTTGTCGAGTCGCTCCATACCGTGGAGCAGATGCCGCCCCCTGAGGTAGCCCTTCTTGTCGGCGAAATACCGCTCGGCCTCGCGGAACAGGGTCTCGATCACGAGCGAACTCTTGCCTGAACCGGAAACGCCGGTGACGCAGGTCATCACTCCCAGCGGAAAGCGCACGGAAAGATCGCGCAGGTTGTTGATGGCTGCGCCCCGAATCTCTATGGCTTGGTCGCCAGCCGAACGGCGCTGGGCCGGAATCTCTATTTTCAACCGGCCCGAAAGATAGCCGCCGGTCTGAGATGCCTCGCAGTCAAGCAGGCCCGGAACCGGGCCGGAATAGATGATCTCGCCGCCATGCACGCCCGCGCCCGGCCCGATGTCGAGCACATGGTCGGCATTGGCGATGGTGTCCGAGTCGTGTTCGACCACGATCACCGTGTTGCCCAGGTCCCGGAGGTTGAGCAGGGTCTTGATCAATTTGTTGTTGTCGCGCTGATGCAGGCCGATACTTGGTTCGTCGAGAATGTACAGCACCCCGGCCAGGCCCGAGCCGATCTGCGAAGCCAGGCGGATGCGCTGAGCCTCGCCGCCGGACAGGGTACCCGCCTTGCGGTCGAGCGACAGATAGCCGAGTCCCACGCCCTGGAGAAAAAACAACCGCTCGCGGATCTCCTTGAGGATGGGTTTGGCGATGACCGCCTGTCGCGGCTCGAAGGCGAGCGTTTCCAACGCCTTGATCAGCTGCTCAATGGCCATCCGGCATAACTCGATGATCGACCAGTCGCCGACCCGCACCGCCAGGGCCTCGGGCTTGAGTCGGGCACCCTGGCAGGCCGGGCAGCCCTGCTCGTTCATAAACCCCTCCACCTCCTCGCGCAAGCGGGCGGAGGAAGTCTCACGAAACAACCGATTCAGGCGGGGCACGATGCCCTCGAAGGCGATCTGCGAAACCAGAAGGCGCTTGCCCCGGCTATGCACGAATTCGAGCTTTTCCCGGCCGGTGCCATGCAGGAGCCCGTTTCTGGCCTTGGCCGGCAGATCGGCGAAAGGCGTGTTCGGATCAAAGCGATAATGGCGGGCAAAGGCCTCGATCCACTGATCAGCCTGGATGGAAAGCCGCCGCCGGGTCCAGGGGACGATGGCACCTTCCAGCAGCGAAAGTGAGGCATCGGGCACGATCAGTCGTTCATCGATGAATTGATTGACGCCCAGACCATCGCACACTGAACAGGCACCCTGCGGATTATTGAAGGAAAACAACTGGGTGGAAAGATCGGGCACCGAGATGCCGCACTGATGGCAGGCCGCCGACTCGCTGAACAGCACCTCTTCGCCAGTGTCGGGAAAGTGGGCGAGCATGACGCCATCACCCAGGGCCACTGCCGTGCTCACCGATTCGTCCAGCCGTCGCCGGATCGAGGACTTGACCACCAGCCGGTCGATCACCGCCTCGATAGTATGCCGCTTATTTTTGTCGAGGACGATCTCCTCGTTGAGCTGACGCAGCTCGCCATTCACCCGCACCCGGACAAAGCCTTCCTTGCGCAGCCGCTGCAGGATCTGCTCGTGCTGCCCTTTTTTCCGGGTCACCAGCGGCGCCAGCAGAATCACTTTCTCACCTTCCTGCCGGGCCAGCAGGGATTCGAGCATGTCATGCACCGACTGGGAACGGATCGCCTGCCTGCATTGGGGGCAGTGAGGCTGTCCGGCCCGGGCAAACAGCAGACGGAGGTGATCGTAGATCTCGGTCACCGTGCCCACGGTGGAACGTGGATTCTTGCTGGTGGTTTTTTGTTCAATGGAGACCGCCGGCGACAAGCCCTCCAGCAAATCGACATCGGGTTTATCCATCTGCCCGAGAAACTGGCGGGCATAGGTGGAAAGCGATTCGACATAGCGCCGCTGGCCTTCTGCATACAGCGTGTCAAAGGCCAGGGTCGATTTGCCGCTCCCGGACAGGCCGGTAAAGACGATCAGCCTGTTGCGCGGCAGATCAACGGAGATATTTTTCAGATTGTGCATCCGCGCGCCGCGGATGCGAAGAAATTGAGGTTCCATAGTGTACTGCTCTTGCGTAAGGACAGCATTATCTCGTGTTTTTGCGGGTCGTCCCGGCATGCCAAGATGCGGGAGGCGGCAGAGATGGGCAGCATGGTCCCATGCCTTGGAGGGCCGCCCCGGGGTCGGGCGCTGCCGCGTACGCCAGCGTCCGACAATTTCGTTTACCGAGGCTATCGCCTATGGTAGATTGCCCCATACTTGTAGCCACGATCCCGGAACAATCAATACTGGAAAGATTGCACCATGTATTTTCAGGACATCATCGCCACCTTGAACAGCCACTGGGCATCTGCGGGCTGTGTTGTCATGCAGCCCTACGACATGGAAGTCGGCGCCGGCACCTTTCACCCCGCCACTCTGCTCCGGGCTCTGGGGCCCGAGCCATGGAAAGCCGCCTACGTCCAGCCGTCACGGCGACCGACCGACGGCCGTTATGGCGAGAATCCGAACCGGCTGCAGCACTACTATCAGTATCAGGTGGTGATCAAGCCCTCACCTGTGGATGTGCAGGCCATGTACCTGGAGAGCTTGAAAAAGTTCGGCCTCAATCTGCTGGAACACGACATCCGCTTCGTCGAGGACGACTGGGAATCTCCCACCTTGGGGGCCTGGGGACTCGGTTGGGAGGTGTGGCTGGACGGCATGGAGATCACCCAGTTCACCTATTTCCAGCAGGCAGGGTCCATTGATCTCAAACCAGTCACCGCCGAGATCACCTACGGTCTGGAGCGAATTGCCATGTACCTCCAAAAGGTGGATTCAGTGTACGACATCGCCTGGAACCATGAGGTGACCTACGGCGAGATCTTCCACCAGGCCGAGAAGGAATTTTCCACGTTCAATTTCGAGGAAGCCAATGTCGCCGAGCTCTTTCACGCCTTCGACGCCCACGAGCGAGAGGCTCTGAAACTAATCGAAAAAAATCTGATTCTGCCCGGGTACGACTATTGCCTCAAATGTTCCCACACCTTCAACCTGCTTGATGCCCGCAAAGCCATCAGCGTGGCCGAGCGCACGCGCTATATCGGCCGGATCCGGCACATCGCCCGCCTGGTGGCGCAACGCTACGTCGAGCAGCGGGAAGCGATGGGATTTCCCCTGCTCAAGGAAACTGCGACAATCTGATCCGCCGCGCCGAAGCCAAACATGGGAAAAAACCGGAGCGAACAAAAAAATATCTGGCATTTCAAAGGAGTTTACGGTAGATACCCCTCCACGGAATGCTCATGCGTACACTACATTGTATCCCCTCATCCAGGCAGAACTGTTCGAATATCTGTGATTCACCGCATCTACTCCCTGTCTCTATTGGCTCCACCTGCCGTCGAACATTCTCTTTTTGCCTGTTGCACCAATCTTCCCCTGCATCTCTCCACTGAATGAACATCTTTTCCCTCTGTTTTCTCGTGTGCCACGCCCCCCCGAAGCGGCCGTTCTTCCGGCCCACGCCTTGCGTTGCCAATATGGTGGGCATGTACGCCACGAGAAAAAAAGCTGTGGGGTACGACGGACGGAGACCGGCTGTGACGAGGGAAATGCACGTTTTTTTAGGGTTTACCGTACAGATATTTTCCTGCGTTACTCCAGGATATCTGTCGCATGAACCCGCATTGCAAAGATGACCTGTACCCAGGTCAGAGTGAGGTCGTTGACACAAGGAGGAACGGCTATGGCAGAAGGAACGGTAAAATGGTTCAATGATTCCAAGGGGTTCGGCTTTATCCAGCAGGATGGCGGCAAGGATGTCTTTGTCCACTACTCTGCGATTCAAGGCCAAGGGTTCAAATCCCTGAAGGAGGGGGACCGAGTTAAATTCGAGGTCGTGAGTGGCGCCAAGGGGCCGGCGGCCGAAAGCGTGGTCAAGCTGTAGCCAACGCCTGCCGTCATCCACGCACGCGCCCGGATAAGGCCGTGCGTGGAACACTCATCTTTCGACCGGGTACCTTTTTCCCTGTATCCTGGTCCCATCATAGCTATCCAGCCTACTCGCCTGCACACATTGCAGGCAGGTGACGTATTTCGGACAGATCCTGCAATTTATCTTGGGCGTCGACCATTGCGTTTCGTCCGGTGCAGGCATCGTAGGCCCGGACCATATTGCAATTCCGAGCGATCCCTCCAGCCCCTCCCATCATCTCCAGCAAGTCCTTCCTGCTGGTACGAGCAGGTAATCCCTGCGCCCCACAACAAACTGGGACGTGCTGGCAACGCCCGCGCTCAGGCGTCGAGCAGCCGGACTGCGCCTTGGTCGGCGGAGGCGGCAAAGCGGGCATACACCTGCAAGGCCTTCGAAACGGTGCGTTCCCGCTTGGGAGTGAAGGCCGAGGCGCCGCGCGCTTCCTCTTCACGCCGACGGGCAGCCAAATCTTCGTTACTGATCAGCAACGAAATAGTCCGCTTCGGAATATCGATGTCGATGCAGTCGCCCTCGCGGACCAGCCCGATGGCGCCACCACTGGCCGCCTCGGGGGAGACATGGCCGATGGACAGCCCGGAGGTGCCGCCGGAAAAACGGCCGTCGGTCACCAGGGCGCAAGCCGCTCCCAGGTGCCGCGACTTGAGATACGAGGTGGGATAGAGCATCTCCTGCATGCCCGGTCCGCCCTTGGGACCTTCGTAGAGAATGAAGACCACATCGCCGGCCTGGACAGCGCCACCCAGGATGGCCTCGCCGGCCTCTTCCTGGGAATGGTACACCTTAGCGGTACCGGTGAAATGGAGGATCGAGGCATCGACCCCGGCCGTTTTGACGATACACCCCTTTTCGGCGATATTGCCGTACAGGACCGCCAGACCGCCGTCCTGGGAATAGGCATGGGCGATATCGCGGATGCAGCCCGCTGTCCGGTCGGTGTCCAACCCGGCAAAAAGAGTTTGCTGCGACCCCATGACCAGATTGCGCCTCCCGGCCGGAGCGCTCCGGTACAGTGTTTGTACCGCTTCGGCGGCCCCGGCCCGCATGATGTCATACTGCGCCAGGGCCTGATCCAGCGTCAGACCGTCGACCCGGTGCACCGTGGTGTCCAGCAGACCGCCACGGTCCAATTCAGCCAGAATGCCGAGAATGCCGCCGGCCCGGTTGACATCCTCCACATGATAGGTGGAACTGGGCGCCACCTTGCACAGGTTGGGCACACGCCGCGACAGGGCATCAATGTCTTGCATGGTGAAATCGACTCCGGCCTCATGGGCGATGGCCAGGATATGCAGCACGGTGTTGGTCGAGCCGCCCATGGCGATGTCGAGCGCCATGGCGTTTTCAAAGGCGCCTCTGGTGGCGATGGACAGGGGCAATACCGAACTATCGCCCCGACTGTACCAGGCTTCGCACATGGCGACGATGCGTGCCGCTGCCTGATCGAACAAGGCCAAGCGCGCCGCATGGGTGGCGACCACCGTGCCATTGCCCGGCAGGGCCAGTCCCAGAGCCTCGTTGAGGCAATTCATCGAGTTGGCGGTGAACATGCCCGAACAGGAACCGCATGTGGGGCAGGCTGAGCGTTCGACCTCGGCCACCTCGGCATCGCTCACCGCCCTATCCCCGGCCATGATCATGGCGTCGATCAAGTCCAGCGTCTTGTCGCCGACTCGGCCGGCCTCCATCGGTCCGCCGGAAACGAAGATCGCCGGGATATTGAGCCGCATCGCCGCCATCAGCATGCCGGGGGTGATCTTGTCGCAGTTGGAGATGCAGACCATGGCGTCGACCTTGTGGGCGTTGCACATGTATTCCACCGAATCGGCAATCAGCTCGCGGGAAGGAAGCGAATACAGCATGCCGTCATGCCCCATGGCAATGCCGTCGTCGATGGCGATGGTGTTGAACTCGGCGGCAAAACAGCCCAATGCCTCGATATTCTCCTTGACCCGCTGGCCGATCTGATGGAGATGGACATGGCCGGGCACCAACTGGGTAAACGAGTTGACCACCGCGATCACCGGACGGCCAATCTGTTCTTCCCGCATGCCATTGGCCCGCCAGAGAGCACGAGCTCCCGCCATCCTTCTTCCTTCAGTCGTCACCGCGCTCCGCAGGGGATTGACCATGTCGCACCTCACTACCATTAAATTTTTTCTTGTCTCTGCTCGCCCGGAAGCGATAGAATTTAAGGAGATACTTCCGCCAATTCTATATCGGGATGCCATATGACACAACAGGAGATTAACTATTGGATCGCCGCCATGCTCCAGAAGCACGAGCGGGTTTCCGATCTTAACATCACCGTGGGCAAGACCCTGCAGGTAGAGAGCGACGGCGTGCTGGTACCGGTGGATGTCAGCCCGCCGGTCACCGAGCTGACCCCTTTTCAAGCCGAGGTCTTTGCCCTCAATCTGATTGGCGGCAACCGTCGTCTGCTACGCGACCTGATCACCAAAGGCTCCTGCGACCTCTCGTATTCCCTTGACGACAAGCACCGCTTCCGGGTCAATATATTTTCCCAGAAAGGTCACTATGCCTCGGTGCTGCGAAAACTGGAAACCGAAATCCCCTCGATTCAGGGCTACCATTTCCCCAACGCCTTTACCAAGATGGCCCGCGAGCTCAATGGCCTGATTCTGTTCACCGGCGCCACCGGCACCGGCAAGACCACTTCCATGGCCGCGATCCTCAACAAGATCAATGAGGATCGTCCGGTGCACATCGTCACCCTGGAAGATCCAATTGAGTATATCCACCCGCACAAGAAGGCCACCTTCAATCAACGGGAGATGGGCGACGATTTCGATACCTTTGCCAATGGTCTCCGGGCCGCTCTCCGCCAGGCGCCCAAGGTTATTCTGGTCGGCGAGATTCGCGACCGGGAAACATTGGAAATCGCCCTGACCGCCGCAGAAACAGGTCATCTGGTCTTCTCCACCCTGCATACCATCGACACCGGCCAGACCGTCAACCGCATCCTCGGCATGTTCGAGCAGGATGAACAGCCCCAGATTCGCAACCGGCTGGCTGACACCATCCGCTGGATCGTCAGCCAGCGTCTGCTGCCCCGGGTCAGCGGCGGCCGGATCGCCGCCTTGGAAATCCTCTGTACCAGCCTGAGGGTCCGCGACTTGATCCTCAACGGCGAGACCGAAGAAAAGACCTTCTACAATGTGGCCCAGGCCGGATCGGCACGTGACATGCGGACCTTTGACCAACATCTGCTGGAACTCTACGAAGCCGGTCTGATCAGCGATGAATCGGCAATAACCTACGCCTCTCACCGCAGTGAGATCAAGCGGGGGATAGACACGATCAAAGCCTCCCGGGGCGAACGCACCTCCTCCATCGACGGCCTGCGCATGGAGCAACAGGAGAAGGATCCTTACAGGCGATGATGGTCCCGGAATTCCCGAACCTTCAACAACAACTCAACAAGACGGACGGCGCTTTCCTGCGCCAACCGCCCGAGGCTTTCTCATCATGTTGACGCATTGCCCTTCCTGCAAAAAGCCGCTGCAACTGACCGACGAGCAGATCGCCCGCCTGGAGCAAGCCTTGGCGCAACTGGCACCCGGCAAACTGCTGACCATCAAATGCCCCATGTGTCGTAACGCCATCTCCCTGGACAAGACCGAGAAAACGCCGCCTGACCAGAGCAATCCGGTGCAGCAGCCGCCCCCGCCAAAGCTGGAATGGCTGACAATGGGCCTTTTTCAGAATATGGACAAAGTAGAAGATGTCCCCAAGGCGTTGCTCCTCCATCAAGATAACGGGCAGCGCAAAGGTATCGGCGAGTCCCTGGAATCGGTAGGCTACCAGGTGGTCATGGTCAACTCAATGGCCGATGCCATAGAAAGCTTGCGATTCATCAATTTTTCCTGCATCGTCTTCCAGGCCAACCTGGAAGGCCCCCTGGAACAGTCTTCTTTCCACGCCTATATGCGCCGCATGCCCATGGAACAGCGGCGCTACATATTTTATATTCTCATCGGCGACCAATTCCATACCCTGTACGATCTCGAGGCCCTGGCGCACAGCACCAATCTCACGGTCAACAGCGGCGACTTGCAGCATCTCGACGTCGTTTTGCGCAAAAGTATTCCGGCCTACGAGGAATTGTTCGGCCCCATGCTCGAAGAGCGGGGCACCTACGGCAAGCACTGAATAAGCACTGAACGAGCTACCTACCGGTTCCCGCACATCCATCCGCCTCAAGCGCACAGCCCCTGCCAAGAAATACCTTTTTTCAACAGGAAACAGTTGTTTTTCAAAAAAAGCTATGCTAAATTCGAGTCTTTATTCGACTCAAGGGGAGGTCTCCTTTCCCCTCTCATCAACCTCTTATTAAAGACCGCCATCGGTCATTACAGGAAATTCCATGACAAAAAACGGAACTCAACCCGCTTTTGCGGCGACTGACCCCAGCTTTGAAGAAATGAGCTTTGCGGAATTGTTCGAGCAAGAAGACAACAACACGGTCATCAATGTCGGCGAAGTTGCCCTCGGCACCGTTGTCGGACTGAGCAACGACGCCGTCCTGATAGATGTCGGCGACAAGGCGGAAAGTTATATTCCGCTGGCCGAATTCCGCCACGAAGATCCGGACCGGGTCATCAAGATCGGCGATCAATTCGACGTGTTCATTGAAAAACGCAAGGAGGAAGGCGGCCTGCTGCTTTCCCGCGAAAAAGCCATCGCCATCAAAGTCTGGGAACAGATTGCCAAAATCCAGGAAGAAGACGGGACCATCGAGGGCCGTATCGACAACCGGGTCAAGGGCGGCATGTCCGTCGATATCGGCGTTCCCGCCTTCCTGCCCTACTCGCAAATCGACCTGCGGCCGGTTAAGGATCTGGACGCCCTCATCGGCCAGACCTTTGAGTTCAAAATCCTCAAATTCAACCGTAAACGCAACAATGTGGTCATCAGCAGGCGGGCCATCCTGGAAAATCAACGGACCGCCCTGCGCGAACAGATGCGCACATCTCTCGAAGAAGGCCAGATCATCCGCGGCGCCATCACCAATATCACCGATTACGGTCTGTTCATCGACCTGGGCGGCATGGACGGTCTCTGTCACATCACCGACCTCTCCTGGGGCCGGGTCTCGCACCCATCCAAACTGTACAACGTCGGCGAGGAGATCGAGGTCAAAATCCTCAAATACGACAAGAACACCGACCGGGTTTCCTTGGGCGTCAAGCAACTCAAGGTCGATCCATGGGAACGGGTTCCATCCCAGTATCCTCCCGGCTCCAAGGGCAAGGGCAAAGTGGTGTCGATTACCGATTACGGCGTCTTCGTTGAACTGGAGGAGGGGGTCGAAGGGCTGGTGCATATCTCCGAGATGAGCTGGTCGAAGAAGCCGCGTCATCCGTCCAAGATCGTCGGTGTCGGCGAAGAAATCGAGGTGCAGGTGCTCAAGGTCGAAGCCGAAACCAAGCGCATTTCCTTGGGTATGAAGCAGTTGCAGCCCAATCCTTGGGATGTGGTCGAGGAGAGTTACCCGGTTGGTGCGGTCATTGAAGGTAAGATCAAAAATATCACTGACTTCGGCATATTCATCGGTATAGAGGAAGGTATTGACGGCCTGATTCACGTCTCTGATCTTTCCTGGACCGAGCGGATCAAGCATCCGTCCGAAAAGTATTCCAAGGGTGAAACCATTCAGGCGGTCGTACTCAAGATCGACAAGGAAAACGAGCGGTTCTCCTTGGGCGTCAAGCAACTGGAACCAGATCCGTGGCAGGCGGCGGCCAGCAACTATCCGATCGGCTCCACCGTTGAGGGGACCATCACCAACGTCACCGACTTCGGTGTCTTCGTCCAACTGGAGGAAGGGATCGAGGGTTTGGTCCACGTGTCCGAAATTTCTAAGGACAAGGTCAAGACACCGGTTGGCATGTTCAACGTCAACGACATTCTGAAGGCCATGGTCATCAACGTGTCTGCAGACGACCGCAAGATTGGCCTGTCGGTGAAAGCCCTCCAGGAAAAGGAAGAAAACAACGGTGCCATTCCCGAAGAGTACCTGCAAAAAGCTCAGAGCGCTACTCCCTCCACCTTCGGCGATCTCCTGAAGGCGGCAGCCGGCGAGGACAACAGCAAATAAGCGCCGAAGCGTTCGTTTGATGAAGCCATAGGGAGGCTCTATCCCGCCTCTCTACTTATTTTTCCGCGCCAGGTCGGGTGCACATCCTGACCTGGCGCGGCCGAGCAATAAAGGATATGGATCATGCTCAAGCGTGAATTGATTAATCAAGTTTCTGAACAACTTGGCGACTACTATAAGCAGGACATAGCACAAGCAGTTGATATTATTCTCGAAGAGATATCCCAGGCCTTGGCGGAAGAACGGCGGGTGGAAATCCGGGGTTTCGGCAGTTTTTCCGTGCGGACCCGCAAACCGCGCACCACGAAGAATCCGAAAACCGGCAAGATGATGAGCATCCCGGCGCGCAAAACGCTCCACTTCACCATGAGTAAATCGTTGAAGGAAGTCCTGATCGCCGAAGAAAAAAAATAACCGCCGTTTGCAATGCAGGCGCAAGACCGGGCCCCGCTCACGGGTCCGGTCTTTTTTTATTTCCAGTCCCACTTGAGGCGGATCGCGGCCTAGATGAACGGTTCAATGTCTCCTTTGCCGACGCGAAGGACTTCGGGTTGCTCGGATAGCAGTGAAATGACCGTGGAGGGGGTCGGAGCGATCTCGCCACCGTCGATGATCAGATCCACCTGTTTGCCAAAAAGGCGGTCAACGTCGTAACAGGTGCAGACAGGCTCCTCGCCTTCCCCGATGGAGGCGGAGGTGTTCAGTAGAGGATTGGCCAGGGCCCCAAGCAGTGCTTGGCAGATCGGATGATCAGGCACCCTGATGCCCACGGTTTTCTGCCTGGTCAGCATGATTTTGGGGACCAGCTTGGTTCCGGAGAGGACAAAGGTATACGGGCCGGGCAGATTCTTCCGCATCAGCCGGTAGGCGGTATTGCCGACATGGCCGTACTGGCTGATGTTGGTCAGGGAGGCGCACATGAAACTGAACGGCTTGTCCTTGGGCCGCTTTTTGATCTGGTAAACCAGCTTGATCGCCTTTTGATTGAAAATATCGCAGCCAATACCGTACATGGTGTCGGTGGGGTAGCAAATGACGCCGCCGTGCTGGAGGATCTCCACGGCCTGGGCGATCAGCCGAGGCTGCGGATTGGAAGGATTGATCTCAACAATTCTCGCCATAAAAACCAGACATCTGAAGGACAAAATAACGAAAGACGCGGGCTGTACCCAACACGTTCGGCCCGATGCGCCGCCGGGACAAACGTGTCATCTAAGCAGGAACATCCGGAAAAATCCAGCAATTTCTCGGTAACATGTTTGTGGCACAGGGTGCAGGTTCCGGCGCGCTCCCACCTCTTCCCGGCCAGTACAGAGTCGCCGCTCTTCAGGTCGCCTGTTTTCTTTTTGCCGAGAACATGCTACCTTATGCAGCCATAGGCTGATCACGGCAACCACATGCAACTTCGTGCAATCAGCGGGGTTGCCGCGGGCGGCGCACACTCCCCGTGCCCTGCCGTGCATTGCGGGAGAGCAGCAGCGAATCATCGTAACCGGATCGACCGGGAAGCAGACTGCCCGGTTTTCACTCCAGTCAACAAGGAGACTCTATGTTTCAGCACGATATCCCATTGGCCCTCACCTTTGACGATGTCCTCCTGGTGCCGGGCGCTTCCGAGGTCCTGCCGTCGGAGGTATCGCTCAAAACCCGGCTCACCGACACCATCGAGCTGCAGGCGCCGCTGCTCAGCGCCGCCATGGACACGGTCACCGAGCACCAGACCGCCATTGCCATGGCCAGGGAAGGCGGCATCGGCATCATCCACAAGAACATGAGCGTCGAGTTGCAGGCCAAGGAGGTGGAACGGGTGAAGAAATCGGAGTCCGGCATGATCGCCGATCCGATCACCGTCTCTCCCCACCAGAGTGTGGCCGAGGTGCAGCAGATCATGCGCGCCTACCGTATTTCCGGCCTGCCGGTGATCGATGGCGGCAAGCTGGTGGGCATTGTCACCAACCGTGACCTCCGCTTTGTTTCCGATGACGGCCTCCGGGTCAACGACGTCATGACCAGCAAGAATCTGGTGACCGCGCCGGTCGGTATCGACCTGCCTCACAGCAAGGCCCTGCTCCACGAGCACCGGATCGAAAAGCTGCTGATCGTCGACGACAACGGCCGGCTCAAAGGGCTGATCACCATCAAGGACATCGAGAAAATCAAACAATACCCCGACGCGGCCAAGGATGCCATGGGCCGGCTGCTGGCCGGTGCCGCCCTCGGGGTAGGCCCTGACCTCCTGCCGCGCACCGAGGCCTTGGTCAATGCCAAGGTCGACGTGGTGGTGCTCGACTCGGCACACGGCCACTCCGCCGGTATCCTGCACGCCTTGCAGGAGATCAAGGCCCATTTTCCCGGCCTTCCGGTCATTGCCGGCAACGTGGCCACCGGCGAGGCCACCGAGGCATTGATCAAGGCCGGAGCCAGCGGCATCAAGGTCGGCGTCGGACCGGGCTCGATCTGCACGACCCGCATCGTGGCCGGAGTCGGAGTGCCTCAGTTGACCGCCCTGCGCAACTGCGTCGAGGCCGCTTCCCGGTACGGCATCCCGGTGATCGCCGACGGCGGCATCAAATTTTCGGGCGACATCTGCAAGGCCATCGGCATCGGCGCCCACTCGGTGATGATCGGTTCGCTCTTTGCCGGAACCGATGAGACTCCGGGGGATACTTTCCTCTACCAGGGCCGAAAATACAAGGGCTATCGGGGCATGGGCTCCATCGGCGCCATGAAGGATGGTTCCGGTGACCGCTATTTCCAAGACAGCCAGAGCAGCAAGCTGGTCCCCGAGGGCATCGAAGGCAAGGTGCCTTACCGCGGACCGATTTCGGAAATGATCTACCAGCTGCTCGGCGGTCTGCGCTCGGGCATGGGCTACACCGGCGCCGCCACCATTGAGGAACTGCACCAAAAAGCCCGCTTTGTCCAGATCTCCTCGGCAGGTTTGCGCGAGTCGCACGTGCATGACGTCATCATCACCAAAGAGGCCCCGAACTACCGGACGGAAGCATTGTAAATCTCCCGTCCCCGTTCTCCAACCCAAGAAAGGCAGCCTATGTCCACCCATACGCAAAAAATCGTCATCCTCGATTTCGGCTCGCAGACCACCCAGTTGATCGCCCGCCGCATCCGTGAACAGAAAGTCTACAGCGAAATCCATCCCTACACCCTGTCCCTCGACAAACTGACGGCCATGCGGCCCACCGGCATCGTGCTGTCGGGCAGTCCGGCCAGCGTCTACGACGACGACGCCCCGATCAGCGATCCCGGCATATACGGGCTCGGCGTACCGGTGCTGGGCATCTGCTACGGTGCCCAACTGATGACGGTCCAACTGGGCGGACAGGTAGAGCGGGCCGAGAAGCGGGAATTCGGCGAGGCGCAGCTTTGTGTCGAATACACCGGTGGCCTGTTCGCCGGGCTGGAAATGGCACCAACCCGTCATCGGGTGTGGATGAGCCACGGTGACCGCATCGAAGCGTTGGCTCCGGGCTTCTCGGTCTCAGCCACCAGCGCCCATTCGCCCTATGCAGCCATTCGCCATGGCGAAAAACCCTTTGTCGGCGTCCAGTTCCATCCCGAGGTCGCCCACACCCTGATCGGCACCGATGTGCTGCGCAACTTCATCTTCGGCCTCTGCGGCTGTCGACCCGACTGGACCATGCATTCCTTCATCGACGCGACCGTGGCCGAAGTCCGGGCCAAGGTCGGCGACGCCGATCGGGTGATCTGTGCCCTATCCGGCGGCGTGGATTCCTCGGTGACCGCGGCCCTGGTCCATCGGGCCGTCGGCGACCAGCTCACCTGCATCTATGTCAACACCGGCCTGATGCGGACCGGAGAATCGGCAAGCGTGCTTCGCTTCTTCCGGGAAAAAACCCGGCTCAAGGTCATCGATGTCGATGCGTCCGAGTATTTTCTGGGGGCCCTGGCCGGAATCAAGGAGCCCGAGGAAAAACGCAAGCGGATCGGCTACGGCTTCATCGAAATCTTCGAGACCGAGGCCAGAAAGCAGGGACAGGTCCGCTACCTGGCCCAAGGAACCCTGTATCCGGACGTGATCGAATCGGTGGCGTTCCGCGGCAAGGCGCCGATCAAATCGCACCACAATGTCGGCGGTCTGCCCGAACGGATGCAGCTGGACCTCATCGAGCCGCTGCGCGAGCTGTTCAAGGACGAGGTGCGAGAGTTGGGTCTGGAATTGGGTCTGCCCGAGGAAGCCATCCACCGGCAGCCTTTCCCCGGACCGGGCCTGGCCATCCGGATCATGGGCGAGGTCACGGCCGAACGGTTGTCCACCCTGCGCCAGGCCGACGTGATCGTGCTGGAGGAGATGAAAAATGCCGGCTGGTACCGCAAGGTCTGGCAATCCTTTGCCGTGCTTTTGCCCATCCAAACCGTGGGCGTCATGGGCGACAGCCGTACCTACGAGCACGTCATCGCCCTGCGCTGCGTGGACAGCAAAGATGCCATGACCGCCGACTGGAGCCGCCTGCCGTATGAATTGCTGGGCCGCATCTCCAACCGGATCATCAACGAGGTGCGCGGCGTCAACCGGGTGGTCTACGACATCTCCTCCAAGCCGCCTTCAACCATCGAGTGGGAGTAAACCCGTACCGTTTACCCCTTGAAATCACTGCAACGCACAAATGTCCTATGCTCAAGACAGCCATTTACGTTGATGCCGAAAACATCAAGATGAGCGGCGGCTATGGCATGCGCTACGATGTGCTGGTCAGCCTGGCCAACAGTAAAAATTCCACTCTGCTGCGGGCTAACTGCTATCTGGCCGAGGATCACGAACGTACCCAGCGCGATCCGGAATACCGGCAGAAGGTCTATGCGTACCACAACATCCTGCGGTCCTGCGGTTTCAAGATCATCAAGAAGTACGTCCGCCGCTTCAAAGACGAGGATGGCAACATTACCACCAAGGCCAACGCCGACATGGACTTGGCCATCGACGCGTTGCTCCAGGCCCGTAACCTCGACCGGATCATCCTGCTCACCGGCGACAGCGATTTCCTGCGCCTGGCCATCGCCTTGCAGAATATGGGCTGCCGGGTGGAGGTCATCGGATTTTTTAATGTCAGCAAAGAGCTGCGAGAGGTAGCCGATTCCTATATCTCCGGTTTTCTGGTACCCGGCCTGCTGCCGATCACCGGCAGCTCCGGCGACAACGGCGACCGCTGGCAGCGAGGCACAGTGGCCAATTTCAACCAGGACCGAGGCTTCGGCTTTTTCCGCTATTACCGGTTGCAGGAAGGCATCCTCCTGCCGGAAACAGTCTTCTTCCATCTGTCGAAATCAACGCTCCCCTCGGATCATTTTTTCCAGGAGCCGTACCGGATCTTCGAGTTCAAGATTGTGGACAATCCAGCCAACAACAACCGATCCGAGGCCTGGGATATCCGGCTGCTCAAGGACGGATAAAGATGACGGACACCAATGGCCTGCTGCTCGCCGGCGATCTCGGCGCCACCAAGACCAGCCTGGCGCTGTACCGGGCTGCGGCCTGGCCCAGCTTGCCTTTGCGTCAGCAAACCTTCAAGAATCGGGACTTCGCCGCATTCGACGACCTGCTGGCCACCTTCCTTGCCGCTGACCAACCGATGCCTGTGGCCATCTGCCTGGGTGTAGCCGGCCCGGTTCTGAACAATGCGGTCCGCATGACCAACCTCTCCTGGTCGATTGAGGGCGCGGCTTTACAAGCCCGTCTCGGTTGCAGCCAGGTCCTGCTGATCAACGACCTGGTGGCCACCGCCGCCGGCATTGCCTGGCTCGCGCCCGGAGACGTGCATTCGCTCAATCCAGAGGCTCGCCTCGCCGCAGGGGCGGCCATGGCGGTTCTGGCCCCGGGTAGCGGTTTGGGCGAAGCCTTCCTCGTGCCCCATGAGAACCTGTTGCTCCCTTTTCCCACGGAAGGCGGCCATGCCAGCTTTGCCCCCAGAACAACCGAACAAATGGAATTGCTGAGATTCATGGCAGGACGGCATGGACACGTTTCGGTGGAACAAGCCTGTTCCGGCCTGGCCATCCCCGAGCTGTTCGCCTTTATCGCCGCCGGACAGCCTGTGCCGGATTGGCTGGCTGCTCATTTGGCGCGTGCCGCCGATCAAACGCCGGTCATCGTCCAAGCGGCCATCGACGCCGCGCGCGGCGGCACGCCCTGTGACCTGGCCCTACAGACCCTGCGCCTCTTCCTCGACATCCTGGCCGACGAGGCCGCCAACCTCACCCTCAAAACCCTGGCCCTGGGCGGCATCTTCATCGGCGGCGGCCTGGCGGCTCGACTGCTGCCGCTGATTGAGCCATCCCGCTTCATGACCATCTTTGCCCGGGGAACCTATCGGGAGATGCTTGCCCGTGTCCCGGTTCAGGTGATCGTCAATCCGCAGACCGCCCTGCTCGGCGCCGCCGCCACCGGCATCAGGACCATGGTTCGAGACGATAAAAAAAATTTACGAAGGGATTGACCGAGGATCACATAAGAATAGTTGCGCAGAAGAGCACTTCAGGCATACATTATTAATTGATCCGTCATTGAGTCGACGGCGAAAGCGGATAGGCGTCCCAAGGTGCCATCCCGAAGTTTAGTGGGCTGATGCGGCGAGCAACGACAGGCATCTTGACGCCGCAGATTAGAAGAAAGGTTGCGGAGACGAAACAGGGGCGGAATGACCTGCTGCCCACGTTGGGAGACGCCATCAATGCCCTGCCCGGCGGAGCAGGGCAGGCATATCCGCCTCATCCTCAAAAAATTGAGGGAGAAGTCGTCTCTTCCGGTCGGCTTGTTCTTGGCAGCCTGTCTGATGCGCAGGGGATGGGGATGGGCTCTTTTTTCCGGCCAACTGAAAATGGTTTCCCGGCTACGATCAACCATTTGAAAAATATTATTTTTTAGCTCGATCCACGCATGACAGGCCAAAAAAAAATACCCCTGAGCAGTCTTATAGGCCAAAGTGCTCAGGATCTCTTTCCTGATCTTTTTCAGAGCGGATCAGCGAAAGCGAAGCCTTCGCCAGCGAAGATGACGCCTACCGAGGCTGTGAAGCCTTCCAAGGTTATTGTCCCGCCGCCGGTGTGGTATGCAACCTGGTGGAACGACGAGAAGAAGGCAAAGCCCGCCGAGGCTACGGAGCCTGCCAAGGTTGTTGTCCCGCCACCGCCACCGGACACGAGCTGGCTGGCCAAAGCGGCCTCTGGCGGACAACAGGAGCAGGCTGACGACGCCCCCTTCTCCGCACTGCTTGCCCTCGGCAAGAAAACGCAGCAAGAGATGCTGGCACGAAAACTGAACAAGATGGGGTATACCGTCATAACGGCAAGCTCGGCCACGCAGGCGCTCGAACGCTTGGGTTCAAGTAAATATCACCTGGTTTTTTGCAGCGCGGATGCAGCCTTCAAGGAGGTCCGCCGGTTCGTCAATCAATTAACGGCCGACCAGCGGAGAGGCATCTATTTCGTACTGATAGGCGCCGACCTGCACACCCTCTACAATCTGGAAGCTCTAGCTCTCAGCGCCAACTTGGTCATCAACGACCGCAATCTCTCCTCTCTCGAATTGATCTTGCACGCAGGATTGCACAATTACGAACAGCTCTTTCGCCCTCTGCTCGACCTCCTCGATTCCACTGCATCCCTCAGATAACGACAGGAAAATCCGTTGCCTGTTTGCGCCACGGCTCTACAATAAAAGAAATTTTTTCAATAGGTTATCGTATGTCATGCCGAAATTCCTCGCATCATTGTAGCTCACAATAATATCGTCGGTCTGAGACAGATCAATCGCGAACGGCGCAATCTGCTGCTTTTTCTTTTCATCATAAAGGACCTGGACGATTGGCCGCGTCATGTCTTCAGTCGATCCAATCACCACCCCGCTTCTACCGTCGGCCAACACAACGCAGGTGCCAACCGGATATATGCCGGTGCACCGGATGAAATCGTTGGCCAATTCTTCGTTGAACTGCACCCCGCCGCCTTCGTAAATGATGCGTAAACCCAGAACCGATTCCATGCCGGCCTTATAGCATCGTTCCGAGGTAACGGCGTCGAACACATCGCAGACACTGGTAACCTGGGCCGCAAAACTGATCCGATCTTTTTCCAGACCGTGGGGATATCCCTTGCCGTCATACCGCTCATGGTGATGCATGGCTATATCGTATCCCTCAGGAGGAATATTCTTCGCCTTGGAAAGTATGTCCGCGGACAACTCGGTGTGCCGTTTCATCTCGCTGAATTCTTTCGCGGTGAGTTTTCCGGGTTTGTTGAGGATAGCCTGTGACACCAGCGCCTTGCCAATATCATGAAACAGAGCGCCAACCGCTATGTCGAGGCTTTGCTGTTCCGGGATTCCATAGTAATGACACATATTCAGGACATGGGAACTGACACTGACCGAATGGTGCAGCGTATATTCGTCCTTCTTCCGGATACGGCTCAAGAGGGAAAGCGCGTCACGGTTTCTATGAATCGAAACCTGCATCTGTTTGGCGAGGTCATAAAAGGGGCCGACTTCGGGTATGCTCCCGTCCATCGCCTGCCGAAACGCTTGCTCGACAACCTTGATGCCATCCTCTGTGATTTTCTGGGATGATTGCAATTCAATCTTTAAGGGCACAGCAGGTCGTTTAAGAGTGCGCTCGACTCCAAAAGGGGCTGCGGGATTTACATCTTCGACAATGGATTTTGATTGCTCTACCACGTCTACTACTCTTTGATCTGGATCGATGGATGGCCCCACGTCCAACCCTCGATCTGTATCGATATAAACCTCTCTGATATCCCAACGTCTCAGTATCCCAATAGTATCTTCGCTCTTGATATAACTTGGCTCGATGTACAGATTGCTATCGCTTCCGCCACAGTTAAAATCATGAACAAAGACTCCGAGTTGCAGATATTCGATACTTACCTTTTTTATCATAATCCACTGCTGTCCCGCAAAAATCGGAAAAATTTATCAGTTGTTACGTCCCACATCCCGCCTCCGCCCCCTGCGCATCGTCTTGTCTCCAGATGCGCATCCGTGCAGGATCATCTCTCTTCAGTGGCGCTTTTGGGACTTATCCAAATAATCTATACCCGCGTCGTGCAGTTCCTTCAACTTGCTCTCAATTCTGTCGCACAGGGTTTTCAGCACCTTGATGCGGGCAAAATTCTTGTTGTTGGCTTCCACCAGCGTCCACGGGGCATGCAAGGTACTGGTCCGGTCCACCATGTCGCAGACCGCATGTTCATACTGCTCCCATTTCTCCCGGTTGCGCCAGTCCTCATCGGTGATCTTGAACCTCTTGAAGCAGATATTCTGCCGCTCCTCGAACCGTTGTAACTGCTCGTCCTTGGTGATGGCCAACCAGAATTTGACCACCAGGATGCGGTGGCGAGCCATCTGCGCCTCGAACTCGTTGATTTCGCTGTAGGCCCGCATCCAGTCGGATTCCGAGCAAAAACCCTCAACCCGTTCCACCAGCACCCGGCCATACCAGGAACGGTCAAAGATCGTCACCCGGCCCTTGCGCGGCAAATGCCGCCAGAACCGCCACAGATAGGGTTGCGCGCGCTCCTCCTCTGTGGGGGCGGCAATGGGGATCACCTGATAACTGCGGGCATCCAGAGCACCGGTGATCCGACGGATACTGCCTCCCTTGCCGGCGGCGTCGTTGCCCTCAAACACCGCGATCACCGACATGTACTTGAACTTGGGATCACGGATCATCTCGTTGAGCCGGTCCTGCAGTTTTTCCAGTTTGGTCTTATACTCCCGCTTGTCGACCGTCTGAGTCATGTCAAGGGTCTTCAGCAGATGCAGATTGTCAATGGGCGGCATCATCAGAGGCGGCGCCAGGAGCCGGGATTGCGGTGAGGCTTCCAGGTGCAGCCGGTCCTGAATGGCCTTAAGAATCATCCTGCCCACGGTCAGGTTGCGGTAGCACGCATCCGTACCCTCGACGACCAACCAGGGGGCCTCGGCCGTGCTGGTGTACCGGATGACCTTGTCATGCACGGCGCGAAACGCATCGTAATCCTTCATCAAATGCTTCCAGTCGCGTTTCGTCACCTCTCCGTAGACCAGGGAACTTTTCTCCAGCTCCTTGAACCGTTTCTCTTGCTTTGCCTTGGACAGATGAAACCAGAACTTGAGCACCAGCGCGCCTTCGTCCACCAGCATTTTCTCCAGCTGCACGGCCCGCTCCAGGCTCTGGTCGAGATCGGCGTCCTTGGTGATGCCCTTGACCCGGTTCAATATCGGCCAAGTATACCAGGAACCGAGGAAAACGCCGATCTTGCCCTTGGGAGGCAGGGCCCGCCAGAAGCGCCACATCATCGGCCGGTCGAGTTCCTCGTCAGAGGGTTCGCCCATGCCATGGGTCTGGATATGGCGAGGGTCCATCCATTCGTTGAGGAGGTTGACAGTGGCGCCACGGCCTGAACCGTCCACGCCACCCACCAGAATGATCACCTGGAAGGCCCCTGATTTCACCAGTTCCATCTGGGCATCGAGCAGCGCCCCCCGCAAGGCCGGAACTTCTTGTTCATAAACGGATTTTTTGATTTTATGGCCCAATTCCGCTGATTCAAACATTGTTCCAAGCCTCCCTTAGCCGTGACCGACGATTGAGCCGGCACCTGGCCGCATAGGTTCATCTTGTTCAATTCTGGCGTCGATCGGCAACAGTTGCAGGTTGCCGGCAAAATATCCCTCAACAATCCGTTGGTCCGCATCGAAGGCATAGTCGATGCCTGCATGCGCCTGCCGGTCGATCCACATGAGCGCCTCCATATCGTCCCCGGGTTCAGGGCTTCCGGTCAGAATCTCCCCCAGCAGCACGATCACCAGGGTATGGTGGCTATCGTCGAGATGGTTGGACACCACGTTGACGATGCCGTCGATCCGCACCTCCAGCCCGGTCTCCTCCCGGACTTCGCGGTGCGCGGTGTCGATGAATGACTCTTCGTACTCGATGTACCCGCCAGGCAGACACCATTTGCCGCCATATCGGACCGTTGCCTTGCGCCTGCCGACGAGGATCTCGCCGACCGGCGACTTGACGAGCATGGTGACGCCGGGGGCTGGATTGAGATAATGGACATGTCCGCACCCATCGCACCGGAGCCGTTCAAACCTGGCGAGCACCTGTCCGGCAAGGCGGGTCCCGCACTGCGAACAATAACGCGGCCGCCGACTATCGCCGGCCAGCGGTCCGGAATGACCGAATACCTGATGCAGATGCAACCCTCCCTCCTGAAACACTCCTTTCCGATTCTACCCGTTAACTTTGTGGTATATGCAGATTTTTGCAATCACAATTTGCAGGGAAACGGCATGGAACCGCCTCCGTCTTCCGCGACCGGGGGAGAACAAACCGGCAACAGGGTATCGTGCGCCAGGAGAGCAAGGTCGTCGATTGCGCGGAGCCCGCCGGCGCCGGCATCGTTACACCCGCCTCTACAGCCGGTGTCTGCCTTGACGCCGGGTCAGGGTATCGCCTAGATCGTGGCGCTCGCCGGGCAGCCGGGTGACATGCGCCATGATCGAAGGCGGCAGCACCCTACCCTTGATCCCCAGGATGTCGGCGGCCAGGGCATCGGCCACCTCGGCCTGATCCCGGCCCCGCTCGGTGGTGAGATAGTCGAACAGCAAATGGGCCAGGCGCGGCAGGCCGATCTGCCAGGTGGCGCGGGTCCGGGCGTAGAGCCAGGCGCAGAAGGCGCGGAATCCCCGAAACACATCCCTGTCCGGCCAGAGCAGCGGGGCGGTGCGTTTACAGTTGCCGCTGTTGTACACCAGGTCCCAGAACCGCGCCAGCCGCTTCATTTCCTGCATTTCGCCAAAGGCGATCAGATCGTTGCACAGGATCTCATAGGGCGGGTCAGCGGCGTACACCATGCCGTGCTCCCGGTCGTGCCGGACAAGAGCGGTGCCGGACAATTTTTTAAGCATGCCGATCTGAATCTCGCCGGAAGTGAGCGCCACCAGGGTATTGAGGTGTTGGCCAAACCGGTCGAGCGGCTCGCCGGGCAGGCCGACGATCAAATCGACGTGGAGATGGGCCTTGGTCCGCTGCTCCAGGAAGGCCAGGTTCTCGCGGATACGATGGATGTCGAGCCGCCGGTTGATGTTGGCCGCGGTGCGCACATCCAAGGTCTGGATGCCGACCTCAAGCTGCAGAGTGCCCGCTGGAAAACGGGCGATCCGGTCCTTGAGGCCATCCGGGAAATGGTCGGGAATCACCTCGAAGTGGGCGTGAAAGGGCGGATCTTTGGCGAGAAAAAAATCGAGGATGCGGGCTGCTGCCGCCGGGTTGGCATTAAAGGTGCGGTCCACGAACTTGAAGGTCCGCGCTCCCCGCGCCCAGAGCGACTCCAGTTCGGCCAGGAAGCTGTCGAGCGGAAAAGGCCGCACCCGCCGGTCAATGGACGAAAGACAGAACTCGCAGGCAAAGGGACAGCCCCGGGACGCCTCCACATAGACCAGACGATGGGCCAGGTCCTGACCGGTGTAGAACCGGTAGGGCAACATCAGGGTATCGGCTTCGACCGGAGCAGCGGGGACGATCCGATCCGCTGGCGGGTTGCTGGCGAGCAAGTCCCGGCAAAGACCGAGGAAACTGTGCTCCCCTTCCCCCTGGACCAGGTAATCGGCACCGCTGAAATCGACCCGCAGGGGCAGGTGGCTGACCTCGGGCCCGCCGAGCACGATCGTGATTCCCGGCGCCACCCGTTTGAGCACCCCCACCAGACGCCGCACCTCATCCGCATTCCAGATGTAGACGCCGATGCCGACAATGGCCGGCCTGGCGGCCAGGATGGCCTCGGCCATGTCGCCGGGCCGGTCGGTGAGGCAGTATTCCTGGATGGTTGTCTGGGGCTGCAGTTCGGCCAGGTTGGCGTACAGCCAGCGCAGCCCCAGGCTGGCGTGGATGTAGCGGGCGTTGATGGTGGCGAGGACGATGGCGGGCATGGTAGACAGACGGTTAACGCTGGCAGGTCGGACTGTTCTTCAAATGGGTCAAGACAACCAACTGGTTCTCCGCAAATTTTATTGTGGAAGAATTGGTGAGACAGCAGTGACTATTCCATCAATCCATCAAAAAAATTCTCGTCGATTTTTTGCAATTTCCATGTCTTGTCATCTCGAACGCCGATCCCATGTTTGACCATAAGGCGGGTAAGTTCCTCGCCACCAATTAGACGCAGCCGCTTAGGGCTTCGTTCCGCATACTCCAAAGCTGACTTTGTGTAACGGCTGGTGGTGACAAACACACCTTTGACAATTCCGTGCGCATCCATAGCTCCGGCAAACTCGCGTATTTTGTCCGGGCCGATAGCGGAATCGTAGGCATAGCGCTTGGCTTGCAGATAAATAACATCCAGGCCAAGCGCGTCCGTTATGATACCGTCTATGGCCCCGTCGCCGGAACCGCCAGTACGTCTGCCAAGGCCGCCGGCTCCATACCCGAGGCCAAGCATAAGCTCCACAATCAAGCGTTCAAAATCACTCTCATCCATTGCCAACAGGCGCTCGTATAAATCCGATTGCAGAGTTTTATTCAGTTCCGTCAAGGCGGCGGCGATACGCTCTTCCGGTGTATCCTGCTCCGTGGGGCCAGGCATGACATTTGCCGCACCCTCTTGCTCTGTTTCCGTATGGCCTACCGCACGGAACTGACGGTATTTCTCTGAGCGAGCCGAAAGAAAATTCATGTCGATCTTTGATGGGTTTTCTGCGAGTACCCTGCGTCCTTCTTCAGAAATCGCGTAAAGGCCCCTCGCTTCCCGTTTGAGCAAGTCCGCCTTGGTCAGGTGGACAAAAAGTCCAATATACCCGGTTGGCTACCCTGGTCTGCCTACCACTCCCAAGAAGTTCGTTTCGTTCTGTTTCGGTAAGAGCAAACTCGTCGGACAACTGCGCTATGGCTTTAGCTGCACGTATCATAGGTCCACGATTTGCCAGTTTAAGCACAGGTAACATGAAGCTCTGAAAATTGGGAATTGCCATAACTGATTATCTCTTTTTTTATTTGGGTCTCAAGTCCTGGTGCCGTTGGCTCCTACCAACAAGGCCAACACCGCCACCACCCCCGCTCATCGGCCTTGCAGCCGTTGCCTGAGCACCTTGTGCAGAATGCCGCCCTGGCGGTAATAGTCGATTTCCATGGCGTTATCGAGCCGCAGCCGGACTTGAATGGTTGCGCTGCGGCCGTCGGCGCGGTCGATGCGCAACGAGACCTGCCCACCTGGCGTCAGGTCGCCGCCGATGCCGGTGAGGCTGACGGTTTCGCTGCCGTCCAGCGCAAGGCTGGCCCCATTCATACCCTCCGGGAATTGGAGGGGCAGAACGCCCATGCCCACCAGGTTGGAGCGGTGGATGCGCTCGAAAGACGCGGCGACCACCGCTTTGACCCCAAGCAGCAAGGTGCCCTTGGCGGCCCAGTCGCGCGAGGAGCCGGTGCCGTAGTCCTTGCCGGCGAAGACCACCAGCGGTATGCCGGCTTGTTGGTAGCGTATGGCAGCCTCGTAAATCGGCATCTCCTCGCCTTCGGGCCAATGTCTGGTCCAGCCGCCTTCCCGCGCCACCATCTGGTTGCGGATACGGATATTGGCAAAGGTGCCGCGCATCATCACCTCGTGGTTGCCGCGCCGCGAGCCGTAGCTGTTGAAATCAGCCGGTCGGATGCCCAACCCTTGGAGGTAGAGGCCGGCCGGGGTCTGGGGGCCGATGGAGCCGGCCGGGCTGATGTGGTCGGTGGTGATCGAGTCGCCGAACAGCGCCAGGATGCGGGCGCCGGCAATCTCGGCGACCGGCCGGGGTTCCGGATTCAGCTCCTGGAAGAAGGGCGGTTCGCGGATATACGAGGAGGCCGGGTCCCATTGATAGAGATGACCGCTGCCGCCGTGCAGCTCATTCCATTGGGCGTCGCCGGCGAAAACCGAGCCGTAGCTGGCCGTGAACAGCTCCGGGGTCAGGCTTTGGCTCGCCGCCGAGCGGATCTCCTCCTCGGTGGGCCATATTTCCAGGAGATAGACCGGCTGGCTCTGGCCGTCAACACCCAACGGTTCGCGCTCCAGATCGATCAGCACCGTGCCGGCCAGGGCATAGGCCACTACCAGCGGCGGCGAGGCTAGGTAATTGGCCCGGACCTGGGGATGGATGCGGGCCTCGAAATTCCGATTGCCGCTCAACACCGCGGCCGCCACCAGGTTGCGCTCTCTGATCTCGGCGCTGACCGCATCGCTCAGCGGACCGGAGTTGCCGATGCAGGTGGTGCAGCCGTAGCCCACCACATAAAATCCCAGGGCCTCAAGATCGGGCAAGAGTCCGCTCTGCTCCAGGTAGCGGGTGACCACCCGGGAGCCGGGGGCGAGACTGGTCTTCACCCAGGGTTTGCTGGTCAGCCCGCGCGCCCTCGCCTTGCGGGCCAGGAGGCCGGCGCCGATCATCACGTCTGGGTTGGAGGTGTTGGTGCAACTGGTGATGGCGGCGATCACCACCGCGCCGTCGGCAAGGCCGGCTGTTGCCGGAGCCTGCGGCGCGAATTGCCGGGAGAAGTCTTCCCGCACTCCGGCCATCGGCAACAGATCCTGGGGCCGCCTGGGGCCGGCTAGGCTGGGCGTCACCGAATCAAGCGGAATGTCGTACACCACCGAATACGCGGGCTCCGCACTGTCCGGCGTGTAGAAGAACCCCTGATGCCGGCAGTAGCGTTCCACCAACTCGACCTGTTCCTGGGGGCGGCCGCTTAACCGCAGATAGCGCAAGGTTTCGCTGTCGGTCGGGAAAAATCCCATGGTCGCGCCGTATTCCGGGGCCATATTGGCGATGGTCGCCCGGTCGGGCAGACTCAGATATACAAGGCCGGGACCGAAAAACTCGACGAAGCGGCCGACCACGCCCTTGGCGCGCAGGAAGCGGGTGATGGTCAGCACCAGGTCGGTGGCGGTGGCTCCGGGCCGCAGCCTGCCGGCAAGGCGTACGCCCACCACCTCGGGAATTTGCAGGAAATAGGGTTGACCAAGCAGCACCGCCTCGGCCTCGATGCCGCCCACGCCCCAGCCCATGACACCAAGACCGTTGATCATGGTGGTGTGGGAATCGGTGCCGAGCACGCTGTCCGGATAGATCACGGCCTCGCCTTCCTGTGCGCCGGTGGTGACCACCGAAGCCAGGTATTCCAGGTTGACCTGGTGGACAATGCCGGCGCCGGGCGGCACCACCCGGAAATTGTCGAAGGCCTGCTGGCCCCAGTGGAGCATGGCGTAGCGCTCGCGGTTGCGCGCCATTTCCAGGCCGACGTTGGCCGCCAAGGCTCCGGCGTTGCCGCAGTGGTCCACCTGAATGCTGTGGTCGATGATCAGATCCACCGGAATGAAAGGGTTCATGGTGGCAGGATCGCCGCCGTGACGGGCCAGGGCGGAACGCATCGCCGCCAGATCGACCAGGGCGGGGATGCCGGTAAGGTCCTGGAGGATGACCCGGGCCGGGATGAAGGGGACGGCCGCATCCGGCACCGCGTCGGGCCGCCAGGAGGCCAGGTTGTCGATGTCAGTTTCGCCGGCCAACCCCAGAGGGGCGTGGCGGAGCAGGTTCTCCAGCAGAATGCGCAGGGAATATGGCAGTCGTTCAATCGTTCCGTATCCAAGCCTTTCCAGAGCCCGCACCGAATAGGCGGTATAGGTCGCGTTGCCGACCTGCAGAGTCGTCCGGAAGGTGAAACGGGAGAAATCCTCGGTCGCGGTCATAGCGCATGTCTCCTGAAAAGATGGGGGGGAAGACTGTTCCTTATACGATACATCCAACTCAGCACAAGCAGGGAGGCGGCCGAACGACCCGCTGAAAGGCTGGGTTTTTTCGCCGAAGCCATTGCGACAACTTGCCGTTCTGCTCCATTCGTCCTATAATTAAATCCTTTCCGGCGAATCTGAACAGCCTTTATTTGCGAGAATGTCCCATGAGCAAGACCTACGCGGAAATCAACGAAAAAATAGCCTCCGGCAAGGCCGTGGTCCTGACCGCCGAAGAGGTGATCAACTATGTCGACAGACGCGGCCTGGAGGCCGCGGCCAAGGAGGTGGACGTGGTCACCACCGCCACCTTCGGTCCGATGTGCTCCTCGGGCTGTTTCCTCAACTTCGGCCACAGCAAGCCCAAGATGCGCATCTCCGAGGCCTGGATCAACGATGTGGCGGCCTATTGCGGCATCGCGGCGGTCGATGTCTATCTCGGAGCGACCCAACTGCGGCACAACGATCCGGCCAATATGTACCACCCCGGCGAGTTCCTCTACGGCGGCGGCCACGTGATCGAGGATCTGGTGGCCGGCAAGAAACTGCAGCTCTTCGGCCTCTCCTACGGCACCGACGACTATCCCCGTCGTGAGGTCCGCACCATGTTCGACATCAACGACCTCAACCAGGCGATCATGGTCAACCCGCGCAACTGCTACCAGAACTACAACGTCGCGGTCAATGTCTCAGACAAGCGCATCTACACCTACCTGGGCATCCTCCGGGCCAAGATGCGCAACATGACCTACTGCTCGGCTGGCCAGTTAGCGCCGCTGCTGAACGATCCCTTCTACGAGACCATCGGCATCGGCACCAGCGTCTGGCTGGCCGGGGCACGGGGACACGTCTACGCCGAGGGCACTCAGCACTGCTCACTGGCCGAACGCGGCGACAACGGCGTGCCAGTGGAGGGAGCCGGAACGCTCGCCCTGACCGGCAACATGAAAGAGATGCTGCCCGAGTTCGTGCGCGGCGCCAGTTTCAAGGGGTACGGCGTATCGCTGGCGCTCGGGGTGGGCGTCCCCATTCCCATCCTCAACCCGCAGATCCTGCAGCGGACCACGGTCCGCGACCGCGACATCACCGCCTGCGTTATCGACTACTCGGCGGACTATCCGGAAAAAACCGGCAAGGTTCTGGCCCAGGTCTCCTACGAGGCGCTGCGCTCCGGAGAGGTGGAGCTGATGGGCAAAAAAATACCGGTCACCTCGCTGTCCTCCTACCACAAGGCGCTCAAGATCTGCAACCTGCTCAAGAGCGAGATTCAGGACGGCAGGTTTCTGCTCTCCGAGCCCATGCAGCGCCTGCCACTCAATCAGGGCATGAAATCCATGAACATCACGGGATCGGTCAGATGATCACCAAAAAAATCTATCTCTATTTTCCCAAGAGCGAGACCGAAAAACCGATCGTCTACCACCTGGTCAAGGATTACGATCTGATCGTCAATATTTTCCGGGCCAAGGTAACGCCGGAAGAAGAAGGGTATCTGAGCCTGGAGGTGACCGGCACCCAGGAGAACATCGACCAGGCTTTTGCCTTTCTCACCACCTTTGACGTGGTCGTCCATGCCGGCAACAAAGGCGTGCATTGGGACGAAAGCCGGTGCGTCCACTGCTGCGCCTGCGTGGTCCATTGCCCGACCGGGGCGCTGTCCATCATCGACCGGCCCACTCGAGCCGTGGCCTTCAACGAGGAGGGCTGCGTCGAGTGCCTGGCCTGCATCGCCGCCTGCCCCTTCGGCGCCTGTTCCTCGACGATCTGAGGCAGAAGCAGGCGTCTTCGCTTGATTGTCGATGCGTGCCTACCGCTCCTTTTCCTGGAAGGAAACCAACCTGCGGGTGGCCTGCGAGAACTTTGACCTGGTGACCCGGACCGTGGTCGAGGAGCGGCGCAAGCTTGAACGTTATATCGCCCGCCACCCCGAATTTCTTACCGCCCTGGTGCCGGTTGCCCTGCTGGACGACCCGCCTGCGGCGGCCATACGGATGGCGGCCGCCGCCAAGCTGACCGGTCTTGGCCCCATGGCCGCCGTGGCCGGCACCCTGGCGCAGATGGGAGCCGAAGCGGCCATGGCCGCCGGTTGCCGCGAGGCGATCGTTGAAAACGGCGGCGACATCTTCATCCATTCAGACCACGAGGTCACCATCGGCCTGTACGCCGGCGACAATGCCATCGGCGACAGGCTGGCCTTGCGCATCCATCCCGAAAACCTGCCCATGGCCCTGTGCTCCTCATCCTCGAAAATGGGGCATTCCTTGAGTTTCGGCCAGTGCGACCTGGCCACCGTGACCGCCAGAGACGGAGCGCTGGCCGACGCCGCCGTCACTCTGGTCTGCAACCTGATCACCAGTGAGCGCGACCTGACGCCGGTGCTGAACCGGGTCGGCACTATTGCCGGCATCGACGGCATTCTAGCGGTCAAGAACGGCAAGATCGCGCTCTGGGGCCGCCTGCCGGAACTGGTCCGCAACCAGGATGCCGGCGCTCGCAGCAAGATCACCCGCGATCTGCATTCCGATTTTCAAGGATAACCTCACCTGGCTCGGGACAAAGCCTACCACCGACGCCTTCAGGCTCACCAGAGCGCAGCTCCGCTGCGCCGACCGGATAACCTGCCCAGACCGCCCAAAAGGCGCGAACAATAAAAAAGCCGACATGGTGGATACACCATATCGGCTTTTTCGCAAGATGTGACCTGGATGCGGTCGCGCGACCTACTTGGCCTGCAGTACCACATATTGGCTTCGCTCGCCTGAGCGAACCCGCAAAAGAATCTGCCTGCCACTACCGCTCTTTTTCAAGACTTGCTGCAACTCCTTGAGATTATGAACTCTGGTACGGTTGACTTCCTCGATCAGCATACCGGACTGCAACCCCAGCTCGGCAGCGGCGCTGTCGGCCTCGACGTCGGCGATCAGCACGCCCTGGTCCTTGGCATAACTGAACTGCTCGGCGACCTCTTTGGTCAGATCCTGCAAGGAAAGGCCGAACTCGCTCAAGGTGGTGCCGGTCATCTTCTTGCCGATCGAGGCCATGTCTGCTGGCTGCTCGCCGACAGTCACCACCACCTCCTTTTCGCTGCCGTCGCGCAGGACGCGCAGCTTCAAGTCGGTGCTCGGCGGGGTCATGGCGATCTTGTTGCGCAGGTCGGCCACGTCCGCAACCGCCTCGCCGTTGATGGCCACGATAATATCACCCTGGATCAACCCGCTCTTTTTGGCCGGAGAATCGTCGCTCACCTCGGTGACAAGAGCGCCGCCCGCCTTGCCGCCGAACGATTTGCCCAAATCTTCGTTGACATCCTGGATCATGACCCCCAGCCAGCCTCTGGTGACCTTGCCGCCCTTGCGCAGCTGCTGTTCGATCGACTTGGCCATATTGATCGGGATGGCGAATCCGATCCCCATGTAGCCGCCGCTCCGAGAAAAAATAGCGGTGTTCATCCCCACGGCCTCGCCGCGGATATTGAGCAGCGGGCCACCCGAGTTGCCGGGATTGATGGCGGCGTCTGTCTGGATAAAATTTTCGTAATCGGTAATACCCATGCGGTTGCGCCCCTTGGCGCTGACCACCCCGACGGTGACGGTCTGGCTCAGCTCGAAGGGGCTGCCGATGGCGATAACCCACTCGCCCACCTCCAGGTTGTCCGAGTTGCCGAGGGCCAGGACCGGCAGATCTTTCGCCTCGATTTTGATGACCGCCACATCGGATTGGGGATCAGCACCCACTACCTTGGCCTGAAATTCACGTTTATCGGCCAAGCGCACGGTAATTTTGCTGGTATTCTCAACCACGTGGTTGTTGGTCAGGATATAGCCATCGCTGGCAATGATAAAACCGGATCCTGCGGCCTGTTGCTTGAAAGTCCGCTTTTCTTGCTTGGGGTTGTCACGAGGATGACGGAATTGGGGGCCGAAAAACCGTTCAAAGAAGGGATCGTTGAATAAGTCGGGGAATTGGCCCATGCCCCTGGCAGAGGTTTCTTTCTCTACTCCGACATACACCACCGCCGGACCGGCTTTTTTCACCACGGCGGAAAAAGCCTTGGCAGAACGGTCAAGCAAGGCCAGGTCATCGTCATTTCCGGCAAAGGCGGGATGATACCCTCCGGCCAGCACCATAAGGCAGAGCAGACAAGAGGCAAGGATGGGAAAACGGTTGGATTCGGTGCGGTTGCTGGGTTTGTCCATGTGGTTGCTCCATTCGATCATGGAAAGAAGAGGCCGCCCTGCATGCTGCGGCTGGGCAGCGGCAAACAACCAGTTTCGGCTGTGCTGGCAAGCAACATTATACCAGGCGATTGGTTCGTCAAGAGGTCAGTGACAGAATTGGCGCAGTTCGGTGGCGAATCCGGCGCGATACAAGGGTTAGTCGCCTGACCTGCGTGAGCGGGCGGCCAGCCGGGTGCGGAAAAACCAGCCGATGCCGATCACCGCCACCACCACGATGGCGATATCGACCTGATGAGAATACTTCTGCACCACGGCCCAATGTTCACGCAAGCGCATGCCCAGAAACAGGAGAAAGCCGTTCCATAAAGTGGCGCCGACGGTCGTCACCGCCATGAACGGTAGCAGCGGCATTTTGCCCATGCCGGCCGGGACGGAAATAAAGTGACGGATCACGGGGATGAAGCGGGCGAGGAAAACGGTGTAGCCCCCCTGACGCTGTTGAAAATAGCGCTCGGTCCGTTCCAGGTCGTGGCGGTTGAGCAACAGGTACCTCCCGACCTTGAGCACCAACGGCTTGCCGCCGTAATAGCCCATCCCGTAGGAGGCAAGCGATCCGACCATCGATCCCAGGCTGGTGGACAGCACGGCCAACCACAGATTCCACTTGCCGTCGGTGACCAGAAAGCCGACAAAGGGCATCACCGCCTCGCTGGGCACCGGTGCGATCATGCTTTCCAGGGCCATGAGGAAAAAAGCGCCGACATAGGCGGTGGCTTCGAGGATCTGCACCGCTATTTGCGCGATCAGCTCGGTGATCACGGGGTGGCCTGATGCAGGAAATACAACAAGGACAAGGCGCCGAACGCGACTCTGTACCAGGCAAAGATGGTGAAGTTATGGTGCGCCACATAGTGGAGCAGCCCTCTGATGGCTACCAGGGAGCTGAAAAAGGCGGTGACGAAACCCACGGCAAAAAAAACCAGATCCGGCTGCCCCATCTCGCCCCAGGATTTGTAGATGTCGTAGCCCGTGGCCAGAAACATGGTGGGGATGGCAAGGAAGAAGGAAAACTCCGTTGCCGCCTGGCGAGAGATGCCAAAGAGCATGCCGCCGATAATCGTTGCCCCTGAGCGGGACGTTCCCGGAATCAGGGCGAAAACCTGCGCACATCCGACCTTGAGCGCATCAACCACACCCATCTGCTCGACTGCGGTAATGCGTGGTGCGCGTTGTTTCCGCTCGACCAGGAAGATGATCAGGCCGCCGACGATCAGCGACAGGGCCACCACCACCGGGCTGAACAGATATTGCTTGATCAGCTTGTGCAGCAGCAAACCGACAACGGCCGCAGGCAGAACACCGACGATCAGGTTGATCACAAACTGCCGCGCCCCGGCTTCGCGGGTCATGCTGGTCGCTACCCGCAACAGCCGCTGCCGGTAGACCCAGCAGACCGCGAGGATCGAACCGAGTTGAATGCAGATTTCGAAAGTCTTGGCCTGTTCGCCCGTATAGCCGAGCAGATCGCCAGCAATAATCAGGTGACCGGTGGATGAAATTGGCAAGAATTCGGTGAAGCCTTGGACCAGGCCAAGAACGATGCTTTGAATCAGCGCGAAAAATTCCATCAGCTACTCTGCAAACAAAAGGGAAACAGGAGGGGGCACGGGCCGTCCTTCGTCGTCCACTCCCGCCAATGAAGTTCGGACCCAATGGCATGTCCGACAAGGTTTCTGCTGTACCCGATCATGCGCTTTCCTGTCAAGAGACAGTTCATGCTTGGAGGTTGCGGCGGGATCGGAGGTCAACGGACGGCGAGGATCCAGGCGGCCCCCTCGGATGCATGGGACAGGATTACCGCCCTTTTTCCCGAATATCACTTGGAAAATGCTTGCAGGGCCGAGATGAATGGTGTAGAAGATGGTCCCTCTGGAAGAACAGCCACCACCACTGACGGGGCGTAGCGCAGCCTGGTTAGCGCGCCTGCCTTGGGAGCAGGAGGTCGGGCGTTCGAATCGCCCCGCCCCGACCAGCATATCAAGGGTTAGCTTTTACAAGCTAACCCTTTTTTGTTGCATACATGCACCATAAGCTACGGCACGCTGAGAACGGGGGCCAACCAAGGCACACCATGGTTTGAACGGGCGACAACGCTTTCTCAACTTGTCTTCAGCCCCGGCTCCCGACGGTTATGACGGTTGACCAGGTACCGCGCGGAAGGGCCTCGACCGAGTTTCTGCAACAACGCCTTGGCGACCAAATCGTGCAAATCGTACTGAGCAGTGCGAGTGGAAATTGCCTCACCAACCACAGCCTGATATTCGCTACGGGTAATCATGCCGTTCCGAACGATTATGGGCCAGGCTCTCCGTTGACGGTGATTGAGCAGAACCTGCATTTCCTGCTCCTGAACCTCTCTCAACGAGTCTTTCGGAAAATCAGCAGACTGGCTTGCCGGAGAAATCGGCAACGGCAAGGCAGGCAGCATAGGCCCGGATGCCAAACCGGTGGGCGAGGCATCGAGGCCATCAGCGGCCCGTTCATCAAAGAGAATATGCTCGGCAAGCAGCAGATCGCTTTCGGCAAAAGCCAGCGAACGGGTGATGCAGTTGCGCAGCTCCCTGATGTTGCCGGGCCAATCATAGCGCGTCAGCTTTTCCAAAGCGCCACAGCTGATCTGAAAAGACGCTGTGCCAGCCGATGCCGCATTTTCCGCCAGAAACGCCTTGACCAGGACAGGGATATCCTCCTTTCGTTCACGCAACGGTGGGGTGTTGATCGTAATGACCGCCAGCCGGTAATAGAGATCCTCCCGAAAAGCCCCGGAAGCTGCACGTCGCAGCAGATCGACGTTTGTCGCCGCAACGATTCGGACATCAAAAGCCAAATCCTGATCGGAGCCAAGCGGGCGGATGCGTCTGACGGACAAGGCGCGCAGCAGTGCCTGCTGTACCAGGGGTGAAGCATTGCCGATTTCATCAAGGTGCAAGGTTCCGCTCGAAGCGGCCAAAAAAGCCCCCTTACGGTCGGAGTGCGCCTCGGAAAATGCTCCTTTGACATGCCCAAATAGCGCATCCATCAGCAGATTCTCGTCCAGTGCGCCGCAGTTGATGGAAATGAAAGGCCCTGGCGCCCGATGGCTGACCAAATGGATGGCTTCCGCCGTCAACTCCTTACCGGTTCCGGTCTCCCCGACAATCAACACATCGGCCAGCACCCGTGCAGCCTTGTGGATCTGCTGCCGTAAATTGTGAACCGCCCTGCCGCCGCCAACAATGCCGCATAAGGGCGATGCCAACAACTGTGAATCGAGGAGCGGATTCATGCGGATGTCCTTGCACAAATCCACAGGTTGCCGGGCCCGATCCCCTTCCATAAACCCTTCGCGCAGCAATGAATCGTTTCGCGCAACGCGCAACTGGGCTAACACGATGTTGATACCCCGCTGAAACAGGTTGATTTCATGAAAAAGCGGCTCCAATGCCAAAGGGGCAACCTCGTCGCTGCCGGCCCGCGCTTCGACCGCCTCGCGCAATTGGATCAGTTGGCACCTGAGACAGCTACCGATAAAGTACATGACGATGAAGACGAGAATCACGGCAGCGACCAGACAGACGGCCAGCGTTTTGGCAATGTTGTACGTTGAGGCCATGAAAACGAAGCTGGTATCGACACACCCTACACCGCCGATAATGCGCTGCGTCTCCGGACTTTCGAAAAACACGATGGGGACGTAGCTGAGATACAGGGTGCGGCTGCTTGAAGACTGCGTAAGAAATGGCTTGGAAACAAGCAACTGTCCGGATTTTCCCGCCTGGACGGCAGCCACCATGGCCCAATACAATTCCAAGGTCGATCCGGGACGAAAGGCAGAGGAAAACCCGGGACGCCCGACATCGCCGGGCAATCCCATGCGTAATTGGTCAACAGACAGTTCTTCCCTCGGATAATCAAGCGATTCCGACTGAAATAACAGCCATCCGTCCGCATCGAAAAAAAATGTTTTTTTCTGCTCATTTTCCTGCGGATGGAGAAACAGCGGAGAACGGTTGGAGGTATGGAGGGATATGATGTCGCGCAACCTCAGGAGATCTACAGAGAGCGTTAGCCGTCCTTTGTACTGATTATTATCGCCATACACGTCTGTGGTCATCCGGATGACATAGATGTTGAATGCGTTCATGGTCCCTTGCGCAAGGACAGAGGGATACACCGCTTCAATGGGATCACTGATCTGAACTTGTCCAGGCTGCCGCTCCATCAGACTATTTTGGCTCAAAAAAATCCCGAAGTTCCCGCCAATGGCCTGATCGATCGGCACATTGACGATCTCGGCTCCTGTATTCAGCAACACAAAACGTTCATCCGGGGTCAGGCCTTGAAAGGCGATCTCACGATAGCGGTTACGGACTTGCGGGGTCGTGTCTTCCCAGTGATGCATCATCGCTTCTGGGGTGAGAGACATCTTCGATAAAAAATCCAACTCGTAATGGGCGGCTATCAGCAACTGGTTCATTTCATAGGCCTGAGCCATGGCCCGGGTCTGCGCATTCCGGGAATAGGCCTGATCCAGATACTCGGCAACAATCTTGTAAATAAGCACGACCATGGCAGTCAAAATCGCGGTCATCAACAATGTCCCGATCAGCACCAAGAACTTGTTGACGCTCCAGGCAAAAATTGACTTTTCCATCTGAACGATCGGGGCCAGCAGAGGCGGATGCTCATACGACATGCTTTTTTCCCCTACAACAACGTTGCGCTTAACAACACACCCGCCCAATTCATTAGCAATAAAAGCGCAAAAGCGCAACGCACCATCTCAACGCGCTGGATAAAAAAGATATTTTTTTTCGCTATAAACGGCACGCCTTTTGGTTGTTGCTGACCAGCCTGCTTGCGCACTCTCCGGAAACCGCGCTTCCCTGCTGACTGCGCAAGCCGGCTGCGGATGAGATCTGAGCGTCCGGAGCCCCCCTCTACCACGCTCGGATCTCATCCCTTTTCTTGTTGCGGATCCTCTCGGTTCACCTTGAGCCGAACTACCGTCTGTATCCGCGGACCACGACAACAAACACCAAGAGGAGGAAGACAATGAAACAACGTTTGCAACGATTGTGGTGGGCAACTCTGGGTTTGATCCTGTTTGCTCCAAGCCTGTCCTTGGCGGCGGGCGGCGGCGGCGCCCCCATCGTCATTGTGGCGGATACCCGCAAGCTGGACGGCATCATGACCTGGTGGGCCAACCTCTACAACGAGAGCCATGTGCAGTTCGCCGTCCTGACCATTATCATCATTCCGGTCACCGGCGTCATCTTCGGCGTGCTGGCGGACATCGTCATGGGATGGATCGGCATCGATCTGAAATCCCGCGAACTGGCTGAACATTAATCCGTTACAAGGAGCGACACATGGACTGGCTGTATATTCTCATGCCCATCGCGGGCGTCAAAATTTTCTGGCCCGGCCTTGTCATTCTTGGCATCGGCGTCGGAATCATCGGTGGTTTCTTTGGCATGGGCGGCGCCTGGATGGTCACGCCCGGCTTGAACATCCTCGGTTTCCCCATGGCCTTTGCCATCGGCACCGACATCGCGCACATGGCCGGCAAATCGTTGATTTCGACGATGCGCCACGGCAAGTTCGGCAACGTTGACTACAAACTCGGCCTCATCATGCTGGCCGGCACGGTTATTGGCTTTGAGGTCGGCGCCCAGATGGTCATGTGGCTTGAGCGCATTGGCTCGGTGGAAAAGGTCGTCCGTTGGATCTACATCGGTCTGCTGACCCTCATCGCCTGGATGGTCTTCCACGACGTCGCCAAGCGGAGGAGCAAGGAGAAGGCCGCTGCCGCCAAGGGTGAAAAGCTGGCTGCCGGCGCCACCGGCGTCGAATGGCACAAGACTTTGCACAAAATCAAGATCCCGCCGATGGTGCATCTGAAGGAAGCGGGCATTTCCTGCTCCGCCTGGCTGCCCATCATAGTCAGCTTCCTGACCGGCTGGCTGGCCGGTATCCTCGGCATCGGCGGCGGTTTGATCCGCATGCCCGCCCTGATCTACCTGATCGGTTGCCCGACCCATGTCGCTGTCGGCACGGACCTCTTTGAAGTCGCCATCTCCGGCCTGTACGGCGCCCTCACCTACACATACAAGGGCCGTACCGAACTGGTCGCCGCCATGATCATGCTGGTCGGCGCCGCCATAGGCGCCCAGGTCGGCGCAGTCGCCACCAAATATATCAAGGGATACGGCATCCGCATCGCCTTCGGGCTCTGCGTCGTCGGTTGCGCGATCTCTATTCTCATGAAGCTGGTCCAGCCCTGGGTGCCGCAGTACAAGCCCTTGCTCGACATCTCGGCGACCACGTTGGTTCTCGGCCTGGTCTCCATCATGTCGTTGTACATCTTCGTGCGGATGGCGATGGGGGTAAAAGAAGAACTGCGCAGCAAACAGCAAAGCGCCTAACCGCAAGATTGGACAAGGAGTATCTACTTATGAAATGGACCAATATACTGCTTTCCCTTGCTGCCGCCTCGTTGATCGTTTCAATCTCGGGATGCAACAAGGAAGATTACCCGAAGGTGGAACAGGGTCGGACCATCGCCTTCAACAAGGACACCAGGGAAGTGACCCTGATCCACGACAGCGCCATGGATCCCCAGGACCCCGTCTATGACGTCTTGCCGCCTTCGGTATTCAGACTGCCGACCGATCCGGCGGAAGTCGGCCCTGAGCCGAAACCCGGTCAGCGGCTGAAATTGGATACCGAGAAAAAAGTCATCACCATTTTCGACACCCAAACCGGGAAGATCGTCAATGTACCGATTACCATCACCGACCTGCAACAGCCCATCGACAAAGAGCACCCGCTGGTATACGACAAGGATGCCAAGAAGGCTAAGAAATTTCCGGTGATCGACAGGGACAAGAAAACGGTCACCCTCCATTCCGGCCGCCAGAAAATGCTGTGCGCCTTCTCGATTCCAGACGACTATATCAACTATCCGGAAAGTACGTGGGATGCTGGTGACGAGGTGCGACTCACCTATAGAACTCCCGGTCAGGCCCTGCGCTTCATGAACATCACCAAGACCGATATTTTCAAGCGATAAAGCCGCAACGCCGTAAAGGGCCGCAGGTGGAAGCACGTCCGCCTGCGGCCCTCATCAAAACTCATTCATCGAGGCAAGCCATGTCAGAATACACCTTCTTCCTGTTGCACAAGCTGCTGGTGCTCAGCGTCAACATCCTGGTGCTTGCAGCCGTGTCCATCGCCATGTACCGGGCCTCGCTCTTCCCCGACAGCTTCACCCCCACCTTTTTCAAGACCCTTTTCATCTTGCTCATCCCCACCGTTTCCCTCGGTTTCATCGGCAAACGCATGCTCGGCAAACGCCGTCCCGTCTTGATATCCTGATATGGCAGCCGGCACCCGATACGTTCTCTGGCAAAAACGCACCGGCACCTTGGCCATGGTGCTTCTGGTCGGGGCGCTGTTGTCCCTGGCCGATGCCCTGGTCGGCGGTCTTGGCGGCTCCCGGGGGATCATTGCGCTTGTCCCGGACACCCAGTATCAGATCAGCGGCCCCATGCCCCCGCGCACCGATGCGATCAAGGACTTTGTCATAGAAGGTCAACCGCGGGACGGTTCGCTCCGGCTTCTGCCTGAAGCCGTGTTTTCCGGATACTGGCTCGGCGGCAACATGTGGCGCGGCCTCATCGTGGTTGCCCCCGATGCCCAACCAGGCAATTACATCCTCACCGTCACGGATCGATTCGGCGAACGACAGAATCCGAGCCTGGTGTTCAAGGTGCGAATCTGGCCCGATCAAGCCGCATTGCACGCCCATTCCGCCTCTTTTCTCACCAGGAAGACCGGAAACAACCCGTATCTGTTCACCGTGGGTCTCGCCATCGGCGGTGTGCTCGCCGGTGGAGCGAACGTTCTTTGCGGCAGACTGTGGGCCAGGCACCTCAGAACCCACCATTGCGGCGAAATTTACGCCTTGCATCGAACCGACCAAGGCACGGAAGTCGCCTGTGAACTCCCCGGCAGCGACCTCCTGGGCCCCGGCATGGAGGCCGCCATATACCGTGCCACCGGCGAACTCCTTGGCACAGCACAGATCATCCGTTGCGAGAACGGCGAGGTCCGCCTGGAGGCCAAGGACGCCGTAGCTGTCCGCCCGGGCGACATCGCATGCGTCGCCCCAAAATCCACCAAGGTTGCCTCGCAAGAAGACCATTGACTTTCTGGAAAAGTCATTGACAATTTCCCGCATGCTTTGTAGTAATTACAAGTGGATAACAGATAGTGGTGTTACAGAGAGCATGACCGGATGCCACTGATTCCACTCTCCTTTCCCCTCTTCCCGGCCAGGCTGCCAAAACACTCTGAACGGAATCAGCGCAACGATACCGCCATGGAACGAAACTATCGCAAACTTTGGTGGCAACATTGTCTTGCCATCATTGGCTTTTCCGTTATCCCGTTGTTGTTGGTCAACTTCTTCCTCTACCATCTGTTTGACACGACCTACACCGACAAGGTCATGGAGAGCCTGCGCAGCAATGCCGAGAATCGGCGGGACGCCATTGATCTCTTTTTCCGGGAGCGCATCGCTCAGTTGTACACCATCGCCAATGCCAACTCCTTTCAACAACTGACCGACGAAGGCTACCTCAACAAAATATTCGAGATCATGCACGTCAAGTCCGATTCCTATATGGACATCGGCATCATCGACAGCGAAGGCCGTCACCTCGCCTACGTGGGTCCCTATTATGACACACTCAAGCAGGTCAACTACAAGAACGAACTCTGGTTCAAAGAAGTCCAGGCCAACGGCCTGTACATCAGCGACATTTTCATGGGCTTCCGCAAGACGCCACATTTTATCATCGCGGTCATGGTCCGCGAAAAGAACACTTCCTGGATCCTGCGGGTCACCATCAACCTGAAAAATATCGACGATGTCGTCCAAAAGGCCTGGGCCGGCCACCTGAGCGACGCGTTTATCGTCAACAAGAAAAACGTCCTGCAAACCCGTCCCAGGTTCGGCGGGAATTTCCTTGATGTCCCGGCGACGCCTGAATACACAGCGGATTCTCTGAAGTCCCACCCCTACCCCGATTACAGCTCGGTAGTCGCCACCAAACTGGAGCGAGTGACCTACAGTGGCATGGACGCCTTCTTCGCCGCCACCCCCATCCACAACACCAAATGGATTCTGGTCATCAAGGAAAATCCCGATGAAATGCTTTCGCCGCTGGTGAAGGGGCAGCACTGGATGCTGCTTTTTATGGCGGCTGGTTTGGCGATCATCGCCACTGGAGCGGCCCTGGTCACCAACACCCTGATCAACAGGATCAAAGAGGCCGACCTGGTCAATGCCGCCAACGCCGACATGCTCCTTCAGGCCAACAAGATGATCGCCCTCTCCAAGATGGCGGCCGGGATCGCGCACGAGGTCAACAATCCACTGGCTTCCATTGCCGAGAATGCCGGCTGGATGAAGGATCTCCTGGCCGAGGAGGACATTGCCGGGAGCAAGAACTACACCGAGTTCAGTGAATCGATCGACAAAATCGAACAGCACGTCGCTCGGGCGCGGAAAATCGTCCACAATCTGCTCGGCTTTGCCCGCCGGATGGAGCCGGCCAAAGAGAAGATCGATGTCAACAAGCTGCTCGACGAGACCACCGGATTTCTGGAAAACGAAGCCCGCTACGTCAACATCCAGATTGCCAAGGAATACGCGGACAACGATCCGGTAATCACCAGCGACCTGTCCCAGATTCAACAGGTGGTGCTCAATCTGCTCAACAACGCCATCGATGCCATCGGCCATGACGGCACCGTCACGGTCTCCAGCAAGGATCTCGAAACAACCGGCGAGGTGGAGATCAATGTCGCCGATACCGGCAAAGGCATCGCCGAAAGTGATCTGCACAAAATTTTCGATCCGTTTTTCACGACCAAGGAGGTCGGCAAGGGGACTGGCCTCGGCCTGTCGATATCCTACAGCATCATCGAAAAATTGGGCGGCAAGATGAAAGTACAGAGCAAGGTAGGCGTAGGAACGGTCTTTACCATTCTTTTGCCCAAACAATGAAGGAAGACAATGAATACATTGCGGGTGTTGATAGTTGACGACGAAGACGATTTACGAGAGACCATAGTCAAACGGCTGAATGCGCGAAAAATCCAGACGGAAGGCGCCGCCAGCGGCATCAATGCCTTGGAGATTCTCAAGGACAAGGATTTCGACGTCATTGTCCTGGATGTCAAGATGCCGGGCATGGATGGCATCGAAACATTGCAGCATATCAAAAAACTCAAACCAGAGATTGAGGTCATCATGCTGACCGGACATGCCTCTCTGGAATTCGGCCTCAAGGGAATGCAGCTCGGGGCCTTTGATTACGTCATGAAGCCGGCGCCACTCAACGAATTACTGGATACCATCGGGCAGGCCTACAACAAAAAAAGCGGGCTGACCCTCTGAGATCCCTGTATGGGCTACGAGGCCGGACTCCCGGCAAGAATGGTGGATCGCCCGGCTGGCTCACACCTGGTTACATATAACAAGCAGCATCGCTCCATGGGGCTGAAGGAGGCAGATCGGCTATGAAAGTTTGGGATACCAGTCATCTGCACGACAATGTACCGTCTCAAAGGCAGGACACCGCCGGACAAGTTTACGACTCTGCCGACACCCAGGCCAACCTGCAACAGATCAGGCTCCATTTCAAGCAACTGCAGACCCGCCTGATTCTCGGCCTGGTTCTGGGATTTCTCCTGCCCAACGCCCTGCTCTCCGCCTACTTTCACTTTCAGTTCACCCATACCCTGAAGGAAAGCGCCAAACTCAATCTGGCGGCGGTCGCGGAAAGCCAGAAAAATACCATCGACCTGTATCTCCAGGAACGGGTGGTCAACCTCTACAACCTGTTCCAAAGCAAGGAATTCTCGCTCAACCCCACCCAGGAGCAGATGGAGAACTTACTGGCCAGGCTCAAGCGCTTCAACGACGGCTTTGTCGACATCGGCTTATTCGATGACAAAGGCGTCCAATTCGCCTACGCCGGCCCCTTCTCCTCGCTGCTCGGCATGGACTACCACAAGGAGCCTTGGTACCACGACCTGCTGACGGAAGACAAAAACTATTTCATCAGCGATGTCTACAGGGGATTCCGCAACATCCCCCACTTCACCATCGCCATCAAACAGGTGTTCGACAACCGCACCTATGTGATGCGGGCCGCTCTCGATCCAGACAAATTCTATATTTTCCTGCGCTCTATCAGCCAGGGCAAGGAGGAGGACTCAACCCTGATCAACCGGCAGGGAATGTATCAGGTCATCGATCCAGCCGGCCGCAACCAGCTTCCCGGCATCACTGACCATATTCCTCCGTCGGTCCCGCTTTCCGGGGTGGAAGAACTCGAACTGGGCGAGCAGAAAATGCTGATGGCCTACACTTGGCTCAAGGAGCACCACTGGGCCCTGCTGGCCATGCAGCCGGTATCTGTGGCCCAGGGCGCCATGATCAAGGCCAGGGTGGTGCTGACCGCCAGCCTGATCATTATCAGCCTGCTGATCTCGACCGTGATCTATTTCACGATCAAGAAACTGGTCGGCCGGGCACGGCACATGGCCGAAAAGGGGCAGATGCTGCAGGAAATGCTGGCGCACGCCTCCAAACTGGCCGCCATCGGCGAACTGGCTGCCGGCGTGGCCCATGAGATCAACAATCCTCTGGCGATCATCATGGCCACCAGCGGCGTCATCCGCGACATGCTCAACCCGGAATTCGAACTCGACCACAGCCCGGAGGCCATTGATAAAGAATTGTCGGTGATCGACGCGGCCGCCGACCGTGCCAAGGGGATTACCCGCAAACTGCAGGACATGGGCAAGAGCCGTGTGCCCAGCGTGGTGGAATGCGATGTCAACGCCTTGCTCGACGAGGTGGTGGGCCGGCTGAAGAAAGTGGAATTCAAGTCCAAACAGGTCGAGGTGGTCAACAATCTGGTCCTCGACCTGCCGCACATCTTCGCCGAACCCGAACCGCTCCGTCAGGTATTCGCCAATATTCTGATCAACGCCTGCGACGCCATTGCCGACAAGGGAACAATCAACATCTCCACCGAGTCCAAGGAAGAGATGATCTGGGTGACCATCACCGATACCGGCAAGGGTATTCCGCCCGAGGATCTGCAACGGATCTTCAATCCATTCTTCACGACCAAGGGAGGCGGTCGGAGCACCGGCCTGGGCCTGAGCATTGCGGCGAGTATTGTGAAGTACTTGGGCGGCACCATCAAGGTGAACAGTATTCTAGGGACAGGCAGTTCGTTCACCGTCCTGCTGCCCATCAACGAACAGGCGCAAAAAACTCTTAAACAACATGACAAGTAACCACTATAATGGACAAAAAACAAAGAGAATTCAAGGTATTGTTAGTTGACGACGAGGATATCTTCCGCGAGGCCACGGCACGCCAGTTGTCGGTGCGGGGTTTTATCGTGCTCACGGCCGAAAGCGGCGAGGCCGCCGTCGAATCCATCAAAACCGATCCGCCGGAAGTGGTGGTGCTCGATCAGCAAATGCCGGGGATGCATGGCTCGGACACCTTTATCGCCATCAAGGCCATCGATCCGCTGATCGAGGTGATTATGCTCACCGGCAACACCAGCGTGGACAATGCCATCGAAATGATGCAGATGGGCACCTTTGATTATCTGATGAAGCCGATCAACATCGACGAACTCCTCTACAAAATCGAAGACGCCTACACCCGGAAAAAACTCAACGAAAAGCAGCAACGAGAGGCGAAGCAATAACTTTCCGTCTTCACGCACCTTCCGCCGCAGCTGACAACAAGGGCGACTCATGCTGAAAAAACTGGCCGAATTTTCCAAGAAATTCTTCTTTTTGAACCAGAAAGGGCGCTATCCGGCCCTGGAAGCCGAAGAGGTGGAAGCCCTGCGGCTGGCCTTCAAATCCCGTTATCACAACTTCAAGCTGCTGCTCGCCGCCAACAGCAAGATTCTGGAGAGCATGGCCAGTATCGAGCGAGCCCTGCAGGGCAACGAATCCTTCAGCATGTCGTTCGTGCAGACGCATTGCACCGCGATCTCGGTCAATGTGTTCCGGATGATCAATGCCATGGAGAATATCTCCCCGGGAAAATATACCGAGCTGAAAGACAGTTTCGCCGCCATCCAGAAGCAGATCGACGCCCTGCTCGGCGCCCGGAAGAAGATCGACGACCGCCGCCTGGTCATCCCACTGGATGCAATCACCAGCGACATGACTGATCTGGTCGGCAGCAAGATGGCCAACCTGGGTGACGTCAAAAACAAATTGCAGATGAATGTGCCCGCCGGATTCGGGATCACCGCCGCTGCCCACGAACTGTTCATGCAGACCGACGGGCTCCAGCGGGAGATCGACCGCCTTTTCCAGGTGGCTGGCTCCGACGAAGACCGCAATCTCGACCTGGTCAGTTCCCAGATCCGTCAGCGGATCATGACCGCCGAAGTTCCCGAGGCCATCTATCTGGCGGTGGTTGATGCCTATTCCGCCATGAAGGCGGCCAACCACGGCCAGGAAATCAAGATGGCGGTCCGGAGCAGCGCCTTTGGCGAGGATGCGGAAAACAGCTCGTTCGCCGGTCAGTACCGCAGCGAGCTGAATGTCGGCTTCTCGCAGTTCTTCTACCATTACAAGCAGGTCATCGCCTCCAAATACAGCGTCCAGGCCATCACCTACAAGTTCAGCCGCGGCTTCCGTGACGAGGATATCGCCATGTGCGTGGGCTGCCTTGCCATGATCGACGCCGTTGCCGGCGGCGTGATCTATACCCGTAATCCGCTTGATGCGAAGGACGACGCCATCTACATCAATTCGACCTGGGGGCTGCCCAAGACAGTGGTGGACGGCAACGACCTGTGCGACCTGTTTGTGGTCCGCCGCGACGACGACTTGACCATTCTCAGGCGGGAGGTGCAGCACAAGGGACACCGGGCTGTCTGCCTGGATGGCGATGGCTGCGCCCGCACGGCGACCGACGAGGCCCTCGCTGACCAGCCGTCTCTCTCCGACGAGCGGATCCGGGAACTGGCCGATCATGCGGTCAGCATCGAACAGTATTATGAAATGCCCCAGGATATTGAATGGGCCATTGATAACCAAGGGAAGATCTTCATCCTCCAATCGCGTCCCCTGCAGCAGATGGACACCATCCTCCCTGGACCGGAACTGGATCTTGACCAGTTCGCGGACTCCCTGATCGCCGAAGGCGGCATCAATGCCAGCCCTGGCGTGGCCTGCGGCGAAGTATTCAAGGTGGCCAAAAAAATCGACATCCTTCAATTTCCCGAAGGGGCAATCCTGGTGGTAGAGCAGGCCCTGCCCGCCTGGGCACCGCTGGTGGCCAGAGCAGCGGCAGTAGTGTCCGAACAGGGTGGATTTGCCGGCCACCTGGCCAACGTGGCCCGGGAATTCGGCATTCCCGCCATCTTCGGGGCTGCGGGAGCCTCGGCCAAGATGCAAAACGGCGACACCGTCACCGTGGCGGCCGACCTCACCCGGGTCTACCAGGGGAGCATCGCGCCCCTGCTCGAATGGACCCGCCCTGAACCCAAGCTGATGCTGGGCAGCCCAGTGTACGAATCACTCAAGGAGATCAGCCGCCATATCATTCCGCTGCACTTGCTCGACCCGGAATCGCGGGAATTCCTGCCGCAGAACTGTCAGACGTTCCACGACATCACCCGTTTCATCCACGAGAAGTCCGTGGTCGATATGTTCAACTTCGGCAGGGATCACAGCTTTTCCGAACGCTCCAGCAAGCAGCTCCATTACCGGGTACCGATGAATTGGTGGATCCTCAATCTCGATGACGGATTCATCCATGAAATCCATGGCAAGTACGTCAAGCTGGAAGATATTGCCTCGATTCCCATGGTGGCCTTCTGGGAAGGCTTTGCCGCCATCCCCTGGGACGGCCCCCCGGCCCTGGACGGCAAGGGCATGACCTCGATCATGTTTCGTTCGACCATGAATACCGCCCTGGTCTCCGGAGTCAAGTCCAAGTACGCCGACCGTAATTACTTCTTGATCTCCAAAAATTACTGCACCTTGAGCTCGCGGCTCGGCTATCACTTTTGCACCATGGAGGCCATGGTCAGCGACCGGTCCGGCGAGAACTACCTCGGTTTCAAATTCAAAGGCGGAGCAGCCGATTTCGAACGGTGTTTGGGCCGTGTCCAGTTCATCCGCGAGATTTTGGAACGCTATGGCTTTCGCGCCACAATCAACGCCGACAACCTGGATGCCCGCATCGAGGGATACGACATGGAATACATGATCGGCCGGCTCAAAATCCTGGGCTACCTGACGCTCCACACCCGCCAGCTCGACATGATTATGGGAAATAGCGCGCTGGTCAACTTTTACATGAACAAGCTCACCAAAGACATCAACACGCTGCTGGCGTGAACAGACATAGTTGCCGGAGAACGAAGGGTTTCCGGCAGAGCGGAGGGGAGGAACATGGTGGCGGCCGCCATCAACGGCGGCATGAGCAGACCTGGGAAAAAGAGGCCATAGCCGGCTGAGCGGCATATTGCCGCCCCTTCACCTCAGCACACCCAGCGCTGCAAGGAAGCGGAAGATACGCAACCATCCACATCCTCACAGGAAGGTGTCATGGCTACTATTCTTGGTAATCTCAAACAGCTCTTCAAGGAGCTCCGCGACCGGAACGTTGCCGATCAACCCGGCAATCCGTCGGAGATGAGCGCTCTCTTCCGGTTCCGCTACACCCTGTTCAAGGAACTGTTGGCCGCGAATTCCGAACTGCTCTCCGTCTTGTCCGACATGGACGAAAAACTCAAGGGCGAAACAGTGTTCGGCTTGTCGTATATCACCAACCAGGTCAACAAATCCCTCCGCAGCGCCTTTCAGATGGTGAAAAACCTCAACGTCATGTCCAGCGGCAAGCACCGCGACCTGTATGCGGCCCTGGAACAGATCAACGACCGCATCAAGGCAATCATTGAGGAACGTAAGGCCGAACACGCCCCCCGGGCGGTCATGTCCTATGAACACATCCTGCTCAAAGATGCCGATTGGGCTGGCGGCAAGAATGCCAATCTTGGCGAGATCAGCAATCGTCTCCACATCCCCGTTCCCGAGGGATTCGCCATCACCACCAAAGGGTTCCACGATTTTTTCGAGTACAACGATCTCAAGGAAGCCATTATCAAGCAAAAAAACCTGCTTTATGTCAACGAATTCGATTTGCTGAACAATCTGAGCGCCGAGACCTTGGCGCTGGTCCGATCCAAACCGCTGCCGCCGGAATTGGCAGAAGACATCCTCGCGGCCTGCGCCGGACTCTGGGGAGACGACCAGTCGGTGCTGGTGGCCATGCGCAGCAGCGCGGTGGGCGAAGACGGCGACATCTCCTACGCCGGCCAGTATCTGACCCTGTTGGGCGTCACCCGATCCGCAATCTGCGAGGCCTATAAATCAATCATCTCCAGCCTGTTTTCTGCCCGTTCCATCGCCTACCGCAGTTCTAAAGGCGTGTACGACGAGGATCTCGCCATGGCCGTGGCCTGCCTCAAGATGGTCGACTCCAGGGTCAGCGGCGTGCTGTACACCCGCCACCCCTACGACATCACCAACGAACACATCCTGATCAACGCGGTCTGGGGCCTGGGACCGTATGCCGTGGATGGAGTCGTCACGCCGGACGCCTATACGGTGACCAAGGATGCCGGACTGACTCTGCAGGAAAAAATCGTGGCCACCAAACCAGTGCAGTTGGCGTTGCATGCCGGGGGCGGCGTCGGAGAGCAGCCGGTGGCCGAAGACATGCAAAACATTCCTTGCCTGAACGACGACCAGATCCGCCTTCTGGCCGGATATGGCGCTGCTCTGGAGCGGCACTACAAGTGCCCCCAGGATGTCGAATGGGCCTTGGCGCCGGATGGCCAGTTGCTGATCCTCCAGTCGCGGCCACTGAAAATCCAAAATCCCGCGCATTCCGGCCTGCCCAAGGCCGTACCCCTTAAAGGTTATCCGTTGATCGTCGATAACGGCGAAATCGCCTCCCAGGGAGTGGGTACGGGCGTCGCCGTCCACGTCCGGTCAATGGAGGATCTGGCCGACTTTCCGGAGGGCGGCGTGTTGATCGCCCGCCATTCCTCGCCCGAATATGTAATGGTGATGCGCCGCTGCAGCGCCATCGTCGTCGAAGCGGGCAGCGTCAGCGGCCACATGGCCGCCCTGGCCCGCGAATTCAACGTGCCGACGCTCATCTGCGCCCACCTGCTGGACCGGATTCCGCCGGGCATGGAGGTGACGGTGGACGCCTACAGCGGCCGGGTTTATGCCGGTACGGTCATCGAGTTGCTGGCCGCGGTCAGGAAGGAAGAAGCCCACATGAAGGGTACGCCGGTCCATGACCAGCTACAGCGGATCGCCAAACACGTCACCCCGCTCAATCTGGTGAATCCCGACGCCCCGGAGTTCACGCCCCTGGGTTGCGCCACCCTGCACGATCTTGCCCGCTATTGCCACGAGTATTCCTACAAGGAGATGTTTCAGATCAGCGATCTGGCCTCCAAATTCCATGGCTGGTCGCTCAAGCTGGATGCCGCCTTGCCCATGGATATCCACCTGATCGACCTGGGCAGCGGCCTCAAGGAGAGCGCCATGACCAAATGGCATGCGGTCAAGATCGACGAGATCGTCTCCGCACCCTTCCAATTCCTGCTGCAGGGCATGCTCAGCAAGGAGGTCCATGGTCTGGAGCCGCGGCCGGTCAATTTTTCCGGCCTGTTGTCGGTGATCAGGGAACAGACTCTGACCCCCGGCCATATCGGCGATCGGTTCGGCGACCGCAGTTATGCAATTATTGCCGACAAGTATCTCAATTTCAGTTCACGAGTCGGATACCATTACAGTGTCATTGACGCCTATTGCGGCAATACAATCAGCAAAAATTACATAACCTTCACCTTCAAAGGGGGCGCGGCCGACGACATCCGCAAGAACCGCCGCGTCCGGGCCATTGCCCGCATTCTTGACCAGGAAGGGTTCAGGGTCGGGGTCAAGGGCGACAAGGTGGATGCCCGCCTGCAGAAATACCCCAAGTCCTATATCGAAAGCAGGATGGATATTCTGGGCCGGCTGCTGATCTTCACGCGCCAACTCGACATGCTGATGACCACGGAACACAGCGTGGAGTGGGTGGCGGATAACTTCGTTGCCGGCAACTACAAGCTCACGGCTCCACCGGCTGAGGCGTGAGGAAACTGCCCCGCGCCGACCCTGAGGGATTCCTGGCGCCAACAACGTCCAGTCGCGGAGGAAAATCGTGCAAAACCTTATTCTCCTGATTATCATCGTCGGATCCATCGTCATCGGTCTGGCCATCGGCGCCCGGATGCGCAACAAGAAGAAATAATCCCGATTCCAGCCCCAAAAGAGTCGACGCCGGCCATGTGGGCAACAATTCCAGAACCGTACCGCCACTACGAATATGCAAGAAAAATATAAAGATTATACCAGGCTGCAACGGCTACTCTCCGGGGGATTCTTCGTCAGCGGCATCATCCCCATCATCCTCATCGCCCTGGGATCAATCTATAACTTCAGGCAGCTTTCAATCAACGACATCGAAGTGACCGCCCGGCAGGTGGTCGAACACCGCAACGACGCAATCAACACCTTCCTCCAGTATCAGATCAACTTCCTCGCAACCCTGATGAACCTTTATCAGCTCGATCAGTTGCAGCAAAAGGAAAACCTCAACAAGCTGTTTTTGGCCGTCAACCAGGGGGGTGATCGGGCAGGAGATCTCGTCGATCTGCAGCTCATCGGCACCAACGGCAAGCAGTTGGCCTACGTCGGCCCGTATCAGGACAAGATCGAAGGCAAGGATTATCAAGATGCGGCCTGGTTTAAGGAAGTGCTGGCCCGCGGCGTCTATGTCAGCGATGTGTTCAGCGGTTATCGCAACTATCCCCACTTCGTCATCGCCCTGACCGATCCCCGCAAGACGTTCGTTCTGCGGGCCACCATCAATTCAGGCATCTTCAATTCGCTGCTGCACAGCGCCCAAATCGGGCCCAGCGGTGATGCCTTCATCCTCAACTCCAACGGCGAATTCCAGACGCCGAGCCTGCAAAAAGCCACAGCCCTGAACGATGAGGAACAAAGGCTCTTGCGCCACCGGACCAGTACCGCACTCTCTTCGGACGATGAATACCTCTATGTCGGCAAATGGCTCAACGGCAACATGTGGTTACTGGTGGTCAAGACGAAAATCACCGATTCCATGGACAATTACTTCAAATACCGGGATCGCATCACCTTCAGCGTGCTGGCGATCGCCGCCCTGTTCCTGGTGATCAGCCATGGCGTCAGCCGTTTCATAATCGGACGAATCCGGCAGGCCGACCTGGAACAGATCGCCTTGAACCAGCAGATGGCCCACATCGAAAAGATGGCGAACATCGGCAGACTGGCTGCAGGTATTGCTCATGAAATCAACAACCCCCTGCAACTTATCCAGATGCAGGCCGGCTGGATCGACGAGCTGTTACAGGAAGAAAATGCGCAACAGGTGGCCAACCTGGAGGAATACCGGAAATCGGTGGGCAAGATCAGGCAACATGTCAACCGTGCCGGCACCATCACCCATCGCCTGCTCGGTTTCTCCCGGAAGATCAGCGCCGAATACGATGTCCAGATCAACGAACTGCTCAAGGAAACCATCTCCTTCCTCGAAAACGAGGCCAACGCGAACAACATCACCTTCGATCTGCAACTCGACGAGGAGTTGCCGGCACTGCGCACCGATGGCGCCCAGATACAGCAGGTTCTGCTGAATTTGCTCGAAAACGCGCTCGATGCCGTAGGGCCGGAAGGGAAGGTCGATATCGCCACGTCCAGAAGCGCCAAGGAGATACAGGTACAGATAGCCGACAACGGCAAGGGAATCAGCCAGGAAGTGCTGGAAAAAATCTGGGAGCCCTTTTTCACGACCAAGGAAGCCGGCAAGGGGACCGGTTTGGGGCTTTCCATCTGTAGCGACATCATCCACCGGCTTGGCGGAACCATCAAGGTGGAGAACAAACCACAAGGCGGAGCGGTATTTACCCTCCAGCTTCCGCTCCGGTGACGGGGGAAGGGAACGGCTCGGCAGACGACACCATCCCCAACAAAATTTTGGGCGGGATTGACTGTTTTGGGCGGGATTGACTGCGGCAAGCTGCCCCAGCACCTTGAGCCAGAGGGTGCGCACAGGGTCAAGAACAACTCTTCCCGATATTGCCGCCGCAGCCCTCCATTCCCCAATAGCCCATCGTTGCGTCAGGATATCGAGGAATTCCTGATCGGCGGCGATCAGCGGTAACTGTTACGGATATACCTCCCTCGTGTCACCCTCCCAGCGGTCACCGCGTTCACTCGATGAATTTGATGGGCATGCGCAGGCGCAGCATGCTGTTGTGCGGATCGGCCTGAACCTGCATATGCAGAAACAAGATGATAGGCTGCGCCTCCACCGCCACTGTTGCCTCGAGTTGCTGGACCGGTACCCCGGGAGTGCAGTGCAGGGTCATGATGACGTCGTCCGCTTCGCCATACGCGCCCACGACGACCTGCTGCCCTTCCTTAGACAGAAGGAAGATGTCCTTCAGACAGATCCACAACAGATTCTTGATCACAAAAGGGAGCGTCTGCACCTCGATCTCATCTCCGGGAGCAATCGAGAGAGCCACTCCTTTCATGGTGGCCAGCCGTTCGGCCAGGGCGACCGCGGTGGCGAGAATGTCACGGATACCGACAGAGACAACGGGCTGGTTGGCGCTGTGGGCAAACTGGTTGAGCCGGCGCACGATGTCGTCGGCGTTTTGCACCCGCCGGCGGATATTTCCCGAAATCGTCTTCAGCCGCTCCGGATCCAACTGGCGGCCTCTTTCCGACAGGGCAACGAGATCCCCGAGCAATCCGGCGTTCTCATTGATAATCGCCAAAGAATTCTTGATCTCGTGGGAGATGGAAGCGGTCATGCTGCCGAAAAAACTGAGCCCCAAGCTGTCGACATTGCCGTGATAACTGCTCATCCTGGTTCCCCTTGTCCCGAGCAGATCTCATTGAGTTTGGCCATGAGCACCTCAATTTGCACCGGCTTGATCAAATAGCATTCCTTCCCGCTTTCGGCCGAACAGGCTTCGAAATCCTCCTCCGAGCCATGTCCGGTGAGAAAGAGGAATTGCATTTTCGGCTGCCGGGCTCCGATCTGCCGCTTCAGCTCAAGCCCGTTCATTTCCGGCAACCGGACGTCCAGCAGAGCGATATCGAACTCCTTTTCTTCGACCAAGGTCAGCGCTGTCCGGTAATCGGTGGCCCAGGTGGCATCAATGCCCCGCATATCCAACCGTTCTGCCAGTGTCGCCACCAATTCTTCTTCGTCGTCAACCAACAGTACCCGCATGGGTTCCTCCTTTGTCCGCCTGGTATTTGAGCGGCAGGGTGATGGTGAAGGTCGTCCCCACACCGACAGTGCTTTCGATGCCTATCGAGCCGCCAATCTCCGTGACCAGCCCGTAGGTAATTGACAGTCCCAATCCAGTGCCGCCGCTTCCGCTTTTGGTGGTGAAAAAGGGCTCGAAAATTTTCTCGATATTCTCCGCAGGAATGCCGCAACCGGTGTCGCGCACCGTAATGACGACCTGAGCGCCGTCATCGGCCAGCCAGCTTTTGACCCCAAGCCGCCCACCCTCTTTCATCGCGGCAACGGCGTTATTGACCAAGTTGATGAGCACCTGCTGCAGTTTGCCCCGGTCGCTGGGAAATTCGGGTATGGCCTCCGCAATATCGACATCGATGACGATATTGCGGGAGCTGGCTGCCTTAATCTGAGCCTCCAGGGCATCGTTCACGATGTGCCGCAAATTGATGTTCTGGACATTGACCTGGACATTGCGGGCGAAACTGAGCAACTGCCGGGTAATGGTCGCGCACCGGTCAACCGAGTTGATGATCGACCCGATCAGACCAAGCAAACGCTGATCTTCCGCATACTCCTTGCGAAACGTGAACAGATCCTTGATGAGCCCGGCCTTTTCGTTGATGACCGCCAGCGGGTTGTTGATCTCGTGGGCCACGCCCGCGGACAACCGGCCGATCGAGGCCATTTTGTTGGCATACTCGGCCTGATGCAGCAAAGCGAGACGTTTCTGGTCGGCCTGATAAATGCTGTCCACCAGATAGGTACTGATCCCGGCGACCACCGCCACAATGACCAACACCGAACCGGCCAGGAAAACCAGCAGGTTATTGCCGGTGGACTCCCAGGCGCCCGCCATGGTGTCCTTTTGCTTGACCACTATGAGAATGAAAGGCGTACCAGTGATATAGGCATAACTGGTGACGATTTCCTGCCCCATGTGGTTCTGGCCCTCGATGACCTCGGTCCGTTGCGAAAACGGCGGCACAGGAAGAGGACATTGCTGCATGATGGCGCCGTAATACCGCGACGGCGTCTGAATGATCCCTTCATGGTTGATGAGAAAGGCATCACCATTGTTCCCCAGCTCGGTATGGGAAAGAATGGCGTTCAACTGCTCGATATCAAGACCGGCACGGAGAATGTAATGCCCTCCCTGCGGGTCGTTGTGCAGCACGGAGATGACCAGATGAGGCGTCATTCTGAATCCGAGGAACACATCGCTGACATCGGACTGCGCGGCGTTGGAATCGGTATGGGTCTCCTGCTCCTTGGGGAGCAGCTTCTTGTACCAGTCTTGCCCGCTGTAATCCACGCCCCGGATATTGTAAGGGCCGGTATAGTTGACCTGTTTTCCGGTATGGTCGACCAACCCGAGATCATACCACACGCCCAGGCCGCCTTTCAGGTGTTCAAGGAGTTGCTTCAACCGGTTTTCATCGGCCAGCTGTTCATAGCTGTTATCGAGGATGAGAAAATTGAGCGCGAAGACGCGCTCCTCCAGGTAGGATGTCAGGTTGCGGCGCAGGTTGGAAACCAGGCGGGAGGAACGCAGCAGCAGTTCGGATTCGAGGGCTTTCTTGCTGATGGTGTAATCGAGCACCGCCAGAGTAAATAATGGCAACAAGACGACGGCGAGGGTGATGATGATGGATTGTTTCCACAGCCGCTTGAAGTTGATAAGCGATTTATCCGTACCCGAGGCCTGATTGGAATGTTCGAGAAATTTGGGCTTATAGCTTTTCCATCCATTCTGCATGGCAATTTCTCATCTGCGATAGGGTTGACGTTGCCGGCACGGGCCCCTCTCGACCGCCCCTCTGCAGGATAAGGGAGGGAGACAGAGGCGTTCGCCGATGCTGCCGAAAATATCTTCCGCAACCGGGACGACGGTTCCTGCGCCTGCCCGCCGCCCCGATCTGGCCGATGCGGGGATTAGGAGCCCTGCTGTTGGCGGCGGAGCATGATCTTCTCGTTGGCCTGTTTCATGGTCTCGCTCAGGACATCGATATCCACCGGTTTCTGGAGATAGGCGAAGGCGCCAAGCTGCATACAGATTTCCCGGTCGGTTTCGTTGCCATGGCCGGTCAAAATGATGACCTCGATCCCTGGCTGGGTGGCTTTGACCTGCCGCAGCACCTCCATACCGTCGATGCCTGGCATCTTCAGGTCGAGGATCATCACGTCGGGCTCGTCCTCGCGCAGCATCTCCAAGGCCGATTCACCATCGTAGGCCACCGCCGATCCCATGTCGCGGAGCAGCAGCCGCTCCGACAAGGTCTGGACAAATTCGCGCTCATCGTCCACCAGCAAGACCCGGGCAGGCGCATTGAAATCAAGCTTCCGGTAGATATCCGCCTGGTGGAAATTCTTGCCGACCGCAGTGACCACAGACCGCACTCCGTCGATTTTTTCTACGATCTCCCTGAGTTCCTGTTCAAGCCGGTTCAGCATGAGCACATTTTTTTCAATGGTCAGGGTGACCTCGCCATCCTTGACGGTCACGGTCACCTCATGTCCTTCCAGGGTCAGGGCGACCTGGATTTTGGCCTGCAGCCGGAAATCAGCCAGAGCGGCTTGCGAGGTCTCGGTCGGGGCCAGCACGTCGGTATGGAGATTGCGGACGATGAGAGAAATGGATTCTTGTTCCTCGATCTTGTCGGCGGGAATGATGATGTCGTACAGGGCCGGGTCCCAAGGATCCTGCTTGCCGGTCATCTGCATGACCCACGCTGCTTTGTCCTCGTCGCTCTTGCGGATCGCCTTGCTCGGATCTTTTTCCGGCTCAGGCAGAGACTGAGCCAGCTTGACCCGGTATGTCATGTCCGCGATCAGGCCAATGTGCAGAATGTGAGAGATCGAAGTGGGGATAAGGTGGCAGCAAAAACCGGTGATCACCATGTTCCCCTCGGCAAGCATATCGGCGACAGCCTGACGGAGGTAAGCGATGGACCGCTCTTTTTCACGGGTAAACGGATTGAATAACGACGTTTTGGCGGCAAACGCCCTGCTGATCCGCTCTGGAGGAATCCCTGACATTTTGCTGGCCAAGGCGGCGATCTCGCTGTCATCCACCAACCGGTAGCCGATCTTGTCGGTCAGCTGCGAAATAATCGACTCTTCGTTGCAGTACAGTGCGTTGAAAACAGTAATCACAGACATCTGGTTCCTCTCTTATGGATGAATAATCGCGGGCTGGGGATGAATGCCCAGGGGGCAGCGCTGCATTTCCTCTTCTTGGGTGTGCAGGGTGGGATGAATGGTCCGCAAGGCTTCATCCATGGTCGGATAAACGTGATCGGCACCGATCTTATTGTAGAGGTGCGTTTTACCCAGCACCACCAGTACCGTCTCGTTAATGCCGCTGAAGGAGACATCGATATTCGCGCTGCGCAACCGGTCGACCAGTAAGGATAACGTTTCTTCGCCGGAAGCGTCAATATCATTGATGCCGTTGGCGATGATCAGAATATGGCGCAGGGTAGTCTTGTACAGCATCAGGTCGGAGATCTTGTCTTCGAGATAGCTGGCATTGGCAAAAAAGAGCGGGCCCTCGAACCGGACGAGCGAAAGATACTTGCACTCCTCAAGCCCCGTGCTGACCGCGTTCACCAGTACCCGGCTGCGATCCCGGGTCAGCGAGGTGACCACCGGACGCATGCTCTTGTACAGGAACACCATCAGGCAGAGTCCCACGCCCAGCATGATGCCCTTGTCGAGATGGGGCGCGAACCACAGGGTACAGACAAACGAGAGGATGGAAATGAGGCCGTCGTACCACTGCGCCCTCCAGGCATGGATGAAACCGGAGACGTTGATCAGGCCCATGACGGCCATCACGATGATGGCAGCCAGCACCGACTGCGGCAGATGATAGAGGAGCGGGGTGAAGAACATGAGCATGATGACAACGAGCAAGCTGGTGAAAACGCTCGATAAACCTGTCGCGGCTCCGGCCTGGAGATTGACCGCTGAACGGGAAAAGGAACCGGAAGCCGGGTAGCTCTTGGTGATGGCGCCGACGAGATTCGCCAACCCCTGGCCGATCAGCTCCTGATTGGGATCGAGGCGTTGGCCGGTCTTGCTGGCAATGGCCTTGGCGATCGAGATCGCCTCCATGAAACCGAGCAGCGTGATGATGATGGCATAGGGGAAAAGCTTGAGCATGACACCCAAGTCAATCTTGTCGGGCATGGTCACTGCCGGCAAGCCCTTGGGCACACTGCCGATTACCTCGCCGCCGCCGGTCATCGGCACTTTTTCGAGTTTTATGGGATTATTGCCCACCCGGATGCGCCAGATCCTGCCGTCGGTTTTTGCTCCATCCGGCACTTCATCGGCCAAATAATAGAGAACACTGTTGTCGGGCTGGATCGCCGCCTTGAACAGGAGCAAGCGGAGCGCTTCCCGGTAGAGACGGGCCTCATTCTTGACTTCCTCAAGCTTCGATTCGACCACCCGGTCGTCATGTTCGGCATCAATGCGGGCAATACGGGAAACGGCATCCTGTCCGCCCTCCCTCGCCTTTTCGATCTGCTTGCTGGTCTTGGTCCGCTCCTCGGCCAGGGACGGAATGCTGCTGGTGGCCGCGTTGAATTTCGCGATGATCTCCAACGTGCTGGGCGACTGGATAGCCTTGCTCTCCACAGCGGCATTGTGTTCAAAGCCGACCAGCCAGGAAAGCAAGGTGGTGACGATCACCGCCACCAGGACATTGGGCACCCTGGGGGCGATACGCTTCAAAACGATCATGATCACCAGGGCCAACACACCGATGCAGAGGGTCGGCCAATGCGTGTAGTGGATTGCGGACTGGGCCATGCGAATCATTGTTCTGTAATGATGGTCCAGATTGTCGACACGGACGCCGAACATACTTGATAATTGCGAGGTGGCAATGATAATGGCGGCGGCGTTCGTAAAACCGTTGACCACAGGATGGGAAAGGAAGTTGACCACCAGTCCCAGGCGCAGGATGCCAAGCGCCAACTGAAACACGCCGACCAAAAGCGAAAGGAGAATCGCGTAGGCGATATACTCTGCGCTGCCTGCGGTGGCCAGCGGTTCCAGTGAGGCCGCCGTCATCAGGGAAACCACGGCCACCGGCCCGGTAGCCAACTGTCGGCTTGAGCCGAACAGGGCCGCGACTATCGGTGGCAGGAAAGAAGCATACAGGCCGTAATAGGCGGGCAAACCAGCCAGCTGCGCATAGGCCATGGACTGGGGAATCAGCACCAGGGCTACGGTCAAACCGGCAAGGGCATCCGCCTTGAGCAAGGAAAAATTGTAACCGGAGAACCAATCAAGGAAAGGAAAAATACGTTTGATCATACCGTTCGTTGCACCTCAAATCGTCCAAAATTAAGGGTTACATGCCTATTGTCATCATAGCTATCATCATCACCGTTTCCTGCTCTCCAGCATCCGCCGGCAGGCGTCGATGAGATCTTTATAAAGCGCTCCAACGTTGTACAGGTTGTTCATCCGGAAACGGACCATACTGTCGACCATGGAAAAAACGATCAGAGCCGATTTGCGCGCCACAACATCCGCAGCGACGGAACCGTCGCGCTGGCCCGTGACGATGGCATTCTCGAAAATATCGACAAAGCAGTTGTAGACGGCTTCGAGGTGGTCCCGGCACTCGAGATTGTTTCCCGCCAGCTCATAGGGATACCGTTGATGGAGGATGGCGAACAGATCATCCCTGCTCTCGGCCATGTGCAGATAAAAAGAAATCGACTCCTCCACCATATCCAACCCGGTCTTTTGCGATTCCGTGTTCCGGTATCGTTCGAACTCCGGCAGGACGCCCTCCTTCAAGCTGTTTAAAATCGCCAGAAAGAGCCCCTGCTTATTTTTGAAATGATAGAAAATGGTGCCTTCGGCAGCTCCGGTCATTTTCGTCAACTCTCCCATGGCCGTGTCTTTGTACCCCTTGCGGGAAAACAAATGGGTCGCGGCCTGGAGAATCACGTCTTTCTTTTTCATGCCGTGGCGCTGGAAGTTGACGAGACGAGGGGAATTAGACTGAGCACTCAGTCAGTTTTATAGAAAAAATCTCGCCGCCCGTCAAGGATAAAATACCATCGTGCGCGCAATGATCCGGCCGGTTGCGCTGGGGAATACAGAGCACAGAGGGCCATTATCCGCCGCCATGCCGCGCGCCGCGCACGGTCGAACAGCGCCGATCGATCACCAAAAACCTGAAGGCCGTCTCGTTCTTCACACAAATCCACCGCCCCCCTCTTTTCTGTCACCAATTTTATACACAAAACTATTCTTTTTATTTTAGGATATTAGAGGCATGGGCCATCATCCGTCACCATTTTTATACAACTCGGCCACCTCGCCACGAAATCATGTCAGCGCGCAAAACAGACTCGCTTCGCAACATCTTGATATATAAATGAAAAAATATATTCCCCCGGCCGTTCAACTGGCCTCGATTCTGCATTGACAATAGAACGGCAACGGAGCGACATCATGTCAGCCACGGCGAGAAGAAGTCATGACAAAACAGCAACCTCCACCCATGGACCACGAATATCTCGGCCTCAGACAGGCTGCGGTTATCTGTTCTGTTTCCGAAGAACGATTCGGCAAATGGATTGACAAGGGGGCTGTTCCTGTTATTGAAGGCAAGGATGGGAAAATGATTCACTCCCATGACTTGGTGCAACACCTCGTCCGGCACAACATTCCGATTCCCGACCGGCTTCTGCAAGGCAACAGTAAAAAAATTCTTTTTGTTCTCGCCGACGAGTCCATACCGCATACGGTAACGATTGAGGTTATCTGGGCTCTGCACGCGCTGCGCAAAGAAACGGCCTATATTTTTGATTTTGTTCGACTTGACACCAACATTGAACTCAAAATCATCACCTTTCATCCAGATAAGATCGTTTTGTTGCAAGAAAATTCCGACGGCAAGGAATCGATATGGCAACTCAAAAAGTTGACCAACGATGCCACTCCCGTCTATACTTTTGCCGCCGAGCGGATCGCCGAATTCAAACAATTTCTGAGCGAGTAGACAAGACATCATCATGCAAGGGGTCGAGGATCACAATGGGCATGCCCAGACCCGCCGCCGCGGTTATTTGCTCTTTGCAACCTGCACCATCCGGTCATCAAAAGAGAGCTCATGTCCTTGTATAGTGTATTGATTGTCGACGATGAAGAAGAATTCCGCAACATGACCGCCAAGCAGTTGAGCAAGCGCGATCTTGCGTGCGAATGTGCCTTTGACGGCGATACCGCCCTCAGAATGATCGCTGCAAAAAATTACGACGTCGTCCTGCTGGACATCAAGATGCCCGGCCGCGATGGCATAGAAACCCTCAGGGAAATCAAGCAAATCGCGCCCATGACCGAAGTCGTCATACTGACCGGCCATGCCTCGGTGGAATCCGGCATCAACGGCATCAAATACGGTGCCTTTGATTACCTGATGAAGCCGATGGAACTGGATCCGCTGTTCGAGAAGCTGAACGCGGCCTACGAACACAAACGGCTCCAACAGGAAAAAATTGAGATGATCCAGATCAAACAGGATCTGATTCGCCCGTCCTGACCGGCGGCGGCCTTCGTATAAACCCGTGTTTTCATTTTCATCGACAAACAAAAAGGAGAACAAAATGAAGTTTTTTCGAGAGCTACACCAATTCATGATGGCCGGGGCCAAGGCCCATGCCCGATGGGAATTGGCAATGTCCAACAACATTTTGAGGAGCCGCAAACGGCTGCTTATTCTGGGACTGTTGCTACTCCCCGTTTTCCTTGGCGGCTATGCCTTTGCCGATGCGATCAACCAAGCCCTTCCCAGCTTCATCGGCAGTAAACAGGCCTACGGACCCTCGCATTACACCAATCTCATCTTCGGCGCTTCGGTGCTGGTTGGCATCTGCGCCGGCCTGATCACCGGCTGCATCGGCGCCGGCGGCGGTTTCATCATCGCCCCGGCCCTGATGAGCACCGGCGTCAAAGGTATCCTCGCGGTCGGTACCGACCTGTTCCACATCTTCGCCAAGGCGATCATGGGATCGGTCCTGCACCGCAAGCTGGGCAACATCTCGGTTTCCCTGGCCGTCACCTTTCTGATCGGCGCCCTCGTCGGCTCGACCGTCGGCGGCTGGCTCAACCGCACGATCTATGACGCCAATCCGATCTTGAGCGACATGTTCATCACCGGAGTCTACATCTTCATCCTGGGCTTCCTTTCCTTTTACGCCATGAACGACTACCTCAAATCCCGCTCCAAGAAGGTGGTGGTTGAGGCAGGCGCGACCAGGCTTTCCGAGGAAATCCCGGCCATAGGCAAGCGGATACAGGCCGTCAACATCCCCCCGATGCTGACCTTCGACGAGTCGATCACCCCGGGCGGCCGCCGGATCTCCTCAATCTTCCTGGTGATCAGCGGTTTTATCGTCGGCTTGGCGGCGTCCGTCATGGGCGTCGGCGGCGGTTTTCTCACCTTCCCGATGTTCGTGTATGGCCTGGGCGTGTCCTCCATGACCACCGTCGGCACCGACATCTTCCAGATCGTGTTCACCGCCGGTTATTCCTCCATCACCCAGTATGGCATCTACGGTTTTATCTTTTACACCCTGGCGATGGGCATGCTGCTCGGCTCCCTGATTGGCATCCAGGTCGGCTCGATCGTCACCAAGGTCGTTCCCGGCACCACCATTCGCGGCTTTTATGCCGTCACGGTCACCGCCGGTTTCCTCAACCGGCTCTGCGCCCTGCCGGATAAACTGGTGCGGATGGGCTATTTCAGCTTGCCCAAGGAGGTTCTCAATATCATTGACCTCATCGGCAATGTGGGCTTCTTCATCATCATCACCATCTTTGCGGTGTGGGTCTTTTATTGCTTCTTCGCTAATCTTGGCACCTTGAAGGGGGAGGTTCATTAATCATGGCAAGCCCAGCACAACTCAAAACCGCGGGATCGTTCCTGCTGATCACCTTCGTCGCGGTTCTCATCGTCATCTTCATGCCGATTTTTCCGGGTCTCACCGAAGGAAAAAAGGTGACCGGCCTTGATTTCATCGACAACTTTTTTAACCAACTCGCCAAAAGCTCCGCCTACTACATTCCCGACCAGATCAAGAAAGCAGAAAAGTACAATGGTCAGCAGTTCAGCTTCACCATGAAGACAAAATCCGCCGATGAGGCTGCTGCCACGGTGAAACTGCTCGCCACCGACCATATCACCGCCGCCGTCGAAGGCGAGAAGGTAAAGGTCAACGGCGATCTCGGCGCCTTGCTCACGGTCGTGCTCAAGGATGCCGATCTGCTGTACAAGAACGACGACAAAGCCCTGGCCGCAAAGTATGGTGTTGACGGACAGCGGACCATCTATACCTGGTACCAGCTTCTGGGCGCCATGGTGAAGGAGATGAAGGACAAGCCTGACCAAGCCGTACAGGCACAAGCAAAGTTCATTCAAGGCTGTATGTCTAAGGCGATCGAACCGGCATACAACTTCTATCAGGTAGAAGCCAAGCCGGTGAAAGAAGAAATGATGCTGTTGATAGCAGCCCTCGCCTTCTATGTCATCTACACCGTCTGGTATGGCTTTGGCCTCATGTATCTCTTCGAAGGATTAGGCATCAAGATTGATCATTGATTCGTAATCTGTCCGTATCCGGGGCGGCGGGGAATTCGTTTCCATCGCCGCCCTTTTTTTCTCGCCCGCCACGCCTCGGCTCGATCGCTCCCTCATCGTGGTGCTGCGCCGGTTACGGCGGCTCGAGCTTTCCGGCCACCCTCTGGCCCCCCTGCCCCCCGCCACCGGCTCCAAAAGAAATATTGTATTCTTGCCCAAAGGTATTGTATTCTCGTCGGATATCCTCATCCGTTCGGTTATCTGCGCCATGGTCGAGGCCATGGCGAACCGCGGCGAACCGCGGCACCACCTTACGGCCCAAGAGAGGCGCGGCACCGGCAATCGCATTGCGGCCCCGGTTCCTGAGCGATTCACCTGCCGGATCGGTCCGGTTGGCGATGCCCTTACCAACCCGGGTGAATCAAGATCCCGGCCAGATTCTCCTTGACCGGCTCCACGTCTTGGGCTATCTCACCATCCGTGCCCGGCAACCGGACATGGTGATGACCGATCCCGGAGCGAGGCAACTTTACGCAGCACCTTCATTCGAAACATTAGGGAAACGTTGCATCATGCGTGAACAGGCCTTCCAACTCGAAGCAACGCTCAAGATTCACCTCTTGCTGGTAGACGACGACCGTGAGTTCAAAGAGATCATGCAAAAGCACCTGTCGCGGATGGGGGTCCGCCTCAGCGTTTCCGAATGTTGTCTCGCCGCGCTGGACCTCTTGGCAACCCTGAATGCCGATGTAGTGATCATGGATATGAACATGCCGGGGATGAACGGCATCCAGTGTCTCCGCAAGGTCAAGGAGCGCTGGCCGTTGGTCGAGGTGGTCATCCTGACTGGCCATGCCTCGGTCCAATCGGGAATCGAGGGCATGGAAAGCGGCGCCTTCGATTATTGCCTCAAACCCATCGATGTCCATGAGCTGATCGAAAAGATCGAACTGGCCGCCCAGAAAGCCCTGATCAACCGGGGGAACGCCCTCCTGTAATCGTACCCGCCGTTTTCTCGGCCCCCCTGGCGTATCCTGCGCACAACACGTCATTGCCCCGTCGCCCGCTGCTTGGGTTGCGCCGAATCCAGTTGCCCTTTGCCGTACGCCAAACAAAAAGTCCCCCCGGCCAAGCGGGCCGAGGGGACTTTTCACTGCGGACGCGACCAGAAAAGTGGGCGCGCTCAGCTCAGATGATAGGCTTCATCGCGCCCATGTGGGAACGCAGCTCCTCTCCCACCTGCTCGATCAAGGTGTAGCGGATGGCGGCATTGACGCCGATCAATTCGATATTGTCCACCGAGTTGTCCTGTCCATCCAACTCCTTGCCGATGACATCGGTATCGACAGACTTCATGAAATCCGCCAGAAGCGGCACGGCCTGATGGGCGAACAGATAGCAGCCATACTCGGCGGTATCGGAAATGACCACGTTCATCTCGTAGAGCTTCTTGCGGGCAATGAGGTTGGCGATCAGCGGCACCTCGTGCAGGCTCTCATAGTAGGCCGACTCCTCCTTGATGCCGGAGGCCACTATGGTGTCGAAGGCCAGCTCCACGCCCGCCTTGATCATGGCCACCATGAGGATGCCCTTGTCGAAATATTCCTGTTCGCTGATCTCGACGGCGGCGGCCGGCGTCTTTTCAAAGGCGGTTTCCGCGGTTTTGGCGCGCCAGCCGAGCAGCTTCTTGTCGTCGTTGGCCCAGTCTTTCATCATGGTTTTGGAAAAAACGCCGGACATGATGTCGTCCATGTGCTTCTCAAACAGCGGGGTCAGGATCTCCTTGATCTCCTCGGAAAGATAGTAGGCGCGGATCTTGGCCGGATTGGACAGACGATCCATCATGTTGGTGATGCCGCCGTGCTTGAGCGCCTCGGTGATGGTCTCCCAGCCGTACTGGATCAGCTTGGTGGCATAGCCGGGGTCAATACCCTGCTTGACCATCTTGTTGAAGCAGAGCAGGCTGCCGGCCTGGAGCATGCCGCAGAGGATGGTCTGCTCGCCCATCAGGTCGCTCTTGACCTCCGCCACAAAGGACGACTGCAGCACGCCGGCTCGATGGCCGCCGGTTCCGGCGGCATAGGCCTTGGCGAGGTCCCAGCCCTCGCCTTTGGGGTCGTTCTCACGATGGACCGCGATCAGAGTGGGTACGCCGAAACCGCGCTTGTATTCCTCGCGCACTTCGGTTCCCGGCGATTTCGGCGCCACCATGATGACGGTCAGATCCTCGCGGATCTGCATCCCTTCCTCGACGATGTTGAAGCCGTGGGAATAGGAAAGGCAGGCCTCCTTCTTCATCAGCGGCATGATGGCGGCGACCACCTTGGAGTGCTGCTTGTCCGGCGTGAGGTTAATCACCAAGTCGGCGGCAGGGATCATCTGCTTATAGTTGCCGACGGCAAAGCCATTGTCGGTGGCGTTTTTCCAGCTCTGGCGTTTCTCGGCGATGGCCGAATCGCGCAGGGCGTAGGAGACGTCCAGGCCGGAGTCGCGCAGATTGAGACCCTGGTGCAGCCCTTGGGCGCCGCAGCCAACAATAACGATCTTCTTGCCCTTGAGCTTGTCAACGCCATCAGCGAATTCAGCTGCATCCATGAAGCGGCATTTGCCCAGTTCCTCCAGTTGCAGGCGCAACGGCAGGGTATTGAAGTAGTTCTGTCCCATGATCATTCCTCTTTTGTTGGGGTAATTGGAGTGGAGATTGCGGAACCATGGGATATGCCAGAGCGCCAATAGCCTTGACCATCTCGGTCCCGGTTCGGTTTTTCCTTCACCATAGCTGGAATTACTTATTGCGGAACGTAACGTATTCGCAATTCATTTTCACAAAAAACAGAAGACGGCGCACAGTATGCGCCGCTCCGCCTATACCACGGAACGCATCTTGTTTCCGCATTTTTATGGAGAAGCGCACCTCGGGCGCGGGCAGCGGCCAAAAGAGGAGCTTATTAATGCGTACGTTATTCACCGAACACTGACCAGCGTTTTTTCTGTCATTCCGACGAGCACAGCGAGGAGAAATCTATAAATATCTCCGTGAGTTCTCGCGCAAGCCAAGGAGGTTTCTCCCTGTGGTCGAAACGACGAAACAAGGGCTGTTGTCCGGTGATTGATGACCGTATTCATACCTTTTTTGGTCAACACAGCGGATCGTCCCCGTTTTCCGGATAGCCGACCCCGATACGGACCGCTGACCAGCCAGCCCTGCCCTGCCGCCGCTTGACACAATTCCTTGTAGCTCTCCAGTCATGGATGATAAAAAAATTCCTTGGTCCGATGGGCGGCAACCAAAATATCCTGCCATCGGACCTGGCGTAGCGAAGCGGAAAAGTTGTGGGCTGGGGTTCCGTTTTTGCCGTTCCCGCCCGATCCTCCAACACTGTCGCTACCTGCCGCAGGTTGGAGCATCAACCCTGCGACTAGAACGAAATTCTACCGGAAAGACAACGGGAATCTGCCCCACATATTCAGAAGCAAGGACTCCTGGCGCCAACTGGCTCGGACCGTGAACCCATCAGGCGCGAGGTCCACGGAAAGACTTGAGGCCAGAGGCAAACTCTGGCAAAATAAGCAGTTGTCCCATATCTGATCCGGCACCACCGGGCGCAACCGACGCAGGCCAAACCGGTGGGCACGACTCTGCGGGTATGTTGCCGGATTGTGTTCCATTTGCCGAAACCATACGCTGCCATGATCCCATTCGATGTCCTTTTTCTGTTCACCGCCGCATCCGCAGCTCTCGCCATCACGCCAGGGCCTGACAATCTTTTTGTCCTTACCCAATCGGCGCTGTACGGGCGCAAGGCGGGCTTGCTGATCACGCTTGGCCTGTGCACCGGACTGCTGGTCCATACCAGCGCCGTCGCCTTGGGGATAGCCGTCATCTTGCACAAGTCCGCCGTCGCGTTCAACGCGCTCAAGATGATCGGCGCCGGCTATCTCCTCTATCTGGCGTGGCAGGCGTTTCGCGCCGGAGCTGTTGACCCGGCTGCGCAAAAAAGCGGCCCCATGGGAGGATGGGCGCTGTATGCCAGAGGCATCCTGATGAATGTCACCAACCCCAAGGTGGCCATTTTCTTTTTGGCCTTTCTGCCGCAGTTCACCGATCCGGGCCGTGGCCTCATCCCCCTCCAGATCGTCCTGCTGGGCGCGGTGTTCATGATCTGCACCCTCGTTGTCTTTGGCGGCATCGCCTGGGCCGCGGGCCACATCGGCCAATGGCTCAGCAATTCGAGGCGCGTCCAGGTTGTCCTGCATCGTGCGGCAGGCTCGATTTTCATGCTTCTGGCCGGCCGCCTGGCGTTCAGCAGGCAATGAACTCGTCCGCGATCCGGTGGGATGGCCCTGTCTGATCCGGTTTCCCAGCTCCCCCCTGAACACTCGCCCGCCAGGAAGCGGGCAACTGACCTTTTTGCCTATCAAACGCTTGAGTTAAGATCCATGGCTCAGCGACAACCGTCAGAATCAAAAAATCATGCCTACCCCGCTGCATCAGAAATCCACGCTGGCCGAAATCGAACAGCGCTTTGACCAGGATGTCGAACGGTTTTCCAACCTGGAAACGGGCCAGATCGCGACGATCGATGCGCCGTTGGCAATGGAATTGATCACCTCCGCGGCCATGGCGGCCACGCCGGTCATAACCAAAATCCTCGATATCGGATGCGGCGCGGGCAACAATACGATCAAGCTGCTGCGCAGTCATGGCGGCAACTTCGACTGCGACCTGAACGATCTCAGCATGCCCATGCTCACCCGGGCACGGCAAAGGGTCGCGCAAGAGACCAGGGGCCGGGTGAACATCATTTACGGAGATGTCCGGACAGCCCGTCTTGCAGACGATGACTACGACATCATCCTGGCGGCGGCGGTGCTTCACCATCTCCGCGACGAACAGGACTGGACCAGGACATTCACCAAGATCTATCGTTTGCTCAAACCAGGGGGCTCATTCTGGGTGACCGATCTGGTCGCTCACGAAATCGATCAGGTGCAGCAACTCATGTGGCACCGTTATGGCGAGTACCTTGAAGCGACAGGCGGGAAAGACTACCGGGAACGGGTCTTTCGCTACATCGACAAGGAAGATTCCCCTCGTCCGGTCACGTTTCAACTGGATCTGATGCGCAAGGTGGGATTTTGCTCCGTGGATCTGCTGCATAAAAACTCCTGTTTCGCCGCCTTCGGCGGCATCAAGGGCTGCCCCCCGGGAAAACCCTCTTGCCGCCATGCTGCCGGCAGTTGAACCGGCAGCGTACTGCATTTCACCCGCGCGCCAGCAAATTTTGGCCAGCAGGTGAAACCACTTCTCGACTCATTCAAGGAGGAAAGCGATGCCAAATCCCAACACGCCGTTTCATCCCATCATCTATGTGCGCGGCTATGCCATGACAGCCGACGAAATCGATGCGACCACCGCGGACCCCTTTTGCGGCTTCAACCTTGGTTCAACGGTGTACCGGGCGGTACCGGACAAGGAGAGAGCCCCGCGCAAGTTCATTTTTCAGTCGCCGGTGGTGCGCCTCGCCTCGGATTTCAAATACGGGAACATCTACCAGGATGGATACGACATCCTGGACGACGAATGGGAAACCGACGCCACCGGCAAGTCCACGGGCAACCGGCTTGCCAGCCGCTCCATCATCATCTTCCGCTACTATGACCAGGCATCGAGGATGCTGGGAAGCGGCAAGACGCCATCCATCGACGATTTTGCCCGGCAGTTGGGCGATCTCGTGCTGCGCGTGCGGGATCTGGTCTGCAGAAATGAGCAAAATGGCGTCGGCCAGGAGGATTTTCGCTGCTATCTGGTGGCCCATTCCATGGGTGGCCTGATCTGCCGGGCCTTGCTCCAGAATCCGCAAAACGATCCCCGAAAGGCGGGCCGATACGTGGACAAACTCTTCACCTATGCCACGCCCCACAACGGTATCGAAGTGGCCGGCATGAACGTCCCCAACTGGTTCAGCTTAAATGACATGAACAACTTCAACCGGGAGAGAATGGCCCAATACCTGGGGTTGACGGCACCTATGAGCAAGCCGCCGGACGACCGGGTGGACTGGCTCCCGGAAGAGCGCTTTTCCCCCGAACGGGTCTTTTGCATGGTGGGCACGAACCGCATGGACTATGAAGTTGCCATGGGTCTGTCACGGACGTTTTCCGGACATGGCAGCGATGGGCTGGTACGGATCGACAATGCGACCCTGCGCGGGCTCAAGAGCAACGGACAACCGGGCCAACCATGCGCCAAGGCCTTTGCCTACCGGTCCCATTCGGGTTACTACGGCATCGTGAACAGCGAGGAGGCCTACCAGAATCTTACCCGGTTCCTGTTCGGCAATGTCCGGGTGGATATCTGGCTGGACGTCACAGACATCCGCTTGCCCGTGGAGGTGCAAAAACAGCAGGATGCCGGCAAGCAGATCAACGCGCTCTACCAGTTTGAGATCCTGGCCTCTCCCAGGGGCAAGCTGTGGTATCTCACCCGCCGCACCGCCGTGGAGGACTCCGTCGCCTGCATGAGTCACGCCAACTGGCTGGCCGCGCCCAAGGAGAATGGGAGCTTGTACCTCTCCACCGTGTTCCTCGCCAACCGGGCAAAGGTGAATCCTGACCGCGCCACCTTGGCATACTGCCTCACCCTCAACGTGCGCGTTCCGGATTACGAAATCGAAAGGAAACTCTGGATCAACGAACATTATGAAGGGAGCTACCTGTTTCGCGACCAAATCCTCGTGGAGATGGTTCCGCCCTCCACGCCTGGCGCCAAATGGAAAGTCAGCTCTTCCTGGCAGGGAACAGGCCTTAACCTCACGACTACCGAAATGAATGGCAAAGCTCTCCAGGCCGGCAAGATTGAGCTGAAGATTCCGCTGTCCTCTGCCGGAACAACAAGCCCCGGGATCGACGGACAACTGCGTTTCATCGTTTCGGCATGGAATCCCGATGCCGTCATGGAGACGTAGGCGCCTTGAGAGCGACCTTCCTGTCAGGTCAAAATTTGTTTGGGCGGCCGAGAGCAAACGGGTGGTTATTTGCGGCTTGACTATGGCCCGGCAATTCGCCACAAATCTTCTTGAAAAAAGGCTCTTTTCCGTTGTACTGAGTAATAAAAGATGGGCTGCATGCACGTCCGCGCTGCCGGTGGCGGCAGCGCTGGAGCAGGGCGGCTGTTTTGTGCGTCCCGGTTCGTTTTTTCAGTTCGAGACGATTCCTACAGTGTGGCGGTTTGACACGGGATGAATGATCGGTTTTAATAAAGATATTCATTCATGTTCATGGTGGAAACCTTCCTGCCATAAATCTTCTTGAAAAAAGGCTCTTTTCCGTTGTACTGAGTAATAAAAGATAGCCTACAGCCCGTCCATGCTGCCGGTGGCGGCAGCGCGGGAGCGGGCGGCTGTCTTGTGCGTCCCGGTTCGTTCAATTCGGGATGATTCCTACAATGTGGTGGCTTGATACAGGATAGCTGATCGGTTTTAATGAATACATTCATATTGATGGTGGAGACTTGCCATGCAGCGCGCCTCTAAGTCGAAGAAAGTTATTTTGTCCATTGATGACATTCCCTCGAATTTAATCGCCATAAAAAATATTCTGGAGCCCTTGTTCGATATCCGCCTCGCCAAAGACGGAGCACAGGCGCTCGCGCTGCTGAAGCGGGAACGGGTCGACCTGGTGCTGCTGGATATCGAAATGCCGGGCTATAATGGGTTTGAACTGTTGCAGGCCATACGGGAGGATCTGGCGCTTGTGCATCTCCCCGTCATCTTTGTGACGACGCATGACTCACCCCGCTTTGCCCAGCGCGCCACTGAAGCGGGCGCGAACGGGTATATTCTCAAACCGTTCAAACCAAGCCTGCTGCTGCAACAGGTTCTGGAACATCTGGACATGGATGCCCCCACGGCACACCAGAATAATATCTATTCCCCCTGATGGAAGCTGCGATGTCTGCGCAATCCGGTCTGCTGCACACCTGGAGCCACCTCCACAAAACGATGAAAAGGAGCCTGAGGCGCTTGCTGGCGTCTGGCGCCGAGACTTCGCTGCACCTCCAAGATGTATACCTGCCGGCATTGTACCGCAACATGGTGGAACGGGGCTCTCGAGCCGCCTCCCTCCAGAATATAAAATTTACCACCAAGTACGATGACCGGCTGCCCCTGGTCATCCAGGGCAATGTCCCGTCGTTGCGGCTGGCGGTAGCCATGATGCTGGATTATGTCATGGACCGGCATGCCTCCAAAGTGGGCTACACGACACTTGAAGTGGGCCTGGCCGAGCAAGACGACTGGGATTATGTCAGTTTTACCGTCTGGTACGCCGGCGTGCACGAAGGCGAGGACGACGGCTCCCGGACATGGTTCAGCCAGGACGAGATGGAACAGCTCGCCGCTCTCATGGGGGGGTACTTTTTCGCGGAAGATCAGCATGGCACGGAACCGCGATATGTCATCGGCGTGCCGCTGATTTCCGGAGACCCGGCCAACGCGGAGGAAGATTCCCTGGAGAGCGTACCCTCCGGGCTGGCGCAGGCCAAAGAAGGCTCCACCGCCCTGGTGGTGGATGACAATCCCATCTGCCGCTCTTTGGGCGTGCATCTGCTCTCTCGCCACAATATAGCGGCCGATGCCGCCGAACGTGGGCGAACGGCGCTGAAAAAACTCACCGAAGAACGCTACGACCTGGTCTTCATGGATTATTCCATACCGGGCCTGAACGGGATACGAACCACCGCCATCGCCCGCGAGAAGGGGCTCCTGCGGACCAGCTTCACCATCGGCATGCACTCCGGGGCGGGCTCTGCGGAAAATATGGAGACCGCCTTTTTTGAGGCCGGAGCGCAAGGGTATTTGGACAAACCCGTTGATCCGCTCAAGCTGAATCTTTTGTTGTTGGATCTGCTGCCGCGTTTGCATGGACAGGCGGCCGGAGCGTCGATACAGGCGAGCGTGCCGCATTCCGCCGACAGCGCGCGGGTCGACCTGATCCACTCGTTGTCCGGCATTGCCGGGCTGGATGCGGAAAAAGGTCTGGCCCACATGGGGCACAGCGTGGAAATATATGCCAGCATGCTGCGCCGGTTCACTGCGGAACTCGAGGAGTATATCGAACCCTTGTTGACTCTGCCCCTCGACGGGGCCTGGGAGGAGGTCGCCGTCCGCCTGCATGTCCTGCGGGAGTTCTTCGTTGGCATCGGCGCGACTGATCTGGCGCAGGAAGCCGCTGACCTGGCGGCCGCGGTGGATGCGGGCGGCGGCAGCGCATACATGCCCCGCATCCAAAGCTATTGCGACGATATGATGCGCTTGCGGGCCAGACTGGTGGGCCTGAAGACCGAAGACAGCCAGGAAGAGACCGCTGAACAGCTCGAGTCGGCAAAGCCGCTGACTGCGCCGGTGGATCTCACACTCAAGCAGCAGGTATCGCGTCTGCATGACGCATGTCTGTCACACCGCGCCACAGAGGCCCAGACAGCGGCGGATGCCCTGAGGGCGATGGCGTTGCCCGGCGACATAAAGGATCAAATAGAGACGATCTGCGCATTGGTCGACACCTTAGATTATCATGAAGCACATGAGCAATGCGCGCGCCTGCTTGAGGCGATCAGCGATACTGCAAGATAAATAGACACGACTGCGCCAGGGGAAATCGTCATGAGTTTAGATAAGGAAAAAAAATTGCCTGACGCCAACGTCGCCGTCGCATCTCCTGACCAGCGGATGCGGGAGTTGCAGGAAGAAAACAGGCGGCTCGCCCATGAAGTGGATACGCTGAAAAGGCGCCTGGAAGATCGAAAAAACGCCGCACTGGCGATGGATGATCCGAAAGGCATCTCCATGCCGCAGCAACCGGCCACCTCCGAACTCATGCACCTGCTGTTGGCCAGCGCCCAGGACATCATCATGGTCCTGGACCAGGACGGCCGCCTCATCACGGGCAGCGGCGGACTCCTTTCGGCCGCCCGGCTCGATTCCTTCGACCAGATACACGGCCTGTACGTCAAGGATCTGTATTTGCTCTTTGGAGACAGGGCGTTCGCCGCAACCGGCGAAGAGCAATTCCAGGCCGTGCGTTCCGGACAACGGAACCAGACCGTTGCGGCAATGCAGACCACGCTCCCGAGCCAGGAAGGACGGCGTTTCTACACGGTGCACACCTCCGCCATGGGGGATGCTGCCGGAAACTGTGACGGCGTGCTGGTGGTGTGCCATGACGCCACTGCCGACCAACACACGCATACCGACCTATACTCCAGATTAATTCTGGACTCCACCCCCTTGATGTGCACCCTGTGGGACGAGGACTGCAACCTGCTCGACTGCAACCAAGAAACGGTCCGCTTGCTCGGCTTAAAGGACAAGGCGGAGTATATTACGCATTTTTACACCCGAATCCCTGCATACCAACCGAACGGGCAACCCTCCCGCAGTGTGATGATGCGGGCCCTCAAAGAGGCATTGAACACCGGCTATTCTCATCTTGAATGGACGAGCCGCACCGCAACGGACGAATCCCTGCCGCTTGAGATGACCGTGGTGCGGGTTCCGTGGCAGGGAGGTTACCGCCTTGTCTGCTATGCCCAAGACCGGCGCGAGTTCGAGCACCAGCGGCGGCTGAGGCGTGAAGCGGAAGAACGCGACCGTCTGCTGCTGGACTCTTCTCCCTTGATTTGCAACCTATGGGACGCGGAGGGCAACCTGCTCGACTGTAATCAGGAGGCGATCAACGTTATCGGTCTCAAGGACAAGGCAGAGATCATTGATCATTTTTTCGATCGGAACCCTGCATGCCAACCGAACGGGCGCGATACCCGCAGCGAGGTGAGGCGGATCATCGGAGAGGCCCTTGAACACGGTTATCTGCGTTATGAATGGATGAGCCGCACCGCGACGGGCGAGCTGCTGCCGCTTGAGGGGACTGCGGTACGGATTCCGTGGGAGGGTAGCTACCGTATTCTCTGCTATACCCGGGATCTGCGCGAGACCAAGGAGCAGGAGCGGCGGGTCAGGGAGGCGGAACACTACGCCAAAATCCTGCTGGACGCCACACCGCTCGGCGCCATCCTATGGGATAAATACGGCACGATGCTCCACTGCAATCAAGAAGCCCTGCGCCTTTTTGGCTACTCCTCCATGGAAGCTCTTGCAATCGAGTACAAATGTGTGCTGAGTCCACCGTTCCAGCCCGATGGCAGCTCTTCCGCAGAGAAGTTAGCGAGACTTCTCCGCAAGACCTTCGAAACCGGCTTTGAAAAATTCGAATGGATGCACTACACCGCCTCTGGCGACGAGCTTCCGGTGGAGAAGATTCTGGTGCAGGTTCCTTGGCAGGGCGACTGGCATGTCGCCGCCTACAACCGTGATCTGCGTGAGATCAAGGCTCAGGAGCGGCAGTTGCGTGAAGCGGAAGAGCACGCCGGACTCTTCTTGGATTCCACACCCCTCGGAACTATCCTCTGGGATAAAAACGGCACGATGCTCCACTGCAACCAGGAAACCTTGCGCCTTTTTGGCTACTCCTCCAAGGAATCTTTTGCAGCTCACTACTGGCCCAAGATGCATCCGCCGTTCCAGCCCGACGGCAAGCCTTCCCAAGAAAAGTTAGAGGACATTATCCGCAAGACCTTCGATACCGGCTTTCAACAATGTGAATGGACGCACCTCACCGCCTCTGGGGACATTCTTCCTGTGGAAAAGATCATGGTGCGGGTTCCTTGGAAAGGCGGGTGGCATGTCGCCTCCTACAACCGTGATCTGCGTGAGATCAAGGCCCGGGAGCAGCAGTTGCGTAAAGTGGAAGAGCGCACCGGACTCTTCTTTGATTCCACACCTCTCGGAGCTGTCCTATGGGATGAAAACATCAATATGCTGTTCTGCAACCAGGAAACCTTGCGCCTTTTTGGCTACTCCTCCAAGGAATCTTTGGCAAATGACTACTGGCCCAAGCTGCATCCGCCGCTCCAGTCCGATGGCAATCCTTCCCAAGAAAAGTTAGCGTACCTTATCCGCAAGACCTTCGATACCGGCTTTGAACAATGCGACTGGACGCACCTCACCGCCTCTGGCGACGAGCTTCCGGTGGAGAAGATTCTGGTGCGGGTTCCTTGGAAGGACGGCTGGGCTGTCGCCTCCTACAACCGTGATATGAGCGCGGTTAAGGCTGAGGAGCGGCAGAAGGCGGAAGCGGAGGAACGCGGCCGTCTGCTGTTGGACTTCATGCCGATGGGCGCCTCCTTATGGAGTGAGGAAGGCTCTATCCGCGACTGCAATCTGGCATGCCTGCGCATATTTGACCTCGCCGGCAAATCCGATTTCCTCAACCACTTTTATGAGTTCAGTCCGGAATGCCAACCCGACGGTACACCCACCAGGGAGAAAGCGGCTGCACTTCTCCGCGAGGCCGTGACAACCGGCTACAAGAAAGTCGAATGGATGCATTGTACTCTCTCAGGGGAGGCGATACCGGCAGAAATCACCCTGGTGCGGATTCCCTGGAAAGGCGGCTGGTGGATCGGGGCGTACATCCAAGATCTGCGCGAGCATGTAGCCCGCCAGGAAGCGGAAGAGCGCGCCAGGATACTGCTGGACTCCGTACCGATGGGCATTTTCCTGTTGGATCGGGAACGCAATCTTCTCGACTGCAATCAAATGCTTTTGCACATGTTCGGTTTTCCCGACAAAAATGCATTAACCCATGCAACGCGCTTTCATCTACTCAGCCCGGAATTCCAACCCGACGGCACGAACAGCCTGAAACAATCGGCCGCAGCCGTCCGTGAGGCCTTTGCAACCGGTTATAATAAATTCGAGTGGCTGCATCGTACGCTCTCGGAGGATGAGCCGATGCCGACGGAAGTCACCCTGATCCGGATTCCCTGGAAAGGCGACTGGTGCGTGGTGGCCTGCATCCGCGATTTGCGGGAGGCAAAGGCCCATGAACAACAGATGCGGCAGGCGTATGAGCATACTCAGTCTCTGAAAGCCCTCTCCCATGCAGCCCAGATAGCTTCCCAGGCGAAAAGCGAGTTCCTGGCCAGGATGAGCCATGAGCTGCGTACGCCTCTCAATGCCATCATCGGCTTTCTGAGTCTGGAGGTGCAAAAGGAATTGCCCCAGGAGACCATCGATAATCTGGAGATCGTTCTGGATGCCAGCCATAACCTGTTGACCCTTATCAACGACATTCTGGACATTTCCAAAATAGAGGCGGGTCGTTTTGAACTGACCGGCGATACCTACCATCTCACCCAGGCCATCAACGAGGTCATCGCCTTCAACTCGTTCCGTATGGAGTCAAAACTCATCACCTTTCGCCTGGAAATGGATGAAAGCCTGCCATCACAGCTCAACGGCGATATTCTGCGCATCAAGCAGGTGCTCAACAACTTGCTCAGCAACGCGTTCAAATATACGGAGGGCGGCATAGTGACGCTTTCCGTCGAGCCTGCGGCAAGAGCGCCAGGGGAAGAAGTGCCGCCCGACACTCGTCTCATACGCTTCAGCATCCGGGATACCGGTCGGGGCATCAAGGCCGAAAATCTCAAAAAATTGTTCACCTCGTATACCAGGTTCGACAGCAAGACCAACCGGCTGATCGAAGGCACCGGCTTGGGCCTTGCCATCAGCAAAAACCTGGTGGAGATGATGGGCGGACAGATGGAGGTGGAGAGCGAATACAAAAAAGGCAGCAGCTTTTCCTGTATCATTCCCCAGGTCGTTGTCGACCCCACGCCGATCGGCCACGTAGCCGTGCGCGACATGACCGACCAGCTCGCCATGTCCCGGCGTAGTCTTTACAGGCACAGCATCAACTGGCGATGTTCCTATATCCCCTATGCCAAGGTACTGGTGGTGGATGATGTGCCGACGAACCTGGCTGTGGCCAAGGCCATGCTGCAACGATACAGCATGGCGGTGGATTGCGTCGCCAGCGGTCAAGAGTCCATCGACCTGATACGCTCGGAGGAGCCCCGCTACAACGCCGTATTCATGGACCACATGATGCCGGGCATGGACGGCGTTGAGGCGCTGCACCGCATCCGAGCCATAGACAGCGACTATGCCCGTTCGGTGCCGGTCATCATTCTCACGGCCAACGTCATTTCCGGTAATAAGCAAAAGTTTCTTGAGCAGGGATTTCAAGCTTTTCTCGGCAAACCTATCAATCCAGCGCAACTGGACGCGGTTATCAGCCGGTGGGTGAAAGACCCGCACCAGAAGGTCTCCCCGGACTGTCCCCAAGATGATGCGTTACCGCCTTATCCATCCCAGGAGGCGGAGGAGAAAGCAGAAGTTTCCTATACCGTTGAAGGCTTGGACATACAAAAGGCTGTATCGCGTTTCGGTAGCGAAGCGGTTTTTTTTGATGTGCTGCGATCCTATGCCGCCAACACTCCGCAGGTCTTGGATCAGATGCGGCACCTGGTCGAAACGGACCTAGTGGAATATGGCATTCTCGCGCATGGGATGAAAGGGTCAAGCTACAGCGTGGAGGCCAATGCCCTTGGGGATATGGCCAAGGAGTTGGAATACGCGGCAAAAAATCAAGATTGGCCCAAGGTGCGGGAGACCTTCCCTGCTTTTCTGGAAATAGCGGAAAAACTCCTGCGCGACATCGACGCCCTGCTGCGCGAGCTTATGCCCGCTGCCCCTGAGCAAGACAAACCCCTCAAACCCGCGCCCGAGGCCGGAGAGCTGACAGCTCTTTACGAGGCCAGCCTGTCCTGCGCTCACAGTATGCTGGAGGCGCATCTCCACAACTTGGAGCAATACCGGTATCAATCAGATGGGGATCTCGTCACCTGGCTGCGGATGCGCGTGGATGCGCTGGATTATGACTTGATCAGCGAGCGCCTGGCGAAGTATGCGCGCTGAACGACCAATTTGCCCGCAATATGGGTTCGCGTCGATTTGGCGTATGAACCCGGCATTCAAGAGGATGGGGGCAACGCCAACGCCCATGTAGCCTTCATAACGGCTGGCAATCTTGCATTGGGGAAATAATAGTATTGAAGATGTGGCCGTTATCGGATTGATCGCGGCAAAAGAAAGGAGCTATCCCCTGATTGAGGCATTACTGGCGCGCCCGGAGGGATTCGAACCCCCGGCACTCGGATTCGAAGTCCGATGCTCTATCCAGCTGAGCTACGGGCGCAGCCGCTTATGGCAAAGCGGAGCCATTTTACCTGGAAACTCTTGGCGACGTCAACCCCGCCTTGACCCTCAGCCATAAAAATGCTCCGCCGGACAACCGTGCCGAAGCGAATCACCAGCCGTCGGAGGAGCCAGCGCCTGTCCACTTGGCACAGCCGGCCGCGTCACGAGGAGCAGGGCCGTTTCCTCGACTGGATATGGCCGACTGACTGAGGCATGAACAGGCAGGCGATGGATGCGCCACGTGCATCGGTCGGCGTGCTGCAATCCAACCGAAAGCAGAAAATCTGTTTCTCCGGGGCATCGAACATCGCCGGGAATCCCCATCTGCAAATCTGGGCCGAGGTTTTCGACGACCAGGTTATCCCGCCACGAGACTTGCCTTCTCAAACCCCGGCAGGATTACCATCTCGCCCTTGGTGTCGCTGTAGCCATATTGCTCATCTGTGCAGATCGGAACACGATCCCCTGCCCTATTTTCCAGTGATATAACTCTCTTTTTCGATGATTCTGCGGTTGGTTGGTGTCTGCTACCGCATTTCCCGGCAAACCATCAACCAGACAACTCATCGCCATTGGCAACACTGCCGCCGCCAATCCGATGACCCGTCCCTTCTTGCTCACTGCCTCGCTCTGTTGCCCTCTGGTTCGTCAGGGTTGCTGTTCCTGCCAAATCCGGGCAGAGGCGCGGTCATAGGACCCCGCCGCGAGCACACCGGGCAGGCCTGCAGGCGCAGCGGTTTCTCCAAATGACTTTCCGCAAGCAGACGGTCGGCGGCAAAGATGTCGCTGGTGGGGCCATCGGCCATGATCCGCCCTTCCCGCAGGACAACGGTCCGCTCGCAGAGATCGAGCACCAGGTCAAGATCGTGGGTGGCGATGATTTTAGTCTGCCGGAATCCGGCCAACAGTTCGATCAACGCTCGCCGGGCACGGGGATCAAGATTGGACGACGGCTCGTCCATGACCAGGATGTCGGGGGTCATGGCCAGCACCGTGGCAATGGCGGCCAGGCGCTTTTCGCCGCCGGACAGCTTGTAGGGCGGCCGGTCCCGGAGATGGGTCGCGTGCACCTGGTGCAAGGCCGCAGTCACCCGTCGCTCGACTTCTTCCGGGGCAAGGCCCAGGCTGATCGGGCCGAAGGCGACATCCTCGGCCACGGTAGGCATGAACAACTGGTCGTCCGGATCCTGAAAAATCATGCCCACTGTCCGGCGGATATCGGACAGGGTCGCCTTGGTGATGTGCACATCACCGACGCGGATCGTGCCGTTCTGCGGGATCAGGGAACCGTTGAGGTGAAGAAGCAGGGTCGATTTGCCTGCGCCGTTGGCACCGACCACCGCCACCGACTCACCGTTGCGGATGCGCAGGGAAACTCTGTGCACAGCCTCAGTTCCGTCCGGATAGGTGTGGGTCAGATCCTGGATTTCGACGAGAGAATGGTTCATGCCAGCAGCCCGGTGACAAACCGGCCCAAGAGCGATGGCCCGTCGAAGACGCGCATGGCAAAAAGAACGCCCCCGGCGACAACCAGCACCAGGACATCGCGGCTGTTCAAGCGCCGGAGCCGGCAGGTGCGGATGGCGCCATCGAATCCCCGGCAGCGCATGGCCAGGTGGATACGCTGGGAACGATCCAAGGTGCGGAGCAATAGATTGCCGATCAGAGGCGCAAAGGCACGCATTCCCAAACCCCGTCCTTGAAAGGAACGAAGTTTCCTGGCCCGGTCCAGCCGCTGCCCTTCCTCAACCAGGACAAAGAGATAGCGGTACAAAAGCAGCAGTTGCACGGCAAAGACGGCGGGCATGCCCAACTGCTCCAAGGCCATGCAGACCGTGTTGAAACCGGTAGTGGCGATGAGCGCCAGCACGGCCCCGACGGTCAGACAGAAGCGGAGCAGAAGGGAGAACAAGGAGATCCAGCCGCCGGAAATCGTCACGGCTCCGAGCTGCATCAAGGGCTGCTGGTCGTAAATGGGATTGAAAAGACCGATCAGCACGGCCAAGGGTATGACCAGGATCAGCTTGTTGATGACGAAACCGGATGGGATGCCGCCCAATCCGAGAACCACGATCAGGAAGAGGGCAAAGGGCAACATGGCGGCGATCTCGTACTTGTCAAAGGATATGACGCAGACAAGAAAGGCAACGATGATCAACACCTTGATCCGGGCATCGAGCCGATGGATCACCGAATCCTGGGCAGCGAGGTGATCGAGGCGGTGCAGCTCAAAAAAAGCGGATTCAATGGTCGGCACAGGGCCACCCTTTGGGAAAATCGTTTCTTGTCCGGAAATAAGGCGAAGGGGCAGGGAACCATCGGCTAGGCCGCCCGCCGGCGTTTTCTGAAGACCAGCGCGAGCCAGATGATCAGCAGGAAGGTGAGGCCGCCGCCGACCAGACCCGCAACCGTAGCGCCGGGGTCAACGGCGGGCCAGGCGGACTGTCCCTCCAGGTGGACAGCAGGTTCCTGCCCGCTATTCCGAAAACCATAGCCGGGCAGCAAGGCGGTTTTCTCCTGCAAACCAGCGAGCGATCCATGAATGCCAGCCAGCGGCGCGGCCAGTTCCTTCTGGCCGGTCACCCGCGCGATCGACCACTCCAGGCCGTCGGGGGCCTTCGACGCGAACCAGGAGCACACGCCGCTGATGAGGGCCGCAGCCACGGCCAGACAGATCAAAACCTTGGTGATGGGGGCCGAACTCTGGGGATGGGCACCGGCGGCACAGTCGAGGATCTCCGGCCGGGCCTGCCAGACAAAGGTGACGACCGAGGCGGTGATCAGCCCTTCAATCAGCCCGATGGCCAAATGGATCGGCAGCATGGCCCAGAGAAATGTGTGCATGGGCAATGCGGAGATTCCGGACAAGACGGTTTCGCACACCACCCCGAAAGCGCCGAGTTGCATGCCTGCAATTGCGGCGAAAATGGCCCCAATGGCAATTCGCCGCCGGCTTTTGCCGCTGCCGGCAATGGGTTTGTACAGCAGGGGATAGGCAAGAAAACAGGGCAAGAAACCCATGTTGAAGATGTTGCATCCCAAAGCGAGCAGGCCGCCATCGGCAAAAAAGAGCGCTTGCACGACAAGTACCGAGGCAATCGTCAGCAAGGCCGCGTAGGGACCGAGCAGGATGGCCAGCAGTATGCCGCCGCCGATATGTCCGGAAGAACCGGTGCCCGGAATAGTAAAATTGATCATCTGGGCGGCAAAGATAAAGGCGCCAAGCACCCCCATCAGTGGAACGTTTCGGTCATCAAGCCCCTGCTGCACCTTTTTGGCGCACCAGGCAATGGCGCCGGCGGAGGCTGCCCAGAATGTACCGCCAATGGCGGGTGAAAGAAGTGCGTCGGCCATGTGCATACTCGCGTCTCCCATAAGAGGCTGCCGGACATGATCCGTTGCGGCCGGCCGCATGCACAACAGCTGATAACACAAATTTCGACCCGGTGTTACGCTATCGTGTTACAGAATCGCTAGCCGTGTGTCAACGAAAAAACGAGATCAGCCGGCGGGAAGAGGATGGGACGAACCTGGGGCTTATTGGACGGGCGGGGCGGGGTTGCCTGCGTCAGAGGGAATGATCGCCTGGGGGTGAATCAGGCGGGCGATGGTGACCAAGGTATCGGCAAAGGTGAGGGGCGAGGGGCTGCAGACCAAATCCGGATCCAAAACATGCACCCGTCCGGCACGTACGGCTCCGATGGCGGGATATCCCAGCCAGCGCTGCTTTTCCTCGGCGCCGACGCCATGTTCCGTACCCATGACCGCGATGATAATCAGAGCGGGATCAAGGGCCATGACTTGTTCCATCTTCATCGCTCCAGAACGCAGTTCTCCGGCAACATTGATCCCACCGGCCAGTTCGATGTAATCATTTGTAAATGAGCTTTTCACCGATGAGAACAAAGGATGGGCGCCGACCTGGAGGAAGACCTTGGGCTTGGGTTGCGCAGCCACGGCTTGACGAACGAGCGCCACTTTTTTTCTGGCTTGCGAGACAATTGCCTCGGCCTGTGCATTTTTCCCCAACACCTGTCCGAGACGAAGGAGATAGGCGCAAATATCGGCAAACGATGCCGGCTGGCGGAAGAGTTCCACCTGATACCCCAACCGCTGCAATTGCTCGACCTGCTGCTGCGGCGTCAGGTTACTGACCAGGATCAATTGAGGACGCAGGGCGACAATCTTCTCGATGCTCAACTCCTGCATTGAGCCGACCTTGACCTTATCGCGCGCCGCTGCCGGCCGGTTGCAATAGATGGTATCGCCCACCAGGCTATCGCCTGCGCCGAGCAGATACATATTTTCGGTGAGCAGAGGGCTGAGGGAGACGATCCGTGCATACACCGGACCGGATTGCGCCGCCGCATCCTGCATTACGCCGGCAACCGGGATGAGAAGAATCGTCAGCAACAGGCAAGCGGCAACGACCCCGGCCCGCCCTGCACCGATGCCGTACGCGCCGCCGGGGATGTGCCGCTTCATGGTTGACCAACAGGAAAGGAAGAAGACAGGAAAAACGAAAAAAGCATCCGCGATCAGATGATATCTTCGTCGCTCAGATCATCATCTTCGTCCAGTACGCCATCGAGTTCGTCTTCGCCATCGTCGACATAGTCATCCTGCTCCTCTTCAAATTCATCCTCATCATCCGAAGAAATTCCTGGAGTCAAGCTGTCGTCATCAAGCGCACGGGCAGCCTTCGGAATCTTAGATTCCGGCAGGACGAATTCCCGAATTTTTTCCACCTCATCAGAGAGGAGCAGATCAGCCTTGCAAATCGAACACCCTTTGATGTGTTGATCGACAAACTGCATCATCCGGGCCGGCGCCATGGTTTCCTGCTTAACGCGGAGATACCAATCCTTGATCAGGCGTATCAGTTGTTCACATTCCATTGACTATCAGGACGTTTGCGTTTTCGACGTTTTTCAGGTTCTCCGCCGGCATCTTCTGTCCGCAGGACAAGAAAAAGTTGTTTTTCCGGAGAACAACCGGTAAATGTTGCTGACAAGTGGAAGTGGAAAGGGCGCTGGTGGCTCTCCCGGACTTCAAATCCGGTGTGCCGGGTGAATAGCCCGGCAGGTGGGTTCGATTCCCATGCACTTCCGCCATTTTTTCAGTCATCCCGAACTATCCGAAACAACTCCCCACCCACGATCTTCCGTGCCGCCAGCATGACGCCGACGGTATTGTATTCTAACCTATCCCGTCAAACGAAAAAAGACCTCAAACGAAAAAATAAGCGAAGCGTATCGACTCGACGAAAAAACGCTTCCCCATCCGGTTGTCGATGCCTCCCGAATGTGCCGCGGTATGCCGATGGACAGTGAAGCCGGGCTCATGATCGTCGTATGTCCCTCATCATCTCATGCTCCATCCCCCAAAATCAAAGCGTCCCCTGATCTGTTGCCGGAATTTGAGGCGCGATATGCTGCTCATACTGGTCCAGGCCCGGCATCGTCGCGCCCGTCAGTCGCTTTATCTGTCCGCCGAATCCCTTGGACACCGCGCTTACCTCTGCCATTGTCCGATTCCTCCATGAGGGCGATCCATCCTGACCCCGGTTCGGTAGCCGATGCCTTCTTTTTTTGCTCAACGGCGCAGAGGGGGTGAGCTTATTAATACGGTCATCAATCACCGAACAACAGCCCTTGTTTCGTCGTTTCGACCAAAGGAAGAAATCTCCTTGCTTTGCGCGAGAACTCACGGAAATATTTATAGATTCCTCCTCGCTGTGCTCGTCGAAATGACAGAAAAAACTCTGGTCTGTGTTCGGTGCATAACGTACTCATTAATACTGACCGAACCGATGCCCGGATTACGGTCGCCTTGGGAAAACAGTTGGGGTGACCGTCAGCAACTGGAGCTTGCGGTTCAATCCGCTCCGACCGGACTCCTTCATGCCCTTCAACGGGGCGTTCGGCCGCTCCCGGCGTGCGCCGCCAAGCTGGCTTAAGAGATGCATACCCCACCCGGAGGGTCGCGATTCCGCAACATTTCCCTTGCCGTTCGCGGGCATATACACTAAAACCGAAATCAGTAAATTAGAGTACTGGGAGGAAAACCGTTCTTCCGGTGCAGGCCTTTTGCCTATCCGCGAGTGGATGGCGGTTTCCCAACGGAGGAATACTGTATGAAAAAAAATATGATGCGTACGCCGCTGCTCAAGGCAGGGCTTGTTCTTCTGGTTTTGGTTCTGCTGGCCTCCCTGACCAGCGCTTCCCCTGACGGGAGCGTGTTGAACTCTATCGGCCAGATCATCATCGGCGCCTTCCGGCTGGTACAATGGGCCATTGCCATGGCCATCAGCCTGACGGTCTGTATCGCCGTGCTCATCGCTATCTTTCTCTTTGCCGTTTTGCTGGTCAACAGGGAAGCGGCCGCCTCGATGTACCGAACCGTCAAGGAAACCGTGCGCACTGTCTGTGGGCCGATATGTTCCCGTTTTGGCGCCGCCTCCGGCCGATGCCGGGAAGAAGACGCATCGTGTCCGGCTCCGCCGCTTCAAACGGCCGTTGCCGCTGCCCCGGACCCTCACTTTCAGGAAGAGCTGCACGCCATGGCAGTTGATGCAGTTCGCAAGGTAAGCGAGAGCCAGCAGGCGCTGAGCGATCAATTTTCCGCTCTCGCCGGTAAGATGCAGGTACTGGAGGAGAAAAGCGCCGATTTCGCCGCGGCCAATCAACTGGACGCCATTACCTCTGAGTTGGCCGCGTCGGGGAAAACGCTTGCGACCATTCAGGAGCAGGTCGCTGCGCTTGAAGGCAAGATCGACGGAACTGTTCAGCAGCTTCAGGGCATCACTCCAGAAAGCATGCTGGGCGATATTCCGGCACGGCTGCAGCAGCTTGAGCGTCCCAAAGACGAGCAGCCCCCATTCGACCCTGCGCCGCTGGCCGCATCCATAGAAAACCTGCAGGTGGAAGTGGAGGAGCTGAAAAAACGAAAAAATGCAAACGGACCCACCAAGGCCAAGAAAAAAGCCTGATCCTGACCGGTTGCTCACGCTGCTCTCCCGGACCGTAACCCTGCGAGCCACAAGCCATCTCGTCCTTGACGGGATGGCTTTTTTATTGCGCTTCGTTACTGTCCTGCCGGGGCAATAATTCCCTGAAATACTCGATCGAAGGAAAATGGAGGGACGAGCGGGTGCGTTGGCGACTGCTCGGCCGGGCGACAAAAAGCAGATAGGCCAGCCCATGTGCCTTGGCGGTGAGCAGCACTTTTTCCGTGTCATCCACCAACAGCGTCCTGGCCTTGTCAAACTGCAGCATGTGCTCCAACCGGGGCCAGAATTCCGTCTCTTCCTTAGCCAGCCCGATCTCCTCGGCACAGACGATTCGGTCAAACCAGACGCCGATGCCCGTTTGCTCCAGTTTGATGGCCAGCGAGCCGGGATGAGCATTGGTGATCAGATAGAGTTTCTTCCGGCAGCGCAGGCAATATTCCAAAAATTCAACAGCGTGCGGATGCACCCCGATCAACTGCTTGATCCGCCGCTTCAGCTCCAGCAGGTCGAGCCCGACCTCGCGGGACCAATAACGCAGATCGGACCAATCAAGGGTATGCTGCACCTGCCGATACCTGGCCAACAGTTGTTCCTTAGCCGCCTCGACCGGGATGTCGTGCAGGAGGCTGTACTGCTCGGGCACATACTGCTCCCAGAAATAATCGTCGAAATGTTTGTCCAGCAGGGTCCCGTCCATGTCCAAAAGAACAGTATCGATCCTGTCCCAAGAGATGTGCGGAGCTGTCTTGCCACCCGAAGCAGCCTGTTCGTTGGGCATGATGGTCATCCTGTCAAGGCAGCCAGCGTCGACTGAATGCAGGTAAAGACATCGTCCTGAAGGGTGAGCGGCACGACCAGACGCTGATCGGGGGTCAGGCGGACGGAAGCGGACACCTTCTTCCTTTCAGGCTTCCGTTGCAGCAATCCTACGATGCGAGACGGATCGAAGGACGGGACAGGGACAAAGGAATAGACGAGGGCATTGGGCCCCTGCTCAATCTTGATGATACCGAGCGACCGCAGTTGTTGCTTGAGACCGATAATCGTGACCAGGTTCGCCGCCTCGGGCGGCAACGGACCGTAGCGATCAACCAGCTCCTCGCACAAATCTCCCAGTCCCTCTTCCGGCCCGCAACCTGCCATCGCCAGCCGGCGGTAAGCGTGGTATCGCTGGCTCGCATCCTGGATGTAGCCATCCGGCAGGAAGGCCGCCACCTTGAGCTTGATTTCAGGATCAAACTCGTCTGCTGACAATGCATTCTCCCCGGCCGCCAGCGCCTTGCTTTTCAAATCAGCCACCGTGGCTTGCAGCAGCTCCAGGTACAAATCGTAACCGACTGCGGCGATATGCCCGGACTGCGACACCCCGAGGAGGTTGCCGCCTCCCCGAATTTGCAGGTCGTTCATGGCCAGCTTGAATCCTCCGCCGAGTTCCGAACAGTCCATCAGAGTGCGCAGCCGCTGCTGGGCATCCGAGGTGAGATGATCAAGGGAGGCCACCAGCAGATACGCATACGCCTGGCGCGAAGAGCGGCCGACCCGACCGCGCAATTGATAAATATCGGCCAGCCCGAGGTGGTCGGCGCGATTGATGATGATCGTGTTGGCGTTGGGGATGTCCAGCCCCGACTCGATGATGGTGGTGCAGACCAGGACATCGAGCTCGTGGTTGATGAACCGCACCATGATCTCTTCCAGTTGCTGTCCCGGCATTTGGCCGTGGGCGACGCCGATCCGCGCCTGAGGGACCAGGGTGGCGATGGTGTCAGCCATTCGATGGATGGATTGCACGCGGTTATGGACGAAAAAGAGCTGCCCTCCTCGCTCCATCTCCCTGCTCACCGCTTCGCGGATCACCAGTTGATCGTACTTGGCCAGGAAGGTTTTGACCGAGCGCCGCCGCCTTGGCGGCGTCGAGATGACGGAAAGGTCGCGAATCCCCAGAAGCGACATCTGCAGCGTCCGGGGAATCGGCGTGGCGGTCAGGGTCAACACATCCACCGTTGCCTTGATCTTCTTGATCTTCTCCTTGTGGGCCACGCCGAAACAGTGTTCCTCGTCGACGACCAGCAGGCCTAGCTGCTTAAATTGGATATCTTTGGAAAGCAGCCGGTGGGTCCCCACCACCAGATCAATGGCGCCTGTTGCCAATTTGGCCGCGATCTCTTTCTGCTGCTTGCCCGTCCGTAACCTGTTGAGGCAGGCGATCTCCACCGGAAAGGAGGAGAAGCGCTCCCTGAAGGTGGCGGCGTGTTGTTCGGCCAGCACCGTGGTCGGCACCAGAATCGCGACCTGATACCCATCTTCGATCACCTTGAAGGCCGCCCGGGCAGCCACCTCGGTCTTGCCGTAGCCGACGTCGCCGCAAATCAAGCGATCCATGGGTTGATCATGGGTGAGATCGTCGATAACGCTGTCGATGGCCTTGAGCTGACCATCGGTTTCATCGTAGGGAAAGGATTCTTCGAGTTGCTGGAACAGATTGCCCGGAGGGGAAAAGCGATGCCCCTCGCGCATGGCTCGGCGGGCATAGATGTCCAAAAGCTCCTGGGCGATCTTCCACACCGCCTCGGTGACCTTTTTTTTGGCGGCCTGCCAGCGCTGGGAACCGAGGCTGTCGAGTCTGGGCTCTTGGTCGGTCAAGCCCTGATAGCGGCTCACCCAGTGCAGTCGATCCACAGGAACATACAGTTTATCGTCATCCCGAAAGGCGATCTGCATGAAGTCGCCCCGCTGGCCTGAAAACTCCATGTTGACCAAGCCCTGAAACACGCCGATGCCATGGTCGCGGTGCACGACGATATCGCCCTGGGCGAGCTGTTCAACCTCGATGGGCTCGCCTTCTGCCTCTTTCTTTTTTCTGTTACGACCAGGCTGAAGACGCTTGTCGCCAAACAATTCAGTGGCCGAGAGGAAGTGAACATGCTCTTCCGGCAGGTCGAATCCTTTCGACAGGGGCTGTTCGTAGCAGGCAACCAGGCCCGGTTCGAGCGGCTCCGCAGCATTGCACGGCGGCGAAAAAATCTGGCTCCTGATCTGGTAATTGGCAAGAATGTCTTGCAGGTGCCTTGCCTGCCGCGCCGACCTGCACGCCAGCACAACACGGTCCTGGTCCTGTTGCCACAGGTGGAGACGATCGATCAAGGGGGCCAGAACTCCCCGCTTTTTGCGCTGCAGCTCGATTTCTTGAACCAGCAGGCTATGATCGCCGGTGACAAGCCGTATCCCCGGGTCGGAACAGTCGGGATCAGGCAGAAAGGAAAACTGTGCCGCCAGTCGGTCCTGACAGATCTGCTCCCACTCCGGCTCGGTCATGAACAGATCCGCAGGAGGCAGCACCGCCAATCGGCGGTCGAGGGCTTCCTGGTAATTAGCCTGAATGCGATCACGCACCAGCCGCATTCGTTGGCGCACGGCCACGGGATCATAGAGCATCAGCGATGCGGTGGAGGGGAGATAGTCGAACAGGGTCTGCAGACCCGCCCGCCCGCCGTACAAGAGCGGCAGCATGAATTCCATGCCCGGATACCGCTGTCTTGTGGCGAACCTCTCGCGGATGGTCAGCAATTCACGGGTTGGCCAGTCGTGCTGTTCCGCCGTATCCTCGAGTGCATGCAGCAACAAACTCCGCTCGTCTGACTTTGGAAAGAGCAGATCCGAGGCCGGCACAAGCACCGCTTCCCGGATTTCGTGCCGGGACCGTTGGGTAAGCGGGTCAAAGGCGCGGATCGATTCGAGGGTATCACCGAAGAAGTCGAGCCGGAGCGGGCCGGCCGTGGCCATTTCCAGGCTGGGCGGATAGACATCGACAATACCGCCGCGTGACGACACATCACCCTCCTGCCGGACCAGATCGCACATCTGGTATCCCGAGGCCACCAGGGAAGCGATGAGCCCGTCCCGATCTGTCTCCTCGCCGGCGATCACCAATTCGCAATGATCGCTCAGGGCCCTGGCGGGGAGCACCCGCCGGAGAATGGCTTCCGCTGAGGTCAGGACAACGCAGGGTTCGTTGCTTTTTTCCTGCAGTTGATACAAGGTTGCCAGCCGTGTGCATACTGTAGCCGGGTCCGGCGACAGCGGGGCATAGGGAGGAATTTCATAGCTCGGATGCACGACCACCCGAATATCGGAAAAAAATGAGATGTCCTGCGCGAACGGTTCAAGCAAATCGTCGGCGGGCAGCAGGCAACATATGGTACGCTGAAGAAAAACCGCCGCCCTGCTGAGCAGCAAGGCGGCGGATGCACCGTGAAGACCGAAGATATCAGAAGGCGAACTGCTGTCACGCAGCCGCGCGAGGATCGACTGCATGCGGACGCGGCTCGGTCAAAGTTATACGAAAAATAGGCTCAGAAAGTTCCACCCATGCTGAAGTCCCAGTTGGAGCTGTCTTCGCCTTGCTTCTTGTCGAGATTAAAACCCCAGGCCAGTCTGATGGGACCAAGCGGCGAGGTCCACAAGAGTCCAACACCGGCGGTCTTCTTATAGTCGCTGAAATCCCAATTCTGGCCGACATCGTACACGTTACCGAAATCATGAAAGATCTCGCCATCGAGTCCCATATCCTTGGCCAACGGGAAAATGAGGGAAACCGTGCCGTACCACATTTTGTTGCCACCGATCTTGTCGCCGGTTCTCGGATCGATCGGACTGATGGAATACGATTTAAATCCGCGGATGGAGTTCATGCCGCCGAGGAAGTATTTCTCATACACCGGCAACTTACCGGTTTTGTTCTCGAATGCCTCACCAGCAGCCCCTCTGATATTTAAGACGGTGCTCCAGAACAACGGAAAATACCAATCAGACAACCCTTCCACTTTGGTGAATTCGGCGTCTCCGCCGAATGGCCCGCCCGCATAGCTGACGGTGATACTGTTGCGCGACCCCTTGGTCGCCGAGAAGACCTTATCCCGGGTATCGCGTACCAGACTGACTTCAGGCATGCTGAGCAGTTTGATATCTTTCGATTGCAGGATGGCGCTCGAAACATTGGCATAATCAATGTCCGACAGTTTGGTGTTGGCAATGGTGTAGGCATAGTAGATACGCCATTCTTCCCACAGCGGATGCCCCAGCCGGAAGGTGGCGCCGGTGGAATCCTTGGTGAAACTGTCGTATATATACTCCCAGTTAAACAACTCGGCAGAGCCGGAAACTTGGGAATCGTACAGGCGTGGATTGGTGAATGTCAAAGAATAGCGCGTCGTCTCGCTGCTGTTGGAGGCGGCAAACGACAGCCGGTTGCCGGTACCGAACAGGTTGTTTTCGGAGATCTGCCCCATGAGCATCACATTCTCTGACGAAGAATATCCTGCGCCGATCTGGAAGGTACCGGTTGGCTTCTCTTTGACATCAACTACAACATCCACCTGGTCTTCCACCATGGTCGGCTTGGGCGTTACCGTTACATCCTCAAAATAATCCAACCGTTTGAGCCTCTGGGTCGAGGTGCGGATCGCCTTGGAATCGAAGCGTCCACCCTCTTCCACCCTGAGATCGCGGCGGATGACATTGTCGCGGGTCCGGGTATTTCCCTGAATCTCAACCCGGTTGACATACGCGACCGCACCCTTTTCGACATGCAGGATAATATCAACCGCGTTACCGCTGCCGGACTTGTTCATCTTGGGAGTGACCTCGGCAAAGGCATACCCTTGTTCAGAATAGAGGTCGGTCAGCCGGGTGATGTCGTCACGGAGCATCTGGCGATTGAGATACTCTTCCTTGACAATCTTCAACTCGGCCAGCAGATCCTCTTTTTTCTTGACCAAATCACCTTCAATCTCGACGGTTCCGACCCGATACCGGGGACCTTCGTCCACGGGAAAGGTGACGAACAGGTCGTCTTCTTTCTGTTCCACAGTCGGTTCGCCCACCTTGGCTTCCAGAAATCCCTTGTTCTGGTAAAAGGCGCCAATCCGCTCAGCATCTTGCCTGAGGACATCCATTTTCAGGACACCGGCATCGGTCAGCCAGGACAACCACCATTTATGGGTGCTGGTTTGGATCACATCGGTCAGGTCTCCCTCGGAAAACGTCTCGTTGCCCGTGAAGCCGATTTTTGCGATGGTGACCTTTTTCCCTTCCTTGACCTCAAACACTACTTCGGGATTCCCTTGATCAGGCGTATTGATCTTGCCCTCAACCTCGGTATTGTAATATCCCTTGGACTTGTACAGATCCTTGATTTTCTGCACTCCCTCATTGACCCTGGTGGGGTTCAGGATGGAATTGACGGTGATGTCGGCAGCATCCCGGACATCCTCTTCCTTGATCTCGCTGGCCCCGGTAATGGTCACCTTGCCGACCAGCGATTTTTCCCGCACCCGGAAAATGACTGCCTTGCCGTCTTCGGAATCCTTGGCGTCAATCTCGACATCATCGAAATATCCCATGGAAAAAACGGCCTTGAGATCTTGACGGAGAACCGCTGGATCATACAGGTCGCCGGGCTTGGTCGATATTTTTTGGAGAATGGCGCCGGCATCTATCCGCTCGTTGCCTTCGGAGGTGATGGAGGCCACCGTATCCCCCCGGTTGGCATAGGCGAGCATCGCGCCGACCAGTTCACCGGTCACTTTGCCCAAGCCTTCAAGCGAGTCGGCTTCCCTGAAAGCAGAATAAGGAGCTTTAGGCGCAAGAGCATCGACAATGGCGCAATCGACACTGATTCGGTTGCCCAGTTTATTGAGACTGCCAATGACCACGTAGCCGGCGCCGGAGGATTCGGCGACCTTGGCGAGCGCCACTGCCGATGGCGGCCAGGCGCCTTTGTAGTCAACCAGTTTCTCCGCCTGCCCGCGTGGAATCATTTTCATCCCCTTGCCCACGGCTTCCTGCTCCAGCGCCTTGTCCGCCGGCCCTGTGACAACCGCCGTATCCGGCGCATTGATTTTAAACGGCAGGAAAATGGTACTCAACTCTCGCGCCAGTGAACCAGTCGGCACGACAAGCGCACCGAGCAGCATTCCGCAGAAGAGGAGCGCAAGGGTCGAATGGGGACGAAGGATTCGGGATGTCGACATCATGAGAAGTTTCCTATTCGCGTCTGTTTTCCTCAGAAAGGCCGGATTGTGCATCTCTATGATCATGAGCCATAAAGACTTAAATTACAATGTGTTATAAATATAAAATGTTCACATTGCAAATTGGCGCACATTATGACATGTTTCCTCGATTTTGCAAGAAGTTCTGTCATTCTTTTGCAATGATCAGATCAGGCGTTCACTCGCTATCATCTTGTTTTCAATGTATTCCTCCGCAGGGAGCAACGAAGCCCCGGATTACTCATGCTTGGAGCGCTGCTCCAGCAACCGTGCCACGGCAGCATGCAGCTCCGCAGCCAAAACGTGTTTGTCGGCAGCCCGGTAATGTCCTGTGGAGATCGGGGTGCCGATGCGGATAACGATCTCTCCGTTGCGGGGCAGCAAACGGCCCTTGGGCAGCACCTCATGAGACCCGCTGAATCCCAGAGGAACAATCGGCACCCCTGCTTTAATGGCCAACAGGACGGCCCCGGCTTTGAATTCCTGGAGGGTTCCGTCGGGACTGCGCGTTCCTTCGGGAAAGATGATCACCGAGCTGCCCGAGGCGATTTGTCTGGCTGCGTCATCAAGGCTTTTCAATGCCTGGCGGCCGTGGGAACGGTCGATGGGAATATAGCCGACCCGGTGCATGGCCTGGCCGAATATTGGAATCCTGAACAGTTCTTTTTTGGCGATCCAGCGGAAATCATGTGGGAAATACCCCTGAAACGAAAAAATATCGTATTGGCTGCAATGGTTGCCCGCAAAAATATAAATCTGCCCGGGATCAATATTGGTCAATCCCTCCACCCGTACCCGAACTCCGGCCATCCCGCACAATATCCGCCCCCAATAACGGGGAAAGGCCTGTGCTTTGCGCCCCGATTTACGAACCCACAACAAATCGATCAGAGCACCGGTTGAAACCGCAAGGGTCAAAAATGGGGCAAACGCAAGGGTGCAAATGGAACGGATACATTGAAAAGGTGACATGTCTGCTGCCATCTGATACATTTATTCTAGTAAACACGCCGCCCTGGCTCCCGCAAAAGGACCGCCAACCGACCGGAAACACTTCTGTTTGCGGGTGAGATTCCCTCAACAGCGGCTGACGGACGATCTCGGCGCGATCAACAACCAGCCCGGTACTTAGCAATCCTTTTCCAGAAGAGCAAGCAATTCCCGCCCAGAGCGGCTGACCAGCGGATGCGCCGGAATTGACGGAAGGCATGGGATAGAATATATTTTCTATCGATCTTCTGGTCGGCTTAAAGTTGTAGGGCCGTTGCCTTGCCATTCAACAAGGAGTCTATCGTGACTGCTGATACGATTGCCATCAACGCGGACGGTTCGCTGCATGTTCCAGCCACTCCTGTCATTCCCTTTATCGAGGGAGATGGTACCGGCCCCGACATCTGGGCAGCCGCCCACAGGGTCTTGGATGCCGCTGTCGCCAAGAGCTACCGTGGGGAGCGTGCCATCGCGTGGCTGGAAATCCTCGCCGGAGAAAAGTCCTTCCGCCAAACCGGCGAATGGCTGCCGCAGGAAACCATCGACGCCATGAGAAAATATGTGGTCAGCATCAAAGGCCCGCTTGCCACTCCGGTCGGTGAAGGCATACGCAGCCTGAATGTCACGTTGCGGCAAGTGCTCGACCTGTATGCCTGTGTCCGCCCGATTCGGTACTATCAGGGTGTGGTGGCCCCGGTCAAGCGGCCCGAGGATGTCGACATGATGGTCTTCCGGGAAAACACCGAGGATGTCTATGCCGGAATAGAGTGGCAGGCCGGCACAGAGCAGGCCGACCGGATGATCTCGTTCCTCCGCAACGAGATGGGGGCGAACATCCACGACAATGCGGGCATCGGCGTCAAGCCGATTTCGGAATTCGGCACCAAGCGGCTGGTGCGCAAGGCCATCCAATACGCCCTCGATCAGGGACGCGACTCGGTCACCCTGGTGCATAAAGGCAACATCATGAAATTCACCGAAGGGGCTTTCCGCAACTGGGGCTACGAACTGGCAGCAGAGGAATACGGTGATGTCGCCGCCACCGAGACAGCCCTCTGGGAACAGCATGACGGCAAGGTGCCGGCGGGCAAGATCGTCATCAAGGACCGGATCGCCGATGCCATGTTCCAGCAGATCCTCCTGCGCCCCAAAGAGTACTCGGTGCTGGCCATGCCCAATCTCAATGGCGATTACATGTCCGATGCCCTGGCCGCCCAGGTGGGAGGGTTGGGCATGGCTCCCGGGGCCAATATCGGAGACGGTGTCGCCCTGTTCGAGGCCACCCACGGCACGGCGCCCAAATATGCCGGACTCGACAAGGTCAACCCCGGCTCGCTCCTGCTTTCCGGAGCGATGCTGCTGGAATACATCGGTTGGCACGAGGCCGCGGCCATGATCAAGACAGCCTTGGAAACGACCATCTCCCAAAAAACAGTGACCTATGATTTGGCCCGCCTGATGGATGGGGCCACAGAACTGTCCTGTTCCGCGTTCGGCAGCGCCATCATCGCGAACATGCGCTAACCTCACCCGGACTGGGGGCGGATGCCGACGTTTGTCGAAGCGCTTGAGGATTTATTGTTCCCGCCCCATTGCCTGGGGTGCGGTCAGCGCCTGACCACCTCCCGGCCGCCGCTGCTCTGCCCCCACTGCGTCACTGAACTGGCTTTTCTCCATTCCCCGCTCTGCTCCTGCTGCGGCCTTCCCTTTGCTTCCGGCACCGACCATCTCTGCGGCGACTGCCTTGCCGGGCTCCATGTCTTTGACCTGGCCCGGTCTTTGCTGCAATATCGCCCTCCGGCCTCGGACCTGATCCTGTCGCTCAAGTTCACCGGCTCTCTCAGCGGACTCGCCACCCTGCGGGCATTACTCGCGCATGACGGATTTCTTGCAGCCTTTGGCGAGCCGGATCTGCTCCTGCCTATCCCCTTGCATCGCGGCAGATTGCGGGCAAGGGGATTCAACCAGGCATTGGTCATTGCCAGGGAATGTCTGCCCCAATGGCGGGGCAAAATAGAGCCTGACCTGCTTTTGCGTCACCGCCCGGCCATTCCCCAGGCACTCTTAAGCGGCAAAAAGCGGCGCGGCAATCTGGGCAATGCCTTTTCCCTGGCGCAACGAAGCCGTGTCGTGGGAGCGAAGATCCTGCTCGTCGACGATGTGTACACCACCGGCACCACAGTCAATGAATGCAGCCGAGTGCTGCGCAAGGCAGGTGCGGAACGAATCGAGATCCTGACCGTGGCTCGAAGCCTTGCCACAGGCGGCCTCCAGTGAGTGAGGGCGGGGAGAAAAAGGAGCGGGGAGAAAAAGGAGCGGGGAGCATAGACAACACACCGACACAGGAGGAAAAAGCGTTTATCCCCCCCCTGCCCGGAAACACGACTGTTTTCCCGGTGCCGGGTTTTTTGCTACCAAGTACGGAACTGCCCGGAATCCAGATGAACGAAACCGTCTTGGGGATAATAGCCGATACCGCCGCTATGCATTGCGAGCGCACACTGATAAATCTGGGACAGATTGGCGCTGGACAACCGAATATCCACCGCCTTACCCTTCATGTGCAGACTATGGCTTGCCACACCGGGATGCCCTTTCCGCAAATTCCGATTGGTCTTGGGTGAGCGGAAGCCGGAAACAACCTCATAGACCCCTTTGCTCCCCATTTCTCCCTGGACCGCCCAGAGGATATCCAGCAACTTCGGATCGATGATATGCACCTGTCCGGTCTGGTAATCGCGGAGGAACTGGTTGATCTGGGTCAGGGCCTTGCGGTCATACGTCTTCCCCGAAGCATAGGTGATGCGCAGCTCTTGCTGGGTGCGGGTATGAAAAAAAGACAATGACCGTCTGTCCAGAGCCTTGGCGCATGCCAGGGAAGGAGCGGAAACCACGCTCAAGCCGAGAACAATCTGGGTTGAAGTGAGGAGAAAGGAGCGGCGGGACAAAACAGGCTGGGAATTCTTTTCTGTAACCATCATCCTCTCTATGCAAAATTGATATCGTTCAGGCTCATGCACTTCGACACTGTACGGTTGCAGACAAAATCGGCAATATTAAACTGAATCAGGTGGGTCTTGTCAACCATTTGTTGAGCAACAACATGGGGAACTTCTAATTAATCGTGTATTTCCACAATGATACACCGTCACATGGCATTGACGGCAATATCCCGTTCTCGGCATCCAATCTCCTATCTTTATCGATAACGCTGCACACTCATAGACTTCCGGCAAACAGATCAGGCCCGGTCAGGACACGTTTGGCGTAGCGGCTTGACGGCGATCAAGCGCGGAACGCAACGCCGAGCCAAGCCCACGCAGATCCATGGGCTTCATCAGCAGATCGCATGCTCCGGCTTCAAGGGCAATAGCGTGGTTGAGCTGGTCCGAATAACCCGTGTAGAGGATAACCGGGATATCGGCCCGCAAACGCCGTATTGCCTCTGTGAGCTCGATTCCGGTCATTTTGGGCATGGTTTGATCGGTCAAGACCAGATCGACAGGCGGCGACGACTGTTCGACCAAGGCCAGGACCTCCTGGGGATCGTCCGTCGTGGTCACGGTATATCCCAGATGGGTGAGCATCATCCTGCAGGTTTCTCTGATCTCTTTTTCATCATCCACCACCAGGATATGTTCCGAACCGACCGGAAGCGGTTCCTCGCCTCGGGCGAGATGCCCATCTTTGTCCTGATCGGCTTCGGGCAGCAGCACCATGAATGCACTGCCTTGATTCGGTTGTGATTGCACCGAAATCTCACCGCCGAGTTCGCGGACAATACCGTAGACCACACTCAGCCCCATGCCCGTGCCTTCACCGGGCTCCTTCGTGCTGAAAAATGGCGTGAAAATGTTGGGCAGGATATCGCGTTCAATACCCTGGCCCGTATCCTCAACCACCAACATGACCCTGCCTTCTTCATTCCCCCCCCATCTCTGGTCCGCCCCTGTTGTGCGCTCAAGCCGGATGGTCAGGGTTCCCCCCTTCTCCCGCATTGCGTAACAGGCGTTGGTGCACAGATTCATGATGATCTGCTGAATCTGTACCGGCGCCGCCATGACCGTCGCATCATCCGCCAGCAAATCCTGCCGGATATCGATGGTCACCGGCAAGGTGGCGCGCATCAGATTGAGGCTCTCCTTGATCAGCGACGCCACCGGAACTGGCACCTTCTCCATCACTGATTGCCGGCTGAAGGTCAGGATCTGCTGCACCAGATCGGCTGCCCGCTTGCCGCCCTGGCGGATGTGGAGCAGGTTGTTATGGATGGCGGTTTCCGGCGCGCAGAGCAACAAGGCCATGTCGGTAAATCCGATGATCCCGCCCAGAATATTGTTGAAATCGTGGGCGATACCGCCGGCCAAGGTGCCGATGGCTTCCATTTTCTGTGCTTGCTGCATGCGTGACTCGATTTGCACATCATGGGTGATATCACGCTGCGCCAAGACAAAATGAGCCACATCCCCTTTGAGATCCCGCATGGAGGAGACAGTGACCGCAGCCACGAATCGACTGCCGTCCTTGCGCTGGTTGACGATGCGCCCCTGCCATGTTGTTCCTTGTTCAACTACATTCCCTATCTCCTGATCCAGGTGGGTATCCTGCTCCTTGGCCCACAGCATCTGGACCGGATGGCCGTGGCATTCTTCCTGTGTGTACCCGGTCATCCTGCCCAAGGTGGCGTTCACATAATCGATCGTCCCCCTGCAATCGGCGATGAGCACCGCCTCCTGCACCTGATCGATCGCCTCGATCAAGCGGCGCTGCCGGGCCGCTGACCGCCGTTCTTCGGTGACATCGCGAAGCAGCAGGAGACACTGGGGCTGCGCACCCGTGTGATAGGGGGGCGCAGTGATAACGACGTCGCGCACGGTTTCAGTCAGGCCGACAAATTGCACGGCTTCCATCCGAACAGCCTGTCCACCCCATGGCTGCTTCATGCCGGCAACCACCTGCGCCTGGCTGTCACAATGGAGGAAATCGATAAATGAGCGGCCGAGCACATGGTTGTCGTCAGCGCCGATCATCCGGCGTGCCTCGCGATTGATGTGGAGGACTGTATGGCTACCGTCCACCAAAAAAACCCCCAGCGGCGCCAGATCAAGCAAAGCGGCCAACTGTTCCTGTTCGGCCTGTAGCCATTGCTCCTCTCTTCGTTTGGCCACGCAACTGCTCAATCTCATGGTGAGCAGGCCGACGAGCGCCGCAGTAATGCCCGTCACCATCAGCCACTGCGATCGGAATTCGGCCATGGCGCCCAAGACATCCTTCACCGGGGTCAACAGCACCATCGACCAATGGGTGTTGCCGGACAAAAGCACTGGGTGGACCACCGCATAGGCCTGCTCCTTCGCACCATTGTCGCCTGTCTTAACCTGCCAGGGAATGGTCAGCATGCTTTGTTCCCCCCCGGCAATGGCCGCCCGCAGCGAGGCCAGTTCATCGGTAGTGCCGTGCAAATGATGGGCGCTTTCGCTGACCAGCGCTCCTTCGGGGGCGGCGAGTATCCTGTCGTCCTGGCTGAACAGCAGAATAGACGTGTCATGGTGCCAGGGAATCTGTTTCAGATACCGATTAGCCACCTGGGAGAGCGGCAATGAAAAGGAAAGACAGCCGTCAAACTGTTTGTTCCGGTGCACCGGAGCGGAAAAATAGATCCGTTGGTTGCCGTCCGGCAGACTGATAAGATCGCTGGCCACTAGAACGGGGGAGTCCTTGATCTGGCGGCAATGCGCCTTGGCGCCGGGATCGTCCGTCCACTCTTCGGGGGCAGCGAACAGAGAGGCGCCGGTGGCATCGAGCCGCTGCATGGCGGCAATATCCTGCGGATGGATGGCCAAAAAATCCCGGAGCAGAGCTTTGCCCTCCTCATTGAAGGCTTGGATGGCAGGTTGCTGCACCAGGTAGATCAATGCCTTCCTGTAGACGGCCGTATACTCCTGTAATCCGGCCTCGGTCTGCTGGGCCAGCCGCGACTGCTGGCCCCGGAACGTCTCAATGGTCTTGTTGCGGGCCGCGAGGTAAGGAAGATAGAACAGGCCAGCAAGGATCAAGGTGGCCAGGAGGGCGACAACGATATGCTGACAATGAAACCGATACTTCATGGCTATTGATCCGGAAACTATTCGATAAAATCTCATTGATTATTTAAATTATAGCAAAGCCCGCCCGCTTTCATGAAATAAAAACCGTCCATCCCTTCGGATTCGCCATGCAACTCCTTGTCCCCGACTTTCGGCACAGTCCCAGGCCCTTGTACGAAGGATAGTCCATGTTCCTGCACCAATCCAACCGGCTGGAAGTCCTGCTGCGCCAACTCCGGACCATTCTCCGCGACCCTCTGCCTGATCCTCTGATTCCTGAAATCATCGTGGTCCACAATTCGGGCATGGCCCAATGGTTGGCGCAGCAGCTGGCCTTTGCCGACGGGATTGCCGCCCATTGCCATTTCCCCCTTCCGGCCCGCTTTGCCTGGGATCTGGTCCGGCGGCTCGGGGCCGCCCTGCCGGAGGAAGACGCCTTCCGCAAGCCGGTCCTGCGCTGGCGGATTGCCGGACTGCTGCCTTCTTTGCTCGCCCGCCCCGCTTTCCGTGAGCCCGACGTCTATCTCCAGGATGATGCCGACGGCGGCAAACTCGACCAGCTCTCGGCCCGGATCGCCGATGTTTTCGACCAGTACATGGTATATCGCCCCGATCTGCTGAACCTTTGGCAGCAGGGCCGCGACGACCACTGGCAGGCGCTGCTCTGGCGGGCCTTGACCGCCATCGCCGTGCCGCATCGGGCCCGTCTGACTGAACACTTTCAAATGGCGCTGACCGGAGCGCACCCTGCTGCCGGCGCTCTGCCGCAGCGGTGTCACCTGTTCGGCCTCAACTCGCTGGCGCCCGTCCATCTGGAGATCATCCACCAGATCAGCAGCCTGACGGAAGTGCATCTTTTTCATCTCAGTCCCTGCCGCCATTACTGGGGCGATCTGGTCTCGGCCCGGCGGCTGGCCGGAAAGAGGAACCTGAACCGGCGGGAGAAATCTATCGACGCCTATACCGAGCAGGGTCATCCTCTGCTGGCCTCACTGGGCAAAATCGGTCAGGATTTCTTCTGTCAACTGCTTGATGGCGATCCGCAGGAAAATGACCTGTACCAGGAAAACGAATCGCGCCATGCGCTGGCTGTCCTGCAAAACGATATCCTTGAGTTAAACGACCTCTCCATTGCCGGCGCGGCGCGCCATCCGCTGAATCCCGATGACCGCTCGATCCAATTCCATTGCTGCGCATCGCCCCTGCGCGAGGTCCAGGTCCTGCATGACCGGCTGCTCGACCTGTTCCAGCGGTATCCGGATCTGACTCCCGGCGATATCCTGGTCAGCGCCCCGGAGATCCGGGAATATGCCGATGCGGTTGCCGGCGTTTTCGGCGGGGCCGGAGGCGAACGGCGCATTCCCTGGTCGCTTGCCGATCAGCCGCTGGCCGGCGAGCATCCCCTGATCCGTTGTCTGCTCGACCTGCTCGACCTCCTCCCTGGCCGGTTCACCGCTCCTGAGGTGCTGGCCCTGTGCGAGACGCCTGCTCTGCTCCGCCGCTTCGGCCTCGATCCGGCCATTCTGCCGCGATTGCACGACTGGGCCAGCGAGACCGGAATCCGCTGGGGCCTTGACGCGGAGCACCGGGAGGAACTCGAGGTCCACTCGGGTGATCTCCACAGTTGGCGCTTCGGCCTGGACCGGCTGCTGCTCGGCTACCTGATGGGCGACTGCCAGGAGCCCCAGGCCAGCCGTCTCCCTTACGGCCATCTAGCCGGCAGCGAGGATGAGGCGCTGGGCGGCTTCCTCGCCCTGATCGACGCCTTGGCCGGCTGGCGTCTGCGTCTGCGGCGGGAGCGGCCGATGGAGGAATGGTGCGATGACCTGATGGCCCTCATCGACGATCTGTTTGCCGCCGAGGAGGACGATCAAGGCCTGCGAACCCTGCGGGAGGCGGTCAGTGGCCTGAAAGCGGATTGCCGCCAGGCCGCCTACACCACGCCCCTGGCCTTTCCCGTGCTCAAGCGGCACCTGCACGCCACTCTTACCCAGCCGACCAGCAACCAGCCCTTCCTCAGCGGCCGGGTCACATTCTGCGACATGGTGCCGATGCGGTCTGTGCCCTTCCGCGTCATTTGCCTGCTAGGGCTGAACGATCAGGCATTCCCACGCCGCCAGCATCCTCTCGTCTTTGACCTCATGGCGGCTCAACCGCGCCTGGGCGACCGCAACCGGAGTCAGGATGACCGCTATCTCTTTCTGGAGACTCTGCTTTCGGCCCGCGATGTCCTCTACCTGTCCTGGAGCGGCCGCAATCAGCGCGACGACTCCATTACTCCGCCCTCGGTGCTTATCTCCGAATTGCGGGACTATCTCGACCAGAGCTGCCTGCTGGCGGCAACAACGGTTTCCGCCTATCTCACCACCTTGCATCCGATGCAGCCCTTCAGCCGCCGTTGTTTTGACGGCACTTCGGCTACAGCCAGCTACAATCCGGCCTGGCTGCCGGCGGAGCGAGAAACCGAAGCGCCGCCTTTTCTTCACGGCGCCCTCAACCCGCCTCCTGACGATTGGCGGATTGTCGATGTCAGCGAGTTAGCCCAATTCTGGCGTCACCCGGTCCGTTTTTTCTTGGAACGGACGCTCGGTCTGCGCCTGCGGAACAAAGCGGCCGGAACAACCGAAAGCGAACCTTTTGCCCTCGACCGGCTGGACCAATACCACCTGCGCCGGGCAACGGTGACCAGCCTGCTGGAGGGGATATCGGCGGACCACATTTATCGCGGAATGGCAACCGGCGGCCACCTGCCCCACAACGGTTTCGGCCGGGCCGAATTTGCCGGGATAGCCGCTGCCAGCGCTCAGTTCGCCGACCAGCTCCGCCCCCTCCTCACCCAGCCCCAGGATCCGGTGGTCATCAACCAGGCCGTCGGGCCCTTCCGGCTCACCGGCTGGCTGACCGGCTGCTTCGCCTCCGGCCGGGTCACCTGGCAGGCTGCCGCCTGCAAGGGCGCTGACCTGATCACCCTATGGGTCTGGCACCTGATCCTCAACCTCCAGGCGCCAGACCACCTGCCCCCAGTCTCCACGCATCTGGCCCGCGACCCGGACCAGGCGGACAATCCGGTCCGGAGCCTTGTTCTCCGGCCGGTGGCCGATGCGGAGAGGTATCTGCAACCGCTGCTCGATTTCTACTGGCAGGGGCTGTCCACACCTCTGCCTTTTTTCCCCGCCACCAGCCTGGCCTGGATCGAGGCGCAGCGTCGTGAAAAAGAGCCGCTGGCTGCCGCCCGGCGGGCCTGGGAAGACCACTTCAACCGCGCCGGCGAGGGCAGTGACCCGGCCTACCGGTTATGCTTCCCCTGGGAACGCTTTGCCGCCACCCCGGATTTCATCGAACTGGCCACCCTTTATGACCCGATCCTGACCCATCTGGAGGACGACGGTGCAACCGCTTGATCCGCTCACCTTGCCCCTGGACGGATGGCGTCTGCTGGAGGCCAGCGCCGGTACCGGCAAGACCTACACCCTGACCCTGCTTTTCCTTCGGCTACTGCTCGAACGGAAAATGGCCATCGACCAGATCCTGGTGGTCACCTTCACCCGGGCGGCCACCGGCGAACTGCGTGACCGTATCCGTCAGCGGCTGCGCCAGACCCTTGACCACCTGGATAACAGGACCGGCAACATTGACCCGCTCCTTGCGGCCCTATTGGCCGCCATCCCGCCGGCAACGGCCCGGCAGCGAATCACTGATGCCCTGGTGCGGCTGGATGAAGCCGCCATCCACACTATCCACTCCTTTTGCCAGCGCATTCTTCAGGAACATGCCTTCGAATCGGCCATGCCCTTCGAGTCCGAACTGATGACCAATGAGGATGACATGCGGCTCCAGGTGATCGAGGATTTCTGGCGCAACCGTTTCTACCCGGCCAGCGACAATGAAGCTGCCTGGGCCGCCGCTGCCTGGGCCGGTCCGGCCGGGCTGCTCAGGGCCTTGGGCAAGGCGGCCGCAGGCATGGACTGTGACCTGATTCCGGAGATTGACGAGCGGGAACTCGCAACATTGCAGGAGGAGAGCAGCCGTTTATTTGTCGAGCTGTGCCGGGACTGGCAGCAGGAGCGGCAACAGGTCTGCTCCATATTGGCAACAGATCCCGGCCTCAAGAGAAGTGAACAGACCTACCGTCTTGCCGACCAGGTGCCACGGCTGATTGACGGGATGGACCGGCTGGCCGCATCCGTTGAGCCGCCTTTTCTTCTGCCCGGCGGGATCGACCGGCTGGCCGCATCTGTCATGGCTCAGCATATCAAGGCGCGATGCGCACCGCCCGATCATCCGTTTTTCACCCTGTTCGGCCAATGGTTCCTGGTCCACGACCGCCTGCGGCATGCACGAACCATCCGTGTGCTGCACCAGGCCCGGCAGTTTCTCACCACTGAGCTCGATCGCCGCAAACAGGCACAGGGCTGGCTGGCTTACAACGACATGCTGACCCGGCTGGCCGAGGCCTTGGAGCAGCCCGGCAGCGGGCCGCGCCTGGCTGCCCGCCTCGTCTCGCGCTATCCCGCCGCTCTGATCGACGAGTTCCAGGATACCGACCCCGTCCAGTACCGGATCTTTTCCCACATATACCGCCACAACGGCACATTGCTGCTCATCGGCGACCCCAAGCAGGCCATCTACTCGTTTCGCGGCGCCGACATCTTCACCTATATCCAGGCCCGCCGCGCCACCGCACCCGGCAATCGGACGACCTTGGGGGTCAACCATCGGGCGACTCCAGCCATGGTGCGGGCGGTCAACGCCTTGTTCGGCCGCCGCGAGGATGCCTTTGTCTTCAAAGACGACATCGTGTTTCAGCCCATCCAAGCAGCCGTTCCCCCCACAGCGCAACCACTCGTACTTGCGGGCCGAGCCATGCCGCCGCTGACCGCCCTGCTCCTGGACGCCGAACGGCTACGGCGCGGCAGATCGCAAACCATTGCCAAGGAACAGGCAATCCAGACAGCGGTCGATTTTTGCGCCGACGCCATCGTCGAGCTGATGGAGACGGCCCGGCAAGGGCATACCGCCATCGCCGGCCAGCCCCTCATGCCACACGACATTGCCATCCTGGTCCGCACTAACCGCGAAGCCGAGGCCATGCGCAAGGGATTGCACCGCCGGGGCCTGAACTGCGCCGCCGCCAGCCAAGACTCGGTGTTCGCTGGCCCAGAGGCAAAGACGCTGGTCCAGGTCCTAGGCGCACTGGCCGCGCCCGCCGACACGGCGTCCGTCCGCACCGCGCTGGCGACCGACCTGTTCGGCTACAGCGGCGAGGACCTGCACCGTCTCGCCGCCAACGAACAGGACTGGGAAAACAGGCTGGCCAGCCTGCTCCGTTACCGGCAGTTTTGGATCGAGCAGGGATTTTTGCCTATGTTCCACCATCTCCTCACCACGGAAAGGGTCACCAGGCGTCTGACCGCCAAAGACGGCGGCCGTCGCAGCCTGACCAACTATCTCCATCTGGCCGAATTGCTCCAAACCAGCCCGGCCGGCCGCCACGGTCCTGCTGGGCTGCTGCGCTGGCTGCACCGCCAGATTGATCATCCCGACATCAATGCGGACAATCAACTGCTTCGTCTGGAAGACGACGAACATCTGCTCCGGGTCATCACCATCCATCGGGCCAAGGGACTGGAGTTTCCAGTGGTGATCCTGCCGTTTTTGTGGTCCGGCCGGTCGCCGGACGCCGACGGGCCGCTCGCCTTCCACGCCCAGGACAGCCTGCGCCTTGTCCTTGATCTGGGCACCGGCCACGAAGAGCATCGCCGCCGCGCCGGGGAGGAAGCGCTGGCCGAGGAGGTGCGCCTGCTCTATGTGGCCGTGACCCGTGCCAAGTCGTGCTGCCTGTTCTGCTGGGGCCGGGTGAACGGCCTGGAGCGCACCGGGCTTGCCCATCTCCTGCATCAGGGCCGCTGCCCGGAAGACGATGCCGATCTGTGCCTTGACCTGGAGTCGTTAAACGAAAAAGAACCGCTGCTCGAACTGCGGCCTCATCCCGCAGCCTTGAGCAGCCATCGTTTCGCGGCCGACAGTGACGCGCCGCGATTGCGACCGACAGCCTTCCACGGGCGGATCAGCCCCAGCTGGTCGCTGACCAGCTATTCCCAGCTCAGTGCAGGCGCCGATCTGCCCGAGACGGCGGACCGGGACGAATGGGACACCCCGGCGGCGGCCATGCCCGAGGACTTCAAATCCATGTTCACCTTTCCCCGCGGCCCCAAGGCGGGCACCTGCCTCCATGCCCTGCTCGAACAGCTCGATTGCGGCCGCCCGGCCAGGGAACAGTCTTCCTTGATCGCCCAGGGCCTGGAGCAGGCCGGGATCGATCAGCGCTGGCTGCCCGCCCTGGCCGGCTGGCTGGACGATCTGCTCGCGGTCCACCTGCCCGGCGCTTGCTCCCTCGGCCAATTGCCTGACCGCGACCGGATCAAAGAACTCAGCTTTCTTTTCCCTCTGGAACGAATCGATCTTCGGCGTCTCAATCAACTGCTCACCGGAGCAGGCTTGCGGCCCATAGCCGGAGGCGCTTCTGTGTTGCACGGTCTGATGAAAGGGTTCATCGATCTGGCCTTCCGTCACCAGGATCGCTATTATCTGGCCGATTACAAGTCAAATTTTCTCGGCCCGAGCCCGGCGCACTACCTCCCCGCAGCCTTGACGGCCTGCATGGACAGCCATCAATACCTGCTCCAGGCCCTGATCTACACCCTGGCCCTGCACCGCTTCCTGGGCTCACGGCTGACAGAATACCGATACGACGATCATTTCGGCGGCGTCTATTATCTTTTCCTGCGGGCCATGCATCCCGGCCATCCACCCGGAACCGGCATCCATGCCTTCCGGCCTGACCGGGCGCTCATCGCGGCCCTGGACGACTGTTGCCGGGGAGGCGGCGCAACATGACCTCCATCCCTCATCCCGAACAAGCCGGCCGCATGTTCCGTCCTCTCGATGCCCATGTAGCCCGCCTCTTGGGCAGGATCGACGGCGGACAGTGCCCGGAGCTTCCGATGATTGCGGCCCTGGTCAGCTGGACCGCCGGACAAGGGCATACCTGTCTGCCCTTGTCCAAAATACCCCGCCTCCTGGTCGATGGCGGTCTGGACAGCGCGCCATTCCATGACCCTGCCGTTCTCCGCCGGGCCCTTCTGGATTCGCCTGCGGTTGGCCGGGCCGGCGATATCCGCCCCCTGGTGCTTGATGAGGCCGACAATCTGTTTCTCTTCCGCCTGTACCGCGACGAAGAGGTAATCGTCCGAGCCCTGTGCCTGCGGGCCGAAGAGCCAATGCCGAACCCGCCGGTAGAGGCGGTCGGCCTGCTCGACCATCTCTTTCCCGCCTCTTCCGGCGAGGAGACCGTCGATTGGCAGCGGGCCGCCGCCGCACTGACCCTGTGCAACCGCTTCGTGCTCATCTCCGGCGGGCCAGGCACAGGCAAAACCTACACCGCCGCCCGCATCCTCGCCCTGCTGGCGGCGCTGGCTCCGGATAAGCCGCGCATGGCCCTGGCTGCGCCCACCGGCAAGGCGGCGCTTCGCCTACAGGAATCCATCCGGTCCGCCAAGACAGCGCTTCCACCCGCTCTGGGCGAGGCCATTCCCGAACAGGCCCAAACCCTGCACCGGCTGCTCGGCTACCGCAACAACCGGCCAGGTTTCCGCCACCATGCCGCCAATCCTCTCCGCCTCGATCTCCTCATCCTGGATGAAGCCTCCATGATCGATGTGCCGTTGATGGCCGCCGTCCTGGCCGCCCTGCCGCCATCCTGCCGGGTTATCCTGCTCGGCGACCGGGATCAGCTTGCCTCCGTGGAAGCCGGCAACCTGTTCGTCGACCTCTGCGGCGACGGTACGCTCTGTTGGTCGAGGGGACTGGCAGCCCGGATGCGGCCGCTCCTCGCCCCGGCCCGATTGCCGGATATGCCCAGTTCCCATGCCGGTCCGCTGGCCGATTCCCTGGTCATCCTCCGCACCAGCCGCCGCTTCCGGGCGACATCGGGCATCGGCGCCCTGGCGCGCGCGGTCAGCACCGGCGACCCCGGCTTGCTGGAGGCGGTTCTCCAGCGTGAAGCCCCGGATGTGCACCTCGAGGAGGCCGCCGACCCGGAGGCGGTCCTTTGGCTGCGGCAATGGATCGAACACTCTTTCCTGCCCTTGTTCACTGCCGGCGGTCCCCAACATGCCCTGGACGAGCTCGGCCGCTGCCGCATACTCTGCGCCCTGCGCGAAGGACCAGCCGGGGTCGAAGGGATCAACCGCCTGTCCGAGACCCTGTTCCGGCGTAACGGCCTCATCGCCGGCAATGAACGGCTCTACCGCTCCATGCCGATCCTGATCCTGCGCAATGATTACGACCTGGGCCTGTTCAACGGCGACACCGGCATCCTGTGGCCTGATTGCCACGGTGTTCTCCATGCCTGGTTTGCTCAGCCGGACAATGAACCCAGGCCGGTGGCTCTCGCCCGCCTGCCCGCCTGGCAGACCGCCTACGGTCTCACCGTGCACAAGGCGCAAGGATCGGAATTTGACCGGGTTTTGTGTATCCTGCCCCAGGAGGATATGCCTGTCCTCAGCAGGGAGTTGCTCTACACCGGCATCACCAGGGCCAAAAACCACCTCACCCTGTTCTGCCGCCGCACGCTGCTCCATCACATCGTACAACGCCGGGTAAGCCGATATTCGGGCCTGAAAATCCAACTGGATCGTGCAAAAAAGGCATCGTCTCTACTCCCCCCTGCCAACACCACAGAGTGACCCCGGACATCTGACAATTTGGTATTCCGCAACGTGGTGGAATCAAACAACTCCACCGGGGCCTCGGCACGCCGGTGAGCTGTCATCTCCGCGATAATATGGAGAAAGAACTGACCATGAAACCGGCCGTCCAGGTGGACCACCCTGGCTGGAACAGCGATTGAACATCCGCCTTCCCGGATCTTCCCGGAATGGCCTCGGGCTCGTACAAAAAAGACCACATTGTGATATCTGTAAGATATGTGCCTTCGAAGCACTTTTCCCATTGACTCAGCAGCAGCTACCAGATATTAAGCAAAAAGTATCTTTTTACTCCTATTTTACTCCTACCTTGTTAACTTCCTTATGCCTGTAAATAATTTCCACCACCAAATCCAATACTTTGAACAGATCTGCAAGAGTGCCGGACTCAAAGTGACCCACCAGCGTCTGGAAATCTACCACGAATTGCTGAAGGCGCACGACCACCCTTCCGCCGAAGCTCTTTACAAACGGCTGGGAAAACGGCTCCCCTCCCTCTCGCTCGACACGGTATACCGAACCCTGGCTACTTTTGAGAAACTCAAGCTGGCCCATCGGGTGGACACTGCCGAGAGCCAAGCCCGGTTCGAGGCCATAACCGCCCGGCACCACCATTTTCTCTGCAGCGCCTGCGGCCAATTGGTCGATTTTTTCTGGCAGGACTTTGACGATGTCCTGCTGCCTTCCGATTTGACCACGATAGGCTCCGTCGACTGCACCAAAGTAGTGGCACATGGCACCTGTGTCGTCTGTACCCGCAAGACGCAGCGCAGCGACAAGGGGGGGCAGGCGGCATTCTCCCTGTCGAGTTAGCCCCGCCACGCAGATACCGCACACCTTCTTGTTAGGGATTTACAGCAAAAAAAGAATGATTATTGTGTAGTATCAATATTGGAAAGAAGAGCTGGAGAGAGCCCTCATCGCGGGAGCACCACGCTCAATTTCCCCAGAAACTTCAATGCAACCACCCAATATCATTCTCGAAGGAGACGCATCATGGCTACCATTACTCTGCAAGGCAATCCCCTTGAAACCTGCGGCGCCCTGCCGGCAAAATCTTCCCAAGCTCCTGATTTCAGGCTGGTCAAGACCGATCTTTCCGAAGTGACCCTTGCCGATTACCAAGGCAAAAAAATCGTGCTCAATATCTTTCCCAGCATCGATACCCCGGTATGTGCGGCCTCGGTACGCCGCTTCAACAAAACCGCCGACGAATTGGCCGGTACGGTTGTGCTTTGCGTTTCGGCCGACCTGCCCTTTGCCCACACCCGCTTCTGCGAGACCGACGGGCTCAAAAATGTTGAATCCCTCTCCGTCTTCCGTTCGCCAGCTTTCGGCAAGGAGTACGGAGTAACCATCACTACCGGCCCCTTAGCCGGCCTCCTTTCCCGGGCAATTGTCATCATCGGCAGCGACGGCAAGATTATCTACACCGAGCAGGTTCCAGAAATCGCGCAGGAACCAAATTACGACAATGCCCTGGCCGCGTTGAAGTAGCCTCTTTTTCTGCAACATCCGCACGCTCCGGTCAGCCTTTGGCCGGAGCTCCTTTATTTGCACCTTCCCTCTGCGATGCTCCTCCTTTTGCAACTTGCGTCATCCCGGTAAAAAACCTGCTGGTATCACGCTGCCGCTGCCGGCAGAACGGCATAACTAACGGTACAGCGCCTGGCGCTGTCCGGAGGGAAGCCCGGCCGTTCGATAAGGAAGGTTGACACTTCGGAAAGAATGAATCATTATACATCCTTCCATGCTTTGGGCATCCTTGGCATATCGTACGTTCTTCGGCAATTTTTTATAGCCGCAACTTCCGGAACACCATGCTGAGAAAAAAAAACAGAGCGCTCCAGTCCGGCCAGTTTCTGGCCTTGGCCGCCAGCCTGCTGGTCGCTGGACAGATCGGTTTTGTCCTGTATCAGGGAACGCCGTTTTGTCTGAATGATGGCTGCACCATCGTGGAAAAGCTGATCAAGGTTCCACCTCTGGTCTTCAATGGAGTGGGATTCTGCTTTTTTCAGGCAATCTACTGGAGCTTACGGGCAGCCCGGAACGAACGGCGCCGTCTTCCGGCCTTTGTGCCGTACCTGCTGCTTGCCGCTCTCGGGGTGGAGGCGGTCCTGACCTGCTTTCAATACCTGGTGGCACAGACCTTCTGCGCCTATTGCCTGACTATTCTCGCGGTTATCGTCCTGCTCAATTGCCTGCTCGGCACCCGACAGATCATGGCAGGCGTGCTGGTCTTCGCCACCACATCTCTGGCGTTTGCCAGTTTAGATCTGCACCAGCCCGCTGTCGGCCGGCAAGCCTTTACCGCCGGCGTCTTCGCCAGCAGGCCGGGCGTAACCAACTACCCAGAACACTATCTTTTTTTCGCCTCGACCTGTCCCCACTGCGAACAGGTGATAGCCGCGCTGAAAACCAGCGGCCGACTCACCGTGCACTTCAACCCCATCGACCGGGTCCGCGCCATCGATTTGGACAACACTACGGTCAACACCTCTTACACCCCGGCCCTCAACAAAGCCCTGTTGGCCGCCTTGGGGATCAACGAGATTCCGGTACTTATGACCAAAACGCCGGATGGATGGAACATCCGCCAGGGTGAGGCCGCCGTGTTTGCCGCTCTCAGTTTGCCCGCCCCAACCGCAACCACCGGCGGGCAACGGTCGAACTCCCTGGCACCGCCCGCGATGCAATCCGTGATTCCAGGCATGGACAGCAACGACAGCTGCCAGGTCTCCTCTCCGGATTGTGCCGCCAGACCGGGACAATCGACTATTCGTTGATTCCGGCTCCCGAAACAAATCCTCGATATTCTCCGACCTTGTACCGTAATCTCCATTTGACGAATACGCTTCGGCTTCTTATTTTAGGCACGGTTGCCCATCGTTTGCGCACGTTGCCCCACCCCTGCCGTCAATCCGGCGCGACATGAGTGTCTCCGACCGGCCATTTCGTGCCTGGCTGGCCACAAGAAGAGTCAATATGCTATCGTTTTCCCCAATAACGGCAACCACCGCGCTCGACCGGGACTGCCGCTCCGTCGATGTCCCATGCCTTATTGGCCTGGAATCCCCCTACCCTACGACAATCCTCTGGGATGAATGATTCGGGCCAGAAAACATGCTGCTGATCAAACAACTCACCGCCGATGGCTTGTGGATCGATCACTTTGCCGCCAATCCCGGAGAAGCCTGGTGCCTCATTGGCAGCAACGGTTCAGGCATTGAGCAATTCTGTGAGATCATCGCCGGAGAACAGACCGATTACTGCGCCAAAAAGTTGAGCCTGCCGCCGGACATCGGCGTACTGTCGTTCAAGCGGCAGCAGTCGCTTTTCGAGGCCGAACTCCGCAAGGACGACACCGATTTCCTTGACCGGATCGACCCCGGCACCCCGGCTCGCGCCTTCCTCACCGACATCGACCGGCATCGCTTTCTGATCGATCTGTTCGCGTTCTCCGACTTACTCGACCGGGGGTACCGCCAGTTGAGTTCCGGCCAGGTGCGGAAGCTCTGCCTCCTTGAGATCATCACCAAAGGCATCGGCCAGCTGATTCTGGAAAATCCGTATGAGGGGCTCGACCAGGCCAGCTGCGTAGAACTGAACCGCGTGCTGGCCGGGTTGCTGGCTCAGGGGATGGGCCTGCTCATCCTGGTCGGCAACAGCGCCGATATTCCCCAATGGTGCACGCATCTGGCGGCGTTTCGCGCCGGAACCCTCGCCGTCCAAGGGCCGAGGGCCGAGGTGCTGGCCGAGGTGAGCGGCTGGTTAACCAGCCAACCGCCGCTCTTTCAAGTCACGGTGGAGGACTTCCGCCAAGACCGGCGACAGCCGGAAGGAGCCGGAGATGCTGGCCCCAATCTGCTCACCCTGCGTTCAGGTTTTGCCCGTTACGGCGCAGTCGAGGTCTTCAACGGTCTCGATCTTGTCATCGATCGGGGCGGGCATACCTTGATCACCGGCCCCAACGGTTGCGGCAAATCGACCCTGCTGCAACTCATCAGCGGTGACCATCCGCTGTGCTACACCAACGATCTGACACTCTTCGGCCAGCGGCGCGGCAGCGGTGAATCGATCTGGGAACTGAAACAGCGGATGGGCATTCTCAGTCCGGACCTCCACCGCAATCACCGTGTGGCTGGCAGCGGGCTAGCCACCGTGGTCTCCGGGCTTTTCGACTCGATCGGACTCTACACCCGCCCCAGTGAAGCGCAACTGCAACTCGGCCGCCGCTGGCTGAGCCGCCTTGGCCTGGCACATAAGACGCAACAGCCGTTCCGCCAGATGAATTACGGCGAACAACGGCTGCTTTTGCTGGCCCGGGCTCTGATCAAGGCACCAGAATTGCTTCTCCTCGACGAACCGACCCAGGGGCTCGACGAACCCAATCGCATGGCCCTGCTCGACTTTCTCGCCGCTATTGCCAACGAGCAACTGACCACCATCGTCTACGTCAGCCACCGCCCGGACGAATACCGGGATTTTTTCCGGACGCATGTCCGGTTTGCATGAACCCCGGGGTGGATAAATTCCTCTTTGACCCCGGCATGTCCTGGAGTTGTATGAGATGCGCCGATGTCGCCCGCCGCCAAGCGGGTGAACGGTCGCAGCCGTTGCATCCGGTTCCACCCCACCGGGAGATGCGGGGCCGGCAAATTAGGACGGGCAACAGACGCGTTGCCCTCGAAAATGCGCGTTCATAGCGCCTTGGAGAAATTATGATATTGCCATACCGAGACTATCGGCCCCAGGTCGGCAAAGGTGGCTGGGTCGCCCCCAACGCCACCTTGATCGGTGACGTGATGCTGGGCGAGGATGTGTCGCTTTGGTTCGGAGTCATCTGCCGGGGCGATGTGCACCGGATCCGCATCGGCGCCCGCACCAACATCCAGGACCTCACCCTGCTCCATATCACTCAGCATACGGGAGCGGACCGGGCCGACCAGGACGGTCATCCGACGATCATCGGTTGTGAGGTCACAGTCGGCCATCGGGCCATTCTCCACGGCTGCACCGTGGGAGACCTCTGCCTGATCGGCATGGGGGCAATCATCCTTGACGGCGCGGTCATCGGCAAGGAATCAATCGTCGGGGCTGGTTCAGTGGTAACGCCGGGCAAACACTTCCCGCCTCGTTCCCTGATCATGGGAACGCCGGCCAAGGTGGTCAAAGAGGTCAGTGATGCCCAGCTGCAAGAGATGCAGGCCTCGTGGCGGCGCTATGTGGCGCTGAAAAACGAATACCATGAGGCCAGAGTGGGAGACTGCTTTTAACGGGCCGCCAGGCTCCGTTGTTGGGCGGTGTTAGAGAACCAGAACGGAATTGGTTTCTCCGTACTCGTTGGGGGAATAGCCGTCTGCCTCGGCATCGTTGACCCAGACACCGCCGTCGAGCACATAGCGGAAGCAATAGGAACGGCCGGCCGGCAAAGAGAGCGTGGCGGAAAAACTGCCGTCCTTGAGTTTCTTCATTGGCGCCTCCTGCGGCGACCAATCGTTGAACTCGCCAGCCACCACAGCGCTTTCTGCCTTTTCCTCGTTTTCGTACTTGAAGGTGACACGGCACATCGTTCCGGTTGTGGAATAACTTTTCTTCAGCATAAAAGATCTCCTTGCCCGTCGAGGGCGGATTGGCTCGAATCGTGGAGCAACACAACGGTATTCCATAAAATGGTATAACAGCCGATTACTGGGGGCAAGCACTATCTCAACGCGCAACAATCCTTAAACATCCGATGAAAACACCATGGATGAGAGGCGAGGCCTTGCCGAGGGCGCGCTGTTGCCGGTGAAACCGCTGCCTCGTCCCTGTAACCCCTCTGTTTTTCCAGTACGCAATACGTTTCCACCCATCCCGTATAATCAGTCATTCCCATTTTGTTGCCAACGACCATGACGACTTCCCCCACTGACCAGTCCAGACCGCGCATACCCGAATTGCTGGCGCCCGCCGGAAATTTCGAAAAATTGATCACCGCCATTCATTATGGCGCCGACGCCGTATATCTGGGCGGCAAGGCATTCAGTCTCCGTGCCCACGCCGCCAATTTCGACGAGGATGAACTGCGGCAAGCAGTGGTCTATGCTCACGACCGCGGCGTCAAGGTGTATGTCACGGTCAACATCTTTGCCCATAGCCGCGATCTGGAACACCTGGAGCCCTACCTGCTGCTGCTGCGGGAAATTGGCGTTGACGGCTGCATTGTCAGCGATCCCGGCATCCTGGTCATCGCCCGGCGGCTTGTTCCCGAGTTAACGCTCCACCTGTCCACCCAGGCCAATGTGACCAACATCGCCAGTGCCCGTTTCTGGGCCGAACAGGGGGTGAGCCGTCTCAACCTCGCCAGGGAACTCGGCCTGGATGAAATTCGAGCCATGCGAGCCGCCACCTCCGCCGAACTGGAGGTGTTTGTGCATGGAGCGCTGTGTATTTCCTATTCGGGCCGCTGCCTGCTCAGTCAGTATTTCACCGGACGCAACGCCAACCAGGGTGACTGTGCCCACCCCTGCCGCTACGCCTACGCTGTGGTCGAAGAAAAACGGCCGGGTCAATATTTTCCGGTCGAGGAAGACCAGCGCGGCACCTATATCTTCAACGCCCGCGATCTCTGCCTGCTGGACCGGCTCCCGATGCTGATCGATGCCGGCGTCGATGCCATCAAGATTGAAGGCCGGATGAAATCAACGGGCTATGTAGGGGCAGTGGTGCGGTTGTACCGGCTGGCCCTCGACTGGATCCAACAGCAACTTTTTTCCGGTCTCTCACCAGTTAGCCTCGTCTTGCCCGAAGTTTTTCACAAAGAATTGAACAAGATCGGTACCCGGGGGCAGACAGAAAACTTTTTCGCCTCCAGCCCTTCATCCGGCGACATGTTGTATGATAGAATGAGATTCGAACAAGGGTTCGTGCCTGCTGGCATTATCCGCGCCGCCGCCCCCCTCCTGGTTGAGACGCGACATACGATCTTAGTTGGCGACCAGGTGGAATATGTGGGGCGGACGGCCATTGAACCGGAATCGGTGACGGTCAGCGCCATCCAACTGGAAGATGGCACGCCGGTACATCGGGCAAATCCGGGCAGTAGAGTCATCCTGCACACCGAACCGCCCCTGGCAACCATTGAACCTCTCTCCCTGGTGCGCAAACAGATCAAGCCCGCATGAAACCTTTTCTCAGCGTCCCTTTTCTGCCAGAAGACAAGTACGTCGACTTCCTCTGCCGATGTGCCGCCGACCTGGACAGCATCCATTTCGACCTGTTGCGTGACCAGGATCTCGCCAGCCTTACCCAGATCTCACCGATCATCAGCCAGGCGGCCAATATTGCCGGACTTGCACGTCTGAACGGGCCGAAGAAATATACCCTGCTGAACAGCCGGTTTTATTCTCCCGAGCTGTTGACCGACCACGACTGCATCAAATCGATCCTGAGCAACCTGGACCACTGCCTGGATCGCGGGGTACTCGACGGCATCGTCTACAACGATTACTACCTGCTCCAGGCGCTGGCCAACGGGTCTCCCGAAATCGCGGCCCAACTCGAAGCGGTGCCCAGCATCAACGCCATGCAGGACTCCGTGCGTAAGATCGAGGCGCAACTGGTCTATATCGGTGCAACCGGCTTCAAGATGCCCGGCAAAATCATCCTCGACCGCTCGCTCAACCGTAACTTGGACGAATTGGCCAAGATGTGTCTGACCATGCACCAGAATGTCCCCGGGCTCAAGCTCGAGGCGCTGGCCAACGAAGGCTGCCTGCCCTATTGTCCCTTCAAGCTGTCCCACGATGCCTACATCGCCCTGGCCAACATGAAAGGCCTCGATCAGCTCCGTTCCCTCAACCGCAACGTCGGCTGCGTGCGGCTTTGGAGCGAACACCCGCACCGGTTGCTGCAATCGCCCTTCATCCGGCCGGAGGATATCGACCTCTATCTCTACCACGTGGATACGGTCAAACTGTGCGGCCGCTCGCTGGATTCCGATTTTCTGATCAACGCCATTACCGCCTACCGTGCCCGGCGGTACAACGGCAATCTGCTTGATCTGCTGAGCACCACCGCCTGGCTGGCTGACCGTCTCTATGTCGATAACAGCCTGCTGTCGTTCGATTTTGCCAACCTGCTTTCCCAATGCGACAACCGATGCGGCCGTTGCGGCTTTTGCCAGGAGTTGTTCGATTCCATCACCCACCCTCTTCCCCCCTCAGTGATCAGCGATCTGTACGCGGCTGCCAATTGACAGAGGGAAACACTGCGGGTAAGGTGCGGTCGTCTTTCCAACCCCCTGCCCCTTGGCGCCATACTACAGCCCGGCGGCAGGGCGGCCCATATCGGACACTCCTGACCTTGCCAAAGGCGACACGAGATGGAATCATTCGAACAGCTGCTCGCTGAATCAACGCGCATTCACGGTCATATCTGTGCCGGCCAGGTAATCGGCGTGCGCATGGCCATGGCCGGACTGGAGCGGATCAACATCATTGACCCCAAGGGAACCGAGCGGAAAAAACTCTATGTGCTGGTCGAGATCGACCGTTGCGCCACCGATGCCATCCAGTCGGTCACCGGGTGCAGCTTGGGCAAACGCTCGTTGCGCTGGCTCGATTTCGGCATCATGGCCGCCACCTTCGTCAACCTCGCCAGCAATCATGCGGTCCGGGTGGTTGCCCGTGAGGAAGCCAGGATTCTGGCCGAAAACTATTGCCCGGAAATGGCGGACAAATACCAGCGCCAACTGCAGGCGTACAAGGTCATGCCCCTGGATGAGTTGTTCACCTTCCAGCAAGTCGAGGTGAAAATCCCGGAATGCGCCCGGCCGGGCCGTCCGCTCCGCCGAGTCCAGTGCGACCAATGCGGCGACTGGGTTCAGGATTGCCGGGAGCGGGAACGAAGCGGCCGCACGCTCTGCCGCGCCTGCGACGGCGAGCGCTACTATCAGGTAATCGGACAAACGACGTGCTGACGGCAGTCCCCGTCTCTCGCGGCAATCAGATTGATGACATTTCCGGACAGGCGATCGAACCAATGAATTTCATTGTACAGCAGGTTGGCGGCAAGCGCGGCAATAATCTGAAGGAATAAAATCCGAGAAATTGACAAGGCGCTGGAGAGTGTTTTGCGCTTTGTGAATACAAGGCGGGAAAAACAATCATGGCAACAGAGCTGACCAAAGAACAGTTTGTTGAGATATTGCGTGATCCCAAAATTACGTATGACCTGGACAAGAGATTATTCAAATACATTTATTCGTGTCCAAACCACGAGGCAGCAGCGAGTGTGGCTGGCAAAGCTCTTGGATATGGAGGTAAAAGTACGCAAGCCCCTTTAAATTCGGAAATTGGACGCCTTGCAAAGCGTATAGCGAAAGGATACGATATTGATTTTACTGTCCGTAGCGAACGGAAATATAAATACTGGGATTTATTTTTTAAAGGTCGAAACAAAGATGGTCTTTTTATTTGGATGCTAAAACCTAATTTGATTGAGGCTCTTCGAGAATCGGGGATAGTTGCCTATACAGAACTTGACGACGACAGCGAAGAGCAGAAAGCGATACAAAGAGCAAAGCCAGCCACCGCGAGAGAAATAAAAGGCTCAGAGGACAGACCGCTGGATTATACAGGTACAGAGAAAAGTAAGACAATTAAAAAAAATAGCAGTTTTGCAAAAAGGGCTTTGCAAGATGCCGAATACACATGCCAAGTAGATTCAACGCACAAGACCTTCATAACTGTGTACGATGTACCTTACATGGAAGGACATCATCTCATCCCATGCACGGTAGATCGCAGTGAAGCCTTTATGAAGGAATACAAGAAAAATATTGATTGCGTTGCAAACATCATTTGCATCTGCCCGACCTGTCACCGAGCGGTCCACTTCGGGGACGAAAACACCAAAACGGAAAAAATAAAGGTAATGTTCGCAAAACAAATCGAGAAGCTGAAAAAAGTAGGCATAAATATAACCGAAGGAGAACTGCTGGAATTTTACAAATAATCGTACGTCGTTCTTCTAAAACTGCCCGTCGCCATATCATGGCGCTTCCTGACTTTCCTTGCCTCTGTATCCGCGAACCAGATGCGCCCCCGCGCTTTCGCCTTCCTGTCCAGGTTCTGCAACTGTTCATTTGGTAAAGGGAGCGCAAGGCAATGGCGCGAGGGTGAACCGAACTCAGCCCCAAAGCCGTTCCAGCAGGGACACATGATTGGTGCGGCGCAACTGCTTGAGCAAGTAAGAGAAATCGATACCGTAGCGCTGCTGGAAATCGGCGCTGCCTTTCCGAGCCTTCCTGATCGTTGTCCAGGGAATGTCGCCGGCAAACCCCAGCAGGATCACATTACTCCGCTTCCTGACCTGCATCCGCAGCAAACGGCCTTCGCATCCTTCCCAGGCCGCACGCGCGGCCTGCTCGTACACCGCCCGGTCGCCGCTCCACAGGTTCACGGCCAGTACGCCGTCAGGATGCAGACGGGCGACAATTTTCCTGTACAGGGTGGGATCGAACAGGGCCGGCGCCATACATCCGGGCCCGAAAATGTCGAGGAAGGCGATGTGATAGCCGGAGGAGACAGAGGACCGGAGAAACGAAAGCGCATCCTGGTGGATGACCCGAAGCCCTTGCTGTTGCCGCGGCAGATGGAAGATGCGGTGGGCCAGATTGATCACCAGCCGCTCTTTCTCCACGACATCGATCCGGGCGCCGGGGTGGTGGTGGAGCAGGAAATGCGGGAGAGCGCCGCCTCCCAAACCGATGACGAGGAAGGAGCTCGGCCGGGGATGGAGCAGCAGCGCGGTGGCCATCCACTGGGTATAGGCAAGCTGCAATGCCCAAGGCCTGCCGAGATCGATGCTGGTCTGGCTTTCCTCGGTGCCGAAACGCAGGGTGCGCACCCCGTTCTCGTCGGTGACCAGCACAGGGTGCTCGCCGGTCCAACCGCTGTACACCAACTGGCGCACCGGGTCCGCTCCGACAAAAAAGGCTGCGGCACCGAACATTCGATGCCACAGCCCGCAAAGAGTCATAAAAGAACTGCCTGGTCGGAAGCGATCCGCCGGAAGAAGGCGATCACCAGCCGGAGGCAGTACACAGGATCAGATCGTTTTCATGCACGATGAAAATCAGTTACATCCCTTGAGGCCTCAGCCGCCGCTTTTGGCCGGGGCCTGCTTCTCGGCCTCGGCGACCGAACCGGCAATGGCGCTGCGGCTGACCTTAATCCGCACGTTCTCGGCGATTTCCAAGGTGACGACCGTGTCGGTCAGGCTGGCGATCACCCCGTGGATGCCGCCGCCGGTAATCACTCGGTCGCCCTTTTTGAGGTTGGCCAGGTAGTTCTGGTGCTCCTTGGCTTTTTTCTGCTGCGGCCGGATGAGCAAAAAATAAAAAACGACAAAGATGAGAATCAACGGCGCAAATTGGGCAATGCTCGCCATTCCCGCAGGTGCCGCTGCGTCAGCGGCCCAGGCAACTCCACTCATGGACTTTCCTCCAATTCAACTTAATCTTCGGCCAATGGTTCGGCCCGTTGCTGATAAAAGGCGTGACGAAAAGCGAGGAACCGGTCTGCCCGGATTGCCTCTCGCATCTCAACCATCAACGCGCAATAATAGTGCAGATTGTGGATGGTGTTCAGTTGGTAAGCCAGGATCTCGCGGCTCTGGAACAGGTGGCGCAGATAGGCGCGCGAAAAATGGCGGCAGGTATAACAGCCGCAGGTTTCGTCCACCGGCCGCTGGTCCTGCTGAAAACAGGCGTTTTTTATAACAAGTCTGCCCCGCGAAGTAAAGAGCATTCCATTGCGTCCATTGCGCGTGGGCATGACGCAATCGAACATGTCGATGCCGCGATGCACTCCTTCGACCAGATCTTCAGGCGTGCCCACCCCCATGAGATAGCGGGCACAATCGGCCGGCAGCCGGTCGGCGACGGCAAGCAATTCGTACATCAGTTCCTTGGGTTCGCCCACCGACAGCCCGCCCAGGGCATAGCCGTCAAAGCCGATCTCCACCAGTTGTTCGATTGCTTCCACCCGCAGATCCGGATACATGCCGCCCTGAACAATCCCGAACAGATGTTGGCCGGTTCCACTCTGGGCGGCCCGGCACCGTTTGGCCCAGCGGGTGGTCAGGGCCGTGGCCCGGATCGCCTCGTCACGGCTTGCCGGATACGGGATGCAGGTGTCCAGCGCCATCATGATGTCCGAGCCGAGCGCCTCCTGCACATGCACCGCGTCCTCGGGGCTGAGAAACAGCCGGGAACCGTCAAGATGGGAGCGAAAGGCCGCTCCTTCCTCGGTGATCTTGGCCAATTCCTGGAGGCTGAAAATCTGAAACCCGCCGGAATCGGTGAGAATCGGCCGCTCCCAGTGCATGAACCGGTGCAGGCCGCCGCAGGCGCGGATCAGCTCATGCCCGGGCCGGATATACAAATGGTAGGTGTTGCCTAAAATGATCTGGGCGCCGATCTCGGCCAGGTTCTGCGGGGTCATCGCCTTGACCGAGGCCTGGGTTCCCACCGGCATGAACACCGGTGTTGCCACGGTGCCGTGGAGCGTGGCCAGCTCGCCATACCGGGCCTGGCATTCGCTGGAGCGGCCCAGCAGCATAAAAGGCGAAGCGGCGGTCATAGCGAAGCTGGAATCACTCGACACGGAGAACCGTAACCTCGCAATGCAGGACCTGGCCGGCAAGCGGATGGTTAAAGTCGACGGTCGCGGTCGTCTCTCCGATGGCGCTCACCACTCCCTGCAATTCCTCTCCCTGCGGACCGACCGCCGTGAGCACCGAGCCTGACTGCCGGGCTTCCTCGGGCACGTGCGAGAGGGGCACCTCGATCAGGGCGTCTTGACTGGCTGCCCCGTATCCATCTTCGGGCTGGATGCTCACCCTGAAAGAATCGCCCGCTTTCTTCCCTGCCAAGGCCTGCTCCAAGCCGGCAAGAAGCTGCTCCTCGCCATGCGTGTAGGTGAGCGGTTCGCCATCCGTGCTGGATTCCACGGTCTCACCGCTCTCCAGGGTCAGGGTATAGGTGATGGTCACGGTGCTGCCTTGGCTGATAATCATGATGTCCTCAATGGAAGAAAAGACCGGCCGGATTGCCCCAGCCGGCGGCGTGCGCACAGCTATATCCTGCCCGCCGGACAATTGCAAGACCGCTTTGCCCGCCGCGTTGCGGCCGATCCGCCGGTGGACCAGCTCTCGATCAGGAGAGCAGGGCGGCCAGTCGCCGCTCAAGTTCACTCCGCTGCCTGTGGATCGAACGATTGAGGTAGAGCTGGACCAGAGCCCGATGCAGGTTTTCTCCTGCCCGGTTGACCTTGAAATAGCGATTGCCTTCCAGGTGATCAGTGAAGAAACGCAGGCCAAGCTCGAAACTGATCAGGGCAGCGGCATCCACCAGCAGCTCCCGGTCCGCCAGCGCCAACAGATGAGCAGCCCGGCGCAGATAGCCGGTCATCAACCCCTGGAACATCTCCGGGGCAAAGACAACGGCCTTGGGGTCGGCTTGATGCTCGCCCAGCGGATTGCAGCAGGAGCGCAGGCAGTCGCCCAGATCGTGGAGCAGGAGGCCGGGCTTGACGGTATCGAAATCAATCAAACTCACTGCCCGGTCTTCCTTGGCGGCGAAGAGGAAGTTGGCCGCCTTGGGGTCGCCGTGGATTACTCTTTGGCTGAGCCGGTCCCTGGCGTCTTCGAGGACCGAGGCCGTTGGCCGCAGGAGTTCGATCATTTCGCGGCACGACGATTCCCCTCGGTCGCCGCTCCAGGTCATGCCCCGGCAAACCGCGTCATACCACTCCAGATAACGGGGGGTGACATGGAAATCGGGCAGTGGATCGGCCAGGAGATCAGGATTGAGATCAGCGGTCAGGAGATGAAAAAAGCCCAGCAGGTCACCGACCGCCTCGGCCTGGGCCGGGGTCGTCAGGCTGGCCAGGGTGCGGGTCTGCTCAAGATAGGTCAACAGCCGCCAGCAGCAACCAGAGGCATCGAGATAGTGGTTCCGGCCATCAGGGGCGGCAACCAGCCGGAAAAAAACAAGGCCAGGCACAGCGGATCGGCCAAGATGCGTGGTCACCAACTGCATATTGACCATCACTGCCGCCAGATCGGGAAACACCTGGGGATGCAGCCGTTGCAGGACCAAGTGCCTGCCATGGGCCAGCGTCACCCGCCAGGTGTCGTTGATATTGCCCAGACCCAGAGGCTCAAGGGCGCGGATGGGCTGTCCCGGCAGGAAAAACGCCAGGGCGGAGCGGGCGGTCATCAATGGCGGCAACTCATGTCAGCCGCCATTTTTTCAAACCGCCTGACAACGCTGTCGCTTCGCAGCATGCTCCCGACCTGATCGCCCATGCTCAGAAGTCGAAGCGGTATCCGCCCTTGATCGCCCAAGGAGCGTTGAACTGGCTGCCGTTAGAGCGTTCCAGATCAATGAACAGTTTGTGCGCATTCGCCAGCCGCGCTGTTGCTCCCACCCCATAGACGATCCAACTGTCCCTCAAGCTGTCCTGCACATGGACGCCATCGAGCGCGACCCCGATATCGCCGTTAAATTCACGGACACCGGATACCTTGGCGTAGATATCCAGCGGCGTATCAGCCTTTTTGGTTTCATAGCCTACGAGAAGACCGACACGGCCCAGAAGCGAATGCAGCCGATCGGCATTCACCAGCAGGCCATTGGAGGCGACCACATCGCCTCCGCTCAGGTTTTGGCTGCTCAATTGGAGCTGTGGTTCAATATGAAACCCTTCGTCACCAGAACCGAAATGAAACCGGTAACCTGTTTCAACAGAAGCGCCCAAACCTCTGGTGCGCAGAGAATTTGCGCTCACTCTGGTGCCTTGCGTGGTGAGCACGTCAAAGTCATTGTCCATCCACATATAGCGGACCATCGCATCAACATACCATCCTTGTGCACCAATATACGTTCCATATATTGCAGCGCTTTTGGAATTCTCACTGCCTTTGCCGGTAGGATAATCCACATCGCCTCTCGCGAACGATCCCATAAACCCTACGTACATCTCGCCGCAGGAAGCACCGCAAATTTCGAGTTTACGATCAGCTCCCGCCTGCATTCCCCAGTAGGACATATCGAACCCATGGAGGAAGTAGCTGTCGCCGCCTCCCTGGAGGAAGTTGCCGCTGCGCCCTTCATAGGAACCGCCAAATCCTTTGGCCCAAAGACCGGAACTCCCGGGGTCCTGGCGCAGATCCCCCAAACGTTGGACGAGGGCCTGGGTTTCCGCGTAGGCGAGCAGATACTGGGCGGCCACACCCTCGATTGCTGCGGAACCATCCTGCGAAGTGCTCCCAATGCCCTGCAGAAACCAGGTATTGGTTGTTCCGTCCAGGTTGTTGTGCAGGGCGTATTGGAAGCCGCCCAGATCAGTGGCCGCAATGGGCTGGCCATGGATATTGGTCAGGTTGAATGTCAGGTTATTGGATGCGTTGGTGCCATTGGCGTAAATTAAATCAATTTTTTCGCTGCCGGTCACCACTCCTGTGCTTGCGTCCAGCACCGCGACATTGTGATGATGCACTGCCGCCGAATCCACATCGTTGATGATTACATTATCCGCTGTCGAGGTGGTGGGGTCGGCGCGAAGGACAAAGAGCGAGCCATCGGCGGTGGTGAGCAGGTTGCCGATGGTGATTTTGGTGCCCGGATGAGCGCCCTGCTGCACTGCAATCGTTGACGCGTTATCCAACGATAAGGTCGTCACGGTCGAATCCTTGGTCACATCCCAACGGGTGTCGGTGAAAGACATATTGAGCGTTGACGAGTTGACGCCCACATCCGTGCCGCCGGTCAACACCGAACCGGATTTAAAGGTCAAATCAATAGCGCCGTAATCATCGGCGACAATATCACCTGTGATGTTATACTTACCGGCCCCGGTAACTTTACCGAGTAATGCATCGCTGGTGCCGCCAGCCCGAATCGCCACGGCGTCTTTCGCCGTACCCACCGCAATGGTGGCGCCTTGCAGTTCAATGGTGCCGCCAGCCGCAAGCAGGGCATCGGCTCCGTTTCCGGTGGTGGTGATGGATGCGTTGTCGCCCAGGCTCACCTTGCCGCTACTCTCGGCAAAAACTCCGTACGAACTGCTCCCCGCGGTGTTAACGGTCAGATCATTGCCGGCAGTAATGATTGAATTGGCGCCGGACGCATACAAGCCATACGCATTTGTCGTCGTACTGGTGGACCATGAACCAGTGCTGGTGGTTTCTACTGTGACATGATCTCCCAGCACAACCCTGCCGCCATTGTATGCATAGGCACCCCAAGAATTGGCGCCTCCCAGTGTAATCGTCGAGTTATTGCCCAGCGTAACGGTCGAGCCGGATGTTGCATCGCCTAGATAGGCATAGAGTCCATACGTCCCATAATTATCAGACCAGATGGTGGCGTCATTGCCAATCGTTACGGTTGAATATGAAGAATCGCCACGAAACCCGGCCCGGACAATGTAGTTTGTGTCGCGGCTTGATTGTGGTGCAGAGCCAATTTGCACGCCGATGGATGCATGGTCGCCAATGTTGATGGTGGAGCCGTTCCGCGCCAATACCGCACCACGATGGTATGGATCGGTGGGGTCATCATCTTCATTGATGATTTTTGCATAATTGCCAATGGTAATATCTGAATTATGCCATGCAAGGACAACAGCCTCTTCACCTCCGTAAATATTTCCCTTTAAGGTGGCATTATCTCCAACTACAACATGACTCCCTTGCTCAGCCATAATAGCTATTCCAGTTGTTCCCAGATAGACATTGACCGTTGAGTTGTCTCCTATACGAATGGTGCCGCCGTTGTAGACATATAATCCATCATTAAATGCTCCGTCTATATCTACCTTATCCAGGATAATCTGCCCGCCATCCGCCGCATGCAGTCCATATGTGCCTAATCCGTATCCTGGCGGCGGGGATACGCCATCTGCAATCCGCAATGTAATGGTCGTGCCTGGATCACTTGTTACCGTTTGCCCGGAAGATGTTGCGCCCAGCACGAAGTAATTAGGAAAATCTCCCTGGGTTAATGTTAACGTTGAATCCTCGGTAAAATGACGGCTGCCGGTTAAAGGCGGTCCTGATATGGTAAGCGCCCACGCCGATCCAACAGAGAGAAAACAGGTCAAAAATGCAATCGACCCTGTTCGTTTTGCGTTTGCGGCAAACAGAACATAGCCATGTTGCTTCATCCATGATTCCAACCAAGGCTTCATATTAAAAAATACTTTCATCATAGGACATTCCCGCCAGCTCATAAAAATTGAATACAAAATGATCGCAACTGTTTCTATCTGATATTAATGAGTACGTTATTCACCGAACACAGACCAGAGTTTTTTCTGTCATTTCGACGAGCACAGCGAGGAGAAATCTATAAATACTTCCGTAAGTTCTCGCGCAAGCCAAGGAGATTTCCCCCTTTGGTCGAAATGACGAAACAAGGGCTGTTGTTCGGTGATTAATGACCATATTCATAGTTTGCATATACAGACGATGCGGCACTGCTTTTGAACAAGTGCGCCGCAAACTGCTGTCCCATAATTTTTTCCACAGTTGCATCTGCAAAAAAAATCAGCATATTGCCCCGATGGCTGGGCAAAAAATCCCATTCGCCCATCGTGATGCCCCATACCGTCCAGGGGAGAGAGGAGCCTCTTTGTTTGCGCTTACCTCATGCCCGCGTGTCGGAAGCATTTAATATACCATACGCTGTCAAATTGTAATAATTATTGTTCTGATATTAACTCATTATATTTCCGATTGATTGCCCGACTAATGAGTATTCTTGTTATTCATCAGAGTAATATCTTGGCGCCCCCTCTCTCTTAGCCGTACCGCTTCGCTAATCGCAGCGCACACCTTAAAATAACGATGCAATTCGCATCAACACCCGCGCCTTCATCTGCAAAAATGGCTCTGGAGTTTGCCGAAAAAAGCCGCCGTAGTCTTTGCCGACGAGAGGACAGTGTCAGCGGCAGCAGAGGAAGCCGAGGAGACGGCCAACGTCAGCTCGCCTCAATCTTGTTTGAGAAAATTCTTTGCGAACGCATCCGCCCAGGTCAGCGCCGTGAAATAGGCATCGATCATCGCTCCTGGCACGATGCCGAGCTGGGTGAGATGGGCTGCGCATTCCTGAAATTCGCCTTTTTCGTAGGCGGTGACGGCCTGAATATAGGGAGCGAGCGGCCCGGAGCGCTGGTTGAGGGCATCTTTCAGGTCATCGGTGAGCGGTAATGTCGAGGTGAGCTCGGCCATGGGCATATCAAGCATGGCATCGAGCAAGGAGAAGAGACCGAGAAGAAAAAGCTGGGATTCGTCCGCCTGCCCGCTGCGGGAAGAAGCGGCCAGGAGTTGGCACAGCCGCGCCCTGACCATCGACAGGCGCATGAGTTCCGAAGATTTGCCCACGGAGAGTTCCGAGATCGCGGCCAGAGAAACAAACTGCCGGACGCCGCTTTCGCCCAAATAGGCCAAAGCGTAGCGGATTGAAGTGACGTTACGGGGCAACGCATAGTAGGCGGAGTTGATATAGCGGAAAAGTTTGTAGGAAAGCGCGACGTCCGGAGTCACCATCCCTTCGATTCTGCGCAGATCGACTGCCGGCTGGCAGACTTCGGCCAGGAGGTTGAGCAGAACGACTTTCACGGTATCAATGGTCTTGTTTTTAAGCACCTCCGGCTTGTCGAGGAAATATCCTTGGAAATAGCTGAATCCTAACGACTGCGCGAGTTGGAACTCCTGATAATTCTCGATTTTTTCGGCAAGCCAGGCAACATCCGGATAACGTTGCATCCTGGCCATGCTGTCGGCCAGCCGCCCAAGGTCGATTGCCCGCAGGTCGACCTTGACGATATCCATCAGGGGAATCAGCTGTTCGGACTGGGCATTGAAGTCAAAGTCATCCAGGGCCAGGGTATATCCTTGCGCCTTCAATTCCTTGCAGGCCTCAAAAACCTGGGGGGAAGGGAGAATCGATTCAAGGATTTCGACGATGCAGCGCTGCCGGGGCAACTGGAGCGGGGTCTTGTTGAGGAGGTGGTTCTCGGTGAAGTTGATCAGAGCCCGATGAGGGCCGGTTATCGCATCCAGACCGATGTTGAACAGGACATGGGCCAGAACACCATGGGTGGCTTCGTCGCTGTCCATGCGTTCAGGGAAGGTGTTGTCCATGCTCGACCGAAAAAGCACTTCATAGGCGAAGAGGCGCTTCTGGCGGTCGAAGATGGGTTGCCTTGCAATATAAACAAACATCGTCCGCTTATGCCCCGCGTTGAATAAATGCGATCAATTTTCTGCCGGCAAAGAGGTTGAAACGCAAGGGCTGGAAAATTTTTGATATGCCTGATCCGGCGTTAGCTTTGAGAAGGACTAACATGTTATACATTTCGGATCTCTCCGGGCAAGCTACAAGGCGGCTAACCCAAGGATGATTTTAATGTATTAATATTCATTATCAAACTATTTTTATTCCTATCATGATTGCGTTATGTGGTAGTGCAAATTATATTCGTCGAGTCATAATTGAACGACGCACCATAAATACACTCAATAGAGGGAAATGCCATGTCCACAACCCAAGACAATTTGCAGGAAGCGTTTGCCGGAGAAAGCCAGGCGAATCAAAAGTATCGCGCATTTGCCAAAAAGGCGGAACAGGACGGATTTGTCAACATCGCCAAACTTTTCAGAACCACCGCCGAGGCCGAACGCATTCATGCCGAAGGGCATCTCAAGGCCTTGGATATGATCGCCTCGACCGCTGAAAATCTGCAGGCCGCCATTGATGGCGAAACCTACGAGTTTACCGAGATGTATCCGCCAATGGTCGAGAAGGCCGTGACTGATGGTCACAAGGCGAAAACCATGTTCAAATTTGCCGTCGCTGCGGAAGCTGTTCATGCCCAGATCTATACCAAGGCGCTGGAGGCAGTAAAAAAGGGGGTGGACCTGGATGTCAGCGCATTTTATCTCTGCCCGGTGTGCGGCCACATCGAATTGGGAGCGGCCCCGGAAAAATGCCCGATATGCGGCGCCAAGCAGACCATATTCACGCAGGTTGCCTGACAGTAAACAAATAATTCCATCATCTTTCCCACCCGCAGCACCCTCCTGCCCACCCTGACCGGGAGCGGTAGCACCGCTCCCCGGTTTTTATCCCCCTTCCGGCGACAAGCATCTCGACCGGGAAAATACGCGGCCACCAACAGGCATCTTGCCGCCGCGGCTCAAGGAGACTTGGCCGTTCTCGGGCTGATTGAGGGCGATCAGCACCCACAGCCGGTATATGCTGGCTTTTTCCTTAAGAAAAGTTGCTTCGGCGGCTTGCGGATTCCGTGGGAAAAATATATCTTGCGCACCGCATTGCGTGTTGCCCTGAAGGGCTGCTGATCCTGTCCTCAATCTTTCGCGTATCTCGACCGCCATGACCTCCATCCATTCCTCGCCCGACCAGGCCTCGGCCACCCTGTTGATCCACTGCCCCGACAGCAAAGGGATCGTGGCCACCGTCAGTGAATTCATTTACAGAAACAACGGGAACATCACCAATCTCGATCAGCATGTCGATGTGAAGCGCAAGGTCTTTTTCATGCGGATCCAGTGGGAGTTGCGCAACTTCATCATCCCGGACGACAAGATCGGCGAGTATTTCGACACCTTGATCGCCAAAAAATTCGATATGCAATGGCAACTGCACTTTTCCCACGAAGTGCCCAACATGGCGGTGTTCGTCTCCAAGCAGTCCCATTGCCTCTACGACATTCTTTCCCGATGGCGATCCCAGGAAATCGAGGTCAATATTCCCCTGATCATCAGCAATCATCCCGAACTCGAACCGATAGCGCGGCAGTTCGGGATCGATTTCCATTGCTTCGAGATCAACGGGCTCAACAAGCAGGAACAGGAACAGGCCCAACTGCGCCTGTTGGCTGAGCATCAAATCGAGTTCATTGTGTTGGCCCGCTACATGCAAATTTTGTCAGAGCCATTCATCGGCCACTATGCAAACCGGATCATCAACATCCATCATTCCTTCCTGCCCGCATTCCCGGGAGCCAAGCCGTACCATTCTGCCTTTGAGCGCGGGGTGAAGGTCATCGGCGCCACCAGCCATTACGTGACCAAGGAGCTTGACGCCGGCCCGATCATCGCCCAGGACATCATCCGGGTCAGCCATGCCGACTCGGTGGAAGATTTGATCCGCAAGGGCAGGGACTTGGAGAAGGTGATCCTGTCCCGTTCAATTTGGCACCATCTGCAGCGGCAGATCCTGGTGTATCAGAACCAGACCGTGGTCTTTTCCTGAAATTCCAGTGAGGCCGGTTTAGGTCTGCAGCCCTCCATCCGGCCCAGCCGCCTCAAACAGATGAAATTCGAGACTTCCCTCATAAATCAAAAAGGTGCCAATATACCTTCCCGGCTCATCGGGCACTGCGGTATTGGTCGTGTAAATACCCAGATACCGCTCTTCAAGAGGCATGTCCGGGTCCACCAGTACCCAGAGCAGCGGCGCGTCGTCTCCTTTGGTCTGCACGGTGAGCAGTTGGGCGCCGTGCGGTAAGGGGAGGGACTGAGTCCGGTTAGGGGTGAGTTCGAATTTCCAGATCGTTTTCATGCTGCGTTCCGCTATGTTGTTTGCAATCAAGGATGACAGATCAGGTTCTATGCCGCCGCATCCGGTCTGCCCGGCATGGGCGGCTCTTTTGTTTACCGCTGCCACCTTGGCGGCGCAATGGATATCATCCTGCTGTTTTTCGCATTCTGCGCAACGGCGGGTTGGCGGCTACTGGTTTGAGGTGGCTTGCTGTGGTTGGTCGGGATCTTCCTGGTGGAAGCGTCGGCATTGAGGAGAAGGAAGATCATGGGGAAGGAAGGAGCGCACAGGCTGAAGGCGCCAATCGCATGCCTGTATTTTTTGGTTGTCGCGCTGCTGCTCACGCAAGCGGCCGATGTTGTTGCCGCCACGCAATCACGGCGATATGCCCTGGCCTACAGTTGGGACATGAAGTGGCAGCGGGTCTTCGACTACCGGCAGAGAATCGCCACCCTGCTGGAGCTGCAACCGGACAGCCAACTCAAAATCGTTGCCCGGGAACAGGAGTACGGCATTGTCTGGAATATCAACGCGCCGCTGGCGCAGGCCAAGAAACAGGCCGAGCAGCAGAATGTACGCCTGCGACGGGCAGGGCTCAAGTCGGCGCAGGTCGTCGCCACCACCAGTTTTTCCAGCCTGTATCATATTCGCGTGAGCCAGGCCTCCGGCCCTGACGCCCTGCAAGAAGAGTACACCCGGCTGAAGAATGCCCTCGGTCCACGGGGAGAAAAACTGGCTATCGAACAAACCGATTCCCGGATTTGGGCGATTATCTACCGGGGTTGGGAAAAGAAAGGCGAGGCGGAAAAAAGCGCCCGAGACCTCGCATCTCGCTTACCCCGGACCAACAGGGCACCGGTCCTCATTGCCGCCATGGACCGGCCAGCCGTTGCGATTGTTCCTGCCCCTTCCCTGGCAGAGGACCGGAAAAAACCGGCCGATGCAATCAAAAATCAAGAGCGGGCGTCGAGCCGCCAGGAGGCTGGCGCCGGGTTCAATACCCGGATCAGCTCCCTCCTTCAGGCAGAGATCCGCAAAGCGAACATGTCGCCCCAGGTGCGTACCGGGTGGGCAGCCTACGATCTCACCGCCGACAAGTACATAGTCAGCATCAACCTGAACCAATCCTTCCAAGCGGCCAGCATGATCAAGCCGTTTGTCGCCTTGGCCTTTTTTCACCAGGTCGACAAGGGCAAGGCATCGTACACGCGGCAGCATCGCCAAATGATGGAGGCCATGATCCAGCATAGCAGCAATCAAGCGACGAATTGGTTTATCCGGCAGCTTGGCGGTCCTACGCGGTGCGAAGCCCTGCTGAAAAAGGAATATGGCCATCTGATTGGACAACTCAAGTTCAAGGAGTATATCCCGCCCGATGGGCGCACCTATCTGAATAGCGTGCAACCATACGGATACATACAATTCCTCAAAGCGCTGTGGCGGTATCAGGTACCGAATGCCAAGGAATTGCTTCGGGTAATGACGCTGCCCGGTCCTGACCGGCTGGTCTATGGCACCCATCTGCCCAATAGCATAGAAGTGTACGACAAGACCGGCACAACAGCGCTCCTGTGCGGCGACATGGGTATCCTGGTCGCGCGGGACAAAGAGGGGCGCAAGGTTCCCTATGCGGTAGTCGGCATTGTCGAGCGCTCGACCAAACCAGCGGACTACAAACAATGGATGCAGGCGAGCGGCAATGTCATCCGCAAATTTTCCTCGCTCGTGTACGAAGAGATGCAACAAAAATACAATCTGCAATGAACGCTCTTCCAAGGCCAGAGCACCGGCTGTCGCCAGTCCTGGCCGATAGTCAGACGCGGCGCCTCTCCCTTTCTCCTCTTACAGCCTCCCTGGTGTAAACACACGGCGGTTCTGGAGGGTGCACGTTGGCGCGAAGAGCGGCCTCCCTCTTCTCCCGGTTGCGCGCAACAGAAGGCGATGGCCGTTCTTTCCGTCTCCTCACGTCCAACCGCGGCAAGATCATCCTTGCGCATTTTGCCATTTCTGTTATCTGTGCTGTACGTTTCACCGTCGCAGAACAAGCCGGCCCGCTTCCATCAGCTTCAGGCCTGCTCCCGGAATTTTTTCTCTTCAGGAGCCTGTCATGACCTTTCCCATTGATCTTTCGACCTACACCCCCCTTCGCTTTTCCGTGACCCAGGAATCGCTGACCGGAGAGCAGCGGGCCGCCTTGCGGGCCAATATCGACCTGGTGCGCGATGCCATCGTTTTCTTCACCGCCCTGGCCAACACTAAGGATTTGGGCGGGCACACCGGCGGCGCCTACGACATCGTGCCCGAAATCCTGATCGCCGACGGGTTCATCAAGGGCAGCGATGCCTGTTACCCGGTCTACTTCGACGAGGCCGGTCACCGGGTGGCCATTCAATACATGATGGCGGTGCTCAACGGCTACAAGGCGCCCGAATCCCTGCTGCATTACCGGGAATTCGGCAAGGGCTTCTATGGGCACCCCGAACGCAATGAGGCCGCCGGCGTCTTTTTCAGCTCAGGCCGCCTGGGGCACCTGTGGAGCCATGTCAACGGCGTGGCCGAAGCCCATCCGGACAAGGCGGTGTTCCTCTTCGGCAGTGACGGCTCCCAGCAGGAGGGCAGCGATGCCGAGGCGGCCCGCTATGCGGTGGCGCGGCAACTGAATGTCAAGCTGCTGCTCGACGACAACGACGTCACCATCGCCGGCCACCCCAGCGCCTACATGCAAGGGTACGACCTGGCCCGTACCCTTGTCGGTCATGGCCTTAATGTTCAGGTCTGCGCCGGTGAGGACATCGACGCGCTCTTTACCTGCATCCGCCGCGCCCTCGCCAGCCAAGGCCCGGCGGCGGCGGTGATCAAACGGAAGATGGCGCCCGGCGTGGCCGGCATCGAAGGGCTGCCCAAGGGGCACGACGTCATTCCGGTGGCCATGGCCATCGACTACCTCTCCGCCAAAGGCCGCGACGCGGCAGCGGCCATGCTCAAGGAACCGCCGCCAAAGGCCGCCAAGACCGCATACCGCGGCAGCACTGCCGAACAGGCCAAGAACCGCGACGAATTCGGTGCAATCGTCAGCGACATCATCGCGGGCATGGACCATCCCGCCGGCAAGGTGCTGGTGGTCGATTCTGATCTTGAAGGTTCCTGCGGCCTGCACCATATCCGCAAGCGCCATCCCGAGGTCTATGTCCACGGCGGCATCATGGAGCGCAACAACTTCTCGGTGGCCGCCGGTTTCGGTTCGGCACCGGGCCGCCAGGGCATCTTCGGCACCTTTGCCGCCTTCCAGGAGATGGTCATCTCCGAGATCACCATGGCCCGGCTCAACCAGGCCAATGTCCTGGCCCATTTCTCCCATTCCGGGGTCGACGACATGGCCGACAATACCTGCCATTTCGGCATCAACAACTTCTTTGCCGACAACGGCTTGGCCGAACACGACCGGACCCGGCTGTATTTTCCGGCCGATGCCTTGCAGTTGCGGGCCATCGTCACCAGCATTTTCAACGATCCGGGTTTGCGTTTCCTCTTCTCCACCCGTTCCGGCACCCCGTTCATCCTCGACGAACAGGGCAACAGGCGTTTCGGCGACGGCTATGTCTTCAGGCAGGACCGCGACGAGATCATCCGCCAGGGCCGTGACGGCTACATCGTCTCCTACGGCGAGATGCTCTATCGCTGCCTGCACGTGGTCGAACTGCTCAAGGAAGAGGGCATCGACATCGGCCTGATCAACAAGCCGGTGCTCAATGTGGTGGACGAGGCCATGCTGGCCACCGTGGGCACCAGCCCGATGGTCCTGGTGGTGGAGACCCAGAACAGCAAGACCGGCTTGGGCATCCGTTACGGTTCCTGGCTGCTGGAACGCGGCTTTATGCCCAAATACGGCGTGATGGGCACCTGGAAGGATGGCGCCGGCGGTTTGTCCGAGCAGATCCCGCACCAGGGTATGGGCAGCGAAGCGATTATCGATAAGGTGAAGCAGATGCGCACAAGCTGATCACCGGCCTGCAAGGCCACTGTCATCAGCAAGCCGCCGAAGTCACCTGTTCAGGGCCTTCGGCGGCCTTTTTCGTACGAGAGAAAAAAGAGCCCTTGGCGGGTGCGCCAAGGGCTCGAATCATTCATGGTGCGGCAAAAAAGGGCCTTGCCCTACTAAACAAAATCCTGGGGGGTGACAATCCCGCCTTTAGCGGCTTTGAGCGCCAGGAGACCGGCCTTCTGTTCCTTATAGATGGCAAACAATCGGGCAGATGCTCCCGGCTCCTTGCCCCAGGCAGCCTCCTGCAGATCGATCCGGGCGATGATGTTGTCGATGTACAGGGAGAACTGCATGGTGTAGAGCGATTCCGGGTACTCCTTGTTGATCTTGTGCACAAACAGTTTGTTCAGATCCTCGTATTTTGGGATCATGCCGATCGGGGTTTCGATGGCCTGCACATCGCCATGGGTGAACTGTTCGAGCCAGCCGAGCCAGACATGGACATCCCGCTTCTCGCCCAGCAGGCCTTTGCCGCTGCCGCTCCGCGCCTCGTGGGTGAGGAAGTAGTTGAGCCCGGCCATGATCGGTTTCTTGGTCATTTTGGGGTTGCTGTAAAAATTGAACTGGGCGTCGAGGTACTCGGCCAGCGGGCTGGCGACGAACGGCGCGTTGGCCCATGGCTGGCGGTTGACGCCACTGGCCCCGATCTCGGTGGCGGTGGCTTTGGAGACGATGGAGGCACCGATAACCACCCCGGCATCCATGTTCTTGGCCACCCAGATGGGAGGCATGGTGTTGGAGTCACGGCCCGAATAGGTGATGACCTCAATGACGATGCCGCGTGGGTCGGCGTTGACCTGCTCGTTGTGGTTGCCAACCACCGCAGCCTTGAGCGTGCATCGCGAGTTAGGATGGGACATGGGCACTCCTGCCGTGGCCGGAGTCCATGCGCCTTGGAAATTAACGCCTTGAGCGGGAGGCGGCTCACCGTCTCCGGTCCAGCGGGGCTTGCCTTGCGGATCGACCAGAACATTGGAGAAGATCACCTCGGCCCCTGGATGCCGCAGGCACTGCATCAGGTAGGGGTCGCCTTCCTGGTTGACGTCCTCGATGATGCCGAAGATGCCGACCTCCGGACTGACCGCCCGCAGGGTGCCGTCTGCCTCGATCCACATTTGGGCGAGGTCGTCGCCGATAAAATCGCTGCCGACCATGGCCGTGGTGGTCTTGCCGCAACCCGAGGGTGCCGCGCCGGCGAAATAGGTCTTGCGCCCCCCTTGGCCGGTCATGCCGGTTATGAACATGTGCTCCGAGAGTTCCATGCCGTTGTATTTGTACATGGCGCTGTCGGAGGCAAAGCGGTGGTTGCCCTTCTTCATCAGCAGGGTATTGCCGGCATAGGTACAGAAAAAGGAAAAGGTGGTCTGCCAGCTCCGATCCATATAGATGCGGGCCTTGGGCACATCCTCGGAACGGTTGGTGCCCTCGGAGTGGACGTTGGTGAAGAATTCACCCCGCCGGATGACCTCGGCGTCAAAATCGGTGAAACAGTTGCGGTAGAGCAATTCGGCCGAATGCATCACATAGTTGGAACTGGAGATTTCGATGGCCGGAATCGAGGCCTTGGCCCCCACCGGCCCACGGCTGTAGAAGCCTACGTACATGGTTTTGCCGCGCATGATACCGCGCATGTGCTCGTCAATATAGGCATGTGAGCGCTCCCTGGCCTCTTTTTTAGCCAGCGACGAAACCTGTTCCTCCGGGTTGGAGATGTAGAAGGTTTGATCGACCATGCGGCCCTGGTCCTCGGGCAGGTCGAAATGGATGGTGTGACCGGGAATGGCCAATGGCCGCTCTTCGCCGACTTCCAGGCTCATCCGACGGACGGCAGCGCAATCTTCGTCACTGCCGGTATGGATGAAAACCCGATCAGGGTCGCACATGGCTATGGCGTTGGCGATTTTTAACAGCGCTTCTTCATTGGCAATCGCGCGCAACCGTCCCCTGTGTTTCTGGTCAAGTCGTTGTTCAAACAGCCTGTTGGCGTCGCCAATGGTTGTAATGCCGCCAATTGCTGACAAGATATCAACGCCATGCTTAAACTCCAGCATCAATGCCTCCGTGGGGTTTTTCATTGAATAGGGATAAACTGTACACAAGAATTATTTATTACTCAGTAAGGGTAAATATTTAGCTCGAAACAGCGGAATTGGCAAATAAGAATGTGTTCTTTTATTTTTTCGGCATAGACCAGTGGCGGGTGCCTGTACCGTTGCCAGCACGGCGAAGAGTCGGGCGACAAAAATTTGGGTCAAGCAGGCGCTCCTCCCATCGCACCGGCTTACGTATACAGGGATTTTCCGTAAAAAAGAGATGTCCCGCAAGCTGGAACCCGGAACATCTTGTACATTCTTCTGGCCGGATGATTCGCGGGCTTCTTCTCAGGCGTCTTCATGCTGGCCAGAGTGGTCACGGCAACAGATACACTCACCCATCCCCAAAGCCGATCACATCATAGATGGATGATGTCCAGCAAGATCAACGGTTGTGATTGACCGCTTTGGGAGGGTGGCTTTGACGGCGGCGACAATTTTTTGAGATGGTGGGATGATGCGGAGACCATGAAAAACTGAAGGCTACGATGATGCCATCAAAGAGGACAACGTTTCTCAGACCGAATCTTGCGTTGAACAGGCCAGGGGGAAATCGTCAATCCGCACAACAGGCAGGTGATTGTTTGCGGATAAGTGCTTAATTTTCAAGTAACCATTGGCAATGGTTTGGTGGCGGGGAACCTGTCGAGATCGGTCGGATCGATTTTTAGATGCCTCGCGGTTCAGGTATTCGGGCGCACTTGAAAATCACGGTTGGACCATAACAGAAACGCCCCAACCTCGGCGCGGGCATCGGCGCAGAGATTGGGGCGGAGGAGAACGGAGATTTTTGGCCGGCGCAACAAAAGGATCACCCTTTGTTCATGGCCATCCGTGCCGTTTATGCTGCACGCATCACGGCTTGCTGACCCAAGGTTTGCCAACCGGCAGGACGTTGCGTCCAAAAACCTGGGCAAAAATGGTGCTGGCCATCATGTACCATGCACATAAGGCGCACACGATCAGCACCCAAGCGGTAGGGGCCAGAAGATTTTTCATGCCACAGATGATTACCAGGTCGAGTCCGATAAAGCCGAGCAGCAGGGTGGTGAAGGTGCACAGCATAGCTGTATGCACGGCAAAAGAGCCGATCCAAAAAATAACAGTTAACAGGGTATAGGCGAAGAGAAACCAGCCGAGATCGGTCGCGCCGATTTTGAGGTGCCCCCCGATCCAGGTATTCGGGCTTGCTTGAAAATCAGACACCATGAAAACGAGCGCTAAACCAATCCAGAAAGCGCCGTAGGAGCTAAACGCACTGTACCCGAAATTGTTTCCTGTCTTGAATTCCTGCAATCCTGCCAGGAGTTGCGCCGCACCGCCAAAGGCCAGGGCCATGCAGAAGATAACGCCACTCCCGCACAAGCCCAAGTTGTGCAGTTGAAGCAACAACGTCGTCGTACCGAAGCCAGCTAGACCAACAACCGCTGGATTTGCCAATTTTTCTTCTGCCATTTTTCCACTCCTCTTCGTTAATGTTTATTTCTGCATTGAGAACCGAAACCCTTCGGTCCCCCTCATTTCCATCCCGGCATGACAGGTATGGGGCTTACTAACCGCCCACATGGTGCCGTCTGCCTCAATCACATTTGGGCAAGATCGTCGCCGATAAAATCGCTGTCGGCCAGAGCAGCGATGATCCTGGCGAATGTTTAGCGCGGAACAGCGGAATTGGCAAATGGGAATACGATTTTCTGATTTTCCCTGGGATGGGTCGGCGAGTATCCGTGCCGGTCTGGTACGGTGAGGAGACGTGCGAACAAAAATTTTTTGCATAAGCCGGCGGTCAAAACCGCTGATGTGCATGCTCAGGGGTGTTCCATAAAAAAAGGGTGTCCCGGTTTGCGGAACACCCTTTTTACATTCTTCTGGCCAGAATGATTACGCGTGTTTCTTCTCAGGCGCCTTCATGGTAGCCAAGATGATCACGGCAACAGCCACCAGCACCGCCGAGACCACAAAAGGTGTGAGATAAGAGCCAGTCAGGCCACGGAGATAACCGCCGGAAAAGACGCCGGCAAAACCAGCCACACCCCAGGCGGTGAACAGCAGGCCATAGTTGGAACCCTGGGCGCTCGCCCCAAAGTACTGCAAGGTGGTGGCGGGAAACAGGGTGAACATGGCGCCGTAGTTCCAGCCGATCAGAGCGGCGCAAACAGCCAGCAGCACGGCGGACTTGCCTACCGGGAAGAGCACCAGCATGGCGGCAACCTGGAGGGTGAACAGGGTGACGAAGATCACCTTGGTTCCGCCGAGCTTGTCGGCGATCGGGCCGATCAGGACGCGGACCAGGGCATTGAAAATAGCCAAGACGCTCGGCGCGCCGGCAGCCGCCATGGCGATCTTCTTGACTTCATCCGCAGGAACGGTGGTAACGGAGTTTAGGGTCTTGTAGGCTGCGGTCATGGCGTCGATACCGTGCGCAGCGAGCAGGCCGATGACCATGAGACCGGCAAAGGAACCGCAGAAATAGGCAACCCACAGCAGCCAGAATTGGGGAGTTTTCTTGGTTTCTTCATAGGTATAATCGCGGGTGGCCTTGGCCGCGCCAGCGCCACCAGCGGGAGCGGGCGGATTCCAGCCGGCGGGCTTCCATCCAGCCGGTGGCACCTTCAAGCAGAAGGCGGCGATGACGACCAGGATGAACATGGCGATACCAACATATTTGAAAACAGGAAGGGCGCTGCCATTGCCGATGTCCGGCGAGTTGATCATGCTGACGGCCAGCGGAGCCATGATAAAGGAACCCAGGCCAAGGCCGACAACGGTGAAGCCGGTAGCCAGAGCACGGCGGTCAGGCCACCATTTGGGCGCGGTGGCGATCGGTGGCAGGTACACGCATCCGCCGCCAAAACCGGCGATCACGCCATAAAAGAGGTACAGCAGCCACAATGGTTTTTGATTGACCGCTTGGAGGGCGGCTTTGGCGGCAGCGTCAGCATTGGGAGCGAGAGCGGCCGCGACAATTTCTTTAGCTGGGGGGGTGATGGTGGAGACCAGGAAAAAACCGGCGGCCATGATGATGCCGCCAATGAGGACAACGTTTCGCGGACCGAATTTGTCACTGAGCCGGCCGGCGGGAAAGGTCATCAAACCGAAAATCAGGCAGATGATGGCATACGCCAGGGCCACGTCCATGACGGACCAGCCAAACTGCGCCTGGAGCGGTTTGATGAAAACACTAAACGCATACAGCAATAAACCGCAAGTGGTACTGCCTAGAAGACCTCCAAGGAGTGGTATCCATCTTGGAAAAGTAGTTTGTTCTGACATTGATGCGCTCCCCCTTATTCTTGAAGTTGAATTGACCTGCTTGGCTGCGATGTGTCTTGGTCCTTGGCCGTGCTTTTTCCCCTCCTTTCTTGTTGAATTATCTTGTGATTATTAGAGTTTTTCCGCTTTCCATCACGTTGCGGTGGACTATAAATGAGTTGTAATGTACTGTCAACGAGCAAAATCAAGGCATTTGTATGGCTTCTCCTCCTTTTTTGTCCTGATTGCAGTTTAAGATGGCCCAATAATGATACGCCATTCAGCGAGAACAACCTGAAGATGCTGGCATTTTCTCCTTCCCCGTAAAAGATTGTTCAGGACATCTAGCCAATTTATCAATAAAAGAAAAAAAAAATTGATAAAGACGGCGGACAATAGGCTGTTGGCCGATACGATGCAAGGAGTTGAATGTTTTTTTCTGAAATCTCACATCAGAAAGTCGCCCAGATACGCATCTGGCGCGGAAAGATTTGCCCGCTGTCGGCATAACACGCTGATGGCAGGCGGAAAGTATATGTAAAGGTTGTATGGCGATGGCCAAACCTTTTTGAGGCGGCGCTTGCCCTGCTGAGGCATGTTGCGGGAAAAAGAAGCAAGGGCATTGTGGTCTTTGCTCTCTTGCCCATGCCATGTATTGACGCAGTTCTCCTACGGCAAAAGGCAAGGCGGACACGGGAAAAGAATTGAACAACGCAGGGCATGGGCTTCATCAAATTGAAATTTTGCCGGCCCCACAGGAGGTACGACCATGACCAATGAACGCAGCGACAGGGCAGCGGTATTGGCACAAATCCGCCAGGTGCTCGATGCGGTCGAGGCGGACGACCTCGACACTGTATATGATCACCGGGCTGCCATTGTCGGCATGTACGCCCAGGCAATGGCGGAGTTCCATTTCGAGGAAGAGCAGCTGGATTGGCTCAATGACCTCCTGGCCGCGGTGGAGACGGACGATGTCGCTTCCTGCCGCCTTTTGCTTGGTCAGGAGACGGACACGCACACCCTGTTTCTTGCCTCTCAGTTCGTCGCCCTGATGGCCGGTTTTTTCCATCATGACGAATTACTGACCATGGCCCAGGCCATGGGACTCGAGGCCCTGCTCATCGCGATGGAGAGCGACGGGGAATAAGCGCCGGCCAGCCCAGAGCCCTGCCATGCCCTGCATACCCGTGGCCTGCTCCGCCGGCGCGCCGATCGTGCCTGGCGGATACTGGCCAGCTGTACCCTGTGCCCCCGCCGCTGCCGGGTCAACCGCCTGGCCGGCGAGACCGGCAGATGCGGTACCGGAGCCTTGGCCCGGATAGCCAGTTACGGTCCTCATTTCGGCGAGGAAGCCCCCCTGGTCGGCAGGGGTGGGTCCGGCACCGTCTTTTTTGCTGGCTGCAATCTCTGTTGTTGTTTTTGCCAGAATTATGGCATCAGCCAGGGCAATGCCCTGGCCCTGGAGGCCGATGCCCGCGCATTGGCCGCCGCCATGCTCGAACTGCAGGCCATGGGGTGCCACAACATCAATCTGGTCACCCCCAGCCATGTGGTGCCCCAGATATTGGCAGCCCTGATCCCGGCGCTGGAACAGGGCCTCGACATTCCCGTTGTCTTCAATTGCGGCGGTTACGAAAGTGCCGAAACCCTGGCGCTGCTGGACGGTGTAGTCGACATCTTATGCCGGATCTCAAGTTCTGGCGACCGGACACCGCAAACCGCTATGCAGGGGCGCCGGATTATCCGGAGCGGGCCAGCGAGGCCCTGGCGATCATGCATCGACAAGTCGGCGAGTTAGACATTGGGCCCGACGGTATCGCCCGCTCCGGCCTGCTGATTCGCCACCTGCTGATGCCGGGGTCGCTTGCCGAGACGGAATCGATTCTCCGTTATGTCGCCACAAGCCTAACACCGGCCACGTATGTCAACATCATGGCCTAGTATCACCCCTGCGGCTTGGCCTGTGAGCGATGGAGTTGCTCCAGCGCCATTGATTTCGTTTTGACGAACCGGGTTGCCGCTGCTACCATTAAAAGATGTTAAGTCTATCCGAGTATATCTTATACTCGCCTTTCAAGGCGGTCCCCCTGATGCTGCCCATCACGGACTGCTGTCCTTCGACAGAGAATCTTCCAGCGCACAAGGAGAGCATGATGAATTTTGGCGCCCTTGCCGAATCGATCAGCCAGTTTGTCGAGAAAACGCACTTGGTGGGACAGATCAAAGCCGTCGATGTGGCGGGATTGTTCACCAACCCCTGGTTTTTAGTCCCTTTTATCGCCTTGATCGGCCATCTCCTGTACAGGAAAGCCTTTCGCGACATGATCATTTTGGCCGCCCTCTTCGGCGCCTGGTATGCCTCGGGGACACCCTACATGCACAGCCTGGTGGTTGACGGGACCGTGCAGATCAACAAGATACTGCCGGTCCTTTTTGGCGGAGCCGCTCTGCTGGGATTGATTATTTACCTTCTTTTGGGCCGTTCCGATTGAGCGATCCCGGTCTGGAATGATCCCGGACATGGACGTAATCCGCTGCCCGCCTGCCTGTCTGCCGCTGGAGAATCATGGAATACCGTAACGCGATCTTTATTGTCAGCGAAGAGCGTTCCTGCCCGATCTACAACATCAGCGAAGAGTTCAAAGTTGAACAGGATGCCCTGACCGGTCCCGAAGGGAAGCCTGTCTGCCTGATGATGGTGCGTGAATTGATGAAGGCACTGGTTGGGAAGAAAAGTATGCAGCACTTTTCTCCAGTGGGTCCGCAGCGCGTCAAATTCGAATGCGGCGGCTGTACCGGCCTGATCCGGTTCGAGTTCAAAAAGGAAAAAGATTTTTCCACGCCCCAGATGAAGTTGCTGGCCGTTGCTGAAAAGAAGGAGCAAATGCGGAATCTGGACCGGTTCTACGGTGTATTGCGCAAGCTGGAGATCTTCGATCCGCTCAACGAAGACAGCCTGCGCGATCTTTCTGCCCTGCTCCAACTGAAGGAATTTGAGGCCAATAAAGTAGTGCTCAAGAAAGGAGAACCAGGGACCAACCTCTATATCGTGCTCGCAGGGCGGGTCACGGTTATTGGCGACGATCGGCAAATCCTGTCCGAAATAGGAGTGGGGGAAATTTTTGGCGAGATGAGCCTGTTGTCCGGCGAGCCGGTCACCACCACCATCCATTCCCGGGAAAAGACCCTGTTGGCCATGCTCTCCAGCAAGGACTTCAAGCATATTCTCAACCGCTATCCAGTCCTCCAGGTCTTGTTCTATCGGATGCTGGTGGAACGCGCCCAGGCCAACATCATGCGTACCGGCAACATCAGCTCGGGCATGACCGGACGGCTTGCTGAAATCAACGCGGTTGAATTGTTCCAGTTGGTCAATTCCAGCCGGAAAACAGGCAAGATCTCCCTGAGCCTCGATGATGGCAGCGCTCTGGTGACCTTCCACAAAGGCGAGCTGACTGATGCCCGCTACGGGGAACTTGTCGGCAAAGATGCCTTTTTTGCCCTGTTGGCAAAAAAAGAGGGAGGGTTCACGTATACCGGCGGCCTCTCCGCCGAGGAAACAATGCTGCCGGCCATCGGCGGGTTCATGGGATTGATCATGGAAGGCCTGCGGCGGGTGGATGACAAGAAGCTCTGAGCGCTCCCGGCCAGTATCGAGTCCGCCTCCCGTTGGGATGCGGCGTTCAATCGGTCGCTGATCCCTGCTTCCGCCAGTCCAGGTGCAAAACTATCAGGACAGAGAGGCTACTTGACCTCTTCCTTGGGTTCCTGCACATGTCTGGACAAATAAAACGATTGCGCAACGATGAACACCATCGTCAGGCCAAGCATGCCGAACAATTTGAAATTGACCCAGGTATCGCGGTCATAGTAGGTCATGACATAGAGATTGACTCCGCCCAAAACAAGAAAAAAGGCTGACCAGGCGAGATTAAGGCGGCGCCAGATCAACGGCGGCAGGGTCAGATTGCCACCCAGCAGGCGTTCGATGGCTGTTTGCCGACCCACCATCTGACTGAACAGGAATGCGCCGCCAAACAGCCAGTTGATCACCGTGGGCTTCCACTTGATGAATTGCTCGTCATGGAGGAAGAGGGTGAGCCCCCCAAAGACGAGAATGATGGCCAAGGTGGCCAGCTGCATCGTGCCCACCTTGCGGGTGGTGATCCACAGCCAGCCGCATTGGACCACGGTGGCGACGATGGCCGTTCCGGTGGCGATGTAGATGTCGAACAGTTTGTAAGCGAGGAAGAAAAGGAGAACCGGAAGAAAATCGAAAAGAAGCTTCATGGATGCTGGATCATGGGATACGGCGGAGCGGGTCGCAAAAGGCAGTGAGCCGGATCAGATGCCTTCCCGGTTGGTCTCTCTTTGGTCCGTGAACATTGAAATGTTCTCTTTCGTTTTTGCTCTCGCCGCTGTCGAGAGAAGCACTCCACTCCCCCGCGAATGGCGGTCGGTAGCCTGCTGCCGGAAGACATCCAGGTTATGGACAGCATGCATTCGGCTGCATTTTTGACAATTTTTTGAAAATACCACAAAAGCCGTTATCGTCCGTGCCAACTTATCATGATCCGGTCATCCCCAGCAAGAGGGACCTTGACGACTGTCGAACGAAACATTAACGACTCCTCCTTGCTTCCTTGACCTCCAAGGGTGTGCAAGGCAAGGCGATTACCAGTTGGCCGGATTGAGCATATTGGTTCTTGGGATTGGCGATGGCAGTTGCTATTTTTCGAGGACGCCTTTTCTGGTCCTGCGGACAAAATAGCGCCAATATCGCCCGCATGATATCCTGTACCCACTATCTGGAAAAGCGACCAGCAACCCAACATTCGAAGGGACCATTATGGACAAATATTATATCGTGGCCACGATCTATCCCAAGGCGGGCAAAGAAGAAGTCGTGAGAGCGGAAATTTTTAAAAACATCCCTGAAGTCCGCAAGGAAAAAGGCTGCCTGCGCTACGATCTGCACGTGCTTAAGTCTGGCGGAGGCAGATTCATGTTTTACGAAATCTGGGAGGACAAGGCCGCTTTTGAGGCGCACGGCGCCGCGCCGCACATGATGGCCTACCGCGAAAGAATCAAAGACCTGCTTGAGCAACCCACGGAGGTTTCTATCTGGTCCGCTACGGATGTGGCGCGGTAAACCTGATATTCACCCCATGGTGCCTGCCTCAAAACATACTCCCAAAAAACTCTGAAGGACAAGAAAAAGGCCGGAACCCTTGATTTCTCTCGGAATTTACCGGCCTATAAAGGACTGCAAAGGACTACTGCGGAATATAAGTTGGCGGAGAAGCAGGGATTCGAACCCTGGGTGGAGTCATCCCCACAACGGTTTTCGAGACCGTCCCGTTCAACCGCTCCGGCACTTCTCCGCGCCGGGCTATTGATACCGTGTTCCTGCCGGAACGTCAACAGTTCTAAAGAGCTGTTGACTTTGTCCTGACCCATAGGTACAAATAATCTGATGATTTTTTTGCCCAAGGAGCGGCTATGCGTATTCCTGCACTGTACGCGAAACCTGTTGAAGTTCTGTTGATTTTTTGCTCTCTGCTGCTCTTGAACGGCTGTGCGAAAATGTACGGCTTCAAAGAAGAACCCAAAATTTCCGTTGCCGATATCCGCATCCAGGAAGTCAAGGCGATGGAAGGGGTCTTTGTGATCACATTGCGGGTGCTGAACCCGAACGATATCCCCTTGGATATTCATGGCATCAACTGCGACCTGGAAATCAACGGCCGTCACTTTGCCAGCGGTATCAGCAGCAGCAACCAGACCGTGGCGGCCTTCGGCACCGCCTTGCTGCCAGTCGAAGTCTATGCCTCGGTGCTGGATATGGTCGCTTCGGTGGCAGACCTGCTCCACACCGCCGGCAAGCTCCCGGCCAACGACAAGCCGGTGCCCTACACGTTGCAGGGTATTGTTCGCGTGGGTATTCACGGCTTTCAAAAGGATGTGCCCTTCAATTCCTCGGGCGAACTGTCCTTGAAGGGAGCGGCCCTGCCCCGATGAGGCGATACCTGGGCAACCGGATACCGGCGCCGTCGCTTTTCTTGCCTGTTGTCTGACCGGAGTTCCTTGTTCCACCGCCCTTCCGCATCCCGATCTTTTTCGCCGCGCTCCAGCCTGTCATGCCACTCTTCCGCCGTTATGTGTTGACAGATTGGAGCGACCGGTACAATAGAATACAGGCCTTTTTATGGTGGAATCCACGAAATACGGGCAGGCAGCGCTCACTCCCAAGCAGGGGCAAATTCTCGTCCGCTGGGCGCGTCAGCAGATTGAACAGCATTTGGGAGTCGTACCGTCACGACTGGTCACCGACGAGGAACTCGACCTGCCGGAATTCCGGCAGGTGCTGGGCGTTTTTGTGACCCTGCATAAGCGAAATGCCCTGCGCGGCTGCATCGGCAGCCTGACCGGGGCCGAACCCATTGTCGACGGGGTTCGCCGCCAGGCTCTCAATGCGGCCTTTTACGACAGCCGTTTCTCACCGGTAACCGCAGCCGAGCTGGATGCGCTCCACATGGAAGTTTCTGTCCTGACCACTCCCCAGCCACTGCCCTACGAAAACGCCGGGCAACTCCTCCAGCTGCTCCGGCCGGACGTCGATGGCATCATCCTGGAAGGGCCCGGAGGGACCAGGGCTACCTTTTTACCCCAAGTATGGAAGCAACTGCCCACCCCGGAGCAATTTCTCGCCCACCTCTGCCGCAAGGCCGGGCTGGAAGAGGGTGCCTGGCGCTCGGGACGGCTGCATATTTCGACCTATCAGGTGCAATCCTTTGAACAACCCAACTCCGGCGAACAATAGATGAAAGAGCTGTTTCTCCCGCCGGAACTCTCGTACGAGATCGGCGAAATCTACGAATCCATGGTCACGGCCTACGACGAGGTGGCCCGGGAGATTCCTCTGACCTGCTCAGGATGCCCGGACAACTGTTGCGATTCCTATTTCCTCCACCACACCTACTGCGAATGGGCCTATCTGTGGGAAGGCATCCGGGCCCTGGACGACGACCGGCTGGACCGCATCATGCAGCGGGCGCGCGACTATGCGGTCAAAAGCCGCCAACTGATCGCCAGGGGTGAACGACCGCAGCTCATGTGCCCGCTCAATGAATCCGGCCGGTGTGGGCTCTATGCGCATCGGTTGATGATCTGCCGCACCCATGGCGTGCCTGCGGCTTTGACCCGCCCGGACGGTCAACTGCTCCGCTTTCCCGGCTGTTTCCGCTGCCAGGAGATCGTTGCCGACCGCTACCAGGACGCGGCCGATGCCCCGGCCATGGACCGGACCGTCCTCTACCAGCGGCTGGCAGGGTTAGAAGCCCGTTTCCTCGGCGAACGGCACGGTTGTATGCCGAAAATCAGGCTGACCATCGCCGAGATGATTGTCAACGGGCCGCCCAAGAGCAGCACATCCTCCCCAACGTAATTTTTTTCTGCGCATCCATGGACAACACCGTACAACAGGCGCGTGACGCCATCTTCGCCGGCAGCCGAATCGACCGGCCCACGACCCTCCGTTTGCTGGACAGCAACCGGGAAGATCTGTGGCGGGCCGCCGACGACATCCGCCGCCACTTCTGCGGCGCTCGTTTCGATCTCTGCTCGATCATCAATGCCAGAAGCGGCAACTGCACCGAGAACTGCCGCTTCTGCGCCCAGTCGGCACGGCACCGCACCGGCATTGAATCCTACGAGACCGTGGGCGAAGACGAGGCGCTGATGCAGACCAGGGACAACGACAGCCACGGCGTACACCGCATCTCGCTGGTCACCAGCGGCCGCAGCCTGTCGCCGGAGGCCCTGACCGAACTGACCCGGCTGTTTGGCAGCATGGCGGCGGCCTCGTCCATGCTGCTGTGCGTCTCGGCCGGTTTCCTCACCGAAGAGATCGCCGCCGACCTGTACGCCGCCGGAGTACGGCGCTACCACTGCAATCTGGAGGCGAGCCGGAACTACTTTCCTCAGGTTTGCACGACCCATACCTGGGCGGAGAAGGTCGAAACCCTGCGCCTGGCCCGCAAGATGGGGATGTCGCTCTGCTCCGGCGGCATCATCGGTATGGGGGAGTCCATGGAGGATCGAATCGACATGGCCTTTGAGCTGCGTGAGCTGGAGGTGAAGTCGATTCCGGTCAACATCCTCACCCCCATTGCCGGTACGCCGCTGGCCGAACGCTCTCCGCTGGCGGTCGACGAGGTGCTGACCACCGTGGCCCTGTTCCGCTGCATCAATCCAGATGCGGTGATCCGCATGGCCGGCGGCCGGCAGCAGATGGGAACAGAACAGTACCGCTGCTTCACCGCCGGGGCCAACGGCGCCATTGTCGGCAATTACCTGACCACCACCGGTTCGTCCATCGCCAACGATCTCGCCCGGCTCTCGGCCCTGGGCTTTACCTTTGAACGGCCCGAACCATGAGTGTCGATGATCTGCTCCGGTTCGACCGGGATCACGTATGGCACCCGTACACCTCGACCACCAGGCCGTTGCCCGTCTATCCGGTAGCCTCGGCCTCCGGTGTGCGTATCCGGCTCACGGACGGGCAAGAGCTGATCGACGGCATGTCTTCCTGGTGGTGCGCCATCCACGGCTACAGTCATCCGGCGTTGGTCCAGGCCCTGGCTGCTCAGGCCGAGCGAATGGCGCATGTCATGTTCGGCGGCCTCACCCATGAGCCGGCCGTGGCCTTGTCCCGACTGCTGGCCGAGTTGACGCCGGCGCCGCTCGACAAGGTTTTTCTCTGCGATTCCGGATCGGTGAGCGTCGAAGTCGCCCTGAAGATGGCCCTGCAATATCAGTCGGCGGTGGATCGTCCCGAAAAGCACCGGCTGGTGACCGTACGTGGCGGCTACCATGGCGACACCTTTCACGCCATGTCGGTCTGCGATCCAGTCACTGGCATGCACACCCTGTTCGAACGCGCCCTGCCGCGCCAGCTTTTTGCCCCCCGGCCGGAATGCCGGTTCGGCGCGGCCTGGAACGAAGACGACCTTGCGCCCATGGCCCGGCTGCTGGCCAGCCATCACCACGAAACGGCCGCAGTGATCATTGAGCCCATCGTCCAGGGGGCCGGTGGCATGTGGTTTTATCACCCCGAATATCTGCGTGGTCTCCGGCGGCTGTGCGATCACTACCAGGTGCTGCTGATCTTCGACGAGATCGCCACCGGCTTCGGCCGCACCGGCACGCTGTTCGCGGCCGGGCACGCAGAGGTTGCGCCGGACATCATGTGTCTGGGCAAGGCAATCACCGGCGGCACCATGACCCTGGCCGCCACCTTGGCCACCACCGCCGTGGCTACCGCCATCTCCGAGGCCGAACCAGGCGTGTTCATGCACGGGCCCACCTTCATGGGCAATCCGTTGGCCTGCGCCGCGGCCTGCGCCTCGATCCAGCTTCTGTTGAACACCCCCTGGCAGGACCGGATAGCCGCCATCAGCCGCCAACTGCAGGCCGAACTTGAGCCGGCCCGCAGCCTGGCCACCGTGGCCGATGTCCGGGTGTTGGGCGCCATCGGCGTCATTGAAACCAGAAATCCGGTGAACATGGCTGCCTTGCAGGAATTTTTCGTCAAGCAGGGGGTATGGATCCGCCCCTTCGGCCGTTTGCTCTACCTGATGCCGCCCTACATCATCGGGCCGGAAGACCTCTCCCGCCTGACCGATGCCGCGGTCCGGGCGGCAGCCATGGTCCATTGAGCCAATGGCGCCGTCTCCGCGTCTCGTCCGCCTGACAAACGGCAAACCATCTTATGCTCGCATGCCAGCACTCCGATGAAAAGCGAACTCATCAATAAGAGCGTGCTCCTGGCCTTGGTCCTGCTTATCTCGGCCCTGTTTCTCGGTATGATCAAGCAGTTCCTCCTGCCGATCTTCATGGCCGGCATCTTTGCCGCCATCCTCAGCCCGGCGCACCGCTGGCTGGCCGGCAAGATCGGCGGCCGGGAAAATCTGGCCTCGCTCCTGGTCATTGTCGGCATCGTCCTGCTGGTGCTGATCCCGCTCTCGCTCCTGATCGGGGTGGTGGTCGGCCAGGCGATCAGTATCAGCCAGTCGGTCAGCCCCTGGGTCCAGTCCTTTATCCATGAACCAACGGCCATGACCGGCTATCTGGAAAGCATCCCCTACTACAAGCAGCTCTTTCCCTACCGCGCCCTGATCATCGAGAAGACCGGGCAGGTGGTGGGCAACCTTTCCACCTTTCTGATCAACAGCCTCTCCGCAGTGACCATGCAAACGGTCAACGCGGTGTTCAGCAGCGTGATCATGCTCTATGTGATGTTCTACTTCCTGGTGATGGGCGAGGCGCTGCTGATCAAAATCCTCTACTTCCTGCCGCTGCATGACCACGACGAACGCCGCCTGCTGCACCGCTTCACTTCGGTGACCAAGGCCACCTTGAAAGGCGTGCTGATCATCGGCACCCTCCAGGGCTGCATCTGCGGCGCGGCCTTTGCCCTGGTCGGCATCCAGGGACCGGTTTTCTGGGGAACGGTGATGGCGGTGACATCGATCATTCCCCTATTCGGCACCGCCATCGTCTGGCTGCCGGCTCTGATGATCCTCGCCCTGAAAGGAGAACTGCTCAGCGTGATTATCCTGGCGGTGCTGTGCGGTGCGGTGTCGAGCAACCTCGACAATATCCTGCGGCCCCGTCTGGTCGGCAAAGACACCGAAATGCACGACCTGTTCGTGCTCTTCGGCACCTTGGGCGGCATCAGCCTGTTCGGCATCCTGGGCATCATCCTCGGCCCGATCATCGCCGCCCTGTTCATCACCATCTGGGAAATCTACGGCAATGCTTTCGCACCCTACCTGCCCGAAGTTGGTCCCCTGTTCAGAACCAACGGAGGCAGGAAGCAGCCGGAACAATCTCCAGCCGCCCTTCCCGCGCCCCCAGCGGAACCGGCGGGCTGCGCAGAGCAGGAGAATGGGGCGGGAACCAGGGAAAACGAGCACAAGAACGATGGCACAGGCGGTTCGGCGCAAAAACAGGCAATCGGTCGCGCAAGGCAACGGCGGCCTGGGATTGGCGACCGGTTTTGCGCAAATCAAAGAAGGGCGGCAACAATGGGGAACGGCTCCGGCACGCGGCGGCGCGTAACAGAGGGGCATCGGACACGGAAACGGGAAAGAGGCGGCGGCATTGCCGGCAAACAATGCGGCGTTGGCCATCCCGGACATGGCAACCGGTGAAACTCCGTGTTCCGACATATTTTCCCGGCCCCGGCGAGGAGCCGTTCTTCCCAGGGAGATCGGAGCGCTCGCCTCATCGATTGCTCCGAATCTCCCGCCGCACCGGTCCGGAAAGGGGCGCTCCGTGCGCCCTAAAAAAAATCCCCGGACCATTGTACAATGATCCGGGGAGCCCTGATTTATCCACGTATCGGCACCATCTCCCTAATCCGCGAGAAGAGGTTATCACATTTCAGGCAGGTATTCTGACTTCCGGATCATCCTCACGTCGCGTCTTCCCAACCTTTCGGCCAGTGACCAATCTGCGGCGGTTGTCCCCGGTTACAGCGGCGGGCCCGTCTCCGATTCACACGGAGTTCCCCTTTCATCCTCGCAAGGAACCTGAAATATGTTTCATAAAAAACAGATCGATTCATGAAAGTCAAGCCGAATTACATCGCCATGGACCACAAGCCGATGGTCGATCATCGTCTCGCTTCGCTCCGAATGGGCAAGGCGGAAGCGACTCGTTGCAACCAGCCTGTGCAACGGGCCGAGAGTTCTTTTCTTATCCCTTCCTGAGCCCAACTGTTGTATAATCGCCCCACCATGGACACCTCTGCCCAATACCTTTGCCTGTTGCCCACCGCTTCCCGCGCGTGCCGTTTCCTGCTGTTGCTTGCTTGTTTTATCCGATGGCACCGGTTGCTGGTCGCCGCCTGCGCTCTCCCGCTGCTGTTCAGTTGCTCTGGATGCGCGGCCAGCCGGGTCGCGCCGCCAACCAACCGCCCCGCAGGAGCGGCAACGGATGCGTCGATACTCCGCACCTGCGTGGGCTCCTATCACGCCAAGCAGCTCACCGGCGATTTCTCCGGCTATGCCAGCCTGCAGCGATTCATCGATCAGATGGTCCGCAAGCACGGCTTTGACCAGGAATATCTGCTGGGGCTGTTTTCCCAGGCCCGGCGCAAGAACTGGACCCTCAACTACCTCGCCAAGTCGGACCAGGAGCTGAAAGGCCCTCCGGCCCCCGGCGGCTGGACCCGTTACCGGTCTAAATTCCTCACTGAGCACCGGATCAGCGCCGGCGTCGAATTCGCCCGCCGCCATCGGAGTGCCCTGCAACGTGCCTCCCAGCAATTCGGCGTGCCGGAGGAGTACATCCTCGGCATCCTGGCGGTGGAGACAACCTTCGGCAGCTACGTCGGCAAGGATCGAGTGATCGATGCCCTGACCACCCTGGGGTTTGATTACGCCCGGCGCGGCGATTATTTTCGCGATGAACTGGAAAATTTTCTGCTGATGGCGCGCAGCGAAGGGATAGACCCGGCCAAGCCGGTGGGTTCCTTTGCCGGCGCCATGGGATTGGGGCAGTTCATGCCCGGCAGCTTCCTCCGCTGGGCGGTGGATTTCAACGGTGACGGCCGACGGGATCTGTGGGATGCGGAAGATGCCATCGGCAGCATTGCCAACTATTTTGCCCAGCACGGTTGGCAACCAGGCCATCCGGTGGTCACGCCCCTCAAGGCCAACGGTCCGGTCAAACTGGAACCGGGCCTGACGCCCCAATACACCTTGGCCGCCCTCCAGCGGGCCGGACTGCAACCGGTCCGTCCGTGCAGCAGCGACGGTCCCCTGCGTCTTTTGCTGCTCCGCCATGCCGACCACGATCAGTATCTGATCGGGCATCCGAACTTTTACGTCATCACCCGCTACAACAACTCCACCTATTACGCCATGACTGTCCACGAACTGGCTCTAGCGATCAAGCAGCGGCTGTAGGCTCGAACCCAAGAGGAGGCGTTCCGAAAGCCGGTACACCTCTTTTGTTGCTTCGCGGGCCTACAGGAACAGGCTGGCCGCCGCCAGCCCAGCAAGCGACATCGTTATGGCATAGGGCAGGGCAAGCCACACCATGCGGCCGTAGGACAGGCGGATTACCCGGGCCAGGGCCGAGGTCAGCAGAAAGAGGAAGGCGGCCTGGCCGTTGGGGGTGGCAACGCTGGGAATATTGGTGCCGGTATTGATGGCCACCGCTAGTTTGTCGAGTTGGTCCATCAGCCCGCTTGCCTGAGCCGCCGAGGCCTGCGGCAGGGTGGCGAGCACATCGGCGCGGGCCACATGCGGGTCGGTGAGCTTCTGCATCAGTTCCTGTCCAGACATGCCGATGCCGGGAATGGCGGCCAACAGGTCGACAAAATGGATTTTCGTCTCCGACATATAGATGGTGGCGACGAACACGTTATCGGCAATGGCGGAAAGCAGGCCGTTGGCGATGTAGTAGGCCGCCAGTTGGGTCCGCCCTGTGAGGCTGAGGACGCAGTTGATCACCGGCGCGAACAGGTGTTGATCGTGGATGACGGCGACGATGGCGAAGAAAACCACCAAGAGCGCGGTGAAAGGAAGCGCCTCCCTGAAGGCGCGACCGATCCGCTGCTCTTCGGTGATACCATTGCAGGCGGTGAGCAACACGATCACCGACAGGCCGATCAGTCCGGCCGTGGCCAGGTGAAAGGCCAGGGCGACGATCAGCCAAATCCCGACCATGGCTTGGATCACCAGCATCAAGGTGCCCTTGGCCCCGCGTTTGGCTTCCATCCGCATCTCCGTCTCCAGCAGGTGGGAGCGGATGTGCCCGGGCAGTTCGAAACCATAGGAAAACCATTTTTTCTTTTCCACCAAGTAGCAGGTGGCCAGCCCGACCGCCAGCACCGGCAGGCTCACCGGCGCTACCTTGAGGAAAAAGGTGGCGAAATGCCAGCCCATGCTGTTGCCCACCAGCAGATTCTGCGGCTCGCCCACCAAGGTGCATACCCCGCCCAGCGCGGTACCGACCACGCCATGCATCATCAGGTTGCGGAGAAAGCCGCGGAATTGCCTGAGCGTCTCCTGTTCCTTCTCTTTGAGCACCAGATCGCTGGTCAGGTCATGGGCAGTATCGCTGCCGCCCATGCCGGAAACATAGCGATGGTAGATGTCATAGAAACCGTAGGCCACGGCAATGAGCACCGCCGTGACCGTGAGGGCGTCGAGGAAGGCGGAGAGAAAGGCGCTGACAGAGCAGAACAGCAGAGAGATGGTGTATTTTGACTGGACCTTGACCACGATGCGGGTGAAGGTGAACCGGAGGAAATCCTGCATGAAGAAGATGCCGGCCACCATGAAGATCAGCAGCAGAATCACTTCGAAATTGCTCAGCGCTTCCTGAAAGACGGTTTCCGCTTTGGTCATGCCGATGCCAACCGCCTCCAGGGCCAGCAGGCCGCCGGCAGGAAGAGGGTAGCATTTCAGAGCCATGGCCAGGGTAAAGATGAACTCGCCGATCAGGGCCCAGCCGGCGATGAACGGGCCGTACAGGTGAAGCAACACGGGATTGGCGATCAAAAAGAGCCAGATGATCAGTTTGTACCAACGCGGGGCATTGCCGAGAAAATTACGGAAAAAGGCAAGAAGATGGGACCAGAGCATAGGGAGCCCCTTTGGAGTGCGAGCTACGGTGAGGATTGCGGGCTGTGGCAGCCGCGACGGGCTGTCGGCTTGATCCGCGCGCCGCATCCGGCAGAGAAAGCGTTCCGGGCGGCGGAGATGCAAAAGATGCAGACCCGGTATTCAGCCGCCCGCCCGTTTGACGGTGTAGCCAAGCTGTTGCAAGGTGGTCACCAGGAGATCGCGGTGTTCGCCCTGGATCTCGATAGTCCCCTCTTTGACAGCGCCACCGGCGCCGCACTGTTTTTTCAAACGCCCGGCCAATTCGCGGAGCTGATCCTGGTTCAGGGCAAGCCCGGTAATCACCGTTACCCCGGCTCCCTTGCGCCCCTTGGTCGCCCGCCCCACCCGGACGATACCGTCCCCCCTGGGGATGACCGGTTGCGTCTTGCAGGAACAGGCTGCGGTCGGTTGACCGCAGCCTGAACATATCCTGCCTTGTCCGGTGGAATAGACCGGGGCGGAGAATCGTGCGGTCTTGGTTACCATCTTCCCTCCTCTGTGGCAAGTAAAGCCGGGCTGGATGCGACGCTCTTCACCTTCCAACCGATTGTTGTACCGGCAAGAAACAAAAAAACACCTCCATACTGCTCCGGCACCCGCCAGGCAACCGATTCAAGGTGCATCGTTTTGGCCGGTGGATCGATCCGGTATATGCGGCGGGCATTGGCCGCAACAAAGGCCGGCAGATGTTCCGGACATCCCGCCTCAACGAACAGCTCCACCAGGGCCGGCAAGGCCACCGGAGCGGAGAATATCCCGGCAGCACACCCGAGACACTCTTTTTTATGCCGAGGATGGGGGGCTGAATCAGAACCGAACATGAGGCGGGGATGGCCGCCCAGGACCGCCTGCCGCAGAGCGGCCCGGTCTCGGGGTTTCTTGGCGATTGGCTTGCAAAACAAATCCGGCCGCAGGAGACCGCCGGCCACATCGTCCAGGGTGAGCAGCAGGTGATGGAGGGTGACCGTGGCCGCCACGTTGTCGAAACGGTCGAGGAATTCAACCGCTTCGGCGGTGGTGATGTGCTCCATCACCAGCCGCAGCCGGGGAAAGGTCTCGGCCAGCCATTGATAGACCTGCAGAAACTCCCGTTCCCGGTCCATGACAAAGCCGCCGGTCTCGCCATGCACCAGCAGCGGAATGTCCAATTCCTCCAGCAGGGCCACGGTGGCGCCGATGCGGTCGAAATCGCGCACCCCGGCTTCGCTCTGGGTCGTGATCCCGGCCGGATAGAGCTTGACGCCGATGATCTCGTCTTGGGCCTCGATCAACTCTTCCCGGCTGTAGTCACGAAAAAACAGGGTCATGTAGGGAACAAAGGCTTCGCCGCCGCAGGCCTCGATGAGGGCGGCCCGATAGGAGCGCGCCTGATCCAGGGTATTCACCGGCTGCACCAGGTTGGGCATGATCACGCCGCCGGCGAAATGGGCGGCGCTGCAAGGCGCGACCAGGCGGAGCATCTCGCCTTCGCGCAGATGCAGGTGCATGTCGAGCGGGCTGTCGAGGGTCAGATCCATATCGTGATTCGCGCTCTGTTCGCGCTTTCGGTTTAAGAAGCCACCCTGACCGTTGCCAGGGGCGATGCCAGTTCGCACCTCTCTCCTTGACGCAGAAAAATCAGAATCCATGCACAATGGCTGGTGGCGGCGGATTGCGGAGCGCTACTTGCCGGTCGAGTCGGGAACGATTTTCAAATCCGCGACCGTCACCGAATCCATCAGCGTATGCAGAAACGGCATGTATTCCTGAAGATTTCCTCGGCTGCGGGCCGCCAAGGTCAATATGAGCATCGCATCGTTATGCCTGCAATACGCTTTTGCCTGGACAGGAAACGGCGCGGCTTCGAGAGGAGCGTGCAGCAAGCGGACGGCAAACCGCATCCTGTGCAGCTTTTTCGGATACTTGATTATAGTGACATTTTTTTCCGCCTTGTCCAAGGCATTGTTGCCGGACGCGGCGCTTTGCGCGGCCAGACTGCTGGCTGCCGTCTCAAGGTCCATGCCTTGGGGCAGAAAAGCCGTTTCCAGATAGAGAATGGCAACCGCTGTCTGGGCAGACTTCCCGCACAGAGCGTAAAGAACGCACAGATTCCGCTCTTCCGCGACTGGCCAGTCAAGGCTGATGCCGTCAAGGGGCGGCATCGTGAACGAGGCGGTTCCCCTCGCGCACATGGTGCCGAAATAACGGCCATACAAATCCGAAATCACTGCGCAGGCACCGGACTTCGATGCGGAGGCCGTTATGGACTCAATCGCGATAGACTGGGAACTGAGGCCAAACAAAAACGTTACGGACAGAAACAGCAGGGGCAGCCATTTTTGTATACGCACACCTGTATTCTCTTTGCGCCGCCATTTCGTACCATCCACGGTGCGGTTAACTCCTCAGCATATTAATACGGTCATTAATCACCGAACAACAAGTCCTTGTTTCGTCATTTCGACCGCAGGGAGAAATCTCCTTGGCTTGCGCGAGAACTTACGGAAATATTTATAGATTTCTCCTCGCTGTGCTCGTCGAAATGACAGAAAAAACTCTGGTCAGTGTTCGGTGCATAACGTACTCATGAATAGCCTTCTTATTGCGCATCAGAGCGTCACAGCGCTAAAACAGGTGTTCGGCCAGTTCGGCCACGGTGCGTACCGGCACCAGCCGCATGCCTGCTTGCTTTTTGCCTTGCAACTGCCGGGCCGAGGATTCAGGCATGAAAAAAACGGTGAAGCCCAACCGCCCGGCCTCGCGCAGCCGCATCTCCATCTGGCCCACAGCCCGGATCTCGCCGGCTAGTCCGACCTCGCCGCACACCGCCGTGGCCGGATCGATGGGCTTTTCGAAATAACTGGAGAGCAGCGCCGCCACCACGCCCAGGTCAAGCGCCGGTTCAACGATCCTGATGCCGCCGGCAATGTTGAGGAAGATGTCGTGGTCAAACAAAGTGATGCCCAGTTTTTTTTCCAACACCGCAGTGAGCAGCGCCAATCGCTGCGGATCGGCACCGATGGCTGTCCGCCGGGCCGTGCCCAGGCTGGAACGGCTGACCAGAGCTTGGACCTCGACCAGAATCGGCCTGGTGCCTTCGACGCAGGGCAGGACCACCGAACCCGGCACATTCACCGGCCGTTCGGCCAAAAAGAGCGCCGAGGGGTTATCGACCTCGGTCAGCCCGCTTTCCTGCATCTCGAACACACCGATCTCGTTGGTCGAGCCGAAGCGGTTTTTCACCGTGCGCAGGATACGAAACACCTGGCCGCGGTCCCCCTCGAAATAGAGCACGGTGTCGACCATGTGCTCCAGGACCCGGGGCCCGGCAATGGCGCCGTCCTTGGTGACATGGCCGACCAGCAGGACCGGCAGATGGCTCGACTTGGCCAGGGCCAGCAGCCGGGCCGTGACTTCGCGCACCTGAGTGACCGAACCCGGCGCCGAGCCCACCTCCTCGCTGTACATGGTCTGAATGGAATCCACCGCCAGCAGCGCCGGCCGCATGGAGCCGGCCAGATCGATCATGGCCTCGACGCAGTTCTCGGTGGAGAGAAAAATGGCCTCGTCCCTGATCTTGAGCCGGTTGGCCCGCATCCGGATCTGGCGCAGGGATTCCTCTCCGGTGAGATAGAGCGCTTGCAGACCCTTGGCCGCCAGCGAAGCGAGCAGTTGCAGGATCAGGGTAGATTTGCCGATCCCGGGATCGCCGCCGATCAGCACCAGGGAGCCGGGCACGATGCCGCCCCCCAGTACCCGGTCCATCTCGGCGATGCCGGTCACTAGACGGAGGCACTCCTCTTCGCCGGCCGTGGCCAGAAGCTGGGCAGGCGCAGGCGTACGGCCTGATCGGGCCGCAGGCTGCCGGCGCTGTTCGCTCAGACTGTCCCAGGCGCCGCAGTCAGGGCAGCGGCCGAGCCACTTGCGGCTGGCAAAACCACACTGGCCGCAGGCAAAGAGCAGGAGCGCGTCTTTTTTCGATGGTTGCATGGGCGATCCGGCGGTTCAGGAACACGGGTGCGACATCCGTTGGGTTGCCGCATTTTCTTGTGGCATTCCGGCGATGAATTTTTATGATAGTTTTATACAATGCGCCATGACCGGGTGCAAGCTGTTCGCCGGCGGTTCCGGCCGTCCCTTCGTTGCCAAGAGCAGCTGCGCCGCATTCCGGCCCCATCGTCCAGGAGCACGACCATGCACTATGTGACCACCAAAATCTGCCGCGCCAGTGAAATCGGCATCAACGGCAATCTCTTCGGCGGAACCATGCTGTCCTGGCTGGATGAGACCGGGGCGGCCTTTGTTGGGTATCTCTGCCGCTCCCCAGCTCTGGTCACCTTGAAAATGGAGGAAGTCCTGTTCCGGCGGCCGGTCAAGATCAGTCACCATGTCCGCATCTACGCCTGTGCGCGTCACGTCGGCACCTCTTCCCTGGCCGTTGACGTCGAGGCCCGGCGATTCGATTTTGAGCAGGATTTGGAGGAGCTGGTCTTTTCGACCAGGATCATTTATGTCAAGATCGATGGCGCGGGCAACCCGACACCGATCGACGGTCGGTTACGCGCCTTGATCGAGCAATCCCTGGATGGCTCTGTCCGGCCCTCCTGAGTCGCACGGGCAGTCTCTCCCGCAGCTTTTTGAGCATCGGCCTCGTTGCCCACGAACATCGTTTGCAACCGTACGGTATATTGCTATAATTCAATAGATTGCCGCGGCAACGGTCCGCCGCACCGTTGCCCATGCTTCGTGGGCGATTTGCCAACCACTCCCATATAACTTCAGGTCTCGGACAATCAATATGAACAGCGCCTTTACCCTGCCTCCATGCAAAACCAAGCTGGTCTGCACCATCGGCCCGGCCTCGGACTCCCCGGCCATGCTGCAACAGATGCTGGAAGCCGGGATGAACGTTGCCCGGCTCAATTTCTCCCATGGCGATTTCCGGGTCCACGGCGCGACCATCGGTCACCTTCGGGAAGCGGCGATCGCCTTGGGCCGACCGCTGACCATCATGGCCGACCTGCCGGGCCCCAAGATCCGCATCGGTGTCCTGCGCGAAGAACCGGTTGATTTGGCCATCGGCAGCCGCTTCACCCTGACCACCGAGGAGATCGTCGGCACCAGCGAACGGGTCTCGGTGACGCTGAAGGAACTCCCGCGCGCCGTGTCGCCCGGCGATATCCTGTTCATCAACGATGGGTTGATTCAAGTGCAGGTGGAAACCGTCGAAGGCTGCGACGTCCATTGCCACGTGCTGGTCGGTGGCAAGCTCCGCTCGAAGAAAGGGCTCAACCTGCCGGGCATCGATCTGGGGATTTCCGCCTTCACCGAGCATGACCGCGCCTGCATGCAGTTCGCCCTGGAACATGGCGTGGATGCCATCAGTCAATCCTTTGTCAACGATACCGCCGACATTCTCGCGGTTCGGATGGCCGCAGCAGAGATGGGATTTGCTCCATTCATCATCGCTAAGATCGAGCGGGCCTCCATCCTGAAGAGGATCGACGAAGTGTTGACAGCCGCCGATGGGGTCATGGTGGCGCGTGGCGATCTCGGGGTGGAACTCCCAATCGAGGAGATCGCCATCATCCAGAAAATGATCACCGCCAGAGCCAATCTCTTTGGCAAGCCGGTGATCACCGCCACCCAAATGCTCGAATCGATGATGAACAACCGGCGGCCTACCCGGGCTGAGGCGACCGATGTGGCCAACGCCATCCTCGACGGCACAGACTGCGTGATGCTCTCCGAGGAATCGGCCATGGGCCGTTATCCGCTGGAGGCTGTCCACATGCTGGTGCAGATCGCCAAGGCCACCGAACCGCACCGTGCCCGGCAGGGCGCCCGCAGGGCCCTGGATCAGTCGATCTTCGTCAACCGCGAGGTGGACTACATCGCCTCCAGCGTCAACAGCATCGTCAGCCAGACAGACACCGTGGCCGCCATTCTCGCGCCCTCCGACAGCGGCCTTACCGCCCGGCGGCTGTCGCGGTACCGGCTGCCCACCTGGATCCTGGCGGTGAGCTCCAACAAGAAAACCTGCCGGGAACTGCTTTTCTCCTATGGTGTCTTTCCGGTCTACGAACTCAATCACCCGGCGGATTGGACCGACTATGCCCGTGATTACGCTATAAAATACCGGCTGACTGGTACGTGCATCATCCAGACCGAAGGGCCGTCTCCGGAAAACCCGGACCGCAACCACAAAATGGAGATCATCGACCTGCGGGAAATTCTGTAGGTCGCCGCAATAATTGCCCAGCCACCCTGAGACGGTTCAAGGATTTCCTCAATTCCTTGTCCCCTCAAGGGGAGAGAAGTCTCACGATCCTTGAAGCTGGACGTTTATCAGGAGCAGGGCAACGATCGGACAAGTTGGGAGAAGCGATCAATGCCCTACCCTGTGAAGCCGGGCGCGATATTCGCCTTATCCTCAAAAAAAATGAGAAGTTGCTTCTTTTTTTGGTCGGATTACTCCAGGGAACCTGCTATCGGTCTAAGCGCCGGATGACGACAGGCGCCGATGTACCTCGCCGCACCTTGAAATCTCACAAATTTTTCCGCAGTAAAAATTTCCGGCTCCTCGTCATTCTGTTCCAGCCATCCGGCCAAACCGCTGCCAGAAATCAGGAAAGGATTTAGCCACGCACTGCTCGCCGGCAATGATCACTCCGGGGATGCGCAAACCGGCCACGGCAAAGCTCATGGCCATCCGATGGTCATCGTAGGTGGCAATGGTGGCGCCGTGCAGGTTGGCGCCGCTTTTTTTGCCATGGATGATCATTCGAGCCGGCTCCTCTTCCACTTCCGCGCCCATCTTGCGTAATTCACTGACCACCGCCGAGAGCCGGTCGCACTCTTTGACCCGTAAATGGGCTATATTCGTTATAACAGTCGTTCCTTCGGCAAAGGCGGCGATCACGGCCAGCGTCGGCGCCACGTCGGGCATGTCGCCCATGTCCAGTTCGATGCCTGCGAGGGCTTCCGGGCCGATCACGGCGATACCGGCTCCGGTCTGCTCAATCCGGCAGCCCATGCGGGCCAGATAGGGCAACAGCTTGGCATCGCCCTGCAGGGAAGGCACCGGCACATTGGCCACCACGACCCGGCCGCCGGTGATTGCCGCCGCTGCCCAGAAATAGGAGGCTCCCGAGGCATCTCCCTCAATGGCGTAGGTCCGGCCCTGGTACCGGCCCCGGGGGATGCGGAAAAAATTCTGGGTCGGCGCGGCTTCGACCCGGATGCCGAAATCGGCCATCACTGCCAGCGTCATCTCGACATACGGCCTGGAGAGGATTGCGCCGCGCACCTCAAGTTCGGCCGTGGTCGCGGCATAGGGCGCCACCAGGAGCAGAGAGGAAAGGTACTGGCTCGATTTGCCCTCCGGCAGCACGGTGCGGCCGCCGGCCACTCCACTTGCCTGAATGGTCAGGGGCGGACAGCCGGTGTCTCCATCGCTGTCGATGGTCACCTGCCAGCCGCGCAGGGCTTCCATCAGGGGCAGAATCGGCCGCTGGGCCATACGCTCGCTGCCGGTGATATGGAAACGACCATGGCCCAGCGCCGCCACCGAGGTCAGGAAACGGGTGGCAGTGCCGTTGTTGCCGAGAAAAATGTTGCCCATGGGTTCTGTGATCCGGCCGCCGGTGCCCTGGATCTGCCAACAGTCCGGGTCGCGGTCGTCACAGTCGATCCCCATGGCCCGCAGGGCCTCCATGGTGTAGCGGGTATCGTCGCTGGCCAGCGGACCGAGCAGCCGGGAAGATCCCTCGGCCAGGGCGGCGGCGATCAGGGCGCGCTGCGTCAGGCTTTTGGAGCCGGGAACCTGCACCACGGCGTCCAAGGTGTGAACAGGGGTAATGGTGATCATCTGGGATCGTTGATGAAAAATGTTAGGGATGCCGCTCCCGCAAGGCAGCAAGCAGCGTCTGACGCATGACCGCGTCGGGGGATTCGCGCCCGGTCCAGAGCGTGAACTGAGCCGCGCCCTGATACTGGAGCATGGTGAGACCGTTGACGGTATGGCAGCCACGGGCGGCGGCCTCGCGCAGCAACCGCGTTGCCAATGGCGCGTAGACGATGTCCATGACCACGGGAAAATGGGGAAGCAATTCGGGGGCGACCGGCACTTCGTCGGCATGCGGGGCCATGCCCACCGAGGTGGTGTTGATCAGGGCATCGGCCCGAATTAGGGACAGTTCGGCGGCTGGTATAAACCGGCACCCCATGAGGTGTGCCAGTTCTCTGCCTTTAGCTTCGGTACGGTTGGCGAGCAGAACGTGGGCACCGGCCTCGATCAATCCAAAGCCCACGGCCCTGGCCGCGCCGCCGGCGCCGATGAGCAGGACGGTGCGGCCGGCGAGATCAATGACTTCGGCCAAGGCCCGGTTGGAGCCCAGCCAGTCGGTATTGTGCCCTGTGCAGCGGATGGCCGCGCCGGTTCGCTCAAACACCAGGGTGTTCACCGCGCCGATCTTGCGGGCAACGGGATCAATGGCGTCGAGAAAATCCATGATCGCCACCTTGAACGGCACCGTGACCGAAGCGCCGGCAAATCCGAGACTGCGCAGCCCGCGGAACGCATCGGCCAGGTCTGCAGGCCGCATTGGCACATAGACAGCGTTGAGCCCCAGGTGGGCCAAGGCGGCATTGTGCATGGCCGGGCTGAGGGAGTGGGCAACCGGATCGCCGATAATCCCGAAGAGTTGCGTGTGACCGTTGATCATGACGAAGGGTCGAGCCGCGCGAGCAGCCGGTGGAGGTTGTGGATCGTGATCTGGCCCGGAGCGGTGGCCTGTTCCTGACTCAAAGCGGCGTAGGTCATGAAACCGCCCAGGTAGAGCGTGGCCAGCCTGCTGATCGTTCCGGCTTCACCCATGGCAAAGGCGCAGAGGGGAAAGGCGGCGGTCATGGCCTCCTGCTGGAGGGTCAGGAGGCGCAGGGTATCGGCGGGCGAAGTGGCGGTGGTGACGATTTTACCGATATCGGCGCCACTGGCGATCATCTGGAGCAGGAGATCGCTCAGGCGGCCGGCAGAGGGCGTGGCTGTGAAATCGTGGCTGGAAACGAGCGCCTTGGCGTCGAAACGATGCGCCGTCGACAGCAGGCGAGCGCACAGCTCCGGCGCGGTGCGCAGCTCGATGTCGACCAAGCGGGCTCCGTCCCGCAGGGCCGCGTCGAGTCGATCGATACGTTCCTGCTCGCTGCCGGTGAAGCGGCCGCCTTCCCAAATCGGCCGGTTGGTGGCCAGTACCGGTTTGGCGAGGGCGGCGATACAGGCGCGGGTAAGGGGCTCGCGCAATCCGTCGATCCGGATCTCGATGACATCGACCAATTCGACCACGGGCGCAACTGCCGCCAGCACACCCTCGCAGGTCTCGGCCATGACTGCGACGCAGATCAGTCCCCGCTGTACCACGCCGCTACGCCTCCAACCGCAGTGAGCCGACGATGGCCCGCACCGAGGATTCGCCCTGCTGCCGCAGGTATTCTTCGATACCGGAGACCATCTGACCGGCTGCCGCCGGGTTGCGGAAATTGGCGGTTCCCACCTGAATTGCCGCTGCGCCGGCCAAAAGAAACTCGATCGCGTCCTCGGCGGTGGCGATGCCGCCAATGCCGATCACCGGTATATCGATTGCCGAGGCCACCTGCCAGACCATGCGCAGGGCAATGGGCTTGATCGCCGGGCCGGACAGGCCGCCGATGACATTGGCCAGTTTGGGCCGCCGGGTTCGGGCATCAATGGCCATGCCGATCAAGGTGTTGATCAGGGAAATGGCGTCAGCGCCCCCAGCCGCCACCGCACGGGCCATGGCCACGATGTCGGTGACATTGGGCGAGAGTTTGACGATGACCGGCAGGTCGGTTGCGGCCTTGACCGCATGGGTGACAGCCGCCGCCATGTCCGGAACGGTGCCGAAAGCGACCCCGCCCTTCTTCACGTTGGGACAGGAGATGTTGACCTCCAGGGCATCAATGCCGTCCACACCAGTCAGCTTCGCCGCCAGGGCGGCATACTCTTCGAGGGAATCGCCCAGGATGTTGACGATCACCCGGCAGCCGCAGGTGCGCAGAAAGGGCATCTTGTCGTTGATAAACCGCTCCGCGCCGACATTTTCCAGGCCGATGGCGTTGAGCATGCCGCAGGCGGTCTCGACGATGCGCGGCGGCGGATTGCCAGCCCGGGGCATCAGGGAGATACCTTTGACCACCACGCCGCCCAGGCGGGCAAGCGGTACGAGATGGGCGAATTCAGCTCCATAGCCGAAGGTGCCGGAAGCGGTCAGGACAGGATTGGCCAGCGACAGCGGCCCCAAGGAGACAGACAGATCGACAGGGCCATTTATCGGTTCCATGCCACCTCCTCAGCGGCCATCACCGGTCCGTCCTTGCAGACATGGAGATAACGGCCGTTAGCGCCATGGACGGTGCAGCCGAGGCAGGCGCCCAGGCCGCAGGCCATGTGCGCTTCCAGCGAAACTTCACAGGGGATGCGGACAGCCCGACACATCTCCGCCACCGAGGCCATCATCGGCATCGGTCCGCAGGCATACACCCTGTCCGTTGCGCTCAGATGGGCGGCGAGCACATCGGTCACCAGGCCGTGGTGACCAAGGGTGCCGTCGTCGGTGGCTGTTTCGACCCGGCAGCCCAATTGGGTGAATTCCGCCGCCAGTTGGCTCAGTTCCATACCGGTCCGCGATCCGAGCAGCGCTGTGCAGCGCTGGTTCGCCGCCAGCCGCTCGGCCCAGAAAAACAGGGGAGCGATCCCGATGCCGCCCCCAACCAGGCAGATGGATGCCTCGCTGGCCGGAGGATGAAATCCCTGGCCCAGCGGTCCGATGAGGCTCAACCTCTGGCCGGGCTGGCATTGGGCAAGCAGTTCCGTGCCCCGGCCGACCACCCGGATCAGGAGTTGGAGGACATCGGCGCCGATGCAGCGGTGAATGGAAAATGGGCGGCGCAGCAGGGGATCGGACAAGGGGGAGCAGGAGGCCATGACAAACTGGCCGGGACGAGCCGCCAAGGCGATGCGCGGCGCATGCAGGGTCAGCCGGTGGAAGTCTGCCCCGAGCCGCTCAATCTTCTGGATTATGGAATTTTCCTGGTACTCGGGCATGGAAAACGATACAACAGATCACGGGATAATTGTGTTTTTTGAATAATCGACAGGTGGTTATCGGTCATGCAATCAGTTCTGCTCGTCATGGCCGCGGTGTTCGGCGCCGTGGTGGGTTCCTTTCTCAACGTGGTTATTCTTCGTCTGCCCAAGGAGGGAGCCTCCATTGTCTTTCCGGCCTCCCATTGCCCCCGATGCCAGCGTCCTCTGGCCTGGTACGAGAATATTCCGCTGCTCAGCTTTCTGGCGCTGCGCGGCCGCTGCCGTACCTGTGGGGTGGCCATCTCCTGGCAGTATCCCCTGGTCGAACTGACCATGGCCGGACTGGCGGCGTTGGTCGCGCACCGGTTCGGGATCAGCTTCGCGGCGTTGTTTTACTTCGTCTTCTGCGCTGCTCTGCTGGTTATCATATTTATCGACATCCATCACCAAATAATTCCCGATCGGATCAGCCTCCCGGGCATCGTCATCGGCTTTGTCGGCTCGTTTTTCGTCCATACCGTGACCTGGCAACAGTCTGGACTCGGCATCCTGATCGGCGGCGGCCTGCTGTATGCGATCGCCTACGGCTATTATGCCCTGACCGGGCGCGACGGGATGGGCGGCGGCGATATCAAGCTATTGGCCATGATCGGGGGTTTTCTCGGCTGGCAAAGCCTCCTCTATGTGGTGTTTGCCGGTTCCTTAACCGGCAGCCTGGTCGGCATTGCCGCCATGTTCAAGCAAAAAAAAGGCGGCCTGACCCGCATCCCCTTCGGCCCTTTTCTGGCCCTCGCCGCCCTTTCCTACCTCTTTCTCCAGGGACAGATCAATGCGCTTTGGCGTCTGTATCTGGCCACTGCCGGTTTGTGACCTCCCTGGATCAGCAGCCAACGAGCCCATAGCCACAGACAGGGTGCGTGACGCAAATCCACCGGGTCGGCAAGGCGGCTGAGAAGCCGCCGCCGTGCCGCCAAAAAGTCATTGACGGAAGGCGAACGCGCTACTATCCCTTTTATTTGATAAGACGACCACACCATTTTAATTCTTTTCTTGGAGGAACAACGATGAGCAACCCAATCAAGGACAGTCTCGCCGCCAGCGTCGCCCACGCCTTCGGGCTGTTGGACGAATTCCTGAAAGTCTGCCCGGAGGAAATCTGGGCGCAACACTTCGGCGGCTGGCCCCTTTGGCGGCAGTTTTTGCACCCGCTGAGCGCCGCCGATTTCTTCCTGCGCGCTGAAAACGCCACCGAAGCTCCGTCGCCATTCGGCACCGACGCCGGTAATCTCCGGGTCAAAGACTGTGCCGCGCCCGTACCTGGCAAAGAAAAGGTGTTGGAATATATGAACGCCGCGCAAAAACGGGTCAACGATTTTCTGGCCGGTCTCGACGATGCGGCGCTTGGCCAAATTAACAAGGGACTGTCGGCGCGCCTGGGCCGGGAATGCACGCACGCCGCCGCCATTGCCCTGCTTGTCGGCCACACCATGTATCATCTGGGCAGTTGTGATGCGGCGTTGAGGGAAAGCGGCAGGCCGGGGGTGTTTTGACGCAATAATTCAGCTCGTAGGTTGGGCTACGGGGATTGGTCTGGTAAAGGGTGTGAGAAGGCATGGCTTGAAGTTCGTTTGGACACGACACAAATTCAACGTTAAGGAGGATTAGATGGATTTCTCTGAAGCAATCGCGGTGCTCGCCGATAGGGTTCAGAAGGTCAGAAACAATCTGAATACGGAAGAAGCAACCAAGACGGCCCTCGTTATGCCTTTTATTCAGACCCTCGGCTATGATGTCTTTAATCCATTGGAAGTCGTTCCAGAATTCATCGCTGATATTGCCGGGAAAAAGGGCGAAAAGGTGGATTATGCCATCATACAAGATGATAAACCGATTATGCTGATTGAGTGCAAATGTTGCGGCGTCACTCTAGACGACGGCAAACACATGGATGCCACGCCATTCATGGAATTCAGTCTTGACAATATTGACCCTGTCCTGCTCCCCGAGTTGCGTAAACTCTGCAAGGGTAAATTCGATCTGAAGAACACCCTTGACGCTGTTGCCGAGCTGAAGTTCAACCGGCAGGTCAAGCTGGCGCTTGCTCAAAACTTGGAAAATCCAGATATGGATTTTATCGACTACCTACTTGGCCGGGCGGGTATAAAAGGACTCTTTAAAAAGACAAAGGAAGAACGGTATGCTCCTTGGGTAAAACGTGCATTCAAGGAATTCATTGATGAACAGATTGACAGTAGATTGAAAACAGCACTCGCGGCTACCTCAAAGAAGGATGATAAACCTGTTGAACAGAAACAGGAAGAATCCATATCTATTTTAGGAAATCTCCAAGGTGACGGCATCATAACCACTGATCAAGAGGTGAAAGGGTATTATACGGTCAGAGCAATTATGAGTAGCGTTGTGGATCCAGAGAGAATCTTTGCCCGCGACACTAAGAGCTATTGCGGCATCCTACTGGACAACAAGAACACCAAGCCTGTTTGTCGCCTGCACTTCAACAACCCCGACAACCTTCAGCTTGAAACCTTTGATGCCCAAAAAAATGGAACCAAGCACAAGCTGGAAAAAGTCAGCGACATCTACAGCCACGCTGATGAGCTCCGGTCCACAGTTGACTATTACACCAAAGGAAAGGACTGAAAACCTGCTCCGCACGGATATCCAGCGGGCCGGAAGAGGCAGGGGAACGGTACAAGCCGGATGGGCAGGCCATCCGGCTTGGCATGGTGCGTTTGCTTTCCTCCCGCAAACAGAGAGATACGGTCTATTGCTTCTGATGAATATTGGGACTGTACACAATTGCTTCCAACTCTTTCCTTGTACTCCGTACCCAAACCCCTACCGGTAGAAGCGTCAATCCTTTCGCGCGCCAAAGACTAGCTTGCCGCCGAGATGTCCCGCTATGCCCACCGCACAGACCAGCAGGGCCACTCCTGCCCAGAAGATCCACTGTCCGGTCGAGGCCGAGGCGATGATGTCCGGCTGGACAGCCCGCCAGATGATCAAGGCCAGCAACAGGACAAGGGCGACAATCGAAGCGCTGATCTTGATTTTGAATATGGGGGTGCGGGCTCCCTGGTAGCGTTGTTGCCACATCACATATCCCGTGAACAGAACTTTCGGCATCAAGATCAGGACAAATATCAAGCTGAAAAAAGCCGCCATTTCGAAAAACGGTGCGCCAAACAACACGCTGATCAGCAAGAAAACCAGCGCCATCGGTATGATCCCGTTCGGCGTATGAACCATGATCGGGTGGAGGTGATGCCGCACTGTCACCGCAGCGGCCATTCTATAGATTTTGGTGCGCAGGGATGGCGGGGAGGTGGCTGGTTGCGGCTGAGGCGTTTCTTCCGGCCCTTTGATTGTCTCTGCGAGGATCTGTTCCTCCACCACTTCGACGAAACGGCTTTTGTCGGCAGCGCAGACCGGACATTCGCCCGGTGGTTCGTCCCCGGCATGGATATAACCACAGACTGTACATTCCCATTTTTTCATGACAAGGCCTCCATGGAAGTTTCACGGGCATATCCTACCCGCTCGGATCAGTTGAAAAATAACTCGTTGATATTTTTTTGATTATGGCCGGGCCGTCAACGGCTCGACATATCCGTTTCGTGTTTCAGATCCCGCCTAAACAGTTCAACCACCGCATCCTGGCATTGTTTGCCGCTGTAGAGGATTTGATACACCTGCTCCAGAATAGGCATGTCCACATGGAAATCTGACGCCAACTTATGGCATGATTTCGTTGTCTTGACGCCTTCGGCCACCATCTGCATCTCACTCAAGGCCTGCTCCATGGTGCGCCCTGAACCCAGTTTCAACCCCACGGTCCGGTTCCGGCTGAGGTTGCCGGTACAGGTCAGCACCAAATCGCCCAAACCGCCCAGACCGGCAAAGGTCTGGGGTTCGCCTCCCATGGCGACCCCGAGCCGGGTGATTTCCGCCAAACCGCGGGTGATAAGGGCGGCACGGGTGTTCAAGCCATAGTTGAGACCGTCACAGATACCGGCGGCGATGGCGATCACATTTTTCATGGCGGCGCTGATCTCTAGGCCGATGACATCGCCTGAGGTGTAGACCCGGAAATACTCCGTGGAAAACAACTGTTGTACAGTTTTCGCCGCCTGCGGATCGGCAAAAGCCACGGTGACCGCTGTCGGCTGCCGGTTGGCGACTTCGGCGGCAAAACTGGGACCGCTCAACACCCCGAAATGCAGATGTTTCGCCTCGCCGCTCTCGGCGCGCATGATCTGGGTCATGGTCATGCCGGACTCGATCTCTATCCCTTTGACCGCGGACACCACCAGGGCCCCTGCACGCAGGCGCGGAAACGCCTGGCGATACACCGCCCGAAAACCGTGCGAAGGAACCACCATCGTCACACAGTCGGCATCCTCGACCGCCTCGATGAGGGAATCGGTGAGCCGCAGGTTGGCGGGAAAAAGATGGCTGGGCTGGTATCGCTTGTTTTCCCGGTCTATGGCCAGTTGGGCGATATGTTCCGCATTATGGTCCCACAGCGTGGCCGGGACTTTCTCGCGGGCGAGCAGCAAGGCCAGGGCGGTCCCCCAACTGCCTGCGCCGATCATTGCGACCTTATTCATCGGGATACTCCTCAATCACCTCATCATCCTCGCCATCGACCCCCTCTTCCCGGGCAAGCATGGACATGTCAACCACCAGCTCATCGTCCTCCAGATTGATCAACCGGACGCCTTGAGTATTGCGGCCGATGATCCGTACCGTGTCCATCGGCATGCGGATGATCTTGCCGGAATTGGCGATCAGCATCACCTGATCTTCATCGCTCACCGGGAGAACTCCGACCACCATGCCGTTGCGTTCACTGGTTTTAATGGTGAATACGCCCTTTCCTCCCCGACTCTGCAATGGATATTCGGCCACAGCCGTGCGTTTGCCGTAGCCGTTTTCCGTGACCGTGAGGATGGAATCGTCACTCTGCAGCACGGCAACCCCCACCACCTCGTCCCCGTCGCCCAAGGTTATCCCCTTGACTCCGGCGGCGAGCCGTCCCATGGTCCGGATGTCGTTTTCATGGAAATGAATCGACAACCCCTTCTTGGTCACCAGGATAATCTCGTCGTCCCCACTGGTGATGGCCGCAGTGAGGATTTCATCGTCGTCGCGGATGGTCAGCCCGAACTTACCCTTGCGCAGAGGACGTTTATATTCGGAAATAAAGGTTTTTTTCACTCGGCCCAATTTAGTGACCGTGAGCACCGAGACCGTGTCGTCCACATTGGCCAGATCGGCGATGGGCAGAATGGCTGCCACCTTTTCCTTTTCGCCCAACTCCAGCAAATTGATGACCGCCTTGCCCCGGGCTGTCCGGCCGGCAAGCGGCAATTCGTAGACCTTGCGCCAGAACACCCTACCCTTGTTGGTGAAAAACAAAAAGGTATCCAGGGAGGAAGCGGTGTAGAGGCTGGTGACAAAATCGTCATCCAGGGTCACCATCCCCTTGACCCCTTTGCCACCGCGCCGTTGGGCCCGGTAGAGGTTGATCGGGTTGCGCTTGATGTAACCCGAATGGGAGACGGTCACCACCATCTCTTCAGGCGCGATCAGATCTTCGGGCAGGATTTCGTCCGGCGCGTCGATGATTTCGGTACGACGGCCATCGCCGTATTCATCGCGGATTTGCTCGAATTCTTCCCGGATGATCTTCACCACCAGCTTGTCATCGGCAAGCACCTGTTTGAGCCATGCTATTTTTTCTATGATTTCGTTGTAATCACTGTTGATTTTGTCGCGCTCCAACCCGGTGAGGCGTTGCAGGCGCATATCGAGGATGGTCTGGGCTTGGATTTCTGAGAGTTCGAAACGTTGGATCAACCCCTCCTTGGCGACCCCAGGGTTGGCCGAACCCCTGATCAACGCAACCACTTCATCAAGGTTGGTGATGGCGATCTTGAGTCCAAGGAGAATGTGGGCCCGCTCCTCGGCCTTGCGCAGTTCAAAGGCGGTTCGCCGGTACACCACGACCTTGCGATGGGCGAGAAAGTATTGCAGGATCTGCTTAAGATTGAGAATTTCCGGCTTGTTGTTGACGATGCACAGCAGAATGATGCCGAAACTTTTCTGCAGAGGGGTCATTTTGTACAACTGGTTGATGACCACTTCCGGAATTTCATTGGCGCGCAGGTCGAGCACTACCCGGACGCCATGGCGGTCTGATTCGTCACGAATGTCGGCGATTGAGGTGATCCGTTTCTCTTTGACCAGCAGGGCGATCTTTTCCACCAGGGCCGCCTTGTTCTGCTGAAAAGGGATCTCGGTGATGATGATCGATTCGCCGTGGGCGCCGCGTTGCTCGACGTGGGTCTTGGAACGGATGACAATCACCCCGCGGCCGGTCTCATACGCCTCGCGGATTCCGGCCCGGCCGCAGATGAAGCCGCCGGTGGGGAAGTCAGGGCCACTGATGATCTCCATCAGTTGGTGCACGGTGATCTCGGGATTGTCCACCAGGGCGATCAGACCGTCGATCACCTCGGTCAGGTTGTGCGGCGGGATTTTGGTGGCCATGCCCACCGCGATGCCTTCTGAGCCGTTGATCAGGATGTTGGGAATCTTGGATGGAAAAACCGACGGCTCTTGCAGGGAATTGTCGTAGTTGGGGGCGAAATCGACGGTTTCCTTGTCGAGATCAGCCACTAATTCCTGGTCGAGCCGGGTCATTCTCGCCTCGGTGTAGCGCATGGCCGCGGCGGAATCACCGTCCATGGAACCGAAGTTGCCCTGTCCGTCCACCAGAGGGTAGCGCATGGAAAAGTCCTGCGCCATGCGCACCAGGGTATCATAGGCGGCGGTATCGCCATGGGGATGGTACTTACCGATGACATCACCGACGATGCGGGCCGATTTGATGTATGGCCGGTTATAAGTGTTCCCCAGTTCGCGCATGGCAAACAGGGTGCGGCGATGGACCGGTTTCAAGCCATCGCGGACATCGGGCAGGGCCCGGCCGATAATGACCGACATGGCATAGTCCAGGTATGATTTCCGCAACTCCCTGGAGATGGCGATGGCTGGCTGTTGGCCTGTTTCTGATGGATGTTCCGTCATTATTACTTCCTAAACAATTTCGTTCAAAGAGAAAGAGAGCGCACGATAATCAGATGTCGAGATCAGCGACCTCAAGGGCGTGATTTTGGATAAAATCGCGCCGGGGTTCAACCTTGTCTCCCATGAGGGTTGTGAAAAGGTCGTCGGTTTGCTCCATGTCGTCGATCCTGACTTGGACCAGGGTCCGGTTGGCGGGATTCATGGTCGTTTCCCACAATTGTTCCGGGTTCATCTCCCCTAGCCCTTTGTAGCGTTGCAGGTGGCTTCCTTTGAAGGTCTCCTCACGAACCAGCTCGATCAGCCGCCGCCAGTCGTTTGAGGTCAGGGTAGTCTCCTGGCCAGTTGCCGCAGTTCTGACCACCGTGAATTCGGCTCTCAGATATGGTTTGATGGTTCTGTACAACTCCAGCGCATGTCTGTATTCGTTGATCAGGGGAATGTTCGGCCCCAGGGTCGTGGTGATATGGCCCTGCCCCTGCACAATGATTTCACACTCCATACAGGCTGGGCGCCATGCGCAGGACCGAAGGGCGCCAGCCTTGATGCCGTGCGTTGCCAGTTGGGCAACCAGATGGTCGACGAAAACCCGATCTTCAAATTGCCGGGCTGAATGCACATCGTGCTCAAGCAGGAGCAGAACCAATGGATCCGGGATATTCAATCGTTCCAAATACACAAGGACTTTTTCAAAGGCAGAGAGTTTGCGCAGCACCTGCACCATGTCGGTTTCAGCGATCACCACCCCTTGATTCGTCTGAATGCGCATCTGTTGGCTTGCCTGGGCATAGAGATGGGTGTTCAATGCCTCGTCATTGAGAAAATACTGTTCTTTTTTCCCTTTGCCCAAGCGGTAGAGAGGAGGTTGGCCAATGTAGATGTGACCGTTTTCGATCAACGGCAGCATCTGCCGGTAAAAAAAAGTAAGCAACAGGGTACGGATATGGGCTCCGTCGACATCAGCATCGGTCATAATGATGATCTTGTGATACCGAAGCTTTTCAATATCGAATTCCTCGCTGCCAATTCCGGTTCCCAAGGAGGCAACGAGTTGCTTGATTTCTTCGGAACTGAGAATTTTATCGAAACGCGCCTTTTCCACATTCATGATTTTGCCGCGCAGGGGCAGAATCGCCTGAATAGCCCGATCTCGACCCTGTTTGGCCGAACCGCCCGCCGAATCGCCCTCGACAATGAACAATTCACGTTCCGCCGGGTCTTTGCTTTGGCACTCTGCCAGCTTGCCGGCCATCATCACCGATAAACTGCCTTTTTTGCGCGACAAGTCTCGCGCTTTGCGGGCAGCCTCCCGCGCTCGGGCTGCTTCCACCGCCTTGCTGAGGATATTACGGGCCACCGCCGGGTTTTGTTCAAGATAGGCCCCTAATTTTTCATTGGTGATCGACTCAACGATCGATTTGACTTCCGAATTGCCCAACTTGGTCTTGGTCTGGCCTTCAAACTGGGGATTGGGGACGCGAACCGAAACGACACAGGTCAGCCCTTCGCGGACATCGTCGCCACCCATCTTTTCCTTGAGATGCTTAGGCACTACATCGTCGCTGGCATATTGGTTGATGCGTTTGGTCAAGGCCGCCCTGAAGCCGGCGACGTGGGCCCCCCCTTCCTTGGTGTTGATGTTGTTGACAAACGAAAAAAGACGCTCGGAATACCCATCAAAATACTGGAAACAAATATCAACCTGTACCTCGTCCCGCTCACCGGAAATGAGGATTGGCGACGGATGCACGCATGTTCGGTTGCGGTTGAGGTATTCAACGTAGGAAACCAGGCCGCCGTCAAAATAAAAGTCGTCCTCGGCGCCATCCCGTTCGTCTTTGAGGGTGATCCGGATGTTTTTGTTGAGAAAAGCCAGCTCCCGCATCCGATTTTTCACGATTTCGTACTGGATTTCTGTTGTTTCGGTAAATATTTCCGGATCAGGTTTGAAGAAGATGGTGGTGCCTGTTTCGTTGCTTTCGCCGATGATTTCCAGATCACTGACCCTGACCCCGTATGCATAGCTTTGCCGATAGATATTGCCGTTTCGCTTCACTTCGGCCACGGTACTGGAACTTAAGGCGTTCACCACCGAAACGCCGACACCGTGCAGCCCTCCAGAGACCTTGTAGGTGGAATGATCGAATTTGCCGCCCGCATGCAATGTGGTCATAACCAATTCCAAGGCGGACATCTGTTCGGTGGGGTGTTTGTCCACCGGAATACCCCGGCCGTTGTCCTTCACTGTCACCGAATTGTCCTCATGGATGACAATATTGATGGCTGTGCAGAAGCCGACCAAAGCTTCGTCGATGGAATTGTCGACCACCTCATAGATAAGATGGTGCAATCCTTCCGATGCGGTATTGCCGATATACATGGAAGGTCGTTTGCGAACGGCTTCCAGCCCGTCCAGAACCTTTATCTGCTCAGCCCCGTAGGAGTTTTCTTTTTGTTCCTTCACGTTCTTCCTTCTTGAGTTTAAAAAAGACAAAAATCATATTTTCATGGGCATTATCACCCCGAGAAAACCAACATCCTCTTCAGAAGTTATCATACATGGGCTTTCCTGATTTTTAATGCTTGCTGTTACAATTTTTCCTTCCAGCACCTGAAGACTTTCTATAAAATATCGACAATTAAATCCGACTGATAGATTATTTCCTGAATAATCTATATCAAATTCATCTTTTGCCGAACCAAAATCAGAATTTTTCGAGGTAAGAACCATTTTATTTTCTTGAATATCAATTTTTATGGCATGAAATAAATCTTCAGTAAATAAATTTATTCGTTTCAACCCTTCAAGGAAACGAAGACGGTCAATATAAATTGAATTATCCTTGGATAATGTTTTTAACAATCCTTGAAAATCAGGAAAATCACCTTCCAGTAAACGAATTATAAGTAGAGAATCTTCACTTTTTAACACACTTTGTTTGTCTTCAATACCAAAAAGAAAAGATGTTTTGTTCTCACAGAATTTCCGTATTTCCTGTATTCCTCTGCGGGGAATAAGTGTGATATGGTTAATGTGCAAATTATCGATACTGTCATCGACTTCCTTGTTCATAATCGTCAGACGATGTCCATCCGATGTTATCATTTTAAGGAAAAGCTTATTATCTTTTTTCTCTTTCTGCAGCAGACCTGCAGTCAATGTGAACATGTTTTCTTTATCTTGTGCTATGGAAAAAACTGTTTTATCAATGAGATCTGCTAAAATTTCGCTTTCTACGCGAACCATGCTCTCTTCATTGTAGGTTGGAAACTGCGGAAACTCATCCGTTGCCATCCCGGCCAAACGATACAGACTTGAACCAGCGCTGATCTCTACCCAATAGTTGTCCATTTCCTTGAAGGAAATGGTTGTCGAACCTGATTCACGAGCGAGTTCGAAGAGTTTTTTTGACGGCAGCGTTAACGTTCCGGTCTCAAAAACTTCGGCTGGTATGGTTTGTTTGAGACCTATTTCCAAATCGGTACAGGTCAAAACGACACTGTTTTGTCCTACCTCGAGAAGAACGTTGGCTAAAATAGCCAACGTTCCCTTTTTGTTGGTTATATTTTGTTGCTCACTAATGGATTTAAGCAGATCCTCTCTATTCACATTAAATTGGAAGCCCATAAAAGTATTCCTTTTATAAATATATTTTTGTTGTTTTTAATGGTGTTGATATGTTGAAAATGAAATCAACCATTTATATTTTTTATATTTTTTATATTGGTATTTATGAGAGATGATCGTTCGTTTGTTGTTGGGAAAAGCGAGGAGAATATACGTATTTTTTCTCAACAGCACCGTACACATGTTTTGAACAATTTTATTAACATATTGGGCGCCAATCTACTCGAAACTAGTTGAAATATCAAACGAATAATAGGTTGCTTTGTCTTAAAAAAAGTGAAAAAACAATTAAATACAGCTCTGAAAACAGTGTGCGAAAGAGGGGTGGCGGAAGGGGTTTGTTCCGGGATCTCAGCAGCGGTCAGCGTTATAAGCAACAATGTGAGATATCGATGTTTTTTTGGTTGCGGTGCAACCCGATCCGATCATCTCGGCAAAGAGATTAAAGTAACAACACTGTTTGATCTAGCTTCATTGACCAAACCGCTCTGCACAGCTCTCTGCACCCTTGCCCTCGTTGATGCAGGCCAATTCACCTGGCAAGACCCCTGCCTTTCCAAGCTCGGCGCTGATTTTTCCTCTGAGAAAAAAAATATATACATCCAGGATATTCTTCGGCACACTTCAGGGCTGCCAGCTTATCAGCCTTACTTCCGGCAATTTGAACCGTGTGTCGCCAAAGAAAATATTCCAAGCCTTATTCAGCGCATTCTTGCCGAACCCTTGGCACATCCGGAAAAGTCCACCAGTTTGTACAGCGACCTGGGTTTCATTCTTTTGGGGCGGCTTATAGAACTGACAACACAACAGCCACTTGATCGTTTTTTTTGCCACACTGTAGCTGAACCATTGCGCCTGGATCGATATCTCTGTTTTTTGCCAATCGGCACGCTTGGACAGCACGAGAAAGAGGTTATGGCAGCCACGCAATACTGTTCGTGGCGACGCAAATTACTGCAAGGCGAGGTCGACGATGAACATTGCTGGCTCATGGGCGGCGTTGCCGGCCATGCAGGGTTGTTCGGCACCGCGGAAGGCGTGTTGCGTTTATGTGAGCACTTACTGGATTGCTGGCATGAAAAGAAGCGCCATCCAGCTTTTTCCAACAATCTGTTACGATACGCCCTTGAATGGCGTGACGACTTGAGCAGTTGGGCGCTTGGTTTCGATCGACCAACAACAGGGCAATCCAGTAGCGGCCAGCATTTTTCATCCAGCAGCGTCGGACATCTAGGATTTACAGGAACCTCGTTTTGGATAGACCCTGAGCGGAAATTGATCGTTGTACTTCTAACCAACAGGGTTCATCCATCAAGAGAAAATTTGAAAATTCGGGAATTTCGACCATTTTTCCATGATTATATTCTGGAAAAAACCGGCATGGCATAGTCTGAAGTAAGAGCGCAAAAAAACCCCCGCCGATCATGGGATGACGGGGGTTTGATCTACTTGGTGGAATTATTGAATATTACCACCAGCAAACGGTCTTGTCGTTGGCAAAAATTTTCTGGACCAGAATGTCATAGTTCGGCTCACCCTGATAGAGTTTGAATTCATCGGCAGTGCGGTCGCGGTTAAGAATTTCGACCAATTTTTTGACATCCTCGGTGGGTTCAGATTTATAAACCTGCAATATTTTCATAGCGTCACCATTCCAGAGAGTTCTCTATTATTCGCTACAAGCCGCCGGTGGCTCATGGGATTGTTTAGGAAGACCATACGGAATGATGAAATCAGCCTCTCTCATTCGCTCACCAAGCTCTTCGATGGAGATGTTGGCGATTTCGGTTCCTTCGGGCAGATCGGTAGGCGCATCAGCGCCGCAGCTCAACACCTGACCTTCCATGTCGGCGATCCAGGCGATGTTTTCCGACATGTAATTGGAAAAACGAGGGAATTCACCGTTCATGATCACAGGATAGGCAAAATGGTTTTCCACGGCAAGACCGAGGCCTGAACGGATACCGTCATTGTACACACGGTTGGCGATCAGTATGTATACTTTCAATGATTCCATTTCCACATCTCCTTACATGACGATATATTTGGCACATTCGTCAAGAATGGCGCCATGGAAAGCCTGGGTCCGCATTTGCTTGTCGATCAGACCGCGGGGGACATCGTTGACGTTGTCAAACCCCTCGCAGATATAACTGTCGGCGCAAATGGCGATGTCTTCAATCGCACACAGTTGGGCTAGTTCATAAAAGAGAGGGGTTTTTGTCAGGTGAATGGCCTTGAAGGTGAAGAAAATCATAACCTTTTTGCCAGCGCGCACCGCTGCTTTGGTTATACCCAAGATGTGGCGCATGTGTTGCGGGCTGGTAACAAAAATCCCCAGTTTGTTCGGATCAGTAGCCATTGGCTTTTTCCTCCTTCAAAAGGATTGCAGAGATGAGACGATCATCCCTTTTTGATGAAAAAGCTCATGTAGCCAGCCTCTTCCTTCTCGCCAAGATACTCGTGACCCGCGCGATCGCACCAGCCGGGAATATCGTTGCGGGAACCCGGATCAGTCCCTTGGATGTGAAGAATCTCGCCGGATTTAATTTTGCCGATTTCCTTTTTGGTCCGCAACAGCGGCATGGGGCAGCTCAATCCCCGTGCATCCAAAACCAAAGCGACAGCCAAACCTTCTGGTGCTACTTTTACGTCACTCATCGTGTTCTCCTTAAAAAATACTTTTGCCTGGGTCATTTTTACATAAAAAGTCAAGTTGTATTACTATAGATAAAAAATTAGGTTGTCAAGATAGAACTCTGGCTGAAGAAGAGCTGAAGAGAGTGTTTCCACCAAGAGAAAAACTCGCGCACCCCGAGAAGTCGCTTATATTGACAAATGTGAAGGGCAACGGTATTGATAACGATTTAAAGCAACGTTACGTCGTCAGCTTTTAATTAAAGATATGTACTTAGGGGATGGGTCTTTTTTCTGGAAAAAGGAGGCTGTTGAAGTGATGGAAGATCTTAAAGTTTTTTGGCAAAAAATTAAACAGTTACACAAAGCGCTCTGCCAGGAGGAGTGGAATCCGATACTGACCGGCATTCTCGTTGCCCTGCTCAGCATTCTGATCATGGCTTGGTGGCGGCCCTGGGGCGCGGTGGGCGCGATTCGCAACTGGGGAGACTGGATGTTGTGGCACGCCGGGGTCTTCAATGGCGATCTGGCTGAACTGATCGGTTTTGTCAACGAGGACGGCGACAAAATCCTGACCAAGTCGATCCTGTTTAATACCGGTTCGGTCATTGGTTTGGGCTTTATTGCCGGCGCTTTCATTTCCGCCTGCTTGGGTGGTCAGTTTGCCTTTCGTTTTCCCCCGATTCGGGAATATGTCAAAGCCATCATCGCCGGCATTTTGATGGGGATCGGCGCGGCGCTGGCCGGTGGTTGCAATGTCGGCGGCATGTATAACGCCATTGGCAATCTCGCCGCCAACGGTTTTGCCATGTGGGTTGGTTTGGTGCCGGGAGTTTTGTTAGGATTGTGGCTGCTGTATAAAGAAATGGAGTATATAAGTTGGGGCAGCGGCGGTTCCTGGACTTTGGAGATCCCGTATCCCATTCAGTGGATCTTCGGCTTCGCCGCCTTGGTTGGCGTGTTTTGGTGCACCCACTATTATGCCAATTTTAAAGGAGAGGATTTCGTTGAGCACATTACCTCGCTCTCCGGCATCCTCCTGATCGCCGTTGGTCTCGGATACACCATGCAGCGAGGCCGATGGTGCATGATCCAGGGTTTTCGCGAGCCACACATGACCGGTGACTGCAAAATGGCCAAATCGGTGGCTCTTTCGATCATCATCGTCGCCGTGGGCGCCGCAGTGCTGAAATATGGCGTGCCGACCCGATTGGGCGGAGAGCCGGTTCTCGATCCGATGAACTATGTGCGCGGCACTTTCGGATGGGGCGCTTTGGTTGGCGGCTTTATCTTCGGCCTTGGCGCCATGCTGGCAGGCGGGTGTGGTTCCGGCGCCCTATGGCGGGTTGGCGAAGGACAGATCAAACTTTGGGTGGTTGTACCCTTTTTCTCCATCAGCAACTCTCTGATGGTGGCGTGGTTTTCCGCCTACCGCTTCGAAGAAAAAGGGTATTTGGGCAAATACGTTTATTTACCCGATGTGCTGGGGTATGGGTATAGCATGGCCTTGATCGTCGGGTTCTGCACCATCTGGTATCTGGTGGTAAACTGGAACGAAGACACTAACAAGCTGCTGTTGCCGATGTGATCCCTGCTTGATCGATCCAAGGGCGGCATTCGCAAGATGCCGCCCTTTTTTATTCCCCCAAAGAGGCGATGGAGCCGTTCATGATTGCTGCCCTTTCCCATGAACGCAGCCGGATGCGCACCATGATTATGACGCGCCGCGATCTGTTGCCCTTGGCGGAACGGTTGGCCCAAAGTGAACGGATTGCCGCCTCACTGCTGGCTCACCCCGTGTTTCGGCAAAAAAAAATCCTCTTCATCTATTGCCACTTCCGTAGTGAAGTCCAGACCACCTTGGTGATCGAGGATAGCCTCAGACAGGGAAAAACCGTTTGCACCCCTATGAGTATGCCGGACGAAATGGACATGGTAGCGGTGCTGATCACCGATCCGGTCCATGATCTCGCACCGGGCTATAAAGGTATCCTTGAACCCTTGCCCCTCCTGGCCCAAACCCGGAAGATGGAGCCGTCCGCAATTGAGGTGGCGGTAATTCCTGGCACGGTCTTCGATCTCAATGGTCATCGCCTTGGCTATGGCATGGGATTCTACGACCGGTTTCTTGTCCATGCCCCAGGGGCCATCCGGATCGGGCTTGCTTTTTCCTGCCAGATGGTGGAACGGTTGCCGATCCAACAGCATGATATTCCCATGGATATGATTATCACCGAGGAAGGGGTTATGGCGTGGCCACAGAGACTCCATGCCCCGGATCGTGGTTAGTAATCATTCTTTTTCCGGCTTTATTAAACTGTGGCAACTTTGTGGCGTGATAGTAAAAAATACTTTTTTTTTAAACCTAATTGTGAGAAATAGAGTACCAGGAAAAAGAAATCTGCGTTGCAATTATCAAAAGCCATAATGTGGAATATGGGTTCGAAAATTCTCCTTGCAGATGATGATACCCTGGTTCGGTCAGCGATCCAAAAAATTCTGCACGTGTTTCATCACGATGTGGTGGCGGTGGAATCCGGCCGTCAGGTTCTGGAACAAATATCGGAGGAATTCGACGTCATTGTGCTCGATATCAACATGCCGGACATGAACGGCTTTGAGACGTTAGAGCAGTTGAACCAGCGGCGGATCGATATCCCGGTGCTCTTTCTCACCGGTGCTGGTTCCATGGAGTACGCGGTCAAGGCTATTCATCTCGGTGCCTATGATTTTCTCACCAAGCCCATCGTTGACATTGAACTGTTTCATATCAAAGTGGAACGGGCGGCGGAAAAACGTCGCTTTCTCCTCCGGGAAAAGACCTACAAGCAACAACTGGAAACCGAGGTCCAGGCAAAGACTCACGAGTTGGCTGAAAAAAACCTTTTATTGGAACGATACAGTAGCCACCTGGAAGACGCTACCGTACAAATCATGACCAGCCTGCAGATCGCCATGGAGGAAAAAGATGAATACACCGCAGGCCACACTCGCAGGGTGACGGATTTCGCCCTGTTGCTTGGCGAATCGGCTTGCTTGGACAGCGACGATATCGTGGTGCTCCGCCGGGCTTCCCAATTCCATGACATTGGCAAGCTGGTGATCGACCTTTCCTGTATCCAGAAGGCCGGAACGTTGACCCCGGAAGAGTGGGCGTTGATTAAAAAACATCCGGAAATCGGAGCGAGCATCATCGAACCCTTGACCTTCATGGACCGTGAACGGGATATCATCCGTCACCACCACGAACGGCTCGACGGCACCGGCTATCCGGATGGCATCGGCGGCAGCGAGCTGGACACCTTGACCCGCATCATCACCATTGTTGACAGTTACGACGCGATGACCTCGCTCCGCAACTATCGAAGCAACCTCTCCCCAACCAGGGCGGTCAGCGAGCTACGCCACTGCGCCGGTACCCAATTCGATCCCAAATTGGTTGAAATTTTTGCGGAGGTTGTTCTTTCCTCAGGTTCGCTGTATAAACAGTAACCGTTTGTCAGTTGAGAAACAGCTGCTGTTTAATCGTTTTTTCCCATGTATGACTCATGAAGATAACCAGCGACGAAGTGCGGCATGTAGCCGGGTTGGCTCGCCTTGACCTGAGCGATGCCGAAGTGGACCGGATGGCTGGTCAGTTGAACGTCATCCTCGCCTATGTGGCCAAATTGGACGAACTGGATACCACCGGCGTGGCCGTCACCACCCACACCCAGCAGGTGGTCAATGCGTTCCGGGAAGATGCGGTGCGTCCGTCTCTGCCACGGGAACGGGCCCTGAGCAACGGCTCCGACCAGAATGGCGAATCGTTCGTGGTTCCGAAAGTCATCGGCTGATCCAGCGTATTTTTTGTCTCCTCCAGCTCATTTATTCTCCTATGGAATATTTTTCATTGACCCTCCATGAAGCGTTGCGGAGGCTCGATACGGGCGAGATCAGCTCTGTGACCCTCACCGAGTCGGTGCTTGCCCGGATCGACAGTGTCGAATCCACGGTGCAGGCCTATTTGGCCCTGGACCGCGAAAGGGCGCTGCGCCAGGCTGAACAGGCCGATATTGTGCGCAGTAAGGGGCAGGCAGGACCACTCTGCGGCATCCCGTTGGCAATCAAGGATGTTCTCTGCACCACCGCAATGCCCACCACCTGCGGCTCCCGCATGCTTGAGCATTTCATCGCCCCCTACGATGCCACGGTGGTCACCAGACTGGCCCAGGCGGGATCGATCCTGCTCGGCAAGCTGGCCATGGATGAATTCGCCATGGGCTCCACCAGTGAGAACTGCGCCTTCAAGCTGCCGCGTAACCCCTGGAATCCGAACTGTGTGGCGGGGGGCTCCAGTGGCGGTTCGGCAGCGGCCGTGGCCGCCGACGAATGTTTAGCCTCTCTGGGCTCCGACACCGGCGGCTCGATTCGGCAACCGGCCTCGCTCTGCGGCACTGTGGGCATGAAACCCACCTATGGCCGGGTGTCGCGCTATGGCCTGGTGGCGTTCGCCTCGTCGCTCGACCAGGTCGGTCCATTGACCAAGGATGTGCGCGATTGCGCCCTGATGATGAATGTCATCAGCGGCCACGATCCGCTGGACTCAACCTCGATCGATCAGCCGGTGCCCGACTATCTCGAATCCCTGCGAGATGGCCTCAAAGGGATGAAAATAGGGATTCCCAGAGAATATTTCGGTCACGGGCTCGATCCCGAAGTGGACAAGGTGGTTCGCCAGGGCATGGTCATGCTGGAAGAGGCCGGCGCCGAACTCGTTGAGGTCTCACTGCCGCATACCGGCTATTGTGTGGCCGTTTATTATTTGATCGCCCCGGCCGAGGCCAGCTCCAACCTGGCCCGCTTCGACGGGGTGCGGTACGGTTTTCGCGACCGTTCTGCCGATTCCCTGATCGGGATGTACAACACAACCCGTTCCCGTGGATTCGGCGATGAAGTCAAGCGACGTATTCTCATCGGCACCTATGCGCTTTCTTCCGGCTACTACGATGCCTTTTACAAGAAGGCATCACAGGTGCGAACCTTGATCAAGGAGGATTTTGCCCGCGCCTTTGCCGCCTGCGACCTGATAGTTTCACCGGTGGTCCCCACGCCGGCCTGGAAGATCGGCGACAAGGCCGACGATCCCCTGGCGCTCTACCTTTCCGATATCCTCACTCTCTCAGCAAATCTTGCCGGCATACCCGGTATGTCGGTGCCTTGCGGATTCAGCCGCGAAGGCCTGCCGATCGGTATGCAGTTGCAGGCTGCCCATTTCAACGAGGCCGCTTTATTGCGCGCGGCCCACAATCTCGAACAACGAGCCGGCGTTGTCGGAAAAAAACCGGCGCTCGTCTAAACCATGCAGCTTCCCACACCACAACATATCGCCGCCATCGTTCCCTACCCTCCTGGCAAACCCATGGATGAGCTGGAGCGGGAGTATGGAATCACCAATGCCATCAAACTGGCCTCCAACGAGAACTCTTGGGGGCCATCGCCCAAGGCCGTCGCCGCCATCGAATCCATGCTCCATAACCTGCACCGGTATCCCGATGGATCGAGTCACTACCTTACCGAGGCCGTGGCCCGCTGGATCGGCGCATCGCCTGAAGAGATCGTGCTGGGCAACGGTTCCAACGAGATGATCGAATTCCTGGTTAAGGCCTTTGTCGGCACCGGCGACATGGTGATCACCAGCCACCCGTCCTTTTTAATGTACCAGAAGTTCGTCCAGGTACGCGGAGGCGTCAATGTGGTGATCCCCCTTAAGGATATGCGCCATGACCTGGACGCGATCACCAGCGCGATCACTGATCGTACTCGCTTGATTTTTCTCGACAATCCCAATAACCCTACCGGAACCCTGATCAGCAAGAAACAGTTCGATCATTTTCTCGCCAATCTTCCCGAGTCGGTGATCGTGGTGATTGACGAGGCCTATGTCGATTTTGTCGACCCGGACCAGCGCCTCGATATTTTGGGCTCTATTCGCAATCCGGACGGGATTGCGGCGGTGGTCAGCCTGCGCACGTTTTCCAAGGCCTTTGGTTTGGCTGGCCTCCGGGTCGGGTTCGGGGTGATGCACCGGGAGGTGGCCGCCCTGCTGCATCGGGTTCGCCAGCCGTTCAACGTGAACCTGCCGGCCCAGGCCGGTGCGCTGGCCGCCTTGGGCGACGAGGAGCACTATTACGCAACCTTGCGCGGAACCGCCGAGGGTAGAACATGGCTGAGCAAAACGGTGGCCGGGTTGGGGTGCCGTCCGTATCCGTCGCACACCAATTTTTTTCTGATTGACGTGAGCGGTAGCGCCACCCGTCTGTACGAGGCCATGCTGCACAAAGGGGTGATCGTCCGGCCGATGGCGGCCTATGGTTATCCTGAATGCATCCGGATAACCGTGGGGACGGCGGCAGAAAACCAGCGATTCGTGACCGCCTTGGGTGAATGTCTGCGGGATTTGGGCTATGGTCACGGATAAACAGAGGATCGTCACCATCGACGGTCCGTCCGGCGGCGGCAAATCCACGGTGTCGCGTGAACTTGCCGCCAAGCTCCACTTCACCTATCTCGACACCGGGGCGATGTACAGGGCCGTGGCCTTTCAGTGCCGGGAACAGGGGATTGATCCGGTCGACGATCGCCGGTTGGAATCCTTGCTGACTCTCCTTCGGATTAAGTTGCTGCCGCCGGTTCCGGGCGAGGAGGATGTCCGCGTCCTGGTCGATGATCAGGAGGTGGGCAGCCAACTCCGGACTCCGGAAATGGGCATGTTGGCGTCAAAGGTGTCGGCATTGCCACGGGTACGGCATACCTTGACCCGCCTCCAACAGGCGATGGGCGCGGATGGGAGCATTGTGGCTGAAGGCCGGGATACCGGCACCGTGGTCTTTCCCGCCGCGGCCTGGAAATTTTTTCTCGATGCCAGCCCCGAGGTACGGGCCCGGCGCCGTGCCGCTCAGCTGCGGCGCAAGGGTGAGCTGGTGGATGAACAGCAGTTGCTCGCCCAGATCATCCAGCGGGATAAGGACGACCGGGAACGGTCCATTGCCCCGCTCAAGGCCGCCCCCGACGCCCTGGCCATTAATTCGACCGGCCTGTCGGTCGAAGAGGTGGTGCGCCGGATGTACGCTACAATTCTTGCCGCCCCTTGCTGCGGAGAAAGATAATCGTTGTCCGCCATTCCGGTAGAACCTTCAGAGTGCCGGACTTGCCCAGGCCAGCAGGAGTGATTGCTTTCAATCTTGCCCCCACCCCACTGCCCCTTCCTGTTGCACGAGACGAGAGCCCCGCATGTATCCTCCTGGAACGGGATACGTGCGGGGCTTGTGTGGGAGGGATGGACTGTCATGCTGCTTCGAACTGATCCTTGCCGACCCCGCAGATCGGGCAGGTCCAGTCATCGGGAATATCCTCGAAACTGGTGCCCGGGGTAACGCCATTATCGGGATCTCCTTTGGCGGGATCATATTCGTATCCACAGATGACACAGGTGTGCTTTTTCATTGCATTTTCCTCTTGGGTAGAATCATCAGGCCTTCCATAGGCCATGGAGATTGCAGTATTCACGGGCGGAAACCTGGTCCGCCTTGATACAAAAAATAGCTTCGGGGGTATCGCCCGGGTCGAGGTTCTGGCGATAGACCTTGCCGTCGGCGATCAGTTCGATGAACTCGATCCAGTGCTTTGCTTCCATGGGATGGGGTACGGAACCGACCGATACTTTGTAGCCCTCGGAAACTTTGGTAATCACCGGGACATGCTTTTCCTTGGCGGCATCGATGGTGTTTTCAGTCATCAGGCTCATGGTTTGACCGCAACAGGTCAGCCCGCCTGCCCCAGCGTGAAGGATTTCAACAAGAGTGCCGCAGAGGGCACATTTGTATACCTCGTTTTTTTGGCTCATTGCTTTTTCTCCCTGCGGATTTAAAAATTTTTCGGAAAAGGCCCTCAGCTCCTGGAGGCCAGTTGGGGCCATGTCAAACAATAATCAATCTTGTTTGGATATGAAAGGGGCAGTTGCCCATTTCCCCCGTTATGCTTCAGCCGATCCGTGTCTCGGATTGTCGGGGAGTGGGCGGTACGGAACCCGATCGGTCAGGATCCAAGCGCCTCTTCCCCTCGCCCGGTGATTGCATATTTGCACCGAACAGGACTGGTGACATATCCCTTGTTTTTCAACGCAGTAATCTGGCAGCTGATCTGTTTGGCCTCCAGGCCGGTAACGGCTGCCAGCTCCTTGCTCCCGCAGGCCTCAAGGTTGTTGGCAATGGCTCGAAGGACTTGTCGCTGGGTATCGCTGAGTTTGACGGTGGTACAGGGTGAACAGGGCACGATATTTTCTCCTTGGGCTTGGTTGTGCTGTCGCTGGCGCAAACAATCGGGGCACAGACCGGAAAATTCGACTCGATGGCCAATGATCCGGTATCCTCGTTTTTGCATTGGTTCAAATTGAGGCGCCGGCACGGCGAGAGTGATATTGTCGATCCGTTGGCATTGGATGCAGTACACGTGGTCGTGGTCGCCCGGATCCCAATCGAACCGTTTCTGGCGGCCACAGATCGAAAGTTTTCTGATCAGGCCCAGTTCGGAAAGTGTTTCCAGATTCCGGTACACCGTTGCCAGACTCACCCGCGGCAGTCTCTTTTTGATTCGTTCATAGAGTTCATCTGCCGTCGGATGGATTTTGCCGTGCCGCAACTCGTCGAGGATGATCTCGCGTTGATGCGTCATGCGTAGCGATTGTTCCATACGTCTCTCAATTAGAATAATTCCTAAATGTATTTAGGAATTATTTTTATGTCAATGAAAAATAAGATATCTTACTGGGTTGTTGCAAGAAAAGAATTGAGAAAGGAAAGAAAGAGGATATTCTGGGTGACCGGATAGTCACCCAGAAGGTTGGCGGGGTGGTTTTATTCGAGAATGAAGTCGTCGCGCCGATTATGCGCGTAATCGGCTTCGCTGTTGCCGGTGAAGAGCGGTCGCTCCTCGCCATAACTGACGGTGCGGATGCGGTTTTCTGCGATCCCGAAGGCGCGCAGGTATTTTTTTGCCGCCATGGCGCGCCGCTCGCCCAAAGCGAGGTTATATTCGTGGGTGCCGCGGTAGTCGGTATTCCCTTCAATCAGCACCTTGGCGGAAGGATGGTTGCGCAGGTAACTGCCGTTGTGCTCCATGGTCGGAATCTGATCGCCTTTGATTTTAGACTGATCATAGTCAAAATAGACCGGCTTGAATTCGGGCGAGCAACGGCCATGTTCAAGTTTGTAGGCATCGCTCTGTGTGTCGGCGTCATGGCCTAAGCTGCCTGAGCCGTTCCGGCCTGTTGCGTCGAGCCCTTCGGTACCGCCTCCGCCTCCGGTACCACCTTCGCTACCTGGCCCCATTTCTTCGGTGATGTTGCCCATTCGGTTACCATTCGTGGCATCAGAGGCGGAACCTGCGCCTCCTCCGGCGTAGGGAGCGACCGGTTTGGGGGCGCAGCCTCCCAGAAAAAGAAGGGTGCCGGTCAGCATGGCGGCAAGGAAAAAACGGGAAAATGTGCTCATAGATCGGCCTCGAAAAAAGAATGAAAAGCAGGGAAATGACGACTGTTGATGTATACCTGCAAGAAGACGATAGCGTCAATAAAAACCTGTCCTTCCCAGGAGATCGACGCATATGGGCTTGGCCTAGCCATGGGCCGGAACCTTTTCCTTGCGGCCCGTTGAGGAGGATGATAGAACCACCTGTCATTCCTGTTGTTTCCTGGAGCAACCATGTCCATAAAGCTGACAACCCTTGACCAACTTGACGATAAGCATGTTCCACGAACTTCTCGCAATAGAGGAACACACCGGCGAGGGCTATAAACCCCTGGTCGATTTCGGTGGCTGGCGGGTAGCGATCCTCAATTACAGCGCCGAGCTTCTGCCGGAACATCTCGACCGGATGCAACGCCACAATGAGACCGACGAGGTGTTCGTTCTGCTGGCGGGGCGCTGCATCCTTTTTGTCGGCGAAGGCCAGGGCGCTGTCACCCGGATCCATGCCGAAAATCTGCGACCAGGGCGCGTGTATAACGTCAGGCAGGCGGTCTGGCACACCCATACCTTGAGCCCGGATGCCAAAGTCCTGGTGGTGGAGAACCGCGAGACCACCTATGACAACTCTCCTTTCGCCCCCTTGACCCCTGTCCAGCACCGCCAGTTGTTCGAGTTGACCCGATCCCTGTGGGGTGCGGTTTGAACGATGGATACGGCGGAATAATTTTTATTTTCCAAATAAAATCAATATGTTTTTCGGTTCGCCCCGACTTGTCAAGAAGGGGGGGATCGTGTATAGTTTTTTCCCAATCACTCGTGTAGCGGTCTGACCCGCCTCCCTCGCTGTTTTTCCTGCGCCTGAAAGGTACGGTATGCAAGCTTCCTTAAGTAAGAAAACCAAGTTCATTTTCATTACCGGCGGAGTCCTTTCTTCCCTCGGCAAGGGCTTGTCGGCGGCCTCCATCGGGGCGCTGCTCGAATCCCGCGGCTTGACCGTGACCTTCCAAAAGCTCGATCCCTATATCAACGTCGATCCCGGCACCATGAATCCCTTTCAGCACGGAGAGGTCTATGTCACCAATGACGGCACCGAGACCGACCTCGACATGGGGCATTACGAACGCTATACCAACGCGGTCATGGGCAAAAAGAACAACTACACCTCGGGCCGCATCTACTACTCGGTGATCATGAAGGAGCGGCGCGGCGAGTATCTGGGCGGCACGGTCCAGGTCATCCCCCACATCACCGACGAAATCAAGGAAGCGATCCTCCACCTGGATGGTTGCGCCGACGTGGCCATCATCGAGATCGGCGGCACCGTGGGTGACATCGAAGGGTTGCCGTTCATCGAGGCGATCCGCCAGTTGCGCAGCGATTTGGGGCGGGAGTTCACTCTGTTCATCCATCTGACCCTGGTGCCGTACATCAAAACCGCCGGAGAGGTGAAAACCAAGCCGACCCAGCATTCGGTCAAGGAGCTGCTGGCCTCGGGCATTCAACCCGACATTCTCATGTGCCGGACCGAGGAACCGCTCACCGATGAACTCAAGAGAAAGATCGCCCTGTTCTGTAACGTCGACGCCAATGCGGTTATTTCGGCGGTGGATGTCGACAGCATCTACGAGCTGCCGCTCCGGATCAGGCAGGAAGGGGTCGATGACCGGATTCTCGAAAAGCTGGGCATCTGGACCGGAGCGCCCAATATCGAGCCCTGGGAACGGCTGGTGCGCAGAATCAAGCATGCCAGGAATACGGTGACCATCGGCATTACCGGCAAGTACGTCGATTTGAAGGAATCCTACAAAAGTTTGCACGAAGCCTTGACTCACGGCGGCATCGCCAACGATGCCAAGGTGGCCCTGCAGTACATCAGCGCCGACAGTCTGGAGGAGGATGCGGAGCTGGAGAAGCTCAACAGCTGCGACGGTATCCTGGTGCCCGGCGGCTTCGGCAGCCGCGGCATGGAGGGCAAGATCAAGGCCGTGGCCTATGCCCGGGAACACAAGGTTCCGTTTTTCGGAATTTGTCTGGGAATGCAACTGGCGGTGGTTGATTTTGCACGGAATATCGCAAAAATAGAAGAGGCGCATTCGGTGGAGTTCAATCAGGTCACCCCGCATCCGGTCATCTATCTGATGACCGAGTGGTTTGATTTCCGCACCGGCAAGATCGAGAAGCGCGACCAGCATTCCGATATGGGCGGCACCTTGCGGCTCGGCGCATACCCCTGCATGCTCAAGTCCGGTACCCTTGCCGCCGCGGCCTACGGCAAGGAAGAGATCAGCGAGCGCCACCGCCACCGTTATGAATTCAACAATGCCTACCGGGTGCAATTGGAAGAGGCCGGTCTGATCGTCAGCGGCACCTCACCGGACGGCAGCCTGGTGGAGATTATCGAACTGGCTGACCATCCCTGGTTCCTCGGCTGCCAGTTTCATCCCGAGTTCCGGTCCAAACCGATGCAGCCGCATCCTCTGTTCCGGGATTTCATCAAGGCCGCGATGTCGTATGGCGCAGGCGCCCGTTGCTGATATGACTACCACTGTCCGGATCAACTCCACACCCGTCGGGTCCATTACGGTTGGGCCGGGTGCGCCCCTGTTGCTGATCGCAGGGCCGTGCGTGCTCGAAAGCGCGGAAGTCGTCAGGGAGGTCGCCCTGGAGATGAAGGCCATTGCCGCCCGTCTGGGCATCTCCTACGTGTTCAAGGCCTCGTTCGACAAGGCCAACCGAACTTCGTCGGCCTCTTTCCGCGGCCCTGGTCCGGAAAAGGGACTGCGCATGCTCGGCCGGCTGCGCGAGGAGGTGCAGGTGCCGGTGCTCTCCGACATCCATGAGCCGGATCAGGCGGAAATGGCCGCCGATGTGCTCGACATTCTGCAGATCCCGGCCTTTCTCTGCCGCCAGACCGATCTCCTGGTGGCAGCCGCCTGCACCGGCAAGGTGGTCAATATCAAGAAGGGGCAATTTGTTTCGCCTTGGGATATGGCCAATGCGGTCGACAAGGTACGCGGCGCCGGCAGCGAGCGGATTTTGCTCACTGAGCGGGGGACCTGCTTTGGTTACAATAATCTGGTGGTGGATATGCGTTCGCTGCCGGTCATGCGCTCCCTTGGCTTCCCGGTGGTGTTTGACGCCACCCATTCCGTCCAATTGCCTGGAAGCGCCGGATCGTGTTCCGGGGGACAGCGAGAGTTCATCCCTGCCTTGGCGCGGGCGGCGATGGCAGTCGGTATCGACGGCTTGTTTTTCGAGGTCCATCCCGATCCGGACAAGGCCCTGTGCGATGGGGCCAACTCCTTGCCTTTGGCGGAGGTAGAACCTTTGCTCAAGCAGTTGCTGGCGCTTCGGCAGGCCGTGGCCGGAGTCATCGATGGCTGAACAAGACTGCGGCAGATCAGGAGGAATATATCCCACCGATTGCGAACTGACCGAAGCGCTGCGCAACCGGGCCATGATGCGCAACCGGCCGCCGGAACGCAGTGCCGGGTGGCTGGATGTTCTGCCCCGGGCCCGGCAGGTGCAATTGTTGCTGCTCGATGTCGATGGCGTGCTCACCGACGGCGCCATCACCTATATGTCCGGAGGCGGCGAAGCCAAAAGCTTTCATAGTCAGGATGGCTTGGGCATCAAGCTGCTCCAGGACAGCGGCGTGGCGGTGGGCATCATTACCGCCCGCAGATCCGAAGCGGTGGAGCGCCGCGCCCGCGATCTGAGATTGGTCCATGTCCTGCAAGGGCAGCAGGATAAATTGATCGCCTATGAGTCTATTCTCAAGGACACCGGCCTGCGGCCGCCGCAGACCGCCTATATGGGGGACGACCTCATGGATTTGCCGGTCCTCAACCGGGTCGGATTCGCCGTTGCACCGGCCAATGCGGTGAGTGAAGTCCGTCAGCGGGTCCATTACACCACCGAACTCGCCGGCGGCCGGGGGGCGGTGCGCGAGGTCTGCGATCTTATCCTCGAGGCTCAGGGTAATCTGGTCCGGATGCGGGCCAGGTTCGACCGATGATCAGAAATCCCCGTAATCTCCTTTGGTTGGTGCCGATGCTGCTCTTTGCCGTCAGTCCGCTGTGGCAGCCGCCGCTGGCCGCTTTTCTCACCCCTCGCGGCGGCTACAATCCCAAGCTGGCGCAGCCGCAGGAAGAAACCTCCATGCAGGATTTCATCCTCGATACGGTGGTCATGACGATCACCACGAACGGTAAGGAAGAGTGGCAAATCAATGCCAATCGCGCCTACACCCAAGGCAATGAACATGAAATTGCGTTGGATGAGGTCAGCGCCGTGTACATCGGTACCGAAAAAGAGCCGATCAATATCGAGAGCCGCAAGGGGTTGTATGCCACCGACAAGCGGCATCTGGTACTGACTGACCATGCCAAGGTGGTCAAGCCGCTCAGAAATCAGGTGCTGCTTTCTGAGCGGCTCGAATACGACGATGGCGGCAAGATGTTGGTGAGTCCGGGGAAAGTGACTATTTTGGCGCCGGACATGAAGCTGAATGCCGGCCGGATGGACTACAATTTTTCCACGGAAGGGTATGAGTTCAGCAATCGGGTCAAGGTCAACCTCTAAAGAGCCTGCCACCGGTTGGCGGGCAGATGAATAAGGAATCAGCCATGTTGAAAATAAACGAACATTACCTGAAATTGCAGGCCTCTTATCTCTTTTCCGACATCGCCAAGCGGGTGGCGGCCTTTCAGGCCGCTCATCCCGAGCGCGAGGTCATCAAGCTGGGGATCGGCGATGTCACCCAGCCCCTGCCGCAGGCCTGCATCGCGGCCTTTCATAAAGCAGTCGACGAGATGGGCACAGTGGGCGGGTTTCGCGGTTACGGTCCGGAGCAAGGGTACGACTTTCTGCGCCGGACGATCGCGGAACATGATTTCCAGGTACGCGGCGCGGACATCCAGGCCGATGAAATTTTCGTTTCCGATGGTGCCAAATGCGATACCGGCAATATCCAGGAATTGTTCGCCGGCGAGACCAAGATCGCCATCCCTGACCCGGTCTATCCGGTCTATCTCGACACCAATGTCATGGCCGGCCGCACCGGAACGTTTACGGATGGCCGCTACGAGGGGATTGTGTACCTGGAATCGACCAGGGGCAACAACTACGTGCCGGACCTGCCCAAGGAGCCTGTGGAGCTGATCTATCTCTGTTTCCCCAACAACCCCACCGGGTCGACCATTACCAAGGAGCAGCTCAAGGTCTGGGTCGATTTTGCCCGCGACACCAAGTCGCTCATTCTCTTCGACGCCGCCTACGAGGCCTTTATCCGCGATCCTGCGCTGCCGCATTCGATTTTCGAGATCGACGGCAGCCGTGAGGTGGCGATCGAGTTCCGCAGCTATTCCAAGAGCGCCGGTTTCACCGGCACCCGCTGCGCCTATACGGTGGTGCCCAAGGAGTGTGTGGCCTACGATTCCGCCGGCGGCAAGCAAGCCATCCATCCGTTGTGGAACCGGCGGCACTGCACCAAGTTCAACGGTGTTTCCTATCCGGTGCAGCGGGCGGCCGAGGCGGTCTATTCGCCCGAGGGCAAGGCCCAGTGTACGGCCCTGATTGACGGGTATCTGGCCAATGCCAAAATTATCCGCCAGGCCATGCATGCACTGGGCTACCACACCATCGGCGGCGACAATGCCCCCTATGTGTGGATCGAGGCCAAGGGCGATTCCTGGGCGTTTTTCGATCTGCTCTTAAACAAGGCCGGCGTGGTGTGTACGCCGGGCGCCGGATTCGGCAGGTGCGGCCAGGGGTATATCCGTCTGTCGGCATTCAACTCCGAGGCCAATGTGGTCAAGGCGATGGCCAGGATCCAAGAGGCGTTGAGCTGATACGCTTTAAGCGCGCCAATAAAAAAAGCCCCCCCTTCAGGACACCCTCTCCCGCAAGCGGGAGAGGGCACTTGGTCATCATCCGGTGGTTTATCCTCAACATGCTCAAGCTCGGCACCACGCACTACGCCGCAAACTTGCCGGGTGGGACGACGATGAACGCAGCGCGTACAGGGTCTCTCTGCCAACAACTATGATGACGGGATGCAATCGCCCCGGCTCAACCTCTACTTGCCCTCCGTGCTTCTCGTATGGCTTCTCTGATTTCATCCGGGTTATACGGTATTTTGCGCCTATGCAGCATGGAATGGCAGTTTGGGCAAACAGGGATTAAATCTTTTCCGGGGTTAGTGCCTTCGTAGCTGTCCAATGTTGAGAGTTCACCAAGCGAAGTGATGTGGTGAACTTCAATGAAATCTGCACCTAATACGCCATAAGTTTCTTTAAAATTAAATCCACAGATTTTGCAGCGGCATCCGTGAATCCGAATACATTCCAATCGCGCCTCTCTGCTTCGCACTCTTTGCGATGAAGTTGTTACTTTTGCTTTCCCTTCGAGATAGGTGTGGTACTTTCTTTCATCGTTGTGTGAACCAGCAAGAAATTCAATTACATAGTCAATGATATCTCGCTTAATCGGGACATCTTTTTCAGCAGAGGCGTACCAAAGATTGGATTGCCCATAACCACCTTGCTTAGAGGTGGCTCTCTCGATGATTTTATTGCGATCATCATAATCAATTAAAACAGCATCCTCGGCATCACAGACGGCGTTGTAACCAATATATTCATTTACCTGTTCAAGCCACCGTGATTTTCGTTTGTCATTAACTAACTTCTCATAAACGCGGGCATTTTTATAAAAACCTACGACAACACGTTTTCCATCATCGCGTTGCGCCATGAAAACAACAAGGACATTGTCAACGTATCTGCCAAGGCTATCGCTGGCGATATTACGGGACAATTTTCTCAGGTTTACCGTGCCATAGGGTGCCGTATAGCCATAGCATTTCCCGGCTTCATTCTGAAAATTAAAAAGCTCATGTCCAAAACCTTTTTCATCGACATAACTACCGCCACCGATAATGTTTGGTTCTGGTTTGCGATAGTGGCGCATATTCGTGATGTAATTGAACAGAACTCTGCTTTCATCAATATTAAAAATGTGGCTCATGGTTTCTGCGCCTCTGGAAGTTTCCCTGTCAACGAGCAAGATATTTGAAGGATTTCCCCACGAGGCTATTTTTGCGTGACGGCAGGGGAAGTCGGTGGTGTTGAGTCCACCAAGCAACTGCAACCCAATCCTGATCCCACTGGTTGGGCTTCCTCAATCCCTCCAGATCTCCCGCTGTACACAGGCCTGATCCTCGGGGAGCATCACCCGACAGGCGAGCACACCTTCCTGAAAGGAGCCGTAAATGGCATGGCGCGGGATGCGGAGCGTGCCGTCGTCGTCCAGGTCAACCATGACAACCACATCGCCGCCGTTGCCCAGAGTCAGCTCACAGGGAATCTTGCGCATTGGAGTCGGTCGGGTGCTGTTGGTTGGTTTGCACGCTGTTGACGGTCGTTGCGATCCTGACATGCTGGCTGGTCGACATCCCGCTCTTGGATTCAGGAACCTGGATGGTCGATTTCAGCCGGGAGGGCGGCGCGTTGAGTGCGGCAAGAATACCTTGATCGCGGTTGTAGAGGTCGGGCTTGAACATCACCTTGCCGTCACGGACATTGGTGGTCAGGTACATCAGATAGATAGGCAACGGCTGCTTGAGGAGCACCGTGGTGGTCTTGCCCGAGGCCAGGATCTGGTTCATCTTTTCGACCGTGGTCGGGTTGCCTGGGTCGTTGGCAAGGATCAACCTCCCCAGTTCCAGAGGATTCTGCACCCGGATGCAGCCGTGGCTGAAGGCGCGCTGTGCCCGGCCAAACAAAGATTTGCTCGGTGTATCATGGAGATAGACATGGTACGGATTGGGAAAAAGAAACTTGATCAACCCCAATGAATTGTCCGACCCCGGGTCTTGCCGCAGGGTATAGGGAAGGTATCTCCCCTGATACTGTTTCCAATGGATGGTATGGGGATCGATCTCGTTCCCGTTGCTGTCGTAGACGCGCAGCCGCTGTTTGGCGAGGTAATCCGGATCCTTGACAATGCTGGGCACGGTTTCGCCCTTGACGATGTCCGGGGTGGGTGTCCATGTCGGGTTGAGCACGATGTAGGTGATCGCTGAACGGAAGACGGGTGTCTGGTGATACGGTTGGCCGACCATGACTTTGCTGTCCCAGACCTGCTGATTGTTGTGGTAATATTGCAGGGCAAATCCGGCAATGTCGATGATGAGGCTGGAGCTGGGCATGTCGTGGATCACCCACCGCGTCCGTTCGAGGTTCACCCGGATCTGATCGATTCTGTCGGTCACGGAGACGTTCATGGCGTTGACCGTGCTTTTCCCTATCACGCCGTCGGGCTCGACATGGTGCCGGGCCTGGAAGGCCTTGACGGCTGCTTGCAGTTGCTCGTCGTACAGATTGGCCTCACCGCCCCCCTTGGGTTTATATTCGCCAGTCGCGGCCAAACGGCCGCGGATGGCCGCGACCCGATGGTCAACCATGCCTGGCTTGAGGCTTGGGCCAGCCGGTACGGAGCGCCATACTTCCTTGGCGGCATATTTCTTGTATTGGCTCAAGGCTTCCTTGAGATTGAGATAAGACGGATGGTGAGGCGACAGATTGTCCAGGGTGGCTCGAATGGTCCCGGTGTGGATGGCGTTTAGATAGGTGTCGATGGGCGAGATCCGGGGAGCGGTGGTGGCGAGATTCTGCTTTTCCTCGACCTTGGCCGGGTCGACTTTGCCGTACCGTTTATGCTGTCCCAGCAGGACCAGGGCATCGGAGAGGAGCACGTCGTACTCCACTTTCCTCATCAAGGTTCCCTCGTGTCCCTGGAGCTCGTTGCTGTAATGGGTCAAGGCCTTGAGGTGATAGTCATCGGGCGTTAACCCCTCTTCGGCGCATGCAACGATGGCGGCCATCAGCTGGGCGATGTTGTCCTGCTTGTCCCACAGGAGATTGAATTGATTTTTCCTGTATAAATCGAGAAGATATGATGAGGCGTAAACCGGATCGTTGCCGATGTTGCCCCCCCCCTCGAAGTAGAGCTGCTCAAGCAACTGCTGAACGAGTTGCTGCTGTTCCTGGTGATCTGGCTGTTGGTCAGCTCCATGCGCCGGAGGCGGCTGGGGGGGTGGGGCACTGCTTTCGGCAAACGCTTGCGGAGCAAGGAACAAAGACAAAAGAACCACGATTCCGGATAACACGAATCCGGAGAGCTGTAATCGGCAATGATCGGGCATGAAAGGGTATTCCTGAACGGGGGCTGACTTCTTCGGACGGAATCAGGCTGAGATTGATGAATTGGGGCACCACCAGGAGGTTCATGGACATACGGCAGCAATAATCGAGGATTATCTTATCCTTTATTACGCACAAATGTTGCCATTGACAAGCAGTTAAACCCTCATCCGAAAAAAATTAAACAGCATTGTCCCCAGCGGTTCGGCAGGCACTTTTCAGCCTACTTCGGCGGGTTCGCCAGGGCTGTCGACGCGATGATCGAGCACCGCTACTTCTTGTTTGACCGTTCCGGCAAGCCTGTGCTATTCTCCAGAAGGAATGCATACATGGAGTTCGCTTATGGCCCCCCCTTTATTTGGCTTTTCCCTGACTTTGATCTGGTTTCTGGCCGGTATCGTCTTTCTGGCCCTTGAGTTGGTGCTCCCCGGTCTGGTGATTTTCTTTTTCGGTATCGGCGCTTGGTGTACTGCGCTTATCGTGTATCTGTTTCCTGTGCCGCTTGCAGGTCAACTCCTGGTGTTTCTCGCGGCCAGCCTCCTGTCGCTTCTCCTGTTGCGCTCTGCCCTTAAAAGGGTCTTTCTCGGCCGAACCCTCGACACGGATGCCATGGAAAGGGGGGTGCCGCCCGGCGCCACCGGCGAAGTGATCGCGGATATCCTGCCGCCGGCGCCGGGGACCGTCAAGTACGGCGGCTCGTTCTGGCAGGCTACAGCCGATGAGCCTTTGAGCAAGGGAAGGGTGGTGCGGATCGTGGAAAAATCAAATCTGACAGTCAAGGTAATTCCGGTGGAACCGGAGGGAGCATCGTTGTGATCACTATAAACAGTTTTTTGATCGGCGTATTGGTATTAGCTGTTTTTGTCATAGTCATTCTGGTCAAAAGCGCAGTGGTGGTTGACCAGCAGTATGAGTATGTGATTGAACGGCTGGGCAAGTACCGGACCACGTTGGGGGCCGGATTTCATATCCTCATCCCCTTTTTCGACCGGGTGGCCTACAGACGGAGCCTCAAGGAAGAAGCCATCGATATTCCGGCCCAGGCCTGCATTACCGCCGACAACGTCTCCATGCAGATAGATGGCTGCCTCTACCTCCAGGTGGTCAATTCACGGCTTTCCGCCTATGGGGTCGAGAACTATCATTACGCTGTGGCCCAACTGGCCCAGACCAGCCTGCGCTCGGCCATCGGCAAGATCACCCTGGACCACACCTTCGAGGCCCGCGAGATTTTGAATCGGCAGGTGGTCGAGGCCCTGGACGAGGCCTCGCAGAACTGGGGAGTCAAGGTGTTGCGCTACGAGATCAAGGATATTCAGCCGCCGCACAGTGTTTTGGAGGCCATGGAAAAGCAGATGAAGGCCGAGCGGGAAAAACGGGCCGAGATTGCCAAGTCGGAAGGCGAGCGGCAGGCGATGATCAACCGGGCCGAAGGCGAACGGGCCGAGGCCATCGCCCGCTCCGAGGGCGAGAAGATGCGGCGGATCAACGAGGCCGAGGGTCAGGCGCAGGAAATCCTCAAGGTGGCGGAGGCCACGGCCGAAGGCATCCGGCGGGTGGCCGAGTCCCTGAGTGCGCAGGGAGGACAGGATGCGGCCAACCTTGAGGTGGCGAAAAAATACCTTGATCAGTTCGGCAAGCTGGCCAAGGAAAACAATACCATGATCCTGCCCGCCAATCTGACCGACGTGTCGTCAATGGTGGCAACAGTCATGACCACTCTGGAACACGCCAAAAAGGTCGAACGCACAGCTGGATGAATATGATCGGCCATGCGGAAGGCGACAGGGGCGGACAACGAAACGTGTCGGGCAACCAAACGGTTCAGAAGAAGAGGACCAGGGACCAGATGACCACGGTGTGGACAATGGCCAGGAATACGGCCGCCGAGGCGAGGTCCTTAGCCAGGCCCGACAATTCGTGACGTTCCGGGCCGATCCGGTTGACCACCACCTCGACGGCGGTGTTGAGTAATTCGACGATCAGCAGGATGACGAGGCTGCCGGCCAAAAGGGCGCGTTCGACGTTGCTGTGGCCGAGCCAGCAGGCCACCGGGAAGAGCACCAGGCAGAGGAGCAACTCCTGCCTGAAGGCTTCTTCGTTGCGATAGGCGGCGGTCAACCCGACATACGAGCAGCGCATGGCCTGTTTGATCCGGGCGAGTCCGGTACCGTTCACTTTTTCCTGTTTGATCATTGCGCTCGTGTCTCAGCCTGAGGTTGACGGATGTACAACTGAGGCGAGGATGTGCATGCACACACAGTCACTGTCTAGCATACACTATTTGGCTGTGCTTTTCCAGACCCAATCCCGCGGTCACGAAACCGCCGGTGCAATTGATTGCCGGTGGGTACTTTTCGAACAATGAGCAGTTGAAGCAGCGAGGGCTTCAGAATGAGCCGTGAAACATTTGTTCAATTACGAGCAAGGTTGGGGAAAACCCAAAAAGAGCTTGCTGAGTTGCTGGGGGTTTCGCTCAAGGCTGTCCAAAGTTACGAACAGGGATGGCGCTCCATCCCTCTGCATGTCGAACGGCAGCTCTATTTTCTCGCAGCGAATCAACGGAATAGTTGCCAGGCCAAACGGAAGGACTGCTGGGCCATCAAACGATGCGAGCATAAGGAGGAGTGTCCAGCTTGGGAATTTCAGGCCGGACATCTCTGCTGGTTTCTCTGCGGTACGCGGTGCGAGTGCGCTGTCGCCAAAGACTGGAAGGAAAAGGTGGCTGTCTGTCGCAACTGTGAGGTCCTGGCCTCGCTATTCTGATCCTGTCTGCTGTCATTGCGGTCATGTCCTGTGTGTTTTTTCGTTTTTCCCCCGCTGCCCGTTCCTGCCCATCGTTCTTGCGTTGTTGTCCATGGTTCGATTGAAGGTCGGTGTCGCCATGAGCGGCGGCGTCGACTCGACGATGGCTGCCTCGCTCGCCCAGGAACAGGGGCACAGAGTCCACGGTTTTTTCATGCTCCTGCCCCTTCCCAATCTAGACGCTCAGTTGCTGCGTGTCCGGCAGGTGGCCGGACAGTTGGCCATCCCCCTGACCTTAATTGATCTGCGCTGTCGCTTTGCCGACGAGGTCATCGCTTATTTCACCGCCGCCTATCGAACCGGCCTGACTCCCAATCCCTGCATCCTCTGCAATCACGCCATCAAATTCGGTCTGCTGGCCGAGGCCGTGCGAACCCATGGCATGGAGCGGATCGCCACCGGCCACTATGCCCGTATCAGCCGGCGCAACGGACGGGCATTCGTGACCCGCGGCACCGACCACGCCAAGGATCAATCCTATTTTCTTGCCCGTCTGGATGCGGATCAGGTGGGTTACGCCCACTTTCCCTTGGGCGATTGGACGAAGGAGCAGGTCTACGAGCGGGCCGCCGGCCTGGGATTCCGGTTCGAGAGCCGGGAAAGCAGTCAGGATGTCTGTTTTTTAACCGGAGGTTTGCCCGCCTTTCTGGCCGGGCAGGGTGTAGGCGAACAGATGGGAGTGATAGCCACCCGCGATGGCCGGCAGATCGGCGAGCATCGCGGGGTGTGGCAGTATACCATCGGCCAGCGGCGGGGATTGGGACTGCCTGATGCCACCCCCTGGTATGTGGTGGCGCTGGACGGTGCCAATAACCGGGTGATCGTCGGCAAGCGCGACGAACTGTTGCGCGATCGTTGTATCGTGCACTCCCTGCGCTGGGCGCACGAGGCACCGGCTCTGCCCTGGCGCGGCCTGGTGCAGCTGCGTTCCCGTCATCTGCCAGCAAGGGCCGAATTGATCCCTACTGACGGCGGCGCCTGGCAGCTGGTCTTCGATCGCCCGCAGCGCGCCGTCACCCCCGGCCAGTTCGCCGTCTTCTACGAGGATGACCTGGTGCTGGGCAGCGCGGTGATCGCAGCGGGCCTTGACCGGAGGCATGAACCGTGAAACGGATTGCCATCGCCACCTTGGGGTGCAAGGTCAACCAGTTCGAGTCCGCCGCCTTTGCCAGTGAATTCGAGAGGCACGGCTGCGTGCTGGTGCCGTTTCGGGCCGATGCCGATGTCTACGTGATCAATAGCTGCGCGGTCACCGCCAAGGCCGGCCAGCAGTCGCGGCAGTTGATCCGGCAGGTCCTGCATGCGCATCCCCAGGCGCGGATTATCGTCACCGGCTGCTATGCCCAGATGGATCCGGGAACCGTGCTCGACTTGGCCGAGCAGCCGATGACCATTGTCGGCAACGGCAACAAGCACCGCCTGGTGGCGGCGGCCTTGGAGGAGCAGCCGCCCGATCTGGTGTTGCTCATGGGCAAGATTCGCGAAAAAAAGGAGATCTGCCCATTGCCGGTCAACCGTTTTCCGGATCGCACCCGCGCCTATCTCCGCATCCAAGACGGCTGCAACAACTTCTGTTCCTACTGTATCGTGCCGTACACCCGCGGCCCCAGCCGCAGCCTGGATGTGGCTGGGGTACTCGACCAGGCCGCGGTGTTCACCGGCCAGGGATACCGCGAGATCGTGATCACCGGCATCAATGTCGGTAAGTACGGCCTTGATCTGGACGGGGGCGAAACCCTGTACAGCCTGCTGGACCGGCTGTGCCGCGGCTTTCCGGATTGCCGCTTCCGCCTCAGCTCCATCGAGTCCACAGAGGTGAACGATGCGCTTTTGGATCTGCTGGCCAGGCATGCCAACCTGATGCCCCATCTGCACATTCCCATGCAAAGCGGCGATGACGCGGTGCTGGTCAGGATGAACCGGCGCTATGGTCGCGCTGAATTCGCCGCGGTCATTCGCCGGATACGCGAGGCGCTGCCCACCGTCACCATCGGCTGCGATGTGCTGGGCGGCTTTCCCGGCGAAACGGAGGCGGAGGCGGCCAACACCTACAGCCTGCTGGCCGAGCTGCCGGTAGACTATCTCCATGTCTTCCCGTATTCCCGCCGGCCCGGAACCCTGGCCGATTCGTTTGGAGGACAAGTGCCCGGACCGGTGAAAGAAAGACGGGTCCGGCGGTTGCGCGCCCTGGATGCGGCGAAAAGACAGGCCCTCTACCGGGCCAATATCGGCCGGGTCCTCCAGGTGCTGGTGGAGCGGCGGCAGGCGAAGGGCGGCATGCTCCAGGGGTTTTCCGAGAACTATCTGCCGGTGCTGTTTGTCGGCAGCCTCCATCTGATCCGGCGGGTGGTACCGGTGCGGCTGGTTGCGGTCGAGGATGGTCAACCGGTGGGGGTGCTGGTCGAAGACCTGCTTGAGGAAAGCCGGCAAACCAAGTAAGCTACAGCGCCCCTTTTCAGGGGGAACAGCGGTTGTCCCGCGGTCGTGCAAGAACCGAAACCTCACCTTGCACGAGCACGGGATGGCATGGCGCGCGAATCCTCTTCCCGCAGTTGTTGTTCATGACGATTGAATCAATGAATAAAGTCACTGAGTTCAAATGTCTTACGCCGGGTATCCTATACAAATATACTCCATTTCGGGAGTCATTTTTTGACGCGCCTATTCTCCGTTTCTCGCCTCTAAACGAACTGAACGACCCCTTTGAGCTGAGTCTTGCATGTATTGATTTCCCTGATTCGATACGGCAAAAAGTTAGAGAGTCGTATTCCGAACCTTTAGGTCCAAACGCGGAGCGAATAATCCTGGCTAAACGTTTTGACGATCATGTTTCAAATAAGAACGCAGAAAAAAATCAAGCAATTCTCTCGTTGACAGAAGACCCAGAACATATACTGATGTGGTCGCATTATGCTGATCAACATAAGGGTATGGTTATTGGGCTTGATTTTTCACACGATTTTTTCAAGCAAATGTTCATTAATGGTGATGAATTTTTGTTACCTGTCAAATACTGTAACCAGCGTCCGTTATATTCATACGCAGAAGGGAGATTCTTGGTAGAAGTGAAAGAATCTTTAGGTACAAAGGGCCTGCAATGGGGGTATGAGCGCGAATGGAGGGCTGTTACTAAGGCTTTTTGCTCTAAGAAAAAGATTAAGAAGCAAGACGGTACGGAACAGGGCGGCTTTATTGACATCCCCGAAGAATGTATAAAAGAGATATACTTGGGCACTAGGCGCGATGAGAATATGGTCAATGTGGCTCAAAGGTTTATCAAAAAGAATCCGCATATAAAATTGTATTTGGGATACAAGTCCGTAGGCGTTTATGAATTAGATTTTTTGGATATTGATCTTGCTTTAAAAATCTTTCCAAGTTCCCTGTTATAGGGCCTTAAGGGTAATCTGCAAGATGGATTGTTGCCGAGAACGACAATGATCGGAGAAATTATCGCCATCGGCGACGAGCTGACCTCGGGCCGGATCCTCAATACCACCAGCGGACTGGCAGCCCGTGAACTGTTTCTGCAGGGCCACGAGATTCTGGGCATGCACACCGTTGGCGATGCCCCCGAGCTCATCGGAGAAGCCCTCGCGGCCGCCGTTGCCCGGTGCGATTTCGTCATTGTCACCGGCGGCCTGGGCCCCACCACCGACGACATGACCAACGAGGCCGTGATCAAGACGTTTGGCGTGGATGGCAGGGTACATCCCGGCGTGTACGCCAATATCGCTGCCCGCCTGAAGGACGACGCTCTCGTCGCTTCCCTGGTCAAGATGGCCTGGCTCCCCGAGGGCGCAGAGGTTTTGGACCCTGAATACCGGATGGCTGGCTATCTGCTCCGCCACCAGGGCAAACCCATCTGGTTTCTTCCCGGCGTGCCGCCGCAGATGGAGATCTTGCTGCGCACCAAGGTGCTGCCCAGTTTGCAGGTCTTTGACCGCAACCATGCCCTGCCGGTTTGCCAGACGGTCTATCGCACCTGCGGTCTTTTTGAAATCGAGATCAACCGGCGCCTGTGTCCACTTGAGGAACAGGGCGCTGTGATCGGCTATTATCCGGTGGGCAGCGAAGTCCATATCAGTCTGACTGCCCGCTTGTTGGAAGGCGGCGCTGTCGATCCAGGCTTTCAGGCGGCTGATGCCTTTATCCGCGAGGTCTTGGGAGACAACATCTACGGGGTGGGCGAAGAAACCCTGGCCGGGGCCACCGGCCGCCTTCTCCGGCAACGGGGCTTGATGCTCGGGACGGCTGAATCGTGCACCGGTGGATTGATCGGCGCCACCCTCACGGCAACGGCGGGCAGTTCCCGCTGGTTCAAAGGAGGGGTGATCGCCTATGCCAACCAAATCAAGGAGCGGCTTCTGGGCGTCGATCCGGCCTTGCTTGCCCGCCACGGCGCGGTGAGTGGCGAGACGGCCCGGGCCATGGCCGGCGGCCTGCTGCAGTGCCTCGACTGCGACATCGCCGTGGCCGCCACCGGCGTCGCCGGACCCGACGGCGGCAGCCAGGACAAGCCGGTGGGTACGGTCTACCTCGGGCTGGCCACCCGCGACACCGTGACGGACCGGCTCTGTCGTTTCACCGGCTCCCGCCGCCAGGTTCAGGAGAAGACCGCCCAGACCGCCGTGGATATGGTGCGGCGGGCACTTCTTGCCCGTTAACTGCAAAAGCTGCAAAGGAGAAATGCATGACAAATCCCACGGAGAACAATGAAGGCCGCCTGAAAAGCGTAGACAACGCCATCACCCAGATTCACAGGCAGTTCGGCAAGGGTTCGATCATGCGCCTGGGTTCGACCGAACGGGAGAACATCCCGGTCATTCCCACCGGCATCCTCTCGATGGATTTGGCTCTGGGCGTTGGCGGCCTGCCGCGCGGCCGGGTCACGGAGATCTATGGCCCCGAGGCCTCGGGCAAGACCACGCTGGCCTTGCACGTGATTGCCGAGGCCCAGCGCCGGGGCGGCAACGCCGCCTTCATCGACGCCGAGCATGCCCTCGACACCGCCTATGCCGAGCGGTTGGGAGTGGATGTCGACAACCTGCTCATCTCCCAGCCCGACTATGGCGAGCAGGCGCTCGAAATCGCCGAGATCCTGATCCGCAGCGGAGGCATCGACGTGGTGGTCATCGACTCGGTGGCGGCGCTGGTCCCCAGGGCCGAGATCGACGGCAATGTCGGCGACCAGCATGTCGGCCTCCAGGCCCGGCTGATGAGCCATGCCATGCGGAAATTCACCGGCGTGCTGTCGCGCACCAACACGGTTCTGGTTTTCATCAACCAGATCCGGATGAAGATCGGGGTCATGTTCGGCAACCCCGAAACCACCACCGGCGGCAACGCGCTCAAGTTCTACAGCTCGATCCGCATCGACATCCGCAAGACCACCCAGATCAAGGAAGGCCAGGACGCCATCGGCAACCAGGTCAAGGTCAAGGTGGTCAAAAACAAGGTGGCGCCGCCGTTCAAATCAGCGGATCTTGACATCGTCTACGGCGAAGGAGTCTCCAGGACCGGCGACCTGCTCGATCTCGGCGTGGCCCAGGGAGTGGTCGACAAGAGCGGCGCTTGGTACAGCTACCAGGACGACCGCATCGGTCAGGGACGGGAAAACGCCAAGAAATACCTCAAAGAACATCCGGAAACCATGGCCGACCTGGAGCGCAAGCTCCGCCTGGCCTTCGGCATGCCGGTGGACGGCGAGCCCTCCGTCGGCTGAATTGGCCCGCATTGCTTCCGGCTTGCTCCATCGGCAGGCACGACAAAAAGAAGAGCGCCATGCGTGTCCATGCCCTGCAGCATGTGGAGTTCGAGGGGCTGGGTCATATCGACCGGTGGATCGCTGACCGGGGCCACACCCTGACTTTGACCTGGCTGTACGCCGGCGATGCTCTGCCCCGGCCGGCATCGTTCGACCGGCTGGTGATCATGGGCGGACCGATGAACATCTACGAAGACGGCAAATACCCCTGGCTGCCGGCTGAGCGGGCCTTAATCCGGGAGGCGATCGCGGCGGGCAAATCGGCGCTCGGGGTTTGCCTGGGGGCTCAGTTGCTGGCCGATGCTCTGGACTCCCTTGTTTTTTCAGGAAGCAACAAGGAGATCGGCTGGTGGCCGATCCGGCTGACCGAGGCCGGCACGCGCAGCGGTCTGCTCGCCGGCACAGCGGCAGAGGCCATGGTTTTCCACTGGCACGGCGACACCTTCGACATCCCGGCCGGCGCTATCCATCTGGCCGCAAGCGAAGGATGCTCAAGCCAGGCCTTTCTTTATGACAACCGCATCCTCGGTCTCCAGTTCCACCTCGAATTGATTCCAGAGACCATGGCCGCCATCGTCACCCATTGCGGCGACGAACTGGCGCCGGGCCGCTACATCCAGAGCGAGGCACAGATCCGCGCCGACGCTCCTGCCTATTTTCCGGCGAGCAACCGGCTACTGGAGATCCTGCTCGACCGGTTGGGGCACGTCTGAGCAAGCCATGGCCACCCAGCGCTCTTCCACCACGCCGTACCCGATTTGCAACCCTGCTGGCCGGGCACGTTTCAAGAGGGCGGGCAGGTGTTTTGCCGTGCCTGCTCGCCAGCAAACACTGTCCTCGTCTTTTTCTGTCATTTCGACGAGCACAGTAAGGAGATGAAATCTGTAGATATTTCCGTGAGTTCTTGCTCTCTCTATGGAGATTTCTCCCTTTGGTCGAAATGACAGAACAAAGGATGGTGTTCGGTGATGAGTGATCTCATTACTTCTCAGCTATACCTGAGATTTTATTTTCCTCCTTTTCCAAACAGCGGCTCCATGAGTGTTCAAGTGCCGAATGTTTATGTGCAAGGCTTCTTGAAAAAGGCCAATGAATACCACAACAAATAGTGGTGCCAAACCGGCAAAACAGCGAAAATTGATCGTTTCCCATCCGCGTGCGAACACAAGTCTGACCGCTCCAGTGGTTCGTAATATCCGGTGTGTAGCGGGCGGCATTCTGCCGCCCGCAATGATCCGAAATCGGAAAAAGCGGGCGCTACAGCCTCTGCTGCTCCTTGAAGCGGACCAGGGCGGCCAGGAATTCGCAACAGGGGGTGGCGACGCCATATTTGCGGCCCTGGGCCGCGACATAGCCGACCATGGCGTCGACCTCGGTGGGTTTGCGGTGTTCGAGATCCTGCAGCATGGAGGGCCGGTGGTGGTACGTTGCGGGGATCAACTGGCGGTAGAAGACCTTGCGGTAGGATGCGGCATCGGGCCAGGGCGTGGAGTCGCCCATGGTGGTGATGACGGCAAAGGTCTCGTCGATCACCTGATCCATGAGCGCCCGGGTTTCGTCGTTGTCGGTGAGCGCGCCGTAGTGGACCCCAAGGATCGCGCCCAGCGGGTTGAGGGCGCAGTTGTAAAGGAGCTTGGCAAAAAGCGGTTGGTAGATGTCGGGTACGGCGATGCTGGGCAGGCCGGCATGGCTCAGCGCTTCCGCCAGCCTCCTGGCTGCCGCCGGGATGACCCCGCGCACGCAGCCGCCCACGTGGATGGCATCCGCCGAGACCGTGATCCGCACCACGCCGGGCCGCTCGATGGCAAATCCAGTAATTACCCGGGCGGCTAGGCTGCGCTCGCGGCCCAGGCGCTCTTCCAGTTTTTCCAGATTGCCGCAGCCGTTTTGCATCGACACCACCGGACAATAGCAACGGGTCAATCCGGCGAGGTCAATGAGGGCGCCATCGGTGTCGTAGGTCTTGGTGGTGAGGAGAATGATGTCGTACTGCTCGCCGCTGCGACCCTTGAGATGAGCAAGCAGGCCGATCCGCTCCGGGGGAGCGTAATGGTCGCCGAAGATGCCGGTCACCGTCAGTCCAGATGTCCGCATGATCTCGGCGAACCGCGGCCGCAGAACCAGATCGACCTGGTGCCCGTCCACGGCCAGCAGGCAGCCGATCGCCTGCCCCAGGGCCCCCGCCCCATAGATGAGAATATGCATGATCGCCTCCTCTCCGCCCACAACTCCATACGGCTGTCACCCGCTGCCGGCGTCCGGCATGGAACTGATCGTAATCGCCGCCATGGCCGCCAATCGGGTCATTGGCCTGCATAATACCATTCCTTGGCGGATACCGGAAGAGATGGCGCATTTCAAAGCGACCACCATGGGATATCCGGTGATCATGGGCCGGAAAACCTATCAGTCCATCGACGGCTCCCTGCCGGGCCGCCGTGTGATCGTCGTCAGTGCCAATCCAGCATTCCGGCCTCATCCCGATTGCACGGTGGTGGCCTCTCTGGCCGATGCCATTGACCGGTGCGCCGGCGCGGCCAAGGCGTTTATCGCCGGCGGCGAGCGGTTGTACCGGGAGGCCCTGCCGCTGGCCGACACCCTGATCCTCACGCTGATCGAGCAGGACTATGCGGGCGATGTCTTTTTTCCCGATTTTTCCACCCTGCCCTATGTCTGCGTCGAGCGCAAGGTGCTGCCAGCGGCGGTTCCCCTGACTGTTGCTACATATCGGCGACAGGGATGTCCGGCGGTCGGCAGCGGCTCGGCTGCCTGATTGTTTTCCTTTGCTTTTCGGAGGATTAGATGCATTCGCCCCGGATTTATGCTACAGAGAGTCCATGCGACGCTTTTTTCTCCCTCCCCATGCCCTGGCAGGCAACCGCCTGACCCTCACCGGTTCCGAAGCGCATCACCTGGCCACGGTCCTGCGGCTTACGCCTGGGCAGACCGTGGAACTATTCGATGGACAAGGCGCTGTCCATACCGCCCTGCTCCAAGTCGTGGATCATGACCGGGTGATGGCCGAGATCACCGCGACCCGGCTGGAGGCGGCTACCGTCGGTTCACCGTTGACGCTCGCCCAGTGTATGCTCAAGGGCAAGAAAATGGATGTGTTGGTGCAGAAGGCCACCGAGCTGGGCGTGCAGACCTTTGCACCACTGATGTCCCGTTATTGTGAAAACCATGGCGACCGGAACCGTCAGCAGGAGCGATGGCAGCGGATTATGCTCGAAGCCTGCAAGCAGTGCCGCCGGACCACGCCGATGCGCATCCTGCCGGTCATGCCCCTGGCCCGGCTCGATGCCGCCTTGTACCTGCATCGCCTGGTTGCCTGGGAAGAGGAACGAAAGGCGCCGCTGTCTGTTGATTTTACCGGCCGGCCGGGGCCGATTTGCCTGGTGGTGGGCCCGGAAGGGGGGCTGCATGCCGACGAGCTGCAAGTGCTGCAACAGGGGCAATTTACTGCCTTTTCCCTTGGGCCTTTGATCTTGCGTGGCGAGACCGCCGCTCTGGCCGCCGCCGCCATCGTCCAATTTCTCGCCGGCACCCTGCAACCAACCCAAACAGAGGCCGCTTCATGAGAGTGGTTGTCCAGCGGGTCATCCGGGCCCAGGTCGAGGTTGGCGGGCAAAATGTCGCTGCTATCGGCCGCGGTTTGGTGGCGCTGGCCGGCATCCATCGCGCCGATACCGGGAAAGATCTGATCTGGATGGCGGACAAGATCCAGCATCTGCGCATTTTCGACGATGAGCAGGGCGTGATGAACCGCTCGCTCGCCGATGCTGGCGGCCAACTGCTGGTCGTTTCTCAGTTCACCCTCCACGGCGATTGCCGCAAGGGCCGCCGTCCTTCCTGGAATGAGGCCGCCCCACCCGAACTGGCCCGCCCTCTCTACGACCAGTTTCTCGTCTTGTGCCGGGAGCGGTCCATCGCGGTCCAGGCGGGCGTGTTCCAGGCGGAGATGGAACTCACTTTGACCAATTCCGGACCAGTCACCATCTTGTTGGATTCCCATAAAACTTTCTGAGAACAGAGCATCATGACCACTTCATTTGCCATCGGATCGATCTACCATGGTTTTTTGCTGGAACACAAGGAATACATCGCCGAGATCCATTCCACCGCTTTCCTGTTCACCCATACGGTGCTGGGCTGCCAAGCCCTGGCGATCAAGAACGAGGACGCCAACAAAACCTTCTGCATCTCTTTTATGACTGTGCCCGAGGATTCCACCGGCGTGGCCCATATCCTCGAACATTCGGTGCTGATGGGCTCAAGGAAGTATCCGGTGAGGGACGTGTTCGGCGAAATCAACAAGGGCGGGCTGATGACCTTTCTCAACGCCATGACCGGAGCGGACACGACCTGGTATCCCTTCGCCACCCGGAATGTCACGGAATATTTTAACATTATGGACGTGTACTGCGATGTGGCCTTCAACCCGCTTCTGCTCCGTTCGACCTTTGAGCAGGAAGGCTGGCATTACCACCTCGAAGACGCGGACCAGCCCGTGCAGTTCATGGGCGTGGTGCTCAACGAGATGAAGGGCGCCTATTCCGACCCGATCCGGGCGCTGTTTCATCACACCTACCAGGGCCTGATGCCGGAATCCACTTATGCCCATGAGTCGGGCGGCGATCCGCGGCGTATTCCCGAGCTCAGCTATGAGCAGTTTGTCGAGTTTCATCGCCTGCACTACCACCCATCAAACTGCACCTTGTTCTTTTACGGCGACGCCTCGCTCGACGAGGAGCTGGCCTTTGTTCAGGATCGTTTCTTGAAACAGTTCGATCAGCCGGTGGCCAAGGCCACGATCAGGGAAGGGCACAACGTCATTGCGCCGCTGGTCATCGAAGACAGCTACCCGGTACAGCCGGGCAGCGCCACCGGCCAGAAGACCTTTCTTGCCATCAGTTCGGCGGTGGGCACGATTCGGGACCGCAAGCTGAATGCCGCCTTCCAGATCATCGCCAATATCCTGTTCAACTCCGATGGTTCGCCGCTGAAAAAGGCGATCTTGAATGCTTCGCTCTGTAAGGATTTCGGCGGGTTATTTCTTGCAAACACCTGTTTCAAAACCTTGATGACCACCTATCTGGTCGGCACGGACCCGGAAAAGCGCGACCATTTTCTCGCCCTCTACCGGGCGACCCTGACGCGGATGGTCGAGCAGGGTCTGGATCGGGAGTTGATGCTTTCGGAATTGAACAAGTACGAGTTCGCGGTACGGGAGGAGATGAACAAGGCCCAGCGCGGTCTGGATTTGCTTAACAAGGTGCTGCCCACCCTCAACCATGGCGGCATCGAACCCTTTGCAACCCTGCGGATAGACGCCCTCCTGGCCGAGATCCGCAGGGAAGCCACTGCCAACGGCTATTTCGAGCGCCTGATCCGTACCTACCTGCTCGACAATCCGGCCACGGTCACGGTCAGCCTGGAGCCCGATCCCGAGAGGATGGCTCAAAACCTGCAAGAGGAACAGGAACGGCTGGCCGCCTTTTCCCGTTCGCTTGACCAGGCTGGTCGTATCCGGTTGATGGAGCGCACCCGGGAGTTGATGGCCCTGCAGGCGACGCCCAACTCGGCCGTGGAGCTGCGACGCCTGCCCAGCCTCTCCCTGCACGACTTGGATCCGCGGCCGCCTTTTCACGCTGTCCAGCCCACCGAACTGGCCGGGGCCGAGCTGCTGGTCAGCGATTTTGAGACCAATGGCATCTGTTATCTCGATTTCGGCCTCGACTGTTCCGCGGTGCCGGCGGATCTGCTCCCCTACCTTGACCTGTTCGGGACCATCATCACCGAGATCGGCACAGCACGAAAAGATTACATGCAGTTCGCCAAGGCGATCAACCTGTGCACCGGTGATTTCTCCCATTCTTTCCAGGTGTACGTCCGCGCCGATGACCGCAGCCAGGTTCGGCCGATCCTCTGGTTGCACGTCAAAGCGCTGTCTTCCTATCTGGAACACGCCCTGGCCCTGTTGACCGAGGTGTTGACCGAGGTGGACTTCTCCGATGAGCACCACATCGAGGAGATCGTCCATCGGGAATTTGCCTGGGCGGAACATGCAGCCCAGAGCGACGGCTATTCTCTGGCCGCGACCAGGACCTTTTCTCACCTGAGTCGCGCCGGCAAGTATTACGAATGCGTGCACGGCATCCATGCCTATCTGCACCAGCGCCACCTGACCAGCCATTATCTGGAGAATGAGGACAAGCTGCATGCGGCCCTGCGTCAGCTCCGCGACCTGCTCTTCCGCCGCCAGGGCTTGGTGGTGGCTATCACCGCCCAGGATGCGGATATCCGCAGGTTCCAGCAGTTGGGGCAGGGGGTGGTCAAGGCCCTCACGAAGGTGCCGCTCCTGCCGATTCGGCCACGATTCGACCATGTGCCGGATACCCAGGCCTTCACCACCTCGGCAGAGGTGGTCTACAATGTCCAGGCCTGTACCCTGTTTGCCGATCCCGGCCAATATAACGGCTCCTTCGAGGTGCTCCGCACCTGGATCTCGCGGGATTATCTCTGGAATACAGTGCGGCAGATGGGTGGCGCCTACGGTTGCTTTGTCCAGTTCAACCACGTGACCGGCAATTTCGGCATGGTCAGTTACCGCGACCCGCAGGTGCGGAAAACCTTCGAGGCCTATGAGGCTTTGCCGGCGGCAATCAACGGCTTGGACAGCCTGTCCGTCGAATCGTTACAGCAGTTGGTTATCGGCGCCTACGGGGCCGCCAATCCGCATCAAGGGCCAGCCACCAGGTCCACTGTCGCGCGCAATGACTACCTGACCGGGATCACGCCGGCCTTCCGCCAGCAGCGGATAGAGGAGATTGTCCGCACCACGGCCAATGACCTGCGCGCGTTCGCCCCGCTGTTCCGGCAATTGCAGGCAACCCGCTACCGGACCACCATCGGCAATCGGGAAAAGATCATTCAGGATGGGGAGTTGTTCGGCGAGACGACTGAGTTGTGATGGCCGCCGGCCTGCGGTCAGTCTTTTTTGGGGGTGGACAGCCGGTCGACGACCCGGTTGTAATAGGGGGTGTCCTCCCCCAGGTCCATGGGACGCCCATGGCGGCTTCCCAGCTTGGTCTTGAGACAGCTGATTCTCCGCAGTTGCCTGACCTTTTCCCGTTCGTCCGCGCAGGTGGCCAGGAGTTGCTCCACCCGGTTGATCTCTTGCTGCAACGCCACTTCCTCGGGAACATATCCGCCATTTTTCAAGAGCCGGTAGGCCATGCGCAGATCTTCGGGGACATGGGCCATGTCGTCGGGCGGAAGCGGTTTGTTTTTCCAGTGGGAAAGATCGGGAATCGTCCCGTCGGTCATGGCCTGCTGGATTTTACGTTCGGCGATGGTCTGGATAATCGAAAGCATGGGGTTTTGTCGTGTGCCCGCCACGAGGCATCTGCCATAAAAATGGAGTTAAAACAAGTTGCAATCCGCGTCTCTGCGCAACACTGTTAATGAGTACGTTATGCACCGAACACTGACCAGAGTTTTTTCTGTCATTTCGACGAACACAGCGAGGAGAAATCTATAAATATTTCCGCAAGTTCTCGCGCAAGCCAAGGAGATTTCCCTTTGGTCGAAATGACGAAACAAGGGCTGTTGTTCGGTGATTAATGACCGCATTAATGATACAGACAAAGAGACGGATGGTGGCCCATCCATCTCTTTGTATTGTGAACAAGCCTACAATTTTTTCTTGGCAACAGCTTGCTATTTCAGCATGTCCTCTGGTTGTACAGTATGGAACAAGCTCTGGTCCACTTGCTTGGCTTTTTTGTAATCCTCCAAGGCCAGATCTTTTTGGCCGAGCTTTTTGTAACAATCACCGCGATGCAAAAAGCCCCACCCATTGTTTGGGGAAAGCTCAATCACCTTAGAAAAATCATCTTTTGCTTTTAAAAAATCATTTTTGGCAAAATACATCCTGCCCCTGTCGAGATAATAGACGTTTTTGCCGTTTTTTTTCTCTATCGCCTTGCTCAAATTCAAAATTGCTTCGTCCGTATTTTTCATTTTTTCAAAGAGCAACATTCCAAGACGATGGTATGCGTCATCATTGTCAGGATCAATTTTGAGGAATACCTGGTAATCATTCTTTGCGAGGTCAAATTTTCCTTGGTTGAAATATTCGAAAGCCCGGTACAATAATATCTGTTTATTCTCTGGAGTGAATTTAATTTTAGTTCCGGTCTTTGGGAGTATTACTCCTAACTCAACAAATGCGCTGTTTGCGCTCCCGTCCTTGTATTGTAATGATGCTAACAAATCTTGTTCAGATTTTTTATACTCTTTCAATTCCTTGTAACATCTGGCTCTGTCAATATACGAATAACCCTTTGGCTTTATAAGAATAGCCTGGGAATAATCCTTCTCCGCCAACTCAAATTTATTCATCTTTTTATAAACAAACCCCCTCCTGAGCAAGTATTCGTCGTTTTCTTTGTTCGAATCAATGGCCTGTGAGTAATAGCGCAAGGCTTGCTCGATATCATTTCGTCCCATAGAGATCTCCCCAAGCTGATACCAGGCCCTATCATGCTTGGGATTGAGGGTTGTAATTTCCTGATACTGCTTTTCAGCTTCGGCGATCCGGCCCAATTGAAAATTGTCATTGGCAAGTATTTCTAATTGCTCAATTTTGTCAATGGTAGGCTTCTGCGGTTCCCGCCTGCCGTATTTTTCAACAAAAGCGCGCGCTTCATCAATCTTCGGACCGTACAGTGCGGCAAGTTGCATATCTTCGATAGCCTTCTCCCGGTTGCCCATACTCTCAAGGCACAGCCCCCGATAATAATAGGCTTCTCCATGGGCAGAGTTGATCTCGATCAGTTTGCTGAACACTGCTATCGCGGTATCATACCGCCGTTGCATGAATAACGACGTGCCAAAGCTCAATATATATTTTTGGTTTTCAGGATTTTTGCTGACCGCAACTCCGTAATAGTTTGATGCACTATTAAAGTCGTACTCTAACTTTTCAGCGATCTGGCCAGCCAGATAATAAAGCGGCTCATTTCCAGGTTCACGCTCAAGAAGGCTGGTGACGCATTCGCTGGCTTCTTTTTTCATTTTGCGATAATAAAACCCCTCGCAATCACTCAACTGATACGACGCATTTCTCTCTGCGGATCGTTCCGCCTCTTTTTTCCTATCATCCTGCAAATCTATAATCTGATCGCTTTTTTTCCCTTGATCTCGGAAGCCTTGTTGTCACCTGGCTCTTTTTTGATATTTTTTTCAGATTTTTCCTTCATGTATTCATCAAGAGAATTGATTGCGCTTTCTTTATACTTCTTGTCTTCTTTAACGATCAGCATATCTTCAATAGCGCCGTCAAGATCACCGATTTTGTGCCTGGCATGAGCTCGTTTGATACGAGAATTAGTATGTTCTTGATCTATATCTAAAGCTTTACTAAAATTATCTATAGCAAAATCATATTTTTCTTTGAAAAAGAGAATATTTCCAAGTGTATAATAATACCATTTTTTATATGAATCATCCTGTTCATGGTTAATTATTTGTCTGAAATTACTTGTTCCTCCTTCAATATCATTGTATTTATTGATTTTTAAAGATCCAATATTTGCCAAGGCAAAGTTTGAATCTTTGTTGATTTTGAATAAATTATTTAGTTCTCTTTCAGCTTCATCATCCTTTTTTAACATAAACAAGAGTACTATTTTTGCTTCAATATACTTTTCTATCCGAGGATATTTTTTTATGATCTTCTCTATATCAGTAAGAGCATGTTCATATTTATCTTCGTTAATATTCAAGAGAGCTTCATAATATCCATGAAGTCCTGATTCCGGAAAGTCAATCTTGAGGCGTTTTATTCCTTCTTTAATCATTCCTAACGTCTCTTGGTCGATGGTCCTATTTGTTATGGCCTCTCGCTCTTTTACTATGAAATACTTGATACGGACCCTTGACTCCAACGAATCAAATATCAGTGAATAAACAGCACTTCCTTTGGGAGCATCATAAAAACATTTCTTCCTGAATTCTTGCCATTCATTCGCCTTGCCATACCATTGCGGAAACAGATAATTCATTTTTCTATTATACGGCCTCAGCCAATAGTTATCCGCCTGCATGGCCCGGTTAAACCAATTTTCCATCACCTCACGCGGATACCCTGTCAATAGGCATACCATGATCATTTCTGCTGCGCTGTAGGGGTCTTGAGGTTCAAGCGCGTAAGATTTTTCAAGATCCGCCTGAGCCAAAGCGAGAAATTTTTTCATATCCTCCCATTGCTTTTCTGTAACGCTTTTTGCATATTTCGTTCCTCGGGCATTTGCTGCTTCTTGGAGATAATACCCACCCCGTATCGAATAAGGGAAGTGAGAGTTCTGACTGGAATTACACCATGCATTTAACAACTCATAATCATGTATTGATGAAAATTTTTCATATAATTCTTCGATAACTCGTAATCCATCAACGGACATTTTTTTTGAAACAAGGATTTTTTGTAATATTGCATCAGCCCGATCAAATGATTTTTTGTCCAATAAAATATGAATTTCATCATAAATTGCATCAGTTGATTTCTGTTTAGTATCAGCTTGGCATAATTGATTGTATGGAAGAAACAGAACAAAATAGAGCAGAAATAACAGGGTTATCCTTTTCATATTCTTTCTCCTTGAATAATTTCGGGTTCTTCGCTGCCGTATTATAAATTATCGATCCAAGCGACATGACAATGCTTTTGCTCCACCCGCCGGCCAAATAAAGTAAACGATCCCGAAAGATACACTTCCTTGGGACTTTTTTATTTTTGCAGGACAGTGTCCCGGAGGAACTCGATGCTGTTCTTGGTCGGGTAGTCGGTGATATAGTGGAGACCGCGCGATTCCTTGCGTGCACTGGCGCTCTGGACGATCAAATCGGCAATGACCGCCAGGTTGCGCAGCTCGACCAGATCGGGGGTGAGCAGGTAGTCATAGAAATGTTCCTTGATCTCTGCCAGCATGAAACTCAGCCGGGTCTGGATCAGGTTCAGCCGTTTCTGCCGCCTGACGATGCCCACATAGTCCCACATCAACTGCCGGACCTGGTCCCAGTTGTGTTTGATCAAAATCGATTCGTCCAGGACCGCGGCACCGCCGGTTCGCCATGGTTCCACGGCGATGCGGTCCAGCTTGGCGATGGTTTCGATTTTACCCTTGAGCCATTGCGCCGCCCGATGGGCAAAAACTACTGCCTCCAGCAAGGAGTTGGAGGCCAATCGGTTGGCGCCATGTAGTCCGGTGCATGCGGTTTCCCCCAAGGCCAGCAAATTGGCGATTGAACTCTGCCCCCATTCGTCCACCAGCACGCCGCCGCACATGTAATGGGCCGCCGGTACGACCGGGACAGGCTGCTTGGTCAGATCCACGCCGTACTGTTTGCAGATGGCGTAGATATTGGGAAAACGTTTCATGAGAAAGGGGGCGGGCTTATGGGTGATATCGAGAAAAACGCAATCCGCGCCGGTCGCCTTCATTTCCGTGTCGATGCCTCGGGCCACCGTATCACGGGTAGCCAGATCGCCCCGTTCATCGTATTTTTTCATGAACGGTTCGCCCTGTTGATTGATCAGGACGCCGCCTTCCCCCCGCACCGCTTCGGAGATGAGAAAATTTTTCGCCTCCCGGTTGAAGAAACAGGTGGGGTGGAACTGGATGAACTCCATATTGGCCACATTGGCTCCGGCTCGATAGGCCATGGCCACACCATCGCCGGTGGCGATGTCCGGGTTGGTGGTATACAGATAGACCTTGCCACACCCCCCGGTGCAGAGCACGGTCACTCCCGCTGGATACGCCTCGACCTCTCCGGTTGTCCGGTCAAGGACATAAGCTCCAAGGCAGCGGTCATGATTGTTTCGTTCCCGGCCACGCGTTTTCGATTCAATCAAGAGATCGATGGCGAGATGATTTTCCAGAACCTTGATGTTGGGTGTCGCCGCAATCTGTTCCAAAAGCGCCCGCTCAATCTCTTTTCCGGTGAGATCGGAAGCGTGCGCAACCCGCCGGGCCGAATGGCCGCCTTCCATGCCCAGGTCGAATTCTCTGCCATCCTTGCCCTTCTGAAAACGTACCCCCAGATCGACCAATTCCCGGACCCGGTCTGGTCCTTCGCTGGCGACAATGCGGACCATGGCCTCGTTGCACAGGCCGTCGCCGGAGCGCAAGGTGTCGTCGATATGCGCTTCGATGGAATCTTCCACGGAAAGAACTGCGGCCACCCCGCCTTGGGCCAGATTGGTTGCGGTGTCAGCCTTGTTTTTTTTGGTGATCAAGGTCACCTGCGCAAATGGCGCCACTTTGAGCGCGAAGGAAAGTCCTGACACGCCGCTGCCGATGATCAACACGTCGCTGTGTTCCGCCATAGGGGATGACTCCAGTTATGTTTCACGTGAAACATGGATAAATGTGATGGGAGAAAAAGAGAAATGTTCTCTGGGCAGCGAGAGTATAGTATACTCCCTGAATGTTTCATCAACAAAGCATCACCGGGGGTTATTTCCAGTGGACACACGAATTATTGCTCTGGCGAACCAGAAGGGCGGAGTCGGTAAAACCACCACCGCCTTGAATTTGGCCGCTGCCTTGGCCCAAAAGGGTAAAAAGGTGCTGCTGGTCGATTCCGACCCCCAGGGTAATGCCACCAGCGGCTTGGGTGTAACCCGCGAGGCCAATGGTGCCAAAAACATTTATGGGTGCTACATCGGCACCCATGAGACCGCCGATTGCATCCTGCCCGCCCGCCAGAAGAATCTTTCCCTGTTGCCTGCCTCCATCGACCTGGTGGGTATCGAAGTTGAACTGGTCAACCAGGATAACCGGGAAAAACGGTTGAAGCAGGTTTTGCGGCCGATCAAGGATCAGTATCAGTACATTCTCATCGATTGCCCGCCATCACTGGGGCTGATCACCATCAACAGCCTGACCGCCGCCGACTCGGTGTTGATCCCGCTGCAATGCGAATATTTCGCCCTGGAAGGTTTGGCGTTGTTGGTTCAGACCATCCGCAAGGTGAAAAAGAACCTGAACCGAGAGCTGTACATCGAAGGTCTGCTGCTGACCATGTATGATCGCCGCAATCGGCTGACCCATTCCGTGGCCAACGAGATCCAGAAGCATTTTGGCGATCAGGTCTACCGGACGGTGATTCCGCGCAATGTGCGGTTGAGCGAAAGCCCGAGCCATGGGCAGACGATTCTCGAGTACGATGCGGCGAGCAGTGGTGCCAAGGCGTATCAGCAGTTGGGCGCGGAATTTTGCAAACGAAGCAACAGGAATGCGAGGGGATGAGAGCATGGTGAAGAATGTCCTAGGCCGTGGTGTAGGCGCTCTGCTGCCGGAAGAAAGCCTGGAAGAGGAAGATCGTTTCTTTATGTGTGATATCGACAAGATATCAGCCAATCCCCAGCAGCCGCGCAGCCATTTCGATGCGGAAAAATTGCAACAACTGGCTGATTCTATTCGCGAAAAAGGCGTGATTCAGCCGTTGCTGGTGCGCCGCGGCAATGAGAATCGCTATGTCCTGATCGCTGGCGAGCGGCGATTGCGCGCCGCCAAGCTGGCAGGCCGCGACGAGGTGCCGGTGGTGGTGATGGATCAGGCCGGGGATCGGGAAAACCTGGAACTGGCGCTGATTGAAAATATCCAGCGCCACGATCTCAACCCCATCGAAGAGGCCATAGCCTACAGCCGGCTGATGGAAGAATTCCATCTTACCCAGGAGGAGGTCGCAAAAAAGGTGGGCCGGCAGCGGTCGACCATCACCAATGTCCTGCGTCTTTTGCAGTTGCCGGACCCGGTGCGGCAGGATGTGGTCACCGGGGCAATCAGCGAAGGCCATGCCCGTGTGCTCCTGCGGATCAAGGACCAGCCGGAACTGTTGCGGGAAGTGCGCGACCGGATCGTCCACCAGGGTTTGTCGGTGCGGGCCGCGGAACGGTTGTGCGCTGCCCAGGCCGCTCAACCAGCGGCCAGGAGGGCTGGCCCCGCACAACCAGAGGGGGATTTGCTGGCCTCGTACTGTTCCGCCCTGATCAACCAACTGACCAATCAACTGCACACCAAGGTGCGGATCGTGCAACAGGGGAAACGGGGACGGTTGGAGATTGAATACTATTCCAGCGATGATCTCGACCGATTGATCAGCCTACTGGCCAGATAGAAGGACTAAAGGACGATGACGGCTCCGCCGATCAGGACGCAGCAGACCAACAGCCGGTCATCAAGCCGCTTCCGCCGGACACCGCTGATTCTGCTGCTGGTCTTTCTCCTTGTGCTGCTGGCCGGGATCGCCGTGGATGAACCTGCGCGGGTGCTGGAGCAGGCCCGGTCCGTGTGCGTATCCTGCATCGGCATCGGGTGAGCATGGAACGGCTGCGCTTTTGGGTCCAGGCCCTGTGGTTTTTTTTCAGTAACGGGTATTGGGCCTTTCCGGCAAGCGGCACCCTGTACCAGGGACCGCTGAAGGTGCTCTGTTCGCCTGGTCTCAACTGTTACTCGTGCCCCGCCGCCACCACGTTCTGTCCGATTGGCAGTCTGCAGCAATTGCTGCTGGGTGTGCACCTTGCGCTCCAGAACGGCCAGGCGTATGTGGGCAGTTATGTCCTGGGGTGCATGGGGCTGCTCGGCACGATCTGCGGTCGCCTGATCTGCGGCTGGGCCTGTCCGTTCGGGCTCATCCAGGAAATGCTCTACCGGATACCCTCGCCCAAGGTGGCGGTCCACGGGAAACTCATCTGGGGCAAATATCTCGTGCTGCTGGTGCTGGTCGTGCTTCTGCCGCTGATGGTGGTCAGCGATTTCGGGGTTGGACTCCCCTGGTTCTGCAAATTTCTCTGCCCGGTCGGCACCTTGGAGGCGGGGATTCCCATGCTGTTGCTGATGCCGGATCTGCGGTCGGCTGTGGGGGTTTTGTATCTGTATAAACTCTGCGTGCTGGCATTGGTGCTCATCTGGTCCGTTGCTGCGTTCCGCCCCTTTTGCCGCACGCTGTGCCCGTTGGGCGCTTTTTACGGGCTGTTCAACCGGGTCAGCCTGATTCGGTTGAAATTTAATGCGGATAACTGTACAAAGTGTGGGGCCTGTCACCGAGTCTGCCCGGTGGATATTCGTGTTGACCAGTTGCCGAACAGCGGAGAGTGCATCCGCTGTTTGCGCTGCTGCACCGGGGCCTGTCAATCCAATGCGCTTTCCGTGGAGATAGCAGGGTATGTTTGGCAGATCATGCGGCACCCCTCCGATCGTCCATGCGCCAAACGGGGTTGCCTATGAATATGCGAAGAATCTTGCACGCGCATGCCCTCTCTGTGGGTCTGCTGCTTGCCCGGACAGCCATGGCTGCGGAGATGGTGGCCATTGGCGACGATGATATCAATATGCGTTCCGGTCCAGGTACTGGGCACGAGATCCTGTGGAAGCTCGACTCCGGCTTCCCGCTCGAGGTGGTCGGCGCCAAGGGAGAATGGCTCCAGGTCAGGGATTTCGAAGGCAGCAGCGGTTGGGTGCATAAAAAAACAACGCAGAAAACCGCATTTGTGATTGTCAAGGCCAACAAGGGGACAAACGGGCAGATCAATGTCCGCAAGGAACCGAATCTGACCGCCGACATTGTCGCTAACGCCGGCTACGGTGTGGTGTTCAAGGTGCTGCAGAAGCAGGACGGATGGGTCAAGGTTGCGCATGGCCAGGAGGGGGTAACCGGGTGGGTGGATGGCCGCCTGCTCTGGGGAATGTAGCTCATCACACGTACTAACTAAGTCGTTTTTTTCGCATAGAGGCGGACGAACGCCAGGCTGGTCGTCGGTAGCGTCTTCTTTCCGCTCCGCGCCGTTTCCACACTGCTGGGTTGCGAAGCTTTATCCAATATGTACGGCGTAACCCAACCATTGCCCATGATTCCCGACAAACAGCGCATCAAGCTCAGATTCGAGCAGGCCGCGGCCACGTACGAACAGCAGGCCACGGTACAATCACGGGTGGCGATCAGGCTGCTTCGGCTGCTGGATGAGGTGGTCGCCGGCTTCCAGCCCGCGGATGTGCTGGAGATCGGCTGCTGCACCGGGCTGCTGACCGAGAAGACACTGACCCGCTTTCCAGGCATCGACCATTTCACCCTGTGTGACCTGGTCGCCTCGTTCGAGCAGCGAGTCTGCCGCCGAATCGGAATCCACGCGGAAAAAATCACCTTTCTGGCGGGCGACATTGAAACTTTGCCGCTCCCCGAGCATTACGATTTGGTCATTTCCTCCTCGACCCTTCATTGGATGTATGATCTGCCCGCCCTGTGCAACAAGTTGCATCGGCATCTCTACCCTGGGGGAGTGTTCGCTTTTTCCCTGTACGGCAAGGAGAATCTGCACGAGATCCGCGAGATCACGGGCATGGGGCTGACCTATCGTTCCCTGGAGCAGTTGCGGACAGTGGTCGAGGAACGGTTTCATATCCTGGCCGCCGAAGAGGCGAGGGAAACCCTGTGGTATCCGACGCCGATCGCGATTCTTCAGCATCTCCGGGCCACCGGTGTAAACTCGATCGGCCAGCAGGCATGGACCCGACGCCAAGTGAGTGATTTTGTCGCGAGCTATCAACGGCGCTTTGCCGACGGGCAGGGCGTCCGTCTCACGTACCACCCCATGTTCTTCGTGGCGCAGCCCCGGTGAACCGTAACGGACCCACCGGACTGCACCGATCCCGATCGTTGTCGGAGGGCGAACCATGAGTACACCGCAGCGCGTCATCGCCGTGGGCGGCATCGACACCGATGTCGGCAAATCCTATGTGACGGGGCTGTTGGCCCGGCATCTTGTCCAGCAGGGATATTCGGTCACCACCCTGAAGCTCGTCCAGACCGGCTGTCGTGAGGTTGCAGACGACATCGCATTGCATCGTCGGCTGATGGAACAGCCGCTTTCCGAATTCGACCGCAACGGCACCACCTGTCCCTATCTCTTTCCATTTCCCGCTTCACCACACCTGGCTGCGCACATGGTCGGCGCCGCCATCGAAACATCGGTGCTGGATCAGGCCATGGCCACCTTGCGCACGCATTTCGACTGGCTCCTGGTGGAAGGGGCCGGCGGCTTGCTGGTACCGCTCAACGGCCAGTGGCGGCTGCTTGATTACTATGCGGCCCGGAACCTCCCTTTGATCCTGGTCACCTCGCCACGCCTGGGTTCGATCAACCATACCTGTCTCAGCCTGGAAGCGATCAAAGCCCGGAGTATTGCTCTTCTGGGCATTGTCTACAATCTGTTCGGTGATCATCCCCGGGAGATCGTACACGATACGCTCCAGGAAATCCGGCGGGCCTTGGTCGAGTACGATTTCGCCGAAACAGTCGTGCTCGTCTCCGACACCAGGGAAAGCATGACAGCCGGGTGGCAGCCACTGCTGGCGGCCCTGAGATGACACGCGCCCGTGCCTGAACCGATGCGCTAAGCATTGTTTTCGCTCAACGCCGCAAACCGCGCGCCCGGCACTCATCTGCTCTGCCGCTCCACCTCAATAACAGCCCTTGATCAGTTCATTGATCGTTCAATGAACCCGGCATCGCTTCGGGAGCAGGGCGATCTCCAAGATGACGCTGTGCAAATTGTTCAACAAGAAAAAGCATCATGCCAAAGAAATAGGGATGCACAAGGGAATTACGATGAGGAGATTTTAGAGGCTGTTTCTTATTTTAATAAAAATTATTCAAGAGATACTTGGTTGACGCGGTGCCGGTCGCCTGGCTTCGCACCGGGAGTGAACGGACAGTAAAGCCAGGTGGGCAATTGTGCTAATTGTGCATAATGAGAAAAAAGTTGCATGAGATAAAATTCTTCTCTAAGAAAGCGATGCTATCCGGTTGTTAGGAAGTGGAAGTCGGCCCACAAAATAAATAGATAAATAACAACAGCAACTGCCCGCAAGGATTGAGCGTAGGACCGCAGTCTGTGGCCGATTGTGCAATCTTTGGGAGATTCAACACTCTGAAAAAGGGAGGCCTGTATGGCGAAAGTCGGTGTGTATGTCTGTCACTGCGGTACGAATATTGCCGGAGTCATCGACGTGTCGGCGGTCCGCGATTTTGCGGAAACGCTGCCTGATGTCGTGATCGCCCGCAAAGATCTGTTCATGTGCTCGGATTCTGGGCAGGAAATGGTCAAGAAGGACATCATTGATGGCCTGGTTGACCGCGTGGTGGTGGCTGCCTGCACGCCGCGCACCCACGAGCCGATTTTCCGAGCTGCCTTGGAGAAGGCGGGGCTGAACAAGTACCTGTTCGAAATGGCCAACATCCGCGATCAGGGCAGTTGGGTGCATGGCCACGACCACGAAGGAGCCACGGAAAAAGCCAAAAAGATCGTGGCATCGGCCGTGGGCAAGGCCCGCAACCTTGAACCGCTGGAAGACAAATTCGTGCCGGTCACCGACGCAGCCCTGGTGATCGGCGGCGGTATCGGCGGCATCAATGCCGCCCTCGAATTGGCCAACATGGGACACAAGACCTATCTGGTCGAGAAACGCCCATCCATCGGCGGCGTCATGGCCCAATTGGACAAGACGTTTCCCACCAATGACTGCTCGGCCTGTATCCTTACCCCGATGATGGTCGAGGCCTACAATCACCCCAACATCGAAACCCTGGCCTATTCCGAAGTGGATGACGTCAGTGGATATATCGGCAACTTCACGGTCAAAATCAGACAGAAGCAGACCTATGTCGATTGGTCGCGATGCACCGGCTGCGGTGATTGCGCCAGCAAATGTCCTTCCAAGGTGCCGGACGAGTTCAACATGGGGTTGTCCGACCGGCGCGCCGCCTATATCATGTTTCCCCAGGCCGTGCCCAAGAAGGCGGTGGTCGACATGGATCACTGCTTGAATTGCGCCGGCAGGGAAATCGGCACCCTGCCGAAGATTAACGAAAAGACAGGGCGTCCTATCCTGGCGCCTTGCGAGCGGGCCTGTCCGGCCGAGGCCATCAATCGGTCCGTGGCCTACAATCCGGAAGGTGCGATCAAGGAGGTGGAAGTCGGCTCGATCGTCGTCGCCACGGGTTACCAGGTCATGGACAAAGGCTGGTTCAAGGAGATGGCCCCGGATTCACCCAACGTGATCACCGCGCTGCAGCTGGAGCGGATCATCTCGGCCACCGGGCCCACCGAAGGCAAGCTGCTGCGGCCCTCGGACAAGGAGAAACCGCACACCATCACCTTCGTTTCCTGTATGGGATCGCGGGACGAAAACTTCCACACCTACTGTTCACGCTTCTGTTGCATGTACATGATCAAGCAGGCCCGGCTGATCAAGGAGAAATATCCAGACATCGCGATCAACATGCATTTTATCGACGTCCGCGCGGCCGGCAAGGGGTACGACGAGTACTACACCGGTGCCCGCAAGATGGGAATCAACTTTTTCAAAGGCAAGGTCGGCGGCTTGGAAATGCTGTCCGGAGATCGTCTCCGGGTGTTGGCCTATGACATGGAATCGGCCGTCAATATCGAATACGAGTCGGATCTGGTGGTTTTGGCCACAGCAGTCGAACTGCCGCAGGATGCCACCACATTGGCCCAGAAGCTGGGGCTGCAATTCTGCGGGGCCAACTTCTTCCGCGAACTGCATCCGAAACTGGGACCGGTGGAAACCGCCACCGAAGGACTGTTCCTGGCCGGTTGCTGTCAGGGACCCAAGGACATCCCGGACACCGTGTCCCAGGCCAAAGCCGCCGCCGCAGCCGCCGCAGTGCCGCTGTCTCAGGGCAAGGTCAGGATCGAACCGATCATCTCCGAGGTCCATGCCGAGGTGTGCAGCGGTTGCGGCATCTGTATCCCGCTCTGTCCATACCATGCCATCAGCATGACCACCTTTGCCGACCGACCCAGGGCTCAGATCGAAATGTCGGCCTGCAAGGGCTGTGGTGTCTGCACTTCGGCCTGCCCATCAGGGGCCATTGTCCTCCACGGTTACGACGAAACGCAGATCTTCGCCCAGATCGAGGCGCTGACAGCTTAAGGAGAACGCCAACATGTTAATCACTCAAGAGAAAATTAATGAAGCCGTCTCCACCATCATCGAATACGGCGGTCGTGGCATCCTCAACTGTGTCCAATGCGGCGCCTGTTCAGCGATTTGCCCCGGAGTCCGCGCCGGCTTTCCTCTGCTCTGCCGCAGTCTGATTCGTCATCTGCTCAACGGAGAGCTGGAAGAAATCATCGAGGATTCCTCGAGTTGGGCATGTCAGGCTTGCTGCCGTTGCACCGAGGTGTGTCCTCGGGGAGTGAGGCCGCAGGAGGTGGTATTCGCTTTTCGCCGTTACCAGGGCAATCAGCTTGCCTTTTCCACCTCGTCGGTCACCAGCCAGATGAATCTGTTCGAGACCGGGCATGCCGTCTACGTTGACCCGAAAGAGGCGAGAAGCAAGGTCGGGCTGCCGGAAAAAACACCGACCTCGGCCTTTGACGAGCAGGCCAAGCAGGAAATCCAGACACTGATCAACAACAGTCCCATGGGCCAGTTGGGTCTTTTCTAAGGAGGGGGGCCATTTATGGAAAAAATAGGCTTATATCTTGGATGTAACATCCCACTCAAGGCGCCGGACATTGAGCAATCATTCCGCAAGGTCTTCCCTGTCTTGGGCATTGAGCCGGTGGATCTGCAGGGGGCTTCCTGCTGTCCATCCTGGGGCACGGCGCCTTCGTTTGACCTCAACACCTGGTGCGCCATCTCCAGCCGCAACATTACCATTGCCGAAGACTTGGGCGTAGACATCATGACCGGCTGCAACTCCTGCTTCGGCATACTGTCGGAGGCCAAGCACTTTCTGAATGACGGAGAGCGCCGCAAGGTGGTCAACGCCCAACTGAAGGCGATCGGCCGGGAGTTTAAGGGGACCTCGGACATCTACCATATTTCTCATGTCCTCCACCACAAGGTAGGAGTTCAGAAGATACGGGAAAGTCTGAAATATTCCCTCGACGGGCTGAAAATTACGGTCCAGCCCGGCTGCCATTCCCTCTGGCCTACGGATGTTTTCAAAATCACTGAGGCCAATCCCTATAATCCGACAATCCTCCGCGAGCTGTGCGAGGCGACCGGTGCCACGGTCCCCCACTACTCACGCCTGGAGGGCTGTTGCGGCATGGGCGGCATGCGGTCCACCGACGTGGAGAAATCGCTCAAATTGTTCAGGGACAAGCTGATCTCGATGAAGGAAGAGGGCAATCCTGACATGATTGTCACCACCTGCTCTTCCTGTTACCTCCAGTTCGACATGTCCCAGCCGATCCTCAAGGAGCGCGGATTGATTGATTTCGAGCCCATTCCGACCTTTTATTATACCCAGCTGCTCGCCTTGGCCATGGGATTTGATCCCGGGCAGGTGGCCGCGATTTCGCAGATCGACCGTAGATCGCTCATCAGCGAGATTCAAAGCGAAAAACGTCTGATTAAGGAGGTGGCCTGATGTCCTTCACACCTAATATCGTCGGCTTTGCCTGCCAGTGGTGCACCTATGCCGGTGCCGATCTTGCCGGTAACCTGCGCGCCAAATATCCACCCTCGATCAAGCTGATCAAGGTTCCCTGCTCCGGGCGGGTTGAACCGGAATTTATTCTGGAAGCCTTTGCCAACGGCGCCGACGGCGTTTTGGTCGGTGGCTGCCATTTCGGTGACTGTCACTACAAGAGCGGAAATTACAAAACTGCCAACCGGATGAAAATTCTGGCGCAACTGTTGGAAGATTCCGGTTTTGACCGGAATCGGTTCCGTCTGGAATGGATCTCCGGTGCCGAGGGCTACCGGTTTGCCGAGGTGGTCGAGGAGTTCACCAAGGAACTGCAGGAACTGGGTCCCAATCCGCTCAAAGGAGGAAATGGTCATGGCAGATAAAGTGAAAACCGCCTTTCTGCTCGCTGGCGGCTGCGCCGGCTGCGAAATGAGCGTAGTCGATCTTTCCGAGGCCCTGATTGATGCCTTGGAGTCGCTCGAAATCGTCTTCTGGGCTCCGACCGTGGCTGACGTCAAATATAAGGATCTGGAAGCCATGCCCGACAAAAGCATCGACTTAGCCTTTGTCGACGGCATGATCCGCAACAGCGAGAACCTGCACATGGTCAAAGTGCTGCGGCAGAAATCGAAGGTCTTGGTGGCCTTCGGCGCATGCGCGTCCTTGGGTGGTATCGCAGCCATGGGAGACCTGCACACCAAAGAGCAGTTGTTCGAGAAGGCTTACAAAACCACCTTTTCCACCGACAACCCCGACGGCATCTATCCCACCCCGGAATACATGCTCGACGGCAAGTATAACCTGACCATCCCCACCTTCCTCGACAACTGCCAGACCATCGATCAAGTCGTGGATGTGGAATATTACGTCGGCGGGTGCCCACCGCATCCTTCCTTTGTCGGTCAGTTGGTCGGCGCCATCCTGGCGGGCAAGCTGCCGCCAGCGGGCTCCTGGCTGACCGGAGGCAAGGCGGTGTGTGACGTCTGCAAACGGAATCCGGCGATCACCGGTCATGAGCGGTTGCCGGTGGGTGCGATCAAACGAACCGTCGACGACTATCCTGATCCGGAAAAATGCCTGCTCCAGCAGGGCTACATGTGCTTTGGCCCGGTGACCCAGGGTGACTGCGGCGGCTCCTGCCTCAATGTCAACATTCCTTGCCGGGGTTGCGGCGGTCCGATTCCTGGCGTCAAGGATTTTGGCGCCCGTTGCGTCTCTATGCTTGCCGCGAGTATGGCGGATGAGGAGACGGCAGCCCAGTTCATCGAGAAATACAACAACATGGCCAAACTGGTCTACCGGTATAGCCACACGGCCTCGAAGCTCAATCATCGCATTGCCGAACAGAAAGAGCAGTAGCACGTCAGGATGTCGAAACGAACAACCGGGGAGGTCTGTTCATGAGTATCTTCGAAGCGCTAAAGAACAAATTCGGTTTTGGCCCATCGCCAAGCGTTCCGGTTACGACTGCAAGGAGCAGCTCTATGAAGAAAATCGAAATCAATCCGATCACCCGTCTTGAGGGGCATGGCAAGATCGCCATCTTTCTCGACGATAACGGCAATGTCGACGATGCCTTTTTCCAGACCGTCGAATTCCGGGGATATGAAAAGTTCCTCCAGGGTATGCCCATGGAGGAGGTACCCCGGACTGTGTCTACGGTCTGCGGTGTCTGTCGGGGTGTGCATTTTACCGCCGCGATGAAAGCTTCGGACGGCGTCTTCGGCGTTACGCCGCCACCGGCCGGCCGCAAGCTGCGCGACCTTTATTTCAGTTCCCACTATGTTGAGGATCATGCGGTTATCCTCTATGCCCTCGGGTTTCCCGATTTCGTGGTCGGGCCGGAGGCCGATCCGGCCGAACGGAACGTGATCGGCCTGATCAATGCGGTGGGAGCCGCAACCGGCAAGGAAGTCCTGCGTCGCCGCAGCTCGGCGATCAAGATTTTCGAACTGCTGGGCGGTAAGCCCAACCATCCGGTGGCGGCCCTCCCCGGTGGCTGGTCCAAGCGAGTGACCGAAGAGGAGCGCAAGCAGATTGAAGCCTGGTCAGAGGAGCTGGTGGGGCTGGGCGAGCTGACCCTCCAGGTGTTTGATGACGTGGTGCTGAAAAACGACAAATACATGAAACTGGTCACCGGAGACATGTACAAGGTCGAGGTCGGCTACATGGGCTCCGTAAACGACAAGGGCCAGGTCGCCTACTACGACGGCACCCAGAAGGTGATCGACAGCGCGGGAACAGAGGTCGGGAGCTTCCATGGCAAGGAATACCTCGATTTCATCTCCGAGCGGGTTCTGCCTTGGTCGTATCTCAAGTTCCCGTATCAGAAGAAGCTCGGTGCCTGGAAAGGCATCGTCGAAGGACCGGGCACCAATATTTATGCCGTTGGCCCGTTGGCCAGGTTGAACATAGCTCAAGGTATGGATACGCCCAAGGCGCAGCAGCATTTCGAAAGGTTCCACGCCACCTTCGGCGCCCGGCCGGTACACCACGTCCTCGCCTATCACTGGGCAAGGGCCATTGAGATGCTCAATGCCGCCGAGCGATGTCTGGAACTCTCCCGCGATCCAGAGATCACCAGCAAGGAGATTTGGAACAAACCGACCTCTTGTCCGGGTGAGGGAATAGGCATCATCGAGGCGTCGCGGGGCACGCTGATCCATCACTATCTTACCGACAGCAAGGGTATCGTCACCGACGCCAACCTGATCGTGGCCACTACGCATAACAACGCCCCGATTAACCTGGCAGTGAAGAAGGCTGCCAAACATTTCATCAAGAACGGTAATGTGTCCCAAGGCATGCTTAACTACGTCGAGATGGCCTTTCGACCCTACGATCTTTGCCTGGCTTGCGCCACCCATACGGTGACCGGCGGGCAGTCGCCGCTGGAGATCGAGATTTTCGATAAGAGCGGCGCGCTGTACAAGACTTTGAAAAACTTTTAAGGTAGTGAACGGAGAGTCTGGTTGCCATTAACCCGTGGTCAATCCCGGCGGGTTAGCGGCCGCCCGACCTCATCCCCCTCTGTTTCACTTCCCCGGGCCGGAAAAGGCTCTGCCTTTTCCGGCCCTTTCCTTTGTCAACAGGGCTGATATGAAGTCAAAATGCGTGGTGATCGGCATCGGCAATCCGTATCTCCAGGACGATCGCGCCGGTGTCGTGGTGGCCGAACAACTGGAACGAGACGGATTGGCCTGTCAGATCGAAGTGATCCACACAGTCGGTTTCGAGGTGATGGACAAGGTTCGGGGCTTTGAACGGGCGATTATCGTCGATGCGTGCAAGCTGGGTAACGCGCCGGGATCCATTCTCGAAGTCACCGTGGACGATATCTTCACCACCCATGCCTTGGTGAACTCGCACGCCGTCACTTTGGGAACTACCCTGAAAACGGGGTATATCTGCTTTCCGGAAGAAATGCCTGCCGACATCCGGATCGTGCTGATCGAAGTCAAGGAAATCAAGGAGTTCACCCAGCAAATGTCCCCCGAGGTCGAGCAGGCGGTGGCCGAGGCGGTAGTGCGGATCAAGGGCATGGTGGAGGCCATGCCGACAGACAGTCCTTCCCGGCCAAATTAGAGGTTGGCGAGCAGGTCATCGGCGGGCGACACTTTCGCAAACAGTCCGTTGAGCGCGGCGCAGTAAGCAGCGTGGACATCTTCAGCGGCAACGTCTCTGCCACACAATACCCTGGGCCAGCATCTTACGGGCCTCATCGCGGCGCTCGCGGGCTACCTTTAAACTGATTTCAGGACACCGTGGTTTGGCATTATTGATCTGTGTGACCGTCAGCGGTTTTATCAGTCGTGCCACAGCCTTACCTCCAATTTATAGAACCCCTAAAATAATCAACCAACACCCTAACAAGACCCCTATTCGAGTCAATTGTCAAGGCATTTTATGGGATTTCTTTGGATGGTATATGTAATTAAATGTATTAAATTCCGTTAATAATGGATTGAGCTGGACATCATTGATTAATACGAAGTTGGTCGAGATAGTCTGCCCAGGCCTGCATCATCTCCCTGCGCTGGTCGAGATACTTCGTGCGGTTGTATGCCGTGCCTAGGCTGTCGGGCACACGGTGTGCCAGTTGATGCTCAATCACTTCAGGCGACCAGCCTAGTCGTTCGGCAAGCAGGGTTCGGGCCATTGACCGAAACCCATGGGCGGTATGCTCTTTCCGAGTATCAATCCCCATATCCTGCAAGGCTCGGTTGATGGTCATGTTGCTCAGATGCCTGCCGCCTCTGCTCCGGCTGGGAAAAACAAATTCACCCGCCCCATATTCTTCCTTCAGCGACTTTAATATCTCCACCGCTTGCCGAGCAAGGGGAACATGGTGTTCCGTCCCGGTCTTGCTGATAGTGTAACACCACTCAGCCCGCTCAAGGTCAACATCCACCCAGCGCATGGCGATCAACTCGCCAGGGCGGCAGAAGAGCATGGGGAGCAGTTTGAGGGCCGCGCTGACGAATGCCGAGGCTCTGAGATTCACGGCGTGGGAGTCTATGGCCCGGAGCAGCCGACCAACATCTTCCGGTGCGGTGAATGCTGGCTGGTGTTGTACGGTGTGGGTTTTGAGGGCATTCTTGAGATACGGGCATGGGTCGGCTAGCTCTCGCTTCCCGGTGGCTATGGCATGCTGAAGGACTTGAGAGATATTGACCTTTGCCCGCTTGACAGTCTCAAGAAAGCCGTTGGCTTGTATCGCCTCTAGGACAGGGAGGATATTGGCTGCGCCAATGGTGGCAACAGGGAGGCTGCCCAGGGTGGGCAGAATGAACCTGTCCAGCCTGGAGCGGGTATGTCCCACCGTCCCAAGCGCTTTCCCTGCCTGCCAGACCTCAAACCACTCTTCCGCCACCCGGCCAAAGGTGTTGTCTCGCTGTTCCCGTTCAGCGGACTTCTCAGCCTTTTTCACCTCACCGGGGTCTTTCCCGTGGGCCAGTTGTTTCCGTGCCTCGTCCCGCCGTTCGCGGGCCTCCTTGAGCGTGATCTCTGGATACTTGCCCAGAGCAAGGAGTTTTTCTTTTCCTCTGAATTGCTACTTCAGGCGCCAGAGCTTACCGCCCGCCCGCGTGACAAGCAGGTACATGCCTCTTTCGTCGGTCAGCTTGTAGTCCTTCTCTTTTGGTTTGGCGTTTTTGACGTCCGTTGCGGTCAGCGGCATGACAATTCTCCTGCGGGGTATAAAGATGCCCGCTCCGGGGTACGGAAAAAGCCCCGAGCTCGTATATCCTTTATTATACCCCGGAAAAAATCCGGATGTCAACGGATGGAAGTGGACTACAAAGGACAAGAAAAGGCCGGAATCCTTGATTTCTCTTGGAACTTCCGGCCCTTACTGGACTCCAGCAAACTGCGCTGGATTATGTACTGGCTCCCCGGGAGGGACTCGAACCCCCGACAAGGCGGTTAACAGCCGCCTGCTCTACCAACTGAGCTACCGAGGAATGTGGTGCTCGTATCAAAGGCCATCGCACGCATGACCATTTCAAAAATGGCTAAATAGCACAGAGTATCCGGAGCGTCAAGAAAAAGTTGTCCGTTGGGCAGCGGCGCTTGCCGTGATCGCATTTATGCTCGACGGTTCGCTGGCAGCCATCAGTCCCATAGTCCCGGAAATAATGACGCAGCGGAGGGTGGGGCTTTAATCCCGCTGCAGCAGCAGTGCCGCCCACTCTTCCTGGTACAGCCGGTCGAGCGGCTGCAATCCGAACTCGCGATAGGCGCGGATGATGCTGTTTTCCTGGTCGCCGGCGAGAATTCCGGCCAGCACCAGGCATCCTCCCGGCCTGGTCAGACTTGCCAGGGTTCCGGCCATTGCTGCCAGTATGTCGTGGACGATGTTGGCGCAGACCAGGGGAAATGAGCCCTGGATCTGGGTCACTGGCGTGACGCCGACGTCTATTTTGCCGGCAAGCCCGTTCTTGGCGACATTTTCCCGAGCCACGGCCACCGCGTCCGGATCGTTGTCGATGGCCACGACCCGTTCGGCGCCAAAGAGAGCGGCGGCCATGGCGAGGATGCCGGTGCCGGTGCCGACATCCAGCACCTCCCGGCAATGTCTGGCCTCCTGACACTGCCTGATCAGCTCCAGGGCCATACGGGTCGAGGCATGCTGACCGGTGCCGAAGGCCATACCCGGATCCATCTCGATGATCGCTTGGCCCGGATCTGCTTGATAGTCCTCCCAAGATGGCTTGACCACCAGCCCCGGGATGATCTCGACCGGCTTGAAGTACTGCTGCCAGCAAGTAGCCCAGTCCTGGTCGGCGAGCAGGACTGCCGTAACCTTCTCCAGAACACGATCATACAGGGTGAACAGTTCGGCCATCTCGCGCTCTACCCGAGCGAGCAGGGCGTTCGCGTTTTCTGTGGGGCAGGGAGCAGCGCCTGTTGCTTCCAGCTGGAAAAAACCACTGATCAGGGCGCCGGTCCCGCTTTCCGGGCTTTGCTCCACGCCGGCCCCGCTGAGCACCTCCATGAGGTCAGTAGCGGCTTCCAGCAGGGGAAGGGGGCAAAACAGGGTGATCTTCAGCCATTGGTGTCCGGTTGTATCTGTCATTGTTGGGTCATGGGTCGGCAAAAGGAAGGAAAAAGGTCGCGCTGCTGGCCGCCTGTCCGGCTTATCCGAGGATGCGAGCATACCGCGGTTTGAGCTTCGGAGCCACTTTTTCCTGCTGTCTCTGCCTGGTGCGGCCGCATCGTGAACGATTTGGTTAGTTAGTCAGAGTAATTGATGATTGACAAAACATCCTTGCCGCTATTACTTAACCGTGTATCATTTGTTGCCCGTTTGCCGAGGTTTGTGCTGCGGTGGAAAGAGAGGAGCAGAGCGCCGAAGCAGCCCTGGCCGGAACCCCTTGTCCCGTTGTTGTTTCCCCTCCGCTTTGTGCCTCTTGTATCTCTGCGCCTCAGAGTTGTTCCTATGATCGACGCCCTGGGCCACCATCTCTGCTACGGTGCATTGCAGGACTACCTGACCGGCGAGGTACTGCCCGACACCGATGATGAGCGTATCCGTCAGGGCCTGGCCCGATTGCTGGTGGAACGACTCGGCTATGGCAAACACGAACTTGAGCCCCGCCTGACCATCGACACCTGCTACAATGGGAACCGAACGCAGACGCTGATCGAACTCACCGTCCGCGTCAAAGGTCGGCGGCTATTCATCGTCCGCTATGGTCCCGGATCCCTGGTGACCAGAGAGAAGGCGGCTCTTGCCGCCGCCCGTCTCCTGGATCCTGACTATCGCATTCCTCTGGCCATCGTCACCAACGGCAGGGACGCGGAGTTGCTGGAAACGGCGCGGGGCAGGGTGCTTGCCGCCGGCATGGCCTGCATACCCGACCGGAACAGGGCCGAGACCCTGATCGGCGAATGCGTGTTCGAGCCGTTTGCCGACCTTGGGAGGCGAGACCAGGCGTTGCGCATCCTCAATGTGTTCGATCAAAAGGAGTGCTGCTGCGATAACAGTTGCCCCAAGGATGTTTATTGAAGAAACAGGAAACCGACACGACGGCCCGATGGTCGGCGCAACCGATGCACAATCAACCCTCAGCCTACACGACAACCATGGAGAAAACCCGCGACTGGAGCAAGACAAGCTGGCAGACCCACCCCGCCCTGCAGCAACCAAACTGGCCGGATAAGAACCGATACGATGAGATCATCGAGACCCTGTCCCTGTTGCCTCCGTTGGTTTTCGCCGGAGAAATCAGAGATTTGAAGGCCATGCTCGCCAGGGCGGTCAAAGGAGAGGCCTTCCTGCTCCAGGGCGGCGACTGCTCCGAGGAGTTTTCCCGCTGCACCGCACCCAATATCCGCGAGACCCTCAAGGTGCTGCTGCAGATGGCGGTCATTCTCACCTATGCCGGCAACAAGCCGGTGGTCAAAGTCGGCCGTATAGCCGGCCAGTATGCCAAACCGCGTTCCAGCGATACCGAGAAGGTCGACGGCATCGAGATGCTCAGTTATCGAGGCGATATGGCCAATTCCGCCGATCCGGTGTCGGCGGCGCGCATTCCCGATCCGGAACGGATGCTCAAGGGCTATCACCTGTCGGCGGCGACGATGAATCTGTTGCGGGCCTTCACCCGTGGCGGTTTCAGTTCGTTGCACCGGGTCCAGGCGTGGAATCAGGAGTTTGTCAAGCAGTCGCCCATGGGACGGTCGTACGAGCGCATGGCTGAGCGGATCAGCAATGCCCTCAAGTTCATGGAGACCATCGGGATCTCCACCGATATCCCGCAGATGAAGGAAGCGCAGTTTTTCACTTCGCACGAGGCCCTGTTTCTCGGCTACGAACAGGCCCTGACCAGGGAGGACTCGGTTGCCGGCGGCTGGTACGATTGTTCCGCGCATCTGTTGTGGATCGGCGACCGCACCCGCCAACTCGACGGCGCCCATGTCGAATTTCTCAGGGGCGTGCGCAATCCGATCGGCATGAAGGTCGGACCTGACCACGATGCCGACAACATTCTGGCGATCATCGAACGGCTGAATCCGGAAAACGAACCAGGCCGCATCACTCTGATCACCAGGTTCGGCCACAAGGCCATCGACAAGCACCTGCCGCCCCTACTGCGGGCGGTCAAAAAATCAGGCTTCAACGTGCTCTGGACCTGCGATCCGATGCACGCCAACACCTTTAAGGCCGAGTCAGGGCACAAAACCCGTGATTTTGAGCATATTCTTTCGGAGTTACGGTGCTTTTTCGAGTTGAACTGGAGCGAGAACACGGTGCCGGGCGGGATCCATTTCGAATTGACCGGCGACGATGTCACCGAGTGCATCGGCGGTGCGCGCCAGCTTTCCCACGCCCATCTCGGACAACGGTATCTCACCACCTGCGACCCGCGGCTCAATGCGGAGCAGGCGTTGGAAATGGCCTTTCAGATTGCCGAGATGATTCGCAGCAGTTGAACTGCAAACGCGCCTCTCTCTGCTGAGCGGAAGGTCTGAGGAGGACCGGAAGCGTCTGTCAGGCGGCGAAGATGGAGGCGATTTCGTCGCGGGAGGTGCTGTCGAGCAATCGTTGCCGGTTGCCGGGCTGTTTGAGAACCTTGCTGACCATGGCCAGGGTCTGCAGGTATTCTCCCGCCTTGCTGGCCGGAGAGAGCAGCAGGACAAAGAGGTGTGCGGGCCGGTTGTCGATGGCGTTGAAATCGACACCGGCCTTGCTGCGTCCGAAGCAGAGCAGGATTTCGTCGAGCCCTTCGAGCTTGCCATGGGGTATGGCCACGCCGTTGCCGAGCCCGGTCGAGCCCACGGCCTCGCGTTCCATGAGCACGTTACACAGCGTTTCTTCGGTGAAACGGCCGCAGATCGTGGCGGCGACGCCTGCCAATTCGTGCAGCGCGGCCTCCTTGGTGATCGCCTTCATGTTGAGCAGTATTGCGTCGTGGAGCAGTTGTGGCATAGTGGGTCAGCGGGTCTGCCGCCGATGTTTGACTGGAAGAATTTTTAGTTGTTCCCGGTACTTGGCGACAGTGCGCCGGGCGACGGTGATATTTTCCTTAGCCAGCAGCTCGGAAATCTTGCTGTCGCTCAGCGGTTTGGTCTGGTTCTCGTTGTTCACCAACTGCCGGATTCTGGTCTTGATCGCTTCGGCCGCGACCGAATCACCGTCCGGAGTCGCCACCGCCGTGCTGAAAAAGTATTTCAACTCGTAGATGCCCTGAGGGCAGTGTACATATTTGTTGGAGGTCACCCGGCTGACGGTCGACTCGTGCATACCGATGTCCTCAGCCACATCCCGCAGGATCAGCGGTCGCATCGCCGACGGTCCGTACTCGAAGAAATCCCGCTGAAATTTGAGCAGGCTTTCCATGACCCGGTAGATGGTCCGCTGTCTCTGCTCGATCGATTTGATGAACCATTCGGCATTCCGCTTGTTTTCACGCAGATAGCCTCGAGATTCCGGCGTCAGGCGGTTTTTCTGCTTGAGCAGTTGCTGATATTCGCTGGAGAGCTGGAGCTGCGGCAAACCTTCATCGTTGAGCTGGATGACGAATCCACCGTCGACCTTATGCACGAAAACATCCGGCACCACATAGTTGATCTGCTCGTTGCTGAATTCATTGCCGGGGTATGGGGTCAGCGCCTGGATGGTGGCCACCGCCTCAAGCACTTTTTTGAGCGGCGCCCCGGTTTTTCTGGATATCTGCGCGTAGTTGCGAGCCTCGAGGAGAGGCATGTGCTGCTCGACAATGCGGCAGGCCAGGGGATGCTCGTCATCAAGGCGGTCGAGTTGCAGCAGGAGCGATTCGCGGATATCGCGGGCGGCGATCCCAGCCGGGTCGAGGCTTTGCACCAAGCGCAAAGCCCCTTCGGCCTCTTCGACGGTGCAGTGGCCGAATGCGCAGATATCTTCGATGCTGGCTTCCAAAAATCCGTGCTCATCGAGATTGCAGACGATAAAGGTGGTCAGTTCGGCATCCTGCTCGGTCATGTCGAGATGGGTCAACTGCCATTGCAGATAGGAGGCCAATCCGGGTGCGACGGAAATGAAGTCGAAGAGGGACGGGGCGTCGGCTGGTGGATTTTCGTGGGAAAAGGAGAGGTCCGAATCAAAGGCGTTGGCGTAATCCTCCCAGTTGACCTCGACGACGCTTGCCGGGTCGTCTCCCTTGACCCGGTCGGTGACGGCCGATTCGGCCTGATAGGTGTTTTCTTCCGCGCTGAGCGCCTCGGGATTGGCGGTCGGTTCGAGGATGCTCGGCACCTCTTCCAGCATGGGGTTCTGCTCAATTTCAGACTGCAGGGCCTCGGTGAGTTCCAGACGGCTCAACTGCAGCAACTTGATGGCCTGGCGCAACTGCGGCGTCATCACCAGTTTTTGTGCCAGCTTGAGGTGTTGTCTGAGTTCGAGGGCCATGGAGAATCAGGCTCGTTGTTGGTGATATTGGGCTGCGTTATTCAGGGTCACATGGTGAAATGGTCACCAAGATACATTTTTCTCGCCACCGAGCTCTGGGTGATGTCTTCGGCGCTGCCGCTGGTGAGAATCTGACCATTATTCATAATATAGGCCAGGTCACAGACCTGCAAGGTCTCCCGGACATTGTGGTCGGAGATCAGGATGCCGAGCCCCTTCTGTTTCAAGTCGCGGATGATATCTTGGAGATCAGCCACTGACAGGGGATCGACCCCGGCAAACGGTTCGTCAAGCAGGATGAAACGCGGCTTGGTAGCCAGCGCCCGCATGATTTCCACCCGTCGCCGTTCGCCGCCGGACAAGGCGTGGCCTTTGTTGCCCGCCAGATATTCCAGCTTCAGTTCCGTCATCAGCTCCCTGATCCGGTTGTTGATTTCGTTGTTGGGCAATCCCAGGGGTTCAAGGACGATGCGGATGTTCTCCTCAACGGTCAGCTTCTTGAAGACCGACGGCTCCTGGGACAGATAAGTGATGCCGCGCGCGGCCCGCTTATGGATGGGCAGCCCGGTGATCTCTTCTCCGTCCAGAAGGATGGCGCCGCTGGTTGGGCGGATAAAGCCGACAATCGAATAGAAAGTGGTGGTTTTGCCGGCTCCGTTCGGACCGAGCAGGCCGACCACCGAGGAACTGCGGACTTGCACGTTGACTTGGTCGACTACCCGCCGGTTGCGGTACTCCTTGACCAGCCCCCGGGTTTCGAGCACAAAAGCTCCGGTCATGGCTGGTTCTTGGATTCCGGGTGGATAATCGCCCGGACCCGGTTGTTGTTGTCTGGCTCGACAACTGACCGTTTTTCATCAAGATAATAGACGATAGTCTTGCCGGAAACCATATTCTGATCCTGCCAGGCCCTGGCGTTGCCGCTGAGGACAGCCCTGCGTTCCCGGGCGAAATATTCCATCCTGTCCCCGGATCCCAGCCAATCTCCCTGGTTGATTTTGACATTGCCGGTACAAATCAATCTCTCCACCTGGTTGGTGGGTGCTTGGCTGCCCTGTTGCTGCCCCCGTGCCGCATCATTTTTCTTTTCGGTATAGAACACGGTCATTTCGTCGGTTTTGATGGTGAAGTTGCCTTGCCGGGCATCCACCTTGCCGATGAACACCACTGAATTCTTGTTTTCCTGGGAGACCATGCGGTTGGCTTCAACGCTGATCGGCTGTTCAGGCGCTTCGGCGGATGCCTGACGAAGCGCCAAGCCAGGCAGCAGGGCGAGGGCGGTCAAGAACAGAGTGGTATGGGCGGCAAGACGAATACGGCCCATGGTTGGCCTGTTGGCAAGTATAAACATGGAAAAAGGAGGCAATTGTTTTTCTGGTTTATTTTTTGCAAGAATCTCTTTATGCTACAAGGTATTTCGGTAAATGTAAAGGGTCTGGATAGCCCGGAACTCTTTTCTTTGGAAGGAAATAGGACAGTTTACACCGGATGGAAGCAGCAGTATAATATTATCCGGCATTTTAGCCGTCCAGACAGGTTCCCCGGACCGCAAGCAGAGCAAGGAAAACAGATGATACGCGAGGAAATCGCTAAGGCCAAGGTGCTGGTGGAGTCGCTTCCCTATATCAGCGAATTCAGGGAAAAGACCGTGGTGATCAAATACGGTGGTCATGCCATGGTTGACGAGGTGCTGAAACGCAACTTCGCGCTCGACGTCATTTTGATGAAATACATCGGCATCAATCCGGTGATTGTTCATGGCGGCGGCCCGCAGATCAACCGGTTTCTGGAAAAGATGCAGGTCACCCCCAGCTACGTCCAGGGCATGCGAGTTACCGACGGCGAAACCATGGACGTGGTTGAGATGGTGCTGGTCGGCAAGGTCAACAAGGAAATCGTCGGCCTGATCAACCACTGCGGCGGCAAGGCGGTCGGTCTTTCCGGCCGGGATGGCGATCTGGTGCAGGCCCGCAAGCTGACTATCCGGGGGAAGCCCGCTGCCGAAGACCAGCCGCCGGAATTGATCGACATCGGTCGGGTCGGCGAGGTGACCAGAATTAATCCTGAGATTCTCGACGCCCTCGACCGGCAGGACTTCATCCCGGTTATCGCTCCGGTCGGCGTCGGTGAAGACGGTCAGGCCTTCAACATCAACGCCGATCTGGTGGCCGGGGCCATAGCCGCCGAATTAAACGCCGTCAAACTGATGCTGCTCACCGATGTCGAGGGAGTGAAGAATCAGAACGGCGAACTGATTTCCACCATTTATCGCGACCAGATTGACGATTTGATGGCGGCTGGAGTGATCAAGGGCGGGATGATTCCCAAGGTCAACTGTTGCAAGGCGGCTCTGGATGGGGGCGTGGCCAAGGCGCATATCATCGATGGGCGCCAGGAGCATGCAATCTTATTGGAGATTTTTACTCGAAAAGGTATCGGCACGGAGTTGGTGGCATGAAAAACGCAGAATGGGCGGCGCGAGGCAATAAGGTGTTCATCGGAACCTATAACCGGTTCCCGGCGGCCATGGTCAAGGGCAGTGGCTGCCGTCTCTGGGATGCGGACGGGAAGGAGTACCTCGATTTCCTTGCCGGCATCGCGGTTTGTGCGCTGGGACACTGCCATCCCGCGGTCACCGGGGCCATCCGCCGTCAGGCCGAAACCCTGGTCCATGTCTCCAACCTTTTTCATACCCAGCCGCAGATCCAGTTGGCCGAGCTGCTTGTGGGCAACAGTTTTGCCGACCGGGTGTTCATGTGCAATTCCGGCGCCGAGGCCAACGAAGCGGCGATCAAGCTGGCGCGCATCCACAGCGGCGAGGGGCGCTACGAGATTATCTCGCTGGCCGGATCGTTCCACGGCCGGACGCTCGCCGCCGTGGCCGCTACCGGCCAACCCCGGTTCCACCAGGGGTTCGAACCCCTGCCCCAAGGGTTTGTCCATGCCGAGTTCGGCGATCCGCACACCATTGAAGCGCTGGTCTCGCCCCGGACCTGCGCCATCCTCTGCGAACCCATCCAGGGAGAAAGCGGGGTCCGCCCTCTGGGGAGCGAGTACATTCGGGCTATCCGCGATATCTGCGACCGGCACGGTCTGTTGCTGATCTTCGACGAAGTGCAGACCGGTCTTGGCCGGACCGGCACCCTGTTCGCCCATGAGCAGTTGGGGGTGACGCCGGACATCATGACCCTGGCCAAGGCGCTTGGCAATGGCCTGCCCATCGGCGCCATGCTGACCACGGAGAACATCGCCGCCTCATTGACCGCGGGTTCCCATGCTTCCACCTTCGGGGGCAACCCTGTGGCCGCCGCTGCTGCGGTCGAAGTGCTCACTATCATGTTGGCCGACGGGTTCATGGCGTCGGTCCGCGAGAAGAGCGCCTACTTCATCGACAAGCTGCAGACGGTGGCGGCCCGATATCCGCTGTTGACCAGCGGCGTGCGCGGCAGTGGCCTGCTGCTCGGTCTGGTGTTGACCGACAGGGGGATCGAGCACGGTGCGGACATCGTGCAGCAGATGTTCGAAGAGGGGGCGCTGATCAACTTCGCCGGCAACACGGTTTTGCGCTTCGTGCCGCCCTTGATCGTCGGGGCCGCCGAGATTGATCTGCTGATCGACAGGCTGTGCCGGGTGCTCGACCGGCTGACCTAGAGGTGCCTCATCTGTTTGAGAAACAGGCGGAGATTGTCAGGAAAACACTTCCTTGGTAAAGCATCTGTCCAGTTCGATCGGATAGTCGCCGGTGAAACAGGCCAGACAGAAATGATCCCTGGGCAATCCCGTGGCCTCGACCAGCCCTTCCTCGCTGAGATAATGAAGCGAATCAAGGCCGAGATAGTCACGGACACCCTCCACCGTATTGCCGGCGGCAATCAGTTGATCACTGGAAGGAAAATCAATGCCGTAATGGCAGCCATGGCGGGTTGGCGGACAGCTGACCGCCATGTGCACCTCGGCTGCGCCGGCGTTGCGCAATGACTTGACCCGGCTGCGTCCGGTGGTGCCGCGGACGATCGAATCCTCAATAATGATGACCCGTTTGCCCTGCAAAAGCGACCGGACTGGATTGAGCTTGATCCGAACCGAGAAATCGCGCATGGACTGGGTTGGCTGGATGAAGGTCCGGCCGACATAGTGATTGCGGATCATCCCCATTTCCAAGGGGATGCCCGATGCCCTCGAGTATCCGATGGCCGCGTAGTTGCCCGAATCCGGGAAGGGCATGACGAAATCGGCCTCGATCTTCGCTTCCCTGGCCAGGATTTCGCCCATCCGTTTACGGGCGGCATACACGTTGAACCCGAAGACATTGCTGTCCGGCCGGGCAAAATAGACATGCTCGAAAATACAAAAACTCTTGCGGGTCGGCGCCCAGGGGAACAGTGAGGTCAACCCCTGTTCGTTGATGATCAGCACCTCGCCCGGTTCGATGTCGCGGATGTATTCGGCTTCGATCAGATCAAGGGCGCAGGTCTCGGAAGCGACCACGTGGGCGCCGTTGTCGAGTATGCCGAGGCACAGCGGGTGGAAACCGTGAGGGTCTCGGATTGCGATCATGGTGTCCTGGGTCATGAGCAGCAGAGAATAGGCGCCCTGGATGCAGGAGAAGGTGGCCCTGATCGCTTCCAGCAGGCCCATGTCCAGGTGACGCACCATCAGGTGAATGACAATCTCGCTGTCGGTGGTGGTCTGGAAAATCGCCCCCTGTTGTTCCAGGTGGCGCCGCAGGGCAATGGAGTTGACCATGTTGCCGTTGTGGGCGACGCTGAGCGGCAGCCCTTTGTGGATGGCCATGAACGGCTGGGTGTTGATGATGTTCGACTGGCCGGTGGTGGAGTAGCGTACATGGCCGGTGGCCAGGTGACCGGAAAGGCGTTGCAGAACCCGTTCGCTGAAGACATCGGCCACCAGGCCCATGTCCTTATGAATCAAAACTTTCTTGCCGTCGCCGACGACAATGCCGGCGCTTTCCTGGCCGCGATGCTGAAGAGCGTAGAGGCCGAAGTAGACGAGTTTGGCTGCATCAGGGTGGCCGTACACTCCACAGATTCCGCATTCATGGCGGGGTTTGGCTGAGCATTGCTGGTCTGTTTCGAAGGCGTTCATAGCGTTTGTCTGTTCATGTTGCCGAATGCGCCAAAAACCGAAAGGCACAAAGGACGATTCCTTGTGCCCATATTTGGTCGATCCGGCATAGTTGAAGAAGACTACTTACAACCAGATTATACGTTTTTTTTCAACAAAATATCGGGTAGTTTTAGAGAATAAAATCTCAACATGATTGCAGCATGGTCAAGGAACACATGACGAGCGCCCCCATCAAACTGACTGCCACTGTCAAGGCCGCAGGCTGAGCCGCCAAGCTGGGTCCAGGGGACCTGGACCGGTTATTGTGCGGGCTTGAGCTGCCGAAGGACCCCAATGTGCTCGTGGGCATCGAGACCTGCGACGACGCCGGGGTGTATCGTCTCAACGACAACACCGCCCTGGTCCAGACGGTCGATTTTTTCACCCCGATTGTTGACGATCCCTATGATTTCGGACGGATAGCCGCCGCCAATTCCCTGTCCGATGTCTACGCCATGGGCGGCAGGCCGCTGTTGTGTATGAACATCCTGGCCTGTCCGGTGCAGTCCATGGAGCCGTCGGTGGTCCGGCAAGTGGTCGCCGGGGGGCTGTCCGTCATCCGGGAGGCCGGGGCGTTGTTGGTGGGTGGACATTCCGTTGAGGATGCGGAATTGAAATACGGGCTGTCGGTCACCGGCCTGGTCCACCCGCAACGAGTTTTGCGCAATGGCGGTGCCCGGCCCGGGGATGTGCTTGTGCTCACCAAACCCCTGGGAACCGGCATCCTGGCGACGGCGATCAAGGGCGGTTTGACGGATGCGGCGACTGAGCGGCAACTGGTGGCGCTGCTGACCACGCTCAACCGGCTGCCCATGGAAATCATCGGCGGCGACGAGGCGCTGCGATCCGGCGTGCATGGGTGCACCGACGTCACGGGCTTCGGCCTTTTCGGCCATGCGCACGAGATGGCCAAAGCCTCGGGCCTGTCCTTGCGCCTCGACCGGCAGGCGCTGCCCATCCTGCCGAAAGCCCTCGGTTTTGTCGAGATGGGCATCATCCCCGCAGGAACCTACCGCAACCGCAACCATTACCGGCAGTGGGTCGCAGCCGGCCTGCCGGAAATGGACGGGCTGGAAATGCTCGGCTACGACCCCCAGACCTCGGGCGGCCTGCTGCTGGCCATGGAGCGCGGGGCCGCCAGGCGGCTGCTGGACGAGCTGCCCCGGCGAGGCTATCTGCCGGAGTGCCGGGTTATCGGTGAGGCGCATCCCGGCGAGCCGGGGCTGATCTGTTTGACCTGATCCGTTCAGCGGGACGGTTCGGTCAACAGGGCGAGGAGCAACCGGGTCAGGTCGACCATGTCCTGCAAGGCCACCTGCTCCGCGGTGGTGTGGACATTGGTCATGCCGGTGGCGAGGATCGCTGTGGCCAGGCCGTAGCTGTTGAAGATATTGGCATCCGAGCCGCCGCCCGCCCGTTCATAGGTCAGCTCCATGCCAATCGACCGGGCCGCTGCCTCCACCCGCCGGAGCACCGGTTCTTCCCGCTGCAGCCGCATCGCCGGATAATCCTGCTGCATAGCAATATCAACGGCCGGCACTCCCTTGGCCAACCCCGTGGGATCAGTCCAGGCCGATACGGTGGCCGTGAAAATCCCGCGAATCTCCTCGCTCACCCGTTCCAGTTTTGCCCTCGAATGGCTGCGCACCTCGCCCTCGATCACCACCTTTTCCGGCACAATGTTGGCGGCGACGCCGCCGTTGATGGCGCCGAAGTTGGCGGTGGTTTCCTCGTCGATCCGGCCGTTGGGGACTTTGATCAAGGCATGCGCGGCCAGGATGAGCGCACTGACCCCCCATTCCGGATGCAGGCCGGCATGCGCGGCCACGCCGGTGATGGTGATGGTCATCCGGTTGGCCGCCGGCGCATGGGTCACCACCCGGGCAAAGCCGTTGGAATCAAGGGCATATCCCTCGCGGGCGCGCACCAGGGCCGGATCCAGGGCCTTGGCCCCCTCCAGCCCGATTTCCTCGCAGGTGGTGAACACCAATTCCAGCGGCCGATGCGCCTGCCCGCTCTCCCGGAGCACCCGCATCGCCTCGATACAGGCGGCAATGGCGGACTTGTCGTCGCTGCCCAGGATGGTGTCGCCTGAACTGGTGAACAGGTCGCCGGTTCGCGTAACCCGCACGCCCTCAGCGGGCTGCACCGTGTCCATGTGACAATTGAAGAAGATCGGCGTACGTGCGGGGGTCCCGGAAAAGCGGATGATCAGGTTGCCGCATTCCGAGCCGGTGCGGGCGGCGGAGTCGTCCTCGATGATGTCCGTGGCTTCCAGTTCGCGGAAGGTCTGCTGCAGGCGTTGCGAGATGCGGCCTTCCCGGCGGGAAGGGCTGGCAATTTCGCAGAGTTCGGTGAAGGTGGCTGCCAGCCGTTCTCTATTCACGTTCATGATTCGATCTCAGTAGGACGACGGCATGGGCGGCAATGCCCTCGCCTCGTCCGGTGTATCCCATTTTTTCCGTGGTGGTTGCTTTGATGTTGATCGCTGCGGGTTCCACCTTGCAGCACCGGGCCAGATTGTTTGCCATGGCGGCGAGATGGGGCGCCAGTTTGGGGCGTTGGCAGACAATGGTCATATCCGCGTTGCCCAGGCGAAAACCTTGCTGTTTTGCCAGGTCGCAGACCTGGTTCAGCAACAGCAGGCTGTCGATCCCCTTGTACTGTGGATCGGTGTCGGGGAAATGGCGGCCGATGTCGCCGGCTCCCAAAGCGCCGAGCAGCGCATCGACAAGGGCATGGACCACGACGTCGGCATCGGAATGGCCGTCCAGGCCCAGGTCGTGGTCGATGGTCACCCCGCCAAGGATCAGTGGGCGGCCGACAACCAGCCGGTGGGCGTCAAACCCATGGCCTATCTTCATGGTTTTCTCCTTGGCGGCCAAGGTCGCCGCTATACGCAGATCTTCGGGGTGGGTGATCTTGCCGTTGCATTCGCTGCCAGTCACCACCCGCACCGGCAGGCCAGCGGCTTCCAGCAGCGAAGCCTCGTCGGTACCGACGAAGCTGGCGCGCTCTGCTTCGGCAAAGGCGCGTTCCAACAAGTGCCGCCGGGCAGCCTGGGGCGTCTGCGCCCGCCAGAGATGAGTGCGGTCGATGGTGGCCGTGATCGCGCCGCCGGCGTCGACCCGCTTCAGGGTATCCTTGACCGGCACTGCGGCGATGACTGCGCCATGGCAGGCGGCTCCCTCCAGGCAGCGCAGGATCGTGGCCGAATCCACCAGGGGCCGGGCTGCGTCGTGGACCAGCACCAATTCGATTTCAGGATCCAGTTGCAGCAGGCTGAAGCGCACCGAATCCTGGCGGGTGGCGCCGCCGACGGTGATGCGCAGTCGTTCGGCGTGCTGGGCTGGCAGATGGGCATGCAGCAGGTCAGTGGTATGTTGGAGGAAATCGGCGGGCGCGGCCACCACCACCACGCGGATGGCCGCCAGGGCGAAAAAGGCCTGGCAGGTCCAGACCAGGATGGGCAGACCTTCCAGCTCAAGAAACTGCTTGGGTTGGGCGTGACCGAAGCGGGAGCCGGTGCCGCCGGCCGGAATGATGACGCCGGCCGGCGGCAATGGGAACGTGTTGCCGTGCACAGAAAAAAAGGGGTGAATTATAAGCCGAATTTTGTTTCCGTCCGAGGACGGACCATGATCATTTCTCTAGGATGCCGGTCACCCGGCATCTCATGCAACCTACCCGGAGGCTTCGGACGGGCCGCCCTCAAACGCCTCCCTATTTGGTCTTGCACCCGGTGGGGTTTACCCTGCCCCCTATGTCACCACGGGGGCGGTGAGCTCTTACCTCGCCATTTCAACCTTGCCTGTGAGCGCTCGCGCACTCCATCGGCGGTGTCGTTTCTGCGGCACTTTCCCCCGGTTGCCCGGAGTTCGCGTTACGAACCACCGCGCCCTTCGGTGTTCGGACTTTCCTCTCCGGCATGTGCCGGAGCGATCATGCATTCACCCCCCATATCCTGTACCAGCGGTATCCCCTGCCCAGGCCGCCTTCAGCCGTTTTTCTGATCGATTCCCTGGTTGGCCAATTGGTCGGCGCGCGCATTCTGGGCACGGGGTACATGGGCGATCGACCAGGTATCGAACCGGCCCAACAGTTCTTGCACCTGATGGAAAAGATGCAGGAGCGTCTCGTTTTTGACCTTGTAACGCCCTTGAACCTGGCGCACGATCAACTCTGAGTCCAGGAAGATGGCCACGCGCGCATATCCCCTGCCCAGCGCCTCTTCAAGGCCGATGAGCAGGGCCTTGTATTCGGCGACATTGTTGGTGCAGGTACCGAGATATACCGAACGGGCCGCCAGTTCTTCATCCTGTTCGCCAAGGAGAACCGCCCCGGCTCCGGCTTGTCCTGGGTTGCCCCGGGAAGCGCCGTCAGTGAACAGGCGGCAGCGGCCGGTGGATGTTGGTGCGGCGGCCTGTCGAGGCTGGGCGGAGGCAGTGGCTGGCGCGGCGTTTTCTGCCGATGGTGGCGGGTGGCTGAGGAGTAGCCCGCGAATGGTCTGCGGATCCTGGCCGGGAAAAATCCGCCGCAGGATGTCGTCGTTGAGCTGATCCGTCAATTGCCGCAGGATCTGATCCCTGCTCAGCAACTCACTGCTCACTCTCGGCTTCCTCGTTGTCCCTATAATAGAGGATACGTTGGCAGGTTGGACACAGATTGAATTTTTCCGCCTTGCGCACTTCGATGACCTGCTGCGGCGGCAGGGCCATGTAGCAGCCCTGGCAGACACTGTCGTTGACAGCCACCACCGCCAGACCGTCGCGTTTGGCCAGGAGCATGGTATATCGCTTGAGGTATGGTCCTTGCAACGCCGATGTCTCGGTTTCCCGTTTGTCGAGCACCGACTGCTTCTCTTCCTCGATGCGCTGAATTTCCTTGTCGACGTCTTCGATCTCTTCGGCAAGCAGTTGCTGCTCACCGGAGCATAGATTTTCCAAGGTGGCGACCTCTTTTTCCAGTTGTTCGATCTGTTCGATGAACTGGAGGATGCGGTCTTCCGTCTCTTTGACCAGCCGTTTGTTTTCCTCGATTTCTTTGAGCAAGGCCTGATGCTCCCGGCTAGTCTGGACCTGCATCATTTTGTTTTGCCGATCTTTTACCCGTGCTCCCGCTTCGTCATGCTCGGCTTTGGTTTCCAATTGCTTTTGGTTGAGCATTTCGATCTTGGTGCGGAAATGCGTCATCGCTTCTTGTTTCTCAGCGATGGCCTGTTCGCGATTGGCGATTGCCGTCCGATGTTTGGCGATGGCATGGTTGAACCCGGCAATCTCGCTGTCGATTGCCTGCAATTTGATGAGCTTGAGTATTTCCTCTTTCAATGATGAACTCCTCGGTCGGTATGGCTGAAGTTAACAAAGGAAACAAAATGGGTATGGAGAGGGCGGGCGCGATGCATGATGATCCGGGCGATACGTTGGGAGTGGTGAACGTTCATGCCAGATTCAATGGAGATTGCTGGGCCGCAACGTCAATGGCGATATCCCAGGAATGCGCCGCGATATGCTGCCGCAACATGTCGCAAAAGACAAACATGGCGGGTTGCTCGGTAGCGAAATGGCCGGCATCGAGCAGCCAGAGACCGGCATCCACTGCCCAACGGGCCACTGCATGCTTGACCTCGGCGGTCACAAAGACATCCGCGCCCTGATTGTGGGCCATTTCTGCCAAATCGGAGCAGGAGCCGCCGCAAACAGCGACCGTCGTCACCCGCTTGGGACGTATCCCGGCTTCCAGGATCCAGGGCGGCGCACAGACTTGCCGAAGCCGGTCAAGAAAAGTGGAGGCGTCGACCGGTTCGGGAAAGGCGCCGATCCGCCCGAGACCACACATGGGATCGCAGCCGCTGCGCGATGGCGCCAGCGGCCGGACATCCGCCAACCCCAAGGATTGGGCGAGATGATCACTGACGCCATTCTGGATCGAATCGAGATTGGTATGGCAGGCGATGACGCTGATTCGGCTTTGGGCAGCGGTTGCAATGAACCGGCCCGTGGGGGTGTCGGTGCGCACGGCTTTCAGAGGCCGGAAAATAACGGGATGGTGGGTGATGATCAGGTCAAACTGCCCGGCTGCGGCCTGATCAATCAGCGCGGCAGTGGGATCGAGCGCCAGGAGAACGCGCCGCACCTGCTGACGCGGGTCGCCAATCAACAGGCCGACGTTGTCCCATTCCTCGGCCACGCTTGCCGGGACGATCTGCTGAAGAATTGTCAGGAAATCTTGAACGGTAGGCATGTGTATCCCGTAACGAGAAAGAGGTACATCCCTTTGGAGATGTACCTCTTCTCAAGCATTGCCGGCACTACCCGCACTACCCCGCATGGTTTCAGCGCTGGCAGCCAAGAGTTGTTCAATGTTTTCAATGTTGGGCCTAAGCTGGCAGGGGCCGGGAACATTCGCTCCGCTCTTGTGCAATAATGGTGGGCCCACCTGGACTCGAACCAGGGACCGACCGGTTATGAGCCGGTGGCTCTAGCCAACTGAGCTATAGGCCCTAATAATATAATGAACACAATATATTATCAATGAATAGAAAAAAAGTCAATTTTTTTTCATGGAGTTTTCGGAAAAAATAAGACGCTGACCGAGAAAAGCGAGCAGGGCAAAACGATTCCTGGCATATTGGGCCAGGCATGCGTAGGGTAAGCGCAAGCCGATGTCCCGTTTCAAGCCGGCTGGATTGCTTTTTTTTGGTGTGCGCGGGGGCGCGATACAAGGTGGTTTGATGCTGTATGCCAATCTTCTTTATTTTCTGGTGGCGATTTTCCTTTTGTCCGCCAACACGCCCGCAGTCAAGCCGGTCTTGCCTCCCCAGTGGACACTGGCTGCCCTGGCAGGGGTCTATTGGGGATTTGCCCATCTGGCAGCCCGGATATTTGCCCGGTCGGCAGCCACAATGGCCGGCTATTTTTCGGCGGAAAAAAGGCTGTCATTCCTGGCGGTCCTGGTGTTTGCCGGTTGCGTCTATCTTCTCGATCTCAAATATTATTTGAGTCCTCTGTCTCTTGGCGGCTTGCTGCCGGTCCTGGTCGATATCGCCGGGCTTGGTTGCTTTTTTCTTCTTCTCACCCTGATGTGGCTGGCCGCCAGGCCGAGCTATCAGCGGCTCTTTCAGTGCTCGTATACCCGCAGAACATTTGTCTGGGTCAATATCAAGTCCAATCTCCCCATTGTTTTGCCCTGGCTGACGCTCTCCTTGATTTTCGATTGTCTGCTGCTCCTGCCTATTCCCGGTTTGACGGAAGCACTTCACTCGTCGTGGGGCGATCTTGTCTTGTTTGTTTTGTTCCTTTTCTTCCTGATCCTGGTTTTTCCGCCCCTGGTTCGTAGGCTCTGGAGATGCACGCCCTTGCCTCCCGGACCGCTGCGGGAACGGCTTCAAGCCTTTTGTCGCTCCCAGGGATTTGATACGGAAGCGTATGTCTGGCCGCTTTTCGAGGGGCAGGTATTGACTGCGGGCATCATGGGCATCGTGCCCAAATTGCGCTATCTGTTGATTACCCCCGTGCTTCTGGAAACACTGAACGGGGAGGAACTGGACAGCGTTTTGGCGCACGAGATCGGCCACGTCAAGCACCGGCATATGCTGCTGTATGTCATGCTGTTCCTCGGCTTCAGCCTGCTGGCCGGAGCCGTGGCCAAACCGTTGCCGCATCTCATCCTGTCCTGCGATCTCTTCTATCGCCTGCTCTCCCATCTGTCGGTCCCTCCCGACAATCTGTTGGGCATCTTGACAAGCCTGCCGCTTTTTCTCTTGCTCCTCATTTATTTTCGCTTTGTTTTCGGCTACTTTGTCCGTAACTTCGAACGGCAGGCCGATGCTTGCGTCTTTCAGGCCCTGGGAACGGGATGGCCTCTGGTCCGGGCCTTTGAAAAAATCATGCTGTCCGGCGGCGGCAGCCGGAAGGAGAAGAATTGGCACCATTTCGGTATCGGCGAGCGGATCGATTTTCTTCAGCAATGCGAGCACGACCGCAGTCTGATCGGTCGGCACGACCGCAGGCTGCGCCGCCATCTGATCCTCTACTGTGTCTGTATCGCCTTGGGTGTCCTTGCTCTGCAGCAGATTGACGTCGGTAAACTGTCCGAGGGCTATGAGACGAGATATGCCGAAGCGGTGTTGTTGCAGAAAGCCCGGCAAGAGCCGGGCAATAGCCTGTGGCTGATGTATCTGGGGGAGTTGCTGCAAAGCCGCCGGATGGAGCAACGGGCGATCGAAGCATACGAAAAGGCGCTGGCGCTGACGCCGATGAGCCCCGAAATCAACAACAATCTGGCTTGGCTGCTGATAACGGCCCAAGACAAGAGCCTGCGCAATCCGGAACGGGCCTTGACGCTTGCGCATACCGCCGCGTTCCTGAAAGAACAGGGCTCTATCCTCGATACCCTGGCTACGGCGTACTGGGCCAACGGTTTGGTCGAGGAGGCAACGCTGACCCAGATCAAGGCCATACGTCTTGATCCGAAAAACAGGGTGTACTATCAGAGGCAGATGCAGAAGTTCAGGCAGCAACGATGGGACGAGTAGGCGGCAACGAACGGTTCGTGTGTGCGCCTGTTGTTACAAGATGATGGCGGGCAGCTCCATTTCCATGCGGCTGAAGGCGACGGTAAAGGCCTGGACCACCATGGGATCGAATTTGGCGCCGGCGCCGGCGACAATGGCATCGTGGGCCTGTGCGGGTGGTATGGCGTTCTGGTCATGATTACCAAAGGTCAAGGTGTCGTAGGCATCGGCCACGGTCAGGATGCGGGCCCCCAAGGGAGCGTTTTCTTTTTGCTTCCCGGCCGGGGCGACCGTTTGTCTCCGGGCGCTGAGGAGCAACGGCAGAATGCGGCCGGCCGGGCCGTCGAGGAGGCGTTGGTCAATTTTGGGACCGCTGTCGGTACGTTTGCGTGGCAGTATCTTGCGGAGGAAGGTGGCGGGCAATGCGGTTCTGCTGTTTTCTTGCGGGAGTTGATCCAATACCTCGCGGAGGATGGAGCGGCTGGGTTCCATATTGCCGAGGTCGTGCAGCATGGCCGCTGAACGGATATCCTCGATGGCGTTTTTGTCGACCACAAGGTGCGAGGCTATCCGGGCGGCATAGATAGATACACGGAAACAGTGTTCTTTCCGCTCTTCGTTATTGGCGAAGACGTGGTTGAGAATGAGCGTCAACCCCTGAGAGGTCTTCCTGAGTTCCTGGCCCTTGCTTTTCTCTCTTTCGTATAGGGAGCCCATGGTAGAGACGATCACCAGCAGAGTACACGTCCAGGCGATACTGTGGCCCCATTGGCTGGCATCCCAAGCCCCGGGAGTGAAATAGGAGACCAGGCAGACGACGAGAAGGCTGGCGACGGCTGTGCCCATCGCCCATCGCCGACCAAAGAGATAGGCTGCGATCACGGGCGGCAAGGTGTAGAGGCCGAGGATCGGATAGTGGGGAGCGATGGCAAAGTCGATTAGCAAGACGCCAGCCAGCATGGCGGCAATGACCCCGAGGTTTTTGCCGATCTGCTTCAGATCAACCGGCGTGTCGGTGTCTCCGGGAGAAGGGGGCAGCCTGTTTTGACTGGGTTGAGCGCGGTCGTCGGACTTGGCCGGCTCCGGTGGGAGCGTAGCGGTGTCCGTATCGTTCTGGATGGGTACGAATTGGGCTTCGGCCCCCAGTTCGGTCAGGGCGCGGACAACGAGCATACCGGTTTTTTCAGGGACGTTACGGCTTAGCACTACCGGCAGGTTCTGCAAGAGAGCGGGAATTTCGTCCGAGGAAATATTCTTGGCCCGCCTTGCGAGGTATGCGATGAGTCCCGGCGCGTTGGCGGTTGGGGAAAGTGCCGTCAGGACGATGGAGCCTTTGTCGTTCTGCATGGTTGCCACTCTGGCGGAATGATCCGAGGTGCCTAGGATTTTGGTGAAATATGTTGATCCAACAGAAGAAAATTATCAATATAAAAATTTGTAATATACGGGGGAGCGTTCTCCGATTCAAGAAATAATGGGTATTATTTTTAGATAGAGATTGACATGGTGCTGCGTTCGAGCCAGCCGGGCCTCCAGGCGTCAGGCACGCTATTCTCCGCGCGGCATCACCCCTGACCTTGGCGATCCGTCCTTGTCCAACCCATAGCCTTGATAAACGATCATGTCCCAGCATCTCATCCTGGTCACCAATGACGACGGCGTGCATGCGCCGGGCATCCACGCCTTGTATGAGGCGGTCAGTTCGCTGGGCGAGGCGGTCATCGTCGCGCCCGAGCGGGACAATTCGGCGGTCAGCCACTCCCTGACCATGAACCGGCCGCTGCGGGTGGTGCAACTGGAGCGTCATATTCATACCATTGACGGTACGCCCACCGACTGCGTCACCATCGCCATCAACAAGATTTTACGCCGCAAACCTGATCTGTTGGTCTCAGGGATCAATCCCGGAGCCAACCTGGGTGACGACATCAGCTATTCAGGCACGGTATCGGCGGCCATCGAAGGGACCATGTACAGTATTCCTTCGCTGGCTTTCTCGTTGGGCGGCAATCCGCCCTTTGATTTCGAAGTGACTGCGGCCGTGGCCTGGAAATTGGCCTCCATGGCTTTGGCCATGCATTTGCCGCCCAACTCCCTGCTCAATATCAATATTCCTCCGCTGGCTGCCGGCGAGATCCGGGGTATTCGTTTCACCCGCCAAGGACGCCGGATCTATCGCGACGCCATCCAGGAAACCTTTGATCCCTGGGGCCGCAAGCACTACTGGATCGGCGGCGGCGTCGCCCATTGGTCCGGCGGAGACGACACCGACGCTGAGGCGATGCGCAACGGCTATATCTCGGTCACCCCGATCCAGCTCGATCTGACCAACCATGCCGGTTTGGCGTATCTGGAGCGGCAATGGCAGATGTGATGAAGAGCCCGCACCAACAGGGCCCGCGCTGATGCCGCTCTTGGGCGCTCACCAATCCATCGCCGGCGGGCTGCACCTGGCCTTTGACCGGATTGACCGGGTGGGCGGCGCGGCGTTGCAGATCTTTACCGCCAACCAGCGCCAATGGCGCCCGGTCTCCCTGGGCCCTGAGGCCATTGATCTGTTTACCAAACGATGGGCGCAAAGCGGCGGCATGCCAGTGGCCTCCCATGCTTCCTATCTGATCAATCTGGCCGCCAGCGCGCCGGACCTGGCGGAAAAGTCGGTGGCCGGCTTTGCCGAGGAACTTCAGCGCTGTCTCCAGTTGGGCATCAGGTTCGTGGTGATCCATCCCGGCAGTCATGGTGGAGCCGGCGTCGAAGCGGGGTTGGCGCGGGCGGCGGGCCAGATTGATCTGGCTCTGGAGCGCGCAGGCGCGCTCGACACCAACCTGATGGTTTTGCTGGAGACCACTGCCGGGCAGGGCGCTTCGCTGGGGAGCCGTTTCGAGGAACTGGGGTGGCTGCTGTCCGCAAGCCGCCATTCTGCACATTGCGGCGTCTGCGTCGACACCTGCCATATCTTCGCCGCCGGGTACGATTTCCGCACCGCCGAGGAATACGCCCGCACCATGGAGCAGTTGGAGCGACATGTCGGCCTGCACCGCATCCGCTTCCTGCATCTCAACGACTCCAGGAAGGAATGCGGCAGCCGGGTTGACCGGCATGAACACATCGGCGAGGGGTGCATCGGTCTGGAGGGTTTTCGCTTTTTCCTCAACGATCTTCGTTTCGCCTGCTTGCCGATGGTTCTCGAAACCGACAAAGGAGAAGATCTGGCCGAGGATATCGAAAATCTGAGACGGCTGCGGGCCCTTATCGCCTGACCGGATACATGCCAACTCGACCAGTTACGAAGAAAATTTTCCAGCTAGATGGACTGCCGCTTGTCTCCCGGGGGGCAATTGATTATGTTCCCGGAGCCATTGCGGGTGAAGCCGTAATCAGGAAAGCGGCCGCGTGCCGCCAAACCTTTCCGGCGTATACATGGGGCCATCATTTTTCGAAAATCTGAGACCGGTGACAGACAACCGGTGCGCGCAGGGTGGAAAGATGCTCGACAAGGAACTTGAAGTAACACTGCAAAAGGCCGCAACCGATCAATTAAAATCGAAACCGGATCAGGATAACTTGGGGTTCGGCCAGTTCTTCACCGATCACATGTTCACCATGCGCTGGGACCGGCGGCAAGGCTGGCATGACGCCACCATCGAGCCATACCGGCCCTTTGCCGTGGACCCGGCCGCCATGGTGTTTCACTACGGTCAGGCTATTTTCGAAGGCATGAAGGCCTATCGCGGCAAGGACGATCAAATCTTTCTTTTCCGGCCCCAGGATAATCTCAGCCGCATGAATCAGTCGGCATTGCGGATGTGCATGCCCCGCTTCCCCCAGGATCGGATCCTTCAGGCCCTGCGGGCCATGGTCTATCTCGATCAGGGATGGGTGCCCAGAGCACCGGGCGCAACCCTCTATATCCGGCCCACCATGATTGCCACGGAATCGGCCTTGGGGCTGCGGGCGGCCGAGGAGTACCTGTTTTTCATCATCTGCTGTCCCGTCGGCGCTTACTATGCCGAAGGCTTCAGCCCAACCAGGATTTATGTCGAAGACCGCTATGCCCGCTCCATTCCCGGAGGGGCCGGCAATGTCAAGGCCGCCGGCAATTATGCGGCCAGCCTCAAGGCTCAGACCCTTGCCCATGACAAAGGCTACGCCCAGGTTCTCTGGCTGGATGCGGTCGAACACAAATATGTCGAGGAGGTAGGCTCGTCCAATATTTTTTTTCTGATTAACGGCGAAGTGATTACGCCGTCGCTGGAAGGATCCATCCTGCCCGGCATCACCAGAGATTCCGTGTTGCAACTGGCTCGCGACTGGGGCTATCCGGTCAAAGAGCGCCGCATCTCCATCGATGAGATTCTTGCCGCCGGCAAGGATGGGACCCTGCAAGAGGGCTTCGGCACCGGCACGGCGGCGGCGATCAGTCCGGTGGGTGAATTCTGCTATCGGGAAGAGCGGATTCAGATCAACGGGGGCGTTGCCGGGGCCCTGTCAAAGCGGCTGTATGATGAGTTGCAGGCCATTCAATTCGGGGAGCGCGAAGATCTGCACAAGTGGCGAGTCCGGGTCGGATGACGCGGTTTCCCGGTACGCATCTTTTGTTATAAATGTTGTCATTTTATATGGTTGAGCGATATTTTTTTTTATTCGACCCCTCTTGATTTTTCGGGAACTGAACCTATTATTTGGTGCAGTTTGAAGGCTGGAGCTTCGCAACAATGCGGGGTTGACCCAATTGTCGGACATCGAGCCGTTCCCATCGATTCGAGAGTTTTTATCTAACACCTACAACAAGGAAGGAGGAGTGTTCATGAAAATTCGTCCATTGAATGACCGTATTCTGGTCAAGAGATTGGAAGGAGAAGAAAAAACCGCCGGCGGCATTATTATCCCCGATTCAGCCAAAGAGAAACCGGCCGAAGGCGAAATCGTCGCCATTGGCCCCGGCAAGCGGGATGATGCTGGGAAGCGCATCGCTATCGATCTGGCGGTTGGTGATCGTGTTTTGTTCTCCAAATACGGCGGCACCGAGGTCAAGCTGGACGGCGAGGATTTTTTGATAATGCGCGAGGATGATATCCTTGGTGTGGTGCAGGCGTAAAAAAGGATCAATCCAAACGAATTATTGAGGAGATAAAATAATGGCTGCAAAAGATTTGAAGTATAGTGCCAAGGCTCGGGAAAAGATGTTGACCGGTGTGAACTCCCTGGCAAACGCTGTCAAAGTGACCCTCGGGCCCAAGGGCCGCAATGTGCTGATCGAGAAATCCTTTGGCGCACCTGTCATCACCAAGGACGGCGTGACCGTGGCCAAGGAAATTGAATTGAAGGATAAGTTCGAGAACATGGGCGCCCAGATGGTGAAAGAGGTCGCCTCCAAGACCTCGGATGTCGCTGGTGACGGCACCACCACCGCCACCGTTCTCGCCCAGGCCATCTACATCGAAGGGGCCAAACTGGTGGCCGCCGGCTCCAACCCGATGGAAATTAAACGCGGCATCGATTCCTCCGTCGCCGCCGTGGTTGCAGAACTCGGCAAGATTGCCAGCCCGACCAAGGAACAGAAGGAGATCGCCCAGGTCGGCACCATCTCCGCCAACAACGACGAGACCATCGGCAATATCATCGCCGAGGCCATGGACAAGGTCGGAAAAGAAGGCGTCATCACCGTCGAGGAAGCCAAATCCATGGAAACCTCCTTGGATGTCGTTGAGGGCATGCAGTTTGACCGCGGCTACCTTTCCCCCTACTTTGTCACCGATCCGGAGCGGATGGAAGTCAGCATGGACGAGCCGCTGATCCTGATCAACGAGAAGAAGATCTCAAGCATGAAGGATCTGCTGCCGATCCTTGAGTCCGTTGCCAAGATGGGCAAACCGCTGTGCATCATCGCCGAAGATGTGGACGGCGAGGCCTTGGCCACCCTGGTGGTCAACAAGCTGCGCGGCACCCTGAATGTTGCCGCGGTCAAGGCGCCAGGCTTTGGCGACCGCCGCAAGGCCATGCTTGAGGACATCGCCATTCTGACCGGCGGACAGGTGATCACGGAAGATCTCGGCATCAAGCTCGAGAACGTCACGATCAACGATCTCGGCACCGCCAAGCGCGTGGTGATCGACAAAGACAACACCACCATCATTGACGGCGCTGGCGATAAAGACAAGCTGGCTGCCCGCGTCAAGCAGATTCGCGCTCAGATCGAAGACACCACCTCTGATTACGATCGCGAGAAGCTGCAGGAGCGTTTGGCCAAGCTGATCGGCGGTGTGGCGGTGATCAATGTCGGGGCCGCCACCGAGATTGAGATGAAGGAAAAGAAGGCCCGCGTCGAGGATGCGCTGAACGCCACCCGCGCAGCGGTGGAAGAAGGAGTTGTTCCCGGAGGCGGTGTGGCTTACCTGCGGTGCCTCAAGGTTCTCGACGCCCTCAAGCTCGAAGGCGAGCAGGCCCTGGGGCGGAACATCATCCGCCGCGCCCTTGAGGAGCCGATCCGTCAGATTGCCACCAATGCCGGCTGTGAAGGCTCGGTCATCGTTGAGCATGTCAAGAATCTGGAAGGCCCCATGGGTTTCAATGCCGCGTCCGAGAAATATGAAGATCTGATCGAGGCCGGCGTCATCGATCCGGCCAAGGTGACCCGTTCTGCCCTGCAGAACGCCGCTTCTGTTTCCGGTCTGTTGCTGACCACCGAGTGCATGATTGCCGAAGTGCCTGATGAAGATAAGGGCGCCGGCGCAGGTGGTATGCCTCCGGGCGGCATGGGCGGTATGGGCGGTATGGGCGGCATGATGTAAACCGATCTGTCCGCACCGGCACTGATCTGCTGTGCATGGATGCCCTTTCCTGTGGATTGCCCGCGGGAAAGGGCATTGTTTTCCAGCTGGAAGGCCGTGCAATCATACGCTTGCGGGCAGGAGTTTTCTTGTTGACAAACAACGGGAAATCTAGAATATTGCCGCGTCCAAAAGCCTCCCGGCTTCTAGAATACTGGCGATGTAGCTCAGCCGGTTAGAGCATACGGCTCATATCCGTAGTGTCCGGGGTTCAAGTCCCTGCATCGCCACCACCATATAGTCCAGCGTAGTTCGCTGAAGTCCGCTAAGGGCCGGAACTTCCGAGAAATCAAGGATTCCGGCCTTTTTCTTGTCCTTTGCAGTCCGCTTTCATCCGTTGACAGCCTGAGTTTTTTTGGGGTTAGATTTTTAGGTGGATGCCTTGAGCGCAAATTCATCTACCCGCACAACCGGAGAGGTTGTATGCCCCTGACCGAAACCGCAATAAAAAATCTCAAATCCAAAGACAAGCATACCGCGTTGCCGATGAAAAGGGTCTGTGTCTGGAGGTCACCCCATTCGGTGGGAAACTCTGGCGGCTGAAATATCGTTTTGGGGGGAAACAGAAACTTCTCGCCTTGGGCAAGATTGATCCAGGATTGTGAATTTGTGATTTTCCATAGAGTCAAGTCAGGGATTGATTGACGGCTGATTCCGTTTCTTTGATTTGAACCTGTTTTTTATTCGCGCGCCTGCTTAACCCCGATTATTGGAACCGTGCCATTTGGCAGCATGGTCTGCGGCAGTTCACCATTCCACCGCTCAGCCTGGATCAGGTTGACCAATGACGGGTTTTGCGCCAGAGCTGACGCCTTTGCTTTTATTGCCGATGCTTCAGCATCACCACGCAACTTGATCGCCTGGGCCTCAGCCTCCGCGCTCATGACCTTGGCGTCCGCCTCCCCTCTGGCCTTGGTGCGCACCATCTCGGCGTTTAATTTTTCCCGCTCAAGATTTTGTTGAACCTTAGCCACTTCGACTTCAGCCTTCATCCGCTCCTCCACGGAATTCTCATATTCCTTGCTGTAGTCGATGTTTTCAATCTGGGTGGTTTCAATCTGAATGCCAGTATCTGTAAACTGTTGCTTGAGTTCTTCAGTGATCTTGGCGGCAATTTTTTCTCTGGAACGAACAACTTCTACGGCATTGAACTGGCCAAACACATCCTTTGATTTAGCCATTATTTGGGGGATGATCACTCGATCCTCATAGTCAGTGCTATACCGTGAATAAATATCGATGACACTTGCTGGATTGATATTGTAGTTGAGTGATAGTGCAATTTGCGCAACTTGAATATCCTTGCTATATACTTCAGTCTTATTGTGTATTTTTCTTGTTCTAACGCTGATCGTCTTGATTGAATCAATAAATGGAACTTTAAAATGGAAACCTGGTTCCGTTTTATCGATTACCCGGCCAAAACGGAGAATAATCGCTCGGTCTCCTTGATTGACAGAGAACCAACTACCAGAAATAATTATTATTCCAACTATTACGACTATCCCAATTATTGCGCTGTATTTCATTGTTTTTTCCATGAATTTTTTAATATTAATACCAGGATTTTCAGTCCCGCCAATTTCAACAATTTCTGTTTTTTTGGTCATTTTTTCAGTCCTCAATTAATTTATTGCTACTTTTTTAGATCATTGACAGAATCCCACCATCGGCGATGCTTTAGTTGGTACAGTCGGAGCAGTTCTCATTCTTATAATGCTCCCTCCGCCGTCATTGTTGAAAGCTTCAGTCGGTTGTCTGCGCGGAGTTGAATTAAAATTGTCGGCTTCGTCGTGATCGTGAAGTTGTCGGACAGCCTGTGACCGCTCATCTGCACGCAGGACAAATGAAGTAAGATTCTATTTCAACTTTCTGAGTTATTTATTAGGCTGACGGGAACTGATTAACATCTTGAAATAATTATCATTTTAACGTGAAAAGCCTTTTGCTTTCTGATACATTGGATTCGCCAAAATCCTCAACAATATCAAAAAGAAAAGGCTCAAATGGACTTTATTCAATACCACCAGGAACAGCAAGGGGCGAAACGACTGCACGGCCAGATTTCTTCCTTCCTGGAAGATTTCAAGGCCGGAACACTGTTGAACAGCAGCGGTATCCGCAAGCTGCGGGGAGCAAGACCACTGGCCGTATTCACCGCCATCTTCTCTTTGCCGTTTGGCGGGGTCAATTTCTTCCGAGGCATAGTCAATAATCCGGGACTGGGTTTTGCCAAGGATGCCGCCTACGAGTTCTTGAAGAATCCCCGGTATAACTGACGGAAGTTGTTGCTGAACCTGGTAACGGTGGTGGTCCGGTTCATGGAGGTGCTGACCAGTGAGCAGCGGGAAAAGGTGCTGATCATCGACGATAGCACCTATGACCGCTCCCGTTCCAAGAGGGTTGAGCTGCTGGCTTGGGTGCATGATCACACCGGTGGCCGGAGCATCAAGGGATTCAGGCTGCTGACCATGGGCTGGTCCGATGGGGCAAGCTTCCTGCCGCTTGATTTTATCCTGTGTTCTTCGGCTGATGCGAGCAAGCGGTTGCAGGGGATCAGGAAAGAGATGGATAAACGCTGCTGTGGATACAAGCGGCGGATGGAAGCCATGGTCAAGTCCACAAGCCATTTGGAAACCATGGTGAAGCGGGTACTGGCGCGAGGCATCCGAGCTGACTTTCTGCTGATGGACAGTTGGTTTTCCTTTCCCGCTCTCCTGGATTCCTTGGGCCGGTTGTTCGCCAAATTGAAGAAGCGGCCGGGAAAGGCCAAGACCCTTGCCAGCGTGGTGGTTGCAACCAAAAAGGAGCAAGAGGTCAGGATCGTTTTTGTTCGTCACCGCCAAAAACGTGGGTGGCTGGCCATCCTGTCCACCAAGGTTGACCTGGCTGACGAGGAGATTGTCCGCATCTACGGCAAACGATGGGATATCGAGGTGTGCTTCAAGATGATGAAGCAACACCTCAATCTTGAACGGGAGGCGCAGTTGCGGGATTTTGATGGGATCATCGGCCACGTCACCATTGTCATGTGCCGCTATGTCTTTCTGACTTTTGAACAACGATGTCATGACGATCCCCGCACCATCGGTTCACTCTTCTTTGCCTGTTGCGAAGAACAGCGAGACCTTACCCTGGCTGAGGCCATGCGGCGGCGGCTCAACCTTGCCTTGGTGATAATCAGACAGACCGGCATCATCGCCGAAGATGTAATCCTGGCCCTTATTGATACAGTCATGGGCTTTGCTCTTGATATGCTGCGAACAGGAAAAAAATTATCGCAAGTTAACAGCCTTATCACAACAAGTTAAATCAACTCAGAAAGTTGAGATTCTATATTGTCCCATCTATCAGGCTGTTGAAAAAATGATAGCCATGATGTTCGTCATCTGGAGCAAATCCCCAGCTTGCAGTGATGTTTCCATTATCATCAGCCAGTGTGTACCACATGTGTCCAACAGATGATGTTGTTCCATTTGCCAAAGGTGTCCCTGCTGGGGCAATATTGATCGTTACGGTCGGCATGGCGTTCCCCTTTATTTCCGATAATTTTTTACCAGGACAAAATTCATTTTTGTGTCTTGCAACTCGGGAATATCTTGTAAGCACTCCACCCGTATGGCGTACTGGCCGGTTTCCAGAAAAACGTCCACGATTTTTTTATCGATACTGCCTCCCCATGCGTACGTGGGGAATTCTGAAATTTCTTTCGTGAAGAGCAAGTGTTGCCCATTGGCATCCAGCTTGAAAATCGTCAGGCTCAGGGGAATGGGTATTCCGGCATTAACATATCTATCTCCAGTTAATTTCTTCATACGAGCGAAGTCTGCTTGGTCTCTGTACAGAAAACTAAGAGTAAATGAATACGAATATCGTTCGACAATCCGCACTTCTGTCTCGATCTTTGCCCCGGCCTTGTACATTGAGAACGGGAGACTGATCGGAGGATTGGGAGGATAGGTATCAGCAGTCCAAGGATAACAATATGCCAATGCCAATAATGCCGAAGAAAGGCAGATAAGGCATATCGTTACCATGTTCTCTTTTGAATACTTCAACCCGCATGCCTCCATCGTGGCCCTATCGCTGAAATCCGAATTTTACTTCTATCAGGCTGTTGAAAATAAGGGTTTTTATTCAAACGGTTCTTTTATTCTGACCAGTTTTTTGATCTTTGACATGATGTTCATCGCCTTTTTTAGCGTTGCCGCCTGATTTCTCAGCCCGCCAGGGGAACAAATCCTCCCTGGGGGA